>CEVA01043554.1_pt1 | contig 44879 bp, 45 predicted proteins | sample 361521 | NCBI WGS metagenome assembly CEVA01 (sample SAMEA2622823, study PRJEB7988) | marine metagenome | isolation source: saline water (ENVO:00002010), including | reverse complement strand
GGAAACCCGCCCTCGCCTCGCAATAACGCACCTCACTGGAACACGAATGTACCGGGACCTGGCACATCCCACCGAACAATCCTGCAATGAAACGAGGCAGGTTGGAAACCTGCCCCTACGGATTCGAGTTGCCTTTCTGCTATCGGCCTAATCACCGGGGGTGGGGGAGTTTCCCAACTCCTCTATCCGCCGCATCATGTCGATTATCTGGGGCATGGCCGGGCCGTAGCGGTCGGCGTCGTCGATGCCGTGCCCTTGTGATAGGCGGTGCGGAAATTGGAGACACCCCGGCGGATGCCGATGACCGCCGAGTCCTTCATGTCCCATTTTCCGCCATGGATCAGGTCGGGCATGGTGGCCGGATCGCGGAAGACGTTCATGGGCTCGCCGCCGTCCTCTACGATGGCCATCTGCTCCTCAAATTGACGGCGCATGAATGCTATGGGCACGTCGGTGCGGCCCAGGTGTTCTTTGGTGCGGTCGGTGATCGGGCCCTGGGATATCCAGGCGTGGGCGTCCTGGGCCAGGACGAAGTCCAGCATGGGCCGGCCGTCGTCGTGGTACAGTGGCACCTGATACCAGGGAATGGTCTCCTGCTCCTCCAGGGGAATCTCGGGCGGGGCGATGTAGCAGCCGTAGTTGATGTGGTAGGTGTTGGTGTCGTCTATGGGCACCCGGATCTGATACTCCTGACGGGGCCGGTTGGGCCCGCCGGTCTGGGTGTAGAAGGGGAAGATCACCGTGGAATGCCGGGACCGATGGTCCTCGGCGGCGCCCAGGGATTTCAGGTAGTTGAGACCCTTCTCCATCCCGTATTCGGTGCCGTTCACCCAGAGGGACTCGATGCCCTCCTCCAGCTTCATGCGCCCGTAGAGGGTGTGTGTAGTTTCGTCACCGGCCCGCTCGTCCAGCTTGCCCTCCTGCTCCAGGAGGAACTTGAAGTAGTGGCCGTGGAGGTAGGCACTGTGGGTCGGGTCGCCGGTGTTCTCGTGGCACTGCAGCCAGTTGCAGGCCAGTTCGGCCACACCGATCTGCCGGATGGCGTTGGGGAAGACGAACAGGCTCCACGGCGGCAGCAGGGGGGCCGGGTCGGGTCCCATGTAGGCCTAGACCAGTCCGCCCAGTTCCTTGACCGGATATCCGGTGATCTTTATCTGGTCCTTGAAGGTGCCACCCTTGGCCTCCATGGGGGTGTCGATGCACTGGCCGGTGCCGTCGAACATCCAGCCGTGGTAGCAGCAGCGGATGCCGTTCTCGCCGGGGAAGCCGTACTTGAGCTGGACCATGCGGTGGGGGGCAATACTCGCCGACCAGGCCCATGTCACCGTTCTTGGCCCGGAACAGGACCAGGTCCTCGCCCAGGATCCGGACCGGCATGACCTTTTCATCCAGGAGTTGGGCCAGGGGGCGGATGGGGATCCAGTACCGGCGCATCAACTCACCCATGGGAGTGCCGGGCCCTACACGTGTGATTCTCTCGTTCTGCTCGGCGGTCAGCATCAAAGGCCTCCTGTGACAATGGATGCGTAAGCAATCGGCTGAAAAAGTTGACCCATCATAGACCAGTAACCCGGCCCTTTGATAACAAACATCGGTGTTTTTGATTTTGCGAGTCAGGGCAAGTGTGCTATTTTTGGGAAACCCTGCGACCTGAAATCGCGAACAAACGAAACTCGGAGGAATTTCCTATGGCGTCCAAGCGACCCGGCGAGACCTATCGCGGCGAAGTATTGTCACTCCCCTTGTCCCAAGACGGGCAGGTTTCGGTATACGTCTGGCCCCTAAGGATCCTGAACATCAAGGGCATCGGCTACGGTGGCCCGACCATCGGTGTTGACGTCGGCAATGAAGAGATCGTCAGGTTCGACTGTCATGACACCCCCGGCCACTGGCATCGCGGTGGTTATGACAAGCTCGGCTCCCCCGGCAACTCCCATGTGGATTTCCCCGACGATGTGGACCGGGTCAACATCCAGGTCGATTGGGCCCTTTCCCAGATCAAGGACAACGGAAAGGCCTTCTTGGAGGAGGCCGACCACAGCGAAGCGGGCAAGCTCCTCGACCCCGCTATGGTCCGATCTGCCATCGACCGCATAAAGGCCCATGTCGATGCCAATGCCGACCTACGTCCCCAGGCCATCGCCGAGAACCTGGTGCAGGCCACCTAGAACCGGCCAACCCGGAATCGCAAAGAGGCCCCGGCGAGCATTGCCGAGGCCTCTTTCTTTTGTCGCGCCGGATTCGACGGGAATCAGGGGTTGATCAGTGTGGTGGAGTGGCCGACGATGAAGGTCTCCCAATGTTCCGCGTAGTCGGTGACGGAGTTGATCAGGGCCTCCGGACGCTCCCCAATGATGCAGTGGCCCGCGTCATAGACAATGGCGATGTTGCAGTTGGGTATCTTTTCACGGTAGACCCGGGCTGATTCGGGAGACACCAAGCGGTCCTTGGCGCCGAATACCGCCAGCGTGGGACAGTGAATATCTCCCATCTGAGACTCCGCCTGTGCGTCGTGGACTCCGTAGGCCAGCCGGTCCGCCAACGCCTGTTCCTTGGCGAAAACCTCCTGGGAAACCGGCGTATACTTCCCGGCGTTCTCAGGGTGGGCGAACATGGACCGGTGGGCTTCTTGAGAATCGGCGGCTGGAGCGGTCTCAGGTCCGATGACGAGGGGAGAGACCAATATCAGGGCTTCCGTTTGCTCGGGGGCTGCGAACGTCTGCCAGAGCGCCACACTGGCGCCGAAGGACGTTCCGATGAGGGTGATTTTCTCCGAGGTGATGGCCGACACAGCCTTGGCAGCAGTCGCGGCCAGGTCCTTCATGGACTGGGAGGTTGTGTTGGCCAGCGAATCCCCGGTGCCAGGGAGTTCCAAAGAAACCACCTGGTAGCTCGTGGCGAGGGCATCGTGGAGAGCGGTCTGTCTCCAGCCCGTGCTATCCAACGTCACAACCGGCCTGCCCTGACCCGCCTCCCAGTAACGGATGCTAAAGCCGTCTACCTCTACCTGCTTTTCCTTGGGAGCCATGATTAAAACTCTCGGAGCTGGGGAATGACCGCCCGCCCGAAGAGTTCAATCTCCTTCAACACGCCCTTGTGGTCCACATTGTTCTGCTGGAAGGGCATGTCCACCACGCCCACACCGCACCGGTCGTGGAATTCCTTGATCTGTTTGGCCACGGTGTCCGGCCCCCCCAGGAAGTTGATACCCAGGGAGTTGCCCACCACATCGCCCTCTGGGCTGCCGGCAATCACACCCCGAAGGTCGAAGACGTTGCCGGACCTAGCCGCCTGTATGGCCTCCGCCACCGTCCGGCGCATCGGTATATTCGGGCCGGGCCGGGACTCCATGAGACTCTCGTACCACTCGTTGGCCAGCTCGTCTGTCTCGGCCACGTAGATGCTGCCCCGGTAGACGATGTCGTCCGGCCCGGGGGTCCAGCCCGCTTCCTCGCACCAGGCGCGGTACTTGTCGGTGATCACCCGGGTCTGTTCCACAGGAAGGAAGGACACGCCGAGACCGAGCCGGTGTTCCGCGGCGTAGCGGATGGTGTCGTCGCTCCTCGTGCCCACGATCACCGGCGGCACCGGCTGCTGCACCGTCCGAGGCCAGACAGATACCGTGCGGAACTGGTAATAGCGCCCTTCCCAGGAGAATGGCTGGGGTTCGGTGAGGGCCTTCAGAATCAGGTCCATGCCCTCCAAGAGCCGGGCGCGGCCTTCGGCGGGGTTGACGCTGTAGACCTGGTCCTCGTTGGGAGTGCCGCGGAGAAAGCCGGCGACCAGACGGCCCTCGGTCAGGTTGTCCAGCAGCGCCACCTCTTCGGCGACGCGTACGGGGTTATTTAGAGGAAGCAGATGACCCAGGATGGCGATCTTGATGCGTTTGCACCGCTCGGCCACGGCGGCGGCCACGACGGCGGGGGTGCCGGTGAGTATGCGGCCGGAGTAGTGGTGCTCCGAGAAACTGAGCCAGTCAAAGCCCATCTCCTCGGCGAATTCACACTCTTCCATGCCGTCCCGGTAGCTCTGCATGGCCACGGCGGGGTCGTCGTAGGCCGGTGGGACCGGCCAGGTGGCGGGGAAGTTGGCCCGTTGGGAATAGCCCATCGCAGCGAACATGGATGCCTTCATGCGTCCTATCCTCCGTCAGCGCCCTCACCCTGACCGTTGCTGACGACAATTATTGGGGGGAATATTACCGTTGCAACCGGTAAAACGTCCACCGCCAGGCAGACGATTCAAAAAGGAATCACCCCCGATGTTTCGCTTCTCCGCCGTGGGCGATTATAATGCCCGGAAATCCCGCATTAAATTGGAACCACGGAGGGCCCGATGCTCGCAGAAAACATCCGGCTGAAGAATATCAACCACATCACCTACAACGTGAAGGACAAGGACGCCGCGCTCAAGTGGTACGAGGATATCTTGGGTGTGAAACAGATTCCCAAGATGGTCAACGGCGACCACCTCTACTGGCTGCAATTGCCCAGCGGCGCCATGATCCACATCATCGAGAATGTGGACGCCCCTTCGGCCCCGTCCCACCATACCGCCTTTGAAGTGGACGACATCGACGCGTCCTTCGAGTACTTCCACAGCAAGAACATCGAGACCACCGACATCCAGACCAGGAACGACGGCCAACGGGCCTTCTATCTCAACGACCTGGACGGCAACCGTATCGAGATCTGCACGGTGTCCGGGTTCGGCGTGCTGGTCTAGGAGACCACCATGATTTACGGTGCGATAACCAACTCGTGGCGGGAGCAGCTGCCCTCGTCCACGATGAAAGAACTGGTGGGCCAGGCGGTGGAGAAGGGCGCCAAGCACATCGAGCTGCGCCAGACCTGTCTGGGCGAGTGCGAAAGCGGCGAAGGGCCCGACTGGCGGCCCAACTTGGACGGCCTGAAAGAGGTGGTCCAGGAATACCCCAACCTGACCTTCGACCTGGCCATGGCCCTGCCCTGCCTGTCCGAGAAGATCGACCCTCTGGGCGACGGCTTCCAGGCCGCGCTTGCCGGCGCCAAGCTGGTGGGCGCCTCCCAGCCCCACTTGCGGGTGGTGGACCCGGCGTCCTTCGATGCCGCCTGGGAGACACCCAATGACATCCCGGAAGCAGCCCTGGGTCTCGCCGGACTCATCACCGAGGCCAACCGGCAGGGCGTGATCATGTCGATGGAGAACTCCAAGCAGCCCATCCGCAGCATGGCCATGTTGATCGAGACAGTGCGCGGCATGGTCGCGGCGGACGCCGGACAGGGCCTGGGCCTCTGTCCCGACCCCACCAACCAACTGCGGCAATTCCCGGACTCGGACCCGTTGGCCGAGTTGGATGCCCTGCCCCTGGACATGATCAAGATCGTCCATTTCAAGCAGCTTCGCGGCGGCGAGACCCACCCCAGCGTGGACGAGGGCGACCTGGACTGTCTCAAGATGCGGGACATCCTGGATGCCAAGGGCTACAACGGCGCGGCCATCATGGAGATACCCTCGGATGACCAGGTCTTTGAAAACCTGGAATCCAGTTTCCAATACCTCAGCTCCTAGAGGATCTGGAGGAGGCTGACATGGGGCTTCTCAGCGTGGAAGACGTTACCCATTGGTCCATCCCGGTGAACAACCTGGAGGAGTCCGAGGAGTTCTACGGCGAGTTCCTGGGTCTGGAGCATGTGGGCCGGTTGGGCAACTCGCGGATGACCTGTTTCAAGGTCGCCGAGCATAGCATCCTCCTCTGCGAGCGGAAGAACCCCGTGGACGTTGCTCTACAATCCGAAGAGCACGTGCACCATTCATTCACCGTGAGCACCGAGACCTTGAAGAAGGCCTGTAAACTGTTCTTGGACCGCCAGGTGCCCATCGACACCCTGGTGCACCGCGCCCAGGGATTCTTCACCGGCCGGGAACTCTATTTCTACGACCCCAGCGGCAACAAATTGGAGCTGCGCGACCCAACCTGGGCCGCCGGTATGCCCGAACCCACGATTGAAGAGCTTGCCCAGCAAGCCTAGCAGATCGCTGGACCCAATTCGAAAATCAAGGATGGAGTGACAGCATGGCAGGAACAATGGATTTTGGACTGTTTGACACCTGGAACGCCGTTTATTCCGGCGGAAAGGTGCCCTGGGACCCAGAATACGACGGCGGCGAACTCCTGGAGTCGGAAGCCTACGACAAGAACTTCGAGCAGGTCGATACCATCGAAGCCGCGGGCTGGGACTACATCTGGCTCGGCGGCGGGCATTTCTCCACCCAGGCCAGCATGGACCCTCAGGTGTTGATGCTTTCCGCGGTGATCGCCGCGAGGACCAAGAACCTGCGCATCGGCTCCTCGATTCACCGTCCGTTGATGAAGCTGGAGGGCGAGGAGCTCTCAGAAAGGGCCCTGCCCCATGAGAGGTACGCCTTCGACAATCTGATGTTGGACGACCCGTTCCAGGTCGCCGAGCAGATTTCCATCATCGACCAGGTCAGCAAGGGCCGCTTCTACTACGGCGCCGGCGCCCGCTCCCGGGGCTCCGACGAGCGCCGTGACTACTTCTATGAGTTCTTGGAAGTCATGAAGCAGCTCTGGACGGAGGACCACTTCTCCGGTTTCGAAGGGAAGTACTACAACTATCCTCCGTTCTACGAACCGTACCTATCCATCCCCAAGCCCTACCAGAAGCCTTATCCTCCCATGGTCCTGCCGGTGGACAGTCAGGAAAGCTTCATACCCATGGGAAAGATGGGCTATAAGATCGCCATCGGCGCGGGAAGCTCCACCCACAATCTACGCGGCACCACCCAACAACTGAAGGACGTAGCCAGCTACCGCCAGGCCTGGAAGGAGGCCGGACACCCCGGCGAACCGACCACCGTGGTGCGCATTCCCACCCTGCTGGCCGATACCAAGGAAAAGGCCGACGAGCAGAGCGAGATATTGCTGGACCTGGCCAGGCGCTACTTCAATGGCCGGATCGGCATCGGGAGCACCGACGCAGGGTCGGCCAGCCCCGAGACCACCCAAGAAGTGAACCTCTTCGGGACCGCGGAGGAAGTGGTGGACAAGATCGAGGTGCTCCGCGAGCAGTACGGCACCGATGAGATCATGTTCGAGACCAACTGGACGTCTTCGGTACCCCGTGACGTGGTGATGAATTCCATACGCATCTTGAGCGACAAGGTCATCCCCAAGTTCAAGTAAGCCAACGCCGTTCGGGTGAACACTTGATAGGGGCTGCCGGAGACGGCGGCCCCTATTTAAATTGGGGCATTACCTGGTCCGCGAACAGTTTCATGCTGGCCATGGCATCGGCGTGTTTCAAACTGCCGAAGGAAAAGGCGGCGCCAAAGTAGTCGATGTTGTGGTTGGCCTTCAGATTCTTGATGCGCCCGACGCAGTCCTCGGGCGTGCAGAAGTAGACGTTGTTCTCCAGATCGAACTCGTAGCTGGGCGGCTCCTCGGGCCTGATGGTCTTCCAATGGTCCAGGTCCACGTTTATCTCGTCGCCCTGGGTCAGCGTACGCCGGTAGGTGCTCAGGTCCCGCACCCAGGTCAGGGCGTCCCTGGGCGTCTCCACCGCTTTCTTCGGGTCATCGGACAGGTGCAGGAACCGGAAGAAGGGCATGTCCGCCAGCCGGGACTGCTTACCTGTGGCGGCGCAGCGTTCCACGTAGAGGTCAATGAGGTCCAGAGTGTCCTTCTGGGGCGTGAAGAAGCTGGTCAGCACGGGCATGTCCCGCTCCACGGCCACGTCGATGCTGGCGGCGGTGCGGGAAACGGCCATGTGCACCGGCGGATGGGGTTTTTGCAGTGGCTTGGGCGCTATGGTCAATCCGTCCACCTGGTAGTATTCGCCGTGGTAGGTGAAATCGCCGGTGGTCCACAGGCCGAGGATGATGTCCAAGACCTCCCGGAAACGGGTGTCCCGCGACTCGAAGTCGATCTTGAAGTTGCCGTACTCATAGTCCGCCGAGCCCCGGCCGACGCCGAAATCCAGGCGGCCGTTGCTCAACACGTCCAGCATGGCGGCCTCTTCGGCCAGGAAGATAGGGTTGTAGAAGGGAAGCACACTGACACCCGCGCCCAGCCTGATGGTCTTGGTCTGACCGGCGATATATGTCAGGATGGGCATCAGCGTCGGGAAGATCCCGTAGCGGCTGGAATGGTGTTCGGCGATCCAGACCGAATCGAACCCCAGCTCCTCGGCGTATTGAATCTGCTCCACGGCCTCGCCGTAGATGCGGCTCTGGTGGGAGGCGTCCTGCTCGGCCCAGGATGCCAGAATGAATAGAGCGAACTTCATGACAGATTTCGGCTCCCAAAATTCAAAGTCAGTTCAGGCGGACTTGACCATCCCCACGCCCGGGCCCGGTTGGGCACGGCGAGTATATAGCAGGACGGCACCCAGGGAAATGGCGCTATGACCCCTTCCACCAACGCCGGTCACGCTTGGGCCTGGGCCGTGTCCCTGCGCTTCCGCGACTTCCGTCTTTTCTGGGCCTCCACACTGTGCTATTCCCTGGGCACGGGCATGGAATATGTGGCCGTGGGCTGGCTGGTCTTCGACATCACCGACTCCGCTTTCATGGTCGGAGTGGCGGCCGGCGCGCGCATGGCGCCCCTGTTCTTCCTGGGAGTCCTCTCCGGGGCCATCGCCGACTGGCTGGAAAGGCGGACGTTCTTGATCATCAGCGCCCTGGCCAGTACCGCGGTCTCAGTGATCATGGCCATGTTGTTGATCGCGGGCGACCCCAACGTCTGGATCGTCATCGCGTTGGTGGCTGCAGGCGGCTGTTCCTTCGCCTTCACCATGACCGCCCGCCAGGCCTACACCTATGACATAGTCGGACCCGAGCACGCCCTGAACGGCCTTTCGCTGAATCAGATGAGCATGCAGGCCGGTGGCATCGTGGGAGCGGTCATATCGGGCGCGCTGATCGAAGCGGTAGGAGCCGGTTGGCAGTACATGGCCATCGCCGGCAGCTATCTCGGGTCGGCGGGGGTGTTGCTGATAATCGGACGCCCCACCAGGACGGTACAGCCCCAGCGCGAGCCGGTGCTCCAAAACCTGACAGGATACTTCCATTTCTTGGCCCAAAACCGGGTGTTGATCGTCCTCATGGCGTTGGCCTCCATCACCGAAGTGCTGGGCTTCAGCCATATGACCCTGCTGCCGGTCTTCGCCAAGGAAGTGCTGGACGTGGGGCCGGTGGGTCTGGGCTACCTGACGGCGGTGAGGCAGGCGGGCGGGCTGCTGGGGCTGCTGCTCCTGGCCAACCTGCGTGACTTCCGGCGCAAGGGCCTGCTCATGTTTCTCATCGCCGGAGCGTTCGGAGTGGGGCTTATGGGTTTTTCGATCTCAACCGCCCTGGTTTTGTTCATCGTGGTCCTGGCCGCGGTCAACGCCTGCGCCATGTCTGTGGACACACTGTATAAGACGTTGATGCAGTCCAACGTCCCCGATGAGCAGCGGGGTCGGGCCATGGGCTCCTGGGTACTCAGCATCGGCGTCGCGCCGATGGGCCATGTGGGTGTGGGCGGTCTGGCCTCCGCCCTGGGCGCCCAGGGCGCCCTCTTGGTCAACGGCGCGGCGCTGGCCGGAATCAGTCTCGCCGCGGCGGTTGGCCTGCCCAAGATACGCCGGCTGGAATAGCCATCCCCCAAGCCCATGCCCCACACCTCTGCCCTTGAACTTAACCTGTCCCGTTGATACCTTCGAAAAAGGCCTCTACCACTCTCAGAGGCCTTCATCCGCTGTGATTTTCCGATATCTTTCGGGCCACTGCGGGGCCAAACCGCGAAAACTTTGGCCGGCCAACGGACCATCAAGGGCTGGGAATTGCGAAATCCCATTGCAATCAAGTTGGTGTTGGGGCTAGCGCTTTTCCTAGCCCTCTTTTTTGCTGCCGCGGGCATGTCATTCTGGCAGGCAGGCGCCGTGGACCGTAAGACGGAAAACATCGTGCAGAGCCTGGAGCCCAAGCGGACCGTTGCCTTCGAGATGCAGCTAACCTCAGTGGAAACGGAGAAGGGCATACTGGAATACCTCCGGTCTCCCAGCCCCGAGATTCGAATGCTGATCACCGAGTCCACGTCCCAATTCGGCCGTTTCCAAAGGGAATACTTACGCCTGGGCACCCAGGAAGAGCTTGACCAGGTCTCCGGCCCTCTGGACGAGGTCTCCTTAGGGTACCAGGAGGACAGCCGGCGGCTAATGGGCCTGGCCGAGAGGAAGCACGGCCTGTGGATGTCTCTAGAGATGGACTTCGAGGCCCTGGCATCACTCTCCTCCATCAACATCGGTCAGAATATGGCCCTCCATTCCACCTGCGGGGCGTTGCAGCTGGTCCAACTCCAGGTCATGGAGACCGCGATAGCGGAGATCAATAGTAAGGTCGCCGCGTATCTCCGCTCCCCATCGCAGGCCAAACGAGATTCCATAGACCAGCACTCCTAAGAATTCTACGCAGCAATGCAGCGCTGCAATGGCCTGGCCGAGACCGAGGAAGATCACCAACTGGCGCAGGACCTGGAAGATCTGTTCAGCAATGCCGAGGCAACGGTAGCCCAGCTATTGGACCTCCACGACCAGACCGAGACCAACCTGAGAGAGTACCTCACAAAGAGGGACGAACTGATGCGGATACTTACCCAAGAGGTCCTGGTGCCGGTCCATCTCCAGATGATGGAGGCCAAGGACGCCGTCCACGCCATCGACTCCCAGACCAACAAGGTCACCCTGCTGCTCCTGCTCGTAGGCCTGAGTTTTGTGTGCGGTGGGGCGCTTCTGGTCTACAAGCGGATATCCCATCCCGTGAACGTGCTTGTTGCGGCCACGAACAAGGTGGCAGAGGGCGATCTATCCGTCAGGGTGGATGCGACTTCCAACGATGAGATTGGCCTGCTGGGGTCCGCCTTCAATGAGATGATCTCCAACCGGGAACAGGCGGAAGCGGCGTTGGTCTTGAGTGAAGAACAACAGAGGCACCTGGCCGACCAAAACGCGGTAAACGCCACCATCGGCCGGATTCTCACATCGACTCTGGACCTGGAAGACGTTTACAGCGCCTTCACCCAAGAGGTGCGTAAGGTGATCCGGTTCGACTGGCTGGCGGTCTCAATCTTGGACCGCAACCAGGAAAAACAGCGCGTCGACTATGTCTCAGACCAGTTCGTCCCCTACCTAAGACGGGGCACCACTCTTGACCTGGAGAAAACCTTTGTGGGTGCTGTGTCCAAGCGGCGCGACTGCATCGTTGAGACGTTCAAAGACCAAGACGCCATCGAGGGCAAATATCCCACCGTCTCCCCAATCGCCGCAGCCGGGTTCCACTCCGTGCTGGGAGTGCCCCTGTTTTCCAGGGACCGGGTGATCGGTGTCCTGGTGTTCGCCCCAGTGGAAGAAATGCCCTACTCGGAAAGTGAAACCACAGTCGCCCGGGCGGTGGCCGACCAGGTGGCCGGCGCCATCGCCAACGCCCAGATATTCGCCGAACGTCAGGAGGCCCAGACCGAGCTGCTGCGCGCCCATGACGAACTGGAGAACCTGGTCTTGGAGCGAACCCTCGAGCTGGAGAAGACCTGGGATATCGCCGAGGAAGCCGCCAAAAGCCAATTCCTGGCCAACATGAGCCACGAGCCGCGCACTTCCTTGAACGCCGTGATCGGGTACAGCGAGCTTTTGATCGATGAGGCCACCGAGGACGGAAACACCGCCATTGTGCCTGACCTAGACCGCATCATCGCCTCCGGCAGGCACCTTCTCACGCTGGTTAACGACATCCTCGATCTGGCCAGGGTTGAGGCGGGCAAGATGGAACTGTTGATCGAGGACTTCGCGGTCTCATCCATGATTGAGGAGGTGGAGGCCATCTCCGGGACGTTGATCCAGAGGAACCGCAACGAATTGACCGTAGATTGGAGCAACGAAGTCGGGGATATGCACACCGACCATCGGAATGACACCCAGCGCCGCCCAAAATCTGTTCCAACCCTTCACCCAGGCCGACTCATCAACCGTCCGCAAATACGGCGGAAGCGGATTGGGCCTCAGCCTCTGCCGCAGCTTCAGCCAGATGATGGGTGGGACGATTTCCCTGGACACCGCCTTGGGGATGGGATCAACCTTCGTGTTGGCCTTGCCCACCCACATCGATGGGCCGGTGGTGGATGCTCCCGAAGCGAGCGTTGAGCCCGAAAAACCGAGGGAGAGAATCCTGGAAAGCAGCCCCACTGGCTCGGATGTAAGCGAGATTTCAAAGAGAGTGCAGATCTCGCCCAGGTGTGTGGGCGGTTATGGACCACACGGGCGTCCGCAACGAAACACAAGAAGAAAAAGAGAGGAACCAATGACCAAGCTGCTTCTGGTTGAAGACAACGAGATGAACCGCGACATGCTTACTCGTCGTCGCAACGAAAGGGCTACGAGACTACCATCGCCGTCGATGGCCGCGAGGGCGTGGCCAAAGCCAAATCGGACTGCCCAGACCTGATTCTCATGGATATGAGCCTGCCCAACATCGACGGCTGGGAAGCCACACGGATCATCAAGGGCTCCAAGGAGACCAAGGGGATCCCTGTGATCGCATTGACCTCCCATGCCATGGCCGGCGACCGGGAACGGGCCCTGGAAGTGGACTGCGACGAATACGACACCAAGCCAATCGACCTCTTCCGCCTGCTGACGAAGATCGAATCTCTACTGGAAAGGAAAGCTGCCTGATGACCATGCCCCGACAAGGAAACCGCGAACACAACATCAACCACGAGCTGAGGACTTTTCTGCACTCGATCATCGGCTACATCTAATTGATCCAGGAGGATGTTGAGTCGGACCGCCAGATGGACATTCGCCCGGACTTGGAAAGGATCTGTATGGCCGCGAACCACGTGGCAGCTTTGGTGGAAGAACGGCTGCCCGACAACAAATCAGCTCTGGTCCAAATGGAGCTTGAGCCCACCTTCGCTTCCCGTGAAGAGGCCGGCAAATAGCTCAGCGACCGCATTCTGGCCCAGCCCCAGCAGCAGAGAGGCTAACCGGCCGCTAGAGCACCTGGGCGATGAACTGCTTCATCAGGGCCACTGCGCGATCCGTCTCTGGGCCAGGCTGGACGCCAAAGGCGTGGGGCATACCGGGGAACATCTCCAAATCGATGTCTCCGCCCGCGGCTTTATAGGCGGTCACGAACTCCTCGGTGACCAGCACGGGCAGGTTTTCGTCGGCCGTACCCTGGATAATCAATGCGGGGGGCAGTTCAACTTTCTCGCCCCTCCGGAGCATCTGAAACGGGTTTCCCTCTTTCATGGCATCGGTGGTCAGGAAATACCCTTCGGAAAGCTCCACCAGCCTGTCCTTGCCGCCCTCCTGGGCGTACTGGTAACGGGCGAACGGATCAACGATCGGCCATCCGGCGACCACGTATTTCACCGTCGCATCCACCTGAGAGCCGGCGAGGTCCAGCGCTGCGTACTCCGGGTGACCGGGCCTCATGCCGCAGAGAAACGCGCTGTGACCGCCGCTGGAACATCCAAATACCCCCACTGTCTCAGGGACTCCGCCAAAGTCTGCGGCCCGGGACTTCAACCACCTGATTCCCAGATTTATGTCCTGCACCTGGGCCGGATAGGCATGGTCGGGGGCCAACCTGAAATCCAGGGCCGCCACCACCACTCCGCTCTCAGCCACCGCCTGGTCCATGACCTCTGAGGCGGTGCGGTCGCCGATACTCCAGACACCGCCGTGGATGTCCAACATGGCAGGGAATGGCCCGGGCCCTTTGGGCCGGTAGACACGCACCAACATACCCCGCTGGTACTCCAGATCCCGTACTTCTATTTCGCAGACCCCATTTGGGTCGTAACTCACCGCGGCCATGATTCCTCCTGGATACACCCGCCTGGAGGGGCGTTAGCGCTGGTACTTGTAGTCCTTGGATATTCCCCGCTCGGGCATCGGCGATGGGTTCTTGACCTGGTAGCGGTAGCTGGGGTCCAGCTTGGGCTTGGGGCCGATGGTGCCCCGCAGCACACCGATGTTTTCAACCTCGTGTTCCACCACGTCGCCTGGCTCCAGGAAGCGGGCGGACTCATAGCCCTTGCGGATGGCCTCCCTGATGGAGCCGCCTCCCACGGTCCCGCTGCCGATGACATCACCAGGGACGATGCGGCTGTCCATGGAGGCCCGTTCAATCATGTCTTCGAAGGAATGATAGGCATGCTCGGCGGCGCCGTCGCGGAGCCAATGTTCGCCGTTCACCCTGACTTCACAATTCAGAGTCAGTCTGCCGTCCTTCAGGAAGGGCGCCAGTTCATCGGTGGTAACCAGCCAGGGGCCCACGGACGACGCTGTGTCCTTGCCCTTGGCGGGGCCAAGGCCGAAGGCCATCTCGTCCACCTGCAGGTCCCGGGCGCTCCAGTCGTTGAAAAGGGTGAACCCGGCCACATGCTCCATGGCGTCGGCCGCGGACACGTTCCGGCCTTCCTTTCCGATGATGCAGCCTATCTCCAGCTCATAGTCGAACTGCTCCGACGCGGCCGGGAAGGGAATCTCGGCATCAGTGCCGAAGACACACAGTGGGTTGGAGAAATAGAACACGGGCATGCGGTACCAGACCTCGGCGGGTTCACGGGTGCCCTGGTTGCTGGCGTGCTCTTCGTAGACGATGAAATCTCTGATGGTGGGCGGCTGCAATACCGGGGAGAGCAGCTTTGCATCGGCCAGGGGGGTGCGCTGGGCATCGTTGCCTTTGGCCAGTGCGTCGCGGACCCGGTCGATGGCCGAGTCTCCCGTTTCCAGCAGCGCTTTCACATCCCGCAGCACCTGACCGTTGCCGACCAGAGCGCTAACGTCCACCACTTGGCCGTCGTCCAAGACGCCGCAGCGGGGGCCATTTCCAGCATCATAGGTTAATAACTTCATGGGGCCTCCAGTTTTCAGGCGGTGTGCCATCGTCCCGGCAGGAACGAGAGCATCTGGCATTACAGCACACGCACCCGTGGCGGTCAATCAGACCTGGCGCAAAAACGCCCCAGCCCTCCGGCTGGGGCGTTTTCCTTTTGGTGATTGATCGGGCCGGACCAGGGTTCTAGCTGATTACTTCGAGGGTGCCCTTCATGCCGTCTATCCAGTGGTCACCGTCATCTTCGAAACAGCCCATGGACCAGGTCCCAACCTTGTCAGCCGGAACTCGGACCGACAGGCCGAGTCAACGGAGATAAATCATTGGGGAATTCGAAGGATCATGCCCCGGGCCGTCGGATATTTCCAGGCATGATTCCGGACAGTCCGGCAGGTGGACACCGTCTAACCTGAGATGTCTTCTTCGATCAGGCCAGCTATCTGCCGGTCTGCATCCCCGCTGGACCTGCTGAGCTGCTCGGCCACCCTGCGGCGGCGGTGTTCGGGGTGGTTCTGGTTCAGCTTCCACTTTCCTTGCAGGCGTGTTATCTCAATCTCGAAACCCATGACCCGTTTCATCATCTGTTCCGAGTACTCGGTGCTGAAATCGGCCTGCCAGGGCTGGGGCTGGGAGGCCTCATAGAAGTCGGTGAGCCGGGCCACGTTCTCTTCCATGCCGGCCTTGTCACCCACGGCCCGAAAGGTTCCGGTGGCGTGGACAGCGACGTAGTTCCAGGTAGGGACCACGTCTTCTTCCCGGTACCAGGTGGGGGATACGTAGGAGTGGGGGCCGTGGAAGACCACCAGCACCTGCTGTCCGTCGGCGTAGCGCCACTGGCGGTTGGCCCGGGCCATGTGACCGATAATGAGTCCCTGTTCTCCGCCCTCTTCGTCAACGACAAAGGGCAGATGGCTGGCCATGGGCTCGTCGCCGGTGTGGGAAAACAGAATGCCGAACCCGTTGTCCCTCATGAACTGGAACAACCTCTCTCTGTCGTCCACCTCGTAATATCTGGGAAGGTACATCTCTGCTCCTGTCTTCTGAAGGGGTCTCGTTTCGCCGCCGTGGACCAATCGGCCCATCTGATTGATACGTTGGGTTCTCCACATAGGTCGCCGGGGTACTAAAACTCAACGGGCGGTTCCAGCACCATTTGATGACACGACTGGAAATCTCACCGTACGCCGCTTGGCACTTGAGGGAAAGCTACGCATGGCCCAATCGAGCAACCACGAGCAAACGTCCGGGACCCGGCCCCAAATCCAGACCGCCACTGAGTTTGAACGGGACAAGCCCTGGGCCAATCCCAATGGCCATTTCAACGGGTACGGCAACCTCGCCCCGGCTGAAGCGCAGCGCGCTTTCGACCGGAGAAACGCCGACTGTTCTCCCAATGATAGCTGCAGCGGCTGCGGCTCAAACTCGATGCACGCCCTCAGTATCGGCTACAGCTTTGTCGAGTGGGGCTGCGAGATCTGCGGCGTCAGGGACGATAGGCCACTAGCCGAGACAGCCCACACCAACCGTCTCGCCGCCTAGGACTTCGCCACCGATCTGATCGCCTCGTAGACGCGGTCAGCAGTCACGGGCAGTTCAAACACCCGCACCCCGATGGCATCCGCCACGGCATTGGCTATGGCGGCCGCGGTGGCATTGTTGGCCAATTCCCCTATGGCCTTGGCCTCGTAGGGCCCGGTGCCTCCCTCGGACTGGATGAGCACCGTATCCAGCGTTGGAATGTCCGCCATGCTGGGCAGCTTGTAATCGCCCAGGTTACCGTTCAAGACCTGGCCGCTGTCTGAGACGAACTCCTCGGTAACCCCCATCCCCAGCCCTGTTATCACGCCGCCGTCAATCTGGCCTTGATGCGCCAGGGGATTGATGATGGTGCCCACATCGTGGGCCGTCACCAACCGCAGCACATCCACCTGACCGGTCTCGGAGTCAACCTCTACCTCCGCCACCTGGGCGCTGAAGTAGGTCACGTCCTCCCGCTCTTCGGCGGTGTGCTCAACGGTGATGGTCAAAGGCAGGGTGGCCCCGTCGGCGATGGCCTGCTTCATCTGCTGGCAGGCCTTCATCACGGCCTGGCCCTCCGTGTAGGTGACACGGCTGGCCCTGGGGCCCTCGTCGTAGGGGGTGCTGTCGGTGTCGCCAGGGCGCACATTCACCTGGTCCAGGGTAACGCCCATCTCGCTGGCCACCATCTGCTTTTCAATGGTATGGGTGCCGGTCCCGATATCCACGGTGGGACTGATGACAGTGAACGAGCCGTCGGCCTCGGCGGTCAACACCGCGCCGGCGATGCCGCCACCGATCTGACGGCCAAATACGGCCACGCCCCTTCCACGGCCGGCGCCTGCTTTGGGCCGGTCCCAACCCGCCATCTCCAGGGCGGCTTCCATGACTTCCCGGACGCTGACGAAGTCCAGCCGGCGTCCCAGGGCGTCGTCTTCTCCCGGGCCCAGCAGGTTCTTGCGGCGGAACTCCGCCGGGTCCACATCTACCTCAATGGCCAGAAGGTCGGTGTGGGATTCAAGGGCGAAGGTGTACTGGTGGGCCCCCGGTGCGCGGAAGTACCCGCCGGGTACGGTATTGGTGTAGACCTGCAGGAACTCGAAGTTGGCGTTTTCCACCCGGTAGCCGCCGCCCACATAGTGGTGGGTGGACAGGTAGGCCCTGGGCTTCATGGCCCCGTAGGCCCCGCTGGCGTGCACCGTCCTGACCTCCCGGGCCGTGATCTTGCCGTCACGAGTCACCCCGGAGCGTATCTTCACCACCGTGGGGTGGGTGGGGTTACTGACGGTCAGTTCCTCCACCGAAGTCATGACGATCTTCACCGGCAATTTGGCCATCTTGGAGAGCAGGTAGGCGATAGGCAGGTCACGGGCATCACCCTTGCCGCCGAAATCGCCGCCGATGGCCGAGACGTTGACTCGGATATCTTCTTCCTGCATCCCCAAAGCCTGGGCCCACTGACGCCGCGCCCGGAAGGGGGCCTTGCTGGAACACCAGGCCTCGATCCGGTCGTCTTCCACGGACACCACGCTGGCGAAGGGCTCGATGTAGCCCTGGTGGCGGCTGGGGACCGTGAAGGTATGCTCCAGTACCACGTCGGCCTCGGCAAAGCCCTGGGCCACGTCGCCCTTTTCCCAATAGAGGCGGGTCTGGCCGTTGTGGACGTCGGGGCACATCAGGTCCAGAGGCGCGCCCTCATATGCGGCAACATCGTCGTGGAGCAGCGGGGCGCCGGGATCTTGCGCTTCCACGGGGTCGTAGACCGACGGCAGAATTTCGTAGTCCACCTCAATGGCCAGCAGCGCCTCCTCGGCGGCTTCGGATGTTTCAGCAGCCACCGCGGCCACCCGGTCGCCGATGTAGCGGACACGGTCCCAGCACAGCACCGGCATGTCCCGCAGAATCTTTCCAAAAAGGCAGCCCTCAGCGTCCTGACCGGTGACCACGGCTTTGACACCGGGCACATTCCAGGCGGCTGAGGCGTCGATGCTCCGGATGCGGGCGTGGGGGTGGGGACTGCGGAGAATCTTGCCCCAGAGCATGCCGGGCAGATTCACATCGGCGGTGTACAGGGTCTCGCCGGTGACCTTGGCCGGGCCTTCGATGCGGGGGATGGACTCGCCGATTATTCCAGGCTGGGCCGTCATGTACAGTTTCCTCTATATATGGTGGGCCAATCCTATCACAGGGTCCGGCCTAGCCCTCGTTCAGGAATGCTTTGATGGAGTCCTGTTCCATCAAAGGGAAGATGGAGAACTCGGCGGGAACGGCGTCGGCCCATTCATTGAGGAGCCGATGCAGCATCTCGTGGGAGTCCACGTCGAATATCCCCACCGCGCCCCGGCCGGTGCGGGGATAGAAGGCACGGGCGACGCCCTTTTCCAATTTGTCCTCCACCCAGGGCCAGAAGCTCTTGCGGGCTTCTCGTACATCCGAGGGGCGGGTGGGAGCGGGGTTGCTAATCACCAAAAACAGCATTTGGGTCTCCTCTGATAGACCGGTTTACAGGCCGGCTAAGGGGGTTGCCGTGCAGTATATCCCGGAAAGTTGTAAAATCGTCGGAGCTAAGACGGAAATTTCCCACAAACCAGGAGAGGCAACCATGGCACGGTCCAAGCCCAAGAAGGAAAAGAAGCAGGAGACCATCGAGGAATTCGTGGCGCGCATGGCCAAGTCGCCCACGCGGAGCGCCGGTCTGAAAAAGAACAACCTCAAAGGTTCACGCCACTAGACTGCGGCGTCGCGCATCAAAATAACCGAAGCGGACTCTTGTTAAAGGCGTCCCGGCTCCCCGAGTCAGGACGTTTTTTCATAGCAAGAACTCAGGGGCGGCCCCCAGGCACGAGCAGAAGGGATTTTGCAGGCTATTTCGAGCTTGACACGCACAAAATTCGAAATGCTACTATACGTACCAATCTAAGACCCAGGGAAACGAGGTCAACGGCCCCAAAAGCGAGGACTTTTTCATGGCGGATGCAGATAAAGATATTGCCTTGATGGCCCACCTGATGCGGCGGGCCGGGTTCGGCGCCCGATACGACGAACTGGAGACCCGCGCGGCCAAGGGATACGAGGCCACGGTTGAAGAGCTGCTCAACCCCCAGGACCATCCCGACGGCATGGACCTGGACCTGGCCGAGCGGTCGTTCATCGACTGGAACCACCACGTCCGCGGCGTGCCCGAATACCACGCCTGGCGCATGATCAACTCCGCCCGTCAGTTGGAAGAGAAGATGATCCTCTTCTGGCACGGCATCCTCTGCATCGCCGACAGCAAGCTGCAGAGCTATCCCACCGAGCACAACGAGCTGGAGATGTTCCGCCGCTGCGGCATGGGCAGCTTCAGGGAACTCTTAGTGGAGATTTCCAAAGACCCCGCCATGGTCTATTTCCTGGACAACTGCCTCAGTCATAAGGGCAACATCAACGAGAACTACGGACGGGAGTTGCTAGAACTGTTCTCCATGGGTGTGGGCATGGACGGAAAGTTCAACTACACCGAGGACGACGTCAAAGAATGCTCCCGGGCCTTCACCGGCTGGACCATTGCCAATAGTGTACCCGGGCAACCCTACGGCCGCTACGCGGCTAACTTCCTCTACAATCCCGACGACCACGACGAGGGCGAGAAGACCTTCCTGGGCGAGACCGGGAACTTCAACGGTGAGGATGTCATCGACATCATCTGCAAGCGGCCCGCAACCGCCCGGTTCGTCTCCCGCCACCTGTATAACTTCTTCGTCGCCGACGACGTTGAGGTCCCAGCCTGGATGGACACCCCGCCCCAGGACATGGAAACCATCAAGATGCTGGAGGAGGAGTACTTCCGTTCCGGCTACGACATCCGCTCCATGCTGCGGCTCCTGTTCAACTCCGACGCGTTCAAGAACGCCCGGTTCTCCAAGATCAAGAGCCCCATCGAGACCATCATCGGCACTCTCCGTTTGATCGGCACCTGGAACACCCCAAAGCCGGGCCTAGAATTCATCTTCGACGAGATGAAGTACATGGGCCAGGAGATCCTGAACCCGCCTTCGGTGGAGGGCTGGCACACCGGCAAGGAGTGGATCGACGGCGGGACTCTGGCCCACCGCATCAACTTCATCGCCGAGTCGGTAAGCGAGACCGACAGCCCGGGCATCAGAGACATCGTGCAGAAGGTGGCCGTCCAGGGCGAGACCATCTCCCCGAAGGACCTGGTGGCCGAGTGCCTGCGGTACCTGGGAGAATACCAAGTCTCCGAGGAGACCCAGCAGATGCTGGTCGCCCACGCCGAGAAGGGCCGCGAGATCCGCACCGGCTCGGAAGATTTTCCGACCACGGTGGCCGACACTCTTCAAATGATTGTCGCCACCAAGGAATACCTCTACGCCTAGGGTCCATCCAATAGTAAAGAAGTGAGAGCGAAAGCCCTCTAGGAAGGAATATTTATGACCACGAACAAGAAAGACACGGTCCTGGTGGTACTTCAGATGTCCGGCGCCTACGATGCGCTGAACACCTTCATCCCCTACAACGACCCCCACTACAAGGACTACCGGCAACTGGTCACCGTGGAGCCGGAAGATGTCCTGGCCGTGGACGACAAGGTGGGCTTCCACCCGGCCATGACCTCCATCAAGGACCTCTACGACGAGGGCAAGGTCGCGGTCATTCAGGGCATCGGTTACCCCAACCCCATCCGCTCCCACTTCCGCTCCATGGACATCTGGCACACCGCCGAACCCGCCAAGATGGGCATGGACGGCTGGTTGGGCCGGGCGGTCCGCGAACTGGACCCCAACAAAGAGAATGTACTGACCGCGGTCAACTTCGGCCGGGGCCTGCCCAGGGCGTTGGCCTCCTCCGGCGTGTCTGTGGCCTCCGTGGGCAGCCTGGATTCCCTGGGTGTGCTGACCGGCATCGACAGCCAGGACCAGCGGACCGAAGCTTTGGACATCTTCGCCCGCATGTATTCGCCGATGATCGGCTCGGGCCCCGCCAACGACTACCTGTCCCAGACCGGTCTGGACGTACTGAAGGGCTCCGACATCCTGAGCACCGCCCCCGGCAAGTATTCCTCCACCGTGGAATACGCCGGCGACCAGTTCTCCCAGTGGTGCAAGAACATCGCCCAGGTGCATCTGGGAGACTACGGGACCCGGGTGCTGTACACCGGCTTGAACCCCGGCACTTTCGACACCCACGCCAACCAGACCACCAGCTTCCCCAAGTTGTGGGGAGAGGTGTCCAACGCTGTGGGCGACCTGTACCAGGACCTTAAAGAGCACAATGCCGAGAAGGAAGTCGTCATGCTGCTCTTCACCGAATTCGGACGCCGCGTCCAGGAGAACGGCTCGGGTACCGACCACGGCTCCGGCAGCGTGGCCTTCGTGGTCGGCGACCAGGTGAACGGCGGACTCTACGGTGAGTATCCCTCCCTGGAGCCGGACAAACTGGACGAGGGCGACCTGCGCTGGAACAACGACTTCCGCAGCACCTACGCCACCCTGTTGGAACAGTGGCTGGGACTGGACTCCCAACCCATCTTGAACGGCTCCTACGAGCAGTTCGACTTCATCAAGTAACTATCCAATCTTAACTGGCCAATCTTCGGCGGCAGCGCCGGGGAAGTACAACCTCTGCGAGGAAAAATGGTCGCGCAAGTAGCACCGACGACTTTCAGATATAGCCATACCATCGGCCGCCAGGAAACCCGGGGCGGCGACGGGTTCTTTCTACCCATATCCCTGACCCGCGGCGAGGGCGACCGGCTGTATGTGCTCAGCCGCGGCACCGAGACCCCGGCCTTCTTCCCCTGCAAGCGCGTGACCATCTGCACCGTGGACGAGGAACTCCTCGGCCAGTTCGGTCAGAAGATTCCCCCGGAGGAGGCCGACGCCTCCGCCCCCGACGGTTCCTTCTTCTGGCCCACGTCCGTTGCCCTGGACAGCCAGGGGAACGCCTTTGTGGCCGACGAATGGCTGAACCGCATCTCGGTCTTCACCAAGGACGGCGAGTGGATCAGGAAATGGGGCACCCCCGGCGACGGCGACGGCGAGGTCAACCGGCCCTCGGGCATGGTCTTTGACAAGGACGACAACCTGTTCATGGTGGACAGCCATAACCACCGGGTCCAGATCTTCGACGGCGAAGGAAACTTCATCTCCAAGTGGGGTGTTGAAGGGACCGGCGACGGCGAACTGAGTTATCCCTGGGGCATCGACATGGACCAGGACGGAGATGTATTCATCGCCGACTGGCGCAACGACCGTATCCAGAAGTTCACCGCCGACGGCAAGTTCCTGATGAAGTTCGGCTCCTCCGGCAATGGCGACGGTGAGTTCAACCGGCCCACGGGGGTCGCAGTGGACAGGGAAGGGACCATCTATGTAACCGACTTCAAGAACGACCGTCTCCAGGTGTTCAACCCCGAGGGCGAATACCTCACCCAGTTGACCGGGGAAGCTACCCTCTCCAAGTGGGGCCTGGAACGGGTGGAGATCGACCCCTTGGCCATGCGCGGCCGGGAGATCTGCCAGAACCTGGAGGAACAGGAAAAGCCCTTCACCGGCCCCATCGCGGTGGCCGTTGACGACGACCTGCGGGTTTTCGTCGCCGAGTGCACGCGCTCCAGGGTGCAGGTCTTCCAGAAGCAGTCCGCCAACTTCTCCGGCGGGCCTCTATAGACCCATCTAGGGCGCGAAACTGGAGCGGCACTGGGCGCCCCAGTGGCCGTCCACCCTGGTCATGATCCAGAGCGCCTGGTGGCTGGCCAACTGCCCGCCGTCTTCGTCGTAACGGGTCCACTGGATGTAGAGGTGGACCTTGTCTTCTGAACTATGCAGCGGCTCGGCCCAGTCCAACACCGTGTGGTGCCAGCGGTCTCCGGCCCTGGCGGCGAACCCCTTTAGGTAATTCTTCTCCAGCTCCCGCCGCGTGTTGAAGATGGCCACCCCGCCGCCTGATATGCGGATGTGGGGGATGTGCATGACGTCGTAGAGCGCCTGGTTGTCCCCGGCGTTCAGAGCCGCCATGAACGCTTCCAGCGCCTTGACCGCCGCGACCTCGCTTTCCTCCCACCGTTCTTTTGCCATGACCGTCCCTCTGGTTGCGATTGGTGCAAAGAAAAGGCCGGTGTGCCCAGTTTGGGACACCGGCCTTTCGTGATTCCTGGTTGCGCCTTAACCGGGTTCTAGACGTTGATCAGGCCCTGGTCCACGGCGACCGTGAAGAGGTCACCCTGGTCTTTCAGGTGGCTCCTGATGTCCTGGGACGCAGCGCTCAATTTGTCCAGGTCCAGGTTCTTGGCGGCCTCGGGGAAGCCGGCCTCGGCCAGCAACTCGGCGCCGTGGTCACGGACATGGTCCAAGGACCAGGTGAGCTGGCCTTCGACATCGCGCACGTCGTCGGGGTACTCGGTGTGGGAGCCGCCGGCGCCCAGCTTATCGTAGCCGCCCTTGTGCCAGTGGCCGCGCAGGCCGTGGGGGTCGTAGCGGATGACCTCTTCGCCATTAACATCGACGCCAAAGGTCGGGCCGCCAATCTTGTTCTTCAGGCAGCGCATGGGCCAAAGATAGATCTTTATGTCGCCGGACTCGCTCAACGGGCGTATCAGCACGGAGCCCAGATAAGACTCGCCATCCAACATCGTAGCCATTTAAAATCCTCCCAGACTAGTTGTTCTTGTGCCGTTCCACGAGATATTACCACAGCCAACGGGGGTCCTGGCTACGGTCACCGGTGGTTGTGCTATCGTTACTACGCTAAATTTCGGCACCGTGGCCGGCTGAGGACAGCAATAGACATGCCAGCACTGGAAACCGGAGTCCAATTTCACCTGCCAACCTACTCCCATGTCCCGTTGCCCCAACTGATCGAACTGGGCAGACAGGCACAGCAGGGTGGGGTCGGCCAGTTGTGGGTCACCGATAACCTGCGGAGCCGCAATTCGTTCGTCGTGCTGGCGGCCTTCGCCTGTAACTTGGAGGTCAAGCTGGGCACGGCCATCACTGTGCAGTATTTCCGGAGCCCGGTGGACCTGGCCGACATGGTGGCCTCTGTGAGTGAACTGATGCACGGCCAGGAGCTGAGCATCGGCCTGGGATTCGGCAACCCCCGCACCCACAACTGGATCGAGACTCCCCGGCCCGTCAGCGTGCTGCGGGAGACCGCCCAGAGCCTGCAGCGGCTCCTGGACGGCGACAAGGTCTGCTTCGCCGACTATCCCAACATCCTGGAGTATTTTAACCTCAATCCCGAGGCCCAATTCCAACTGAACTTCAACCCCAAGACACCGATCAGGACCTACTGCGGCGGCAACGGACCTTTGGGAATGGCGGTGGGCGGACAAACCATGGACGGGTTCATCTTCGGGGGCCACTACATGGCCGCCCTCCGCACGGGTAGAGTGCCCGAATTGATGAACAGGTTCCACAACGCCGCCAAAGAGGCGGGGAAGAACGGGGAGATTCCCAGGGTGGCGGAGATAAAGATATCCCTGTCCCAGGACCGTCAGGCGGCCAGGGATTTTGTGCGGGAGAGCGCCGGTCAGCGGGTGCTGAACATGTACCGCCGAGGTTACACCCACGAAGACATCCGGAACCTGGGCGTGGACCTGGCCGACATCCAGTTGCTGGACCAAGCAGATAAGGACGGCGTCTCGCCGGATGGCTTCGACCGCCTGGTCACCGACTCCATGATCGACGCCATCTTTGTGGCCGGACGGCCCGAGGACTGTCTGCCGAGGCTGAGAGAGGTGCAGGACACTGCCCAGGAGCAGGGCTTCCACCAGATGATGTATTCGGAGTTGGGGCCGGACGTGGATGAGGCCATGACCCTTCTCTGCGACGAGGTCATCCCAGAGCTATAACCCAATCTCCGGGTGGAATCAGTACCTGAGGGACCGACTGATGAGTGTTAATGGGGGCCAATGCAGAGACCAGCTTGGCCGCAACAAACTGAGCCTGGGGCCTCTTCGGGGCCAACTGCTCCGGCGGTCTGGCAATCACCACTGTGCCCGAGCGGTGGGACGCCAGTTGGGAGAACGTACAGGCGGCCGCACGTATGGCCGACGACGCAGGCATCGAGTTCATGCTGCCCCTGGGCCGGTGGAAGGGCTACCGCGGCGAGACCGACCACAACGGCTCCAACTTCGAGACCCTGACTTGGGCCACCGGCATCCTGGCCAGCACCAAGAACATCATGGCCTTCGGCACGGTCCACGTTTCCCTGTTCAACCCCGTGGTGGCCGCCAAACAGATGGTCACCGCCGACCACGTGGGTCAGGGCCGCTTCGGGCTGAACATCGTCTGCGGCTGGAACAGCGATGAGTTCGACATGCTGGGCATCGACCTGGCCCTGCATGACGAGCGCTACGACCAGGGACAGGAGTGGATCGACATCATCACCAAGGCTTGGTCGGTGGACGGCCCGTTCGATTACGAGGGTAAGTTCTACCAGGTGAAGCGGACGGAGATTAACCCCAAGCCCCACGGCGGAGGCTGGCCTCTGATAGTCTGCGCCGGCAACTCACCAAGGGGCCGGGACTTCGCCGCCAGGAACGCCGACATGATGTTCACCAACATCCGCTCCAGTCTGGACGAAGTGCCGGGGAACACTTCGGAATTGCGGGGCATGGCGGCTGCCTACGGCAGGGATATCGGGGTGTTCTCCAACATCGCCATGGTCTGCCGGCCCACCCAGAAGGAAGCCGATGAATATTTCCACTACTACGCAGTGGAGAATGCCGACCGGGACGCGGTGGAGAACATGATCGTGGGCCGGGGCGTGAATAAACCGGGCATCACCGAGGAGGAACTGAGAAACATCCGCATGCGGGCGGGTGGCGGAAATGGCGCGCTGCCGGTGGTGGGCGACCCTGACCACGTGGTCTCGGTGATGAAGCAGTTGTCGGAAAGCGGTATTTCGGCCCTGGCCATGGGCTTCGCCAACTACCTGGAGCATTTCCCCTATTTCCGGGACGAGGTGCTCCCCAGACTGGAACGCGAGGGGCTGCGGACGGGTTAGCCGCCTGAGAATGGTCTAGTGTGAACAATGAAAAAGCGCCCCGGCCGATTGGCCGGGGCGCTTTTCGTCAGGACTTTGTTGGAAGTCTACTTACCGTCTTTGGCCCAGAGGGCTTCCAGGACGTTGCCGGGGGACATGGGTAGGACGCCCATGCGGACTCCCGCCGCGCCGTGGATGGCGTTGGCCACCGCGGCCAGGGGAGGCACGATGCAGACTTCGCCCACGCCGCGGACGCCGAAGGGGTGTCCGGGGTTGGCTACTTCCACGATGACCGTGTCAATCATGGGCAGGTCCAGGCTGGTGGGCATCCGGTAGTCAAGGAAGGAGGAGTTCTCCATGACGCCGGACTCGTTGTAGACGTACTCTTCATTGAGGGCCCAGCCGATGCCCTGGGCGACGCCGCCCTGGAGCTGGCCCTCCACATAGCTGGGGTGGATGGCTTTGCCCACGTCCTGTAGAGCAGTGTAACGGAGGATATCCACCTTACCGGTCTCAGGATCGACTTCCACGTCCACGATATGGACACCGAAGGCATTGCCGACACCGGCAGGGTTTACGTTGCCCCGGCCGACCACCGGTCCGCCGGTGCCGACCAAACGGGTGGCCAGTTGCTTGAAGGTCAGGTTGAGTTCGGGGTCCGACTTGTGGGAGGCCACGCCGCCCTTGAACTCCACGTCTTCGGCGCTCACATCCCAGATGCGGGAGGCCCGTTCGATCAACTGCTGTTTCATGTCAGTGGCGGCTTCGTAGGCGGCCCAACCGGACTTGAAGGTGGCGCCGCTGCCGGCGGTCAGGGATGTGTAGCCAACGGAATCGGTGTCTCCCACCGTCGGCTGGACGTCCTCGGCGGGGATGCCCAGCACTTCAGCGACCTGCATGGCCATGGAAGCGCGGCCGCCGCCGATGTCGGGCGACCCTTCGACCAGGCTCACGGTGCCGTCGGCGTTGACGCTGGCGGTGGCGCAGGCAGGTCCGGTCCCGTTGAACCAGAACCCGGCGGCGACGCCACGGCCCCGGTTGGGACCTTCCAGTTTGGACTTGTAGTGGTCGGTGTTCATCGCGGCGGCCAGGGTCTCCATGTAACCCACCTGCTGCAACACCGGCCCGGGGATGCGGCGGCTGCCCTCTTTGGCGCCGTTCTTCGTCCGGAACTCCAGCGGGTCCATGCCCAGCTTCTGGCAGATCTCGTCAATCACCGACTCAGCGGCGAAGGACGCGGCGGGGACGCCGGGGGCGCGATAGGCGGCGGCCTTGGGCTTGTTCACCACCACGTCGTAACCCTCGATGCGGCCGTCGGCGATCTCGTAGGGGGTCAGAACGCACTGGCATGCCTGGTTGATGGGCGAGCCGGGGAAGGCGCCGGCCTCATAAATCATGGTCAGGTCGGCGGCGGTGATAATGCCGTCCTTGGTGGCGCCGATCTTCACCCGGATGGAACTGCCGGAGGTGGGCCCGGTGGCTTCGAAGACCTCGGCCCGGCCCATGGAAATCTTCACCGGACGGCGGGCCTTCTTGGAGAGGGCCGCGGCCACCGGCTCCAGGTAGATAACGGTCTTGCCGCCGAAGCCGCCACCGATCTCCATGGGGACAACCTTGATCTGGGAGACGGGGACGCCCAGCACCAGACTGGTCAGGTCCCTTATCTGGAAATGGCCCTGACTGCTGCCCCAGACGGTTAACTTTCCGTCCTCACCCCACATGGCGGTGGCGGTGTGGGGTTCGATGTAGCCCTGATGCACGGTGGCGGTGCGGTAGGTGCGCTCCACCACGATATCGGACTTCTTGAAGCCCTCTTCGGGGTTGCCGAGTTCAAACAGGAAGTGGTTGGCGATGTTGGTGCCCTTGCTGGTGTCGTCGTCGTCCATGAGACCGCCGGGACGGACGTTGGCGTTCTCGGGGTTGGCCAGCCGTTCGTGCACCAGGGGTGCGTCGTCTTTCATGGCCAACTCCAGGTCGACAACGGCGGGCAAGACCTCGTAGTCAACCTCGATGAGGGCCAGGGCCTGGGTAGCCAATTCCACGCTGGTCGCGGCCACGGCGGCTATGGCGTGACCCTTGTAGAGGGCCTTGCCGCTGGCCATACAGTTGTTGCTGATCCACTTTGGGTTGGCCATGGCGCCTTCGCTCAGGTCAGCAACCTTGCCGCTGGGCTGGGCGAAGTCCTCAGACGTGACGACAGCCATGACGCCGTCCAGAGCCAGGGCCTTGGAGGGGTCAATGGACTTGATCACCGCGTGGGCGTGGGGACTGCGCAGTATCTTCCCGTGGAGCAGCCTTGGCAGGGTGATATCCGCGCTGTAGCGCGCCCGGCCGGTCACCTTGTCGTTGCCGTCGTGGCGGATGGGCCTGGAACCGACAACATCGAATTCTTCGTTGGTCAACACCACATTGGAGGCCATTCTTTTCTCCTGACTGGACGGATGGAAAGGACTGTGTCCTAGAGTTAGCAGATTTTAACACACGCCCTGCCTAATTTGCCTTTGGAAGCCCTTCAAAAACGGGGCGTGGGCGGTGGCAATGAAGACGCCCTGGGCCACTTTTGGTCAACCCAGGGCGTCTTCCGTTGTCTGATATCGAGGCTCCGGGATGTTAGTCGGCCGCCTCAGCGGGGAGTTTGGCCCCCTGGAAGGGCCCTTTCGTGGCCTCGAAGGACTGGGAGAAATCTAGTATCTCCTGGTCCGTTTGAGTCGCCAAGTCGATCGGCCTGCTGAATCCCTGCTTAACCACAAAGCCGGTCTTGTAGTAGACCTCGCCCACGTTGTTCCCGGGGTCGGCGCTGGGGAAGCAGATGCCCCGCTAGGGGTTCTCGTCGGGCACGGTCAAGCCCATGACCCTGGTGTAGAAGTCCCGCATCTTCATGAGGTCGTCACGAATGATGCCCACGTGTCCAAGGTTCTTGATCAGAGACGTTTTCTTACCCCCATGCTTGATCTCGTTCTGGTGGGTGCCCTGACGGCGTCATATCACGACGGGCGGTTAGCCCATCCCCACCACCCTGACCCGGTGGTTGATGCCGTCGGCGATGTAGAGGTTCCCCTCGCCGTCCACTCCGCAGCCGTGGGGGCGCTCCAGGCCGGCGGATGTGGCGGGGCCACCGTCGCCGTCACCGCCTTGGTGGCCGCCGGCGATGGTGGTGACGATGCCGGTGTTCACGTCGATGAACCTGACGGCGTTGTTCTCGGTATCCACGACAATCAGGTTGTCGTCATTGTCGCAACGCATGGCTTTGGGCGCGCCCCAGGTTGCGGTTAGCGCGGGGCCGCCGTCACCCGAGTAGCCCCGTTCCCCCGTGCCGGCGAAGATGGACATGACGCCGTTAACGTCCACTTTGCGGACGCCGTTGCCCTCCCTCTCGGCGATATAGGTATTGCCTTTGGAGTCCAGACAGACCGCCCTGGGGCCCATCAAAGACGTTTCGGTGGCTGGTCTGCTGTCGCCCTCGCGGCGCAGCTCGCCGTCGCCGGCGAAGGTGGTGATGATGCCGGTGTTCAGGTCCAAACGCCGTATCCGCTGGTCTTGGATATCGGCGATAAGGAGCCCACTCCTGCCGTCCAGGTAGCAGTCGTTGGGCTCCCGCATATGGGCCTGGGTGCCGGGACCGCCGTCGCCACTGTAACCCGGCTCTCCGGTACCCGCCACGGTGGTGATGATGCCGGTGGCGGCCTCGACCTTGCGGATGGCGGCGTTGAACCGGTCGGCGATGTAGATGTCGCCGTTGGTATCCAGAGTGAGGGAGTACAGGTTGTCCATGGTGGCCTGGGTGGCCGGGCCGCCATCTCCCGAGTAACCGGCCTCGCCGGTGCCCGCCACGGTGGTTATCACACCGGTGTCCTTGTCGATGCGCCGGACGGTATGGTTACGACCGTCGCAGATGTAGAGGTTTCCGGCGGCGTCAAAGGAGCAGCCATACGCCTCGCCAATGGTGGCTTCCAGGGCCGGGCCGCCGTCCCCGGTGTACCCTTCCTCGCCGGTGCCGACGATGGTCTGGATTATTCCTGCTTCGTACTTCATGACTCTTCTCGTTAACCGTTCGTACTATTCCCGCAGGTACTGCTCCTGCAACTGGATGAACTCGTCGGTCCGGTTGACCTGCCGCAGCAGTTCGGCGTTGGCCTCCCGGGGGGTCAAGTCGTCCACCGACCCGCCGTCCTTAAGGTGTTTCAGGCTATCGTAGATGGCCTGGATGGCCATTCCGAAGGCTGGGTTTCCGGCCATGAGAATGCTCACACCATTGGCGGCCAGGAAATCCCGGTCCTCCAGCATGCCGTCCGGTGGGCTGAGGACGGTCAGTGGCAAGTGGGTGGCACCGTGGACCGCCTCAAGCTGCTCCCTGGTCTTCAAGCCGGCCAGCCTGATGGCCTCGACCCCGGTCTGGGAGTAGGCCTTTATGCGTTCCAGGGCCTCGTCCAGGGGAAATTGGGCCAGGGCCGTGGTGCGGGCGACGATGACGGTCATGGGGTCTTCGCGGGCCGCCACCGCCGCCTCCAGCTTGCCCACCTGCTCCGCCTGGGAGTACAAACCAGGGTCCGGTTGGTTGAAGCGGCTTGGCGGGATGGCGTCCTCTATCTCGATGGCGGAGACGCCAGCGGCCTCCAATTCCTTTACCGAGCGCACCACGTTGACCGCGTTGCCGAAGCCGTCCTCGCCGTCGTGCATCAGGCTGACGTCGGCGATACGGGTGATGCGCCGGCAGACGTCCACCAGGTCGGACATGTTGACCAGCACGATGTCTGGGACGGCCAGGTTGGCCACCTTGTGCACCGAGCCGGAAAGGAAGCAGACCTCGTAACCCAGCATATGGGCGATCCGGGCGGAGAGCGGGTCAAAGATGTTGGCGGCCAGGGTGCAGTCCAGGCGGGTCAGCACCTCACGGAACCTCTGGCGGGCGAGAGACATTCTTGGTTCCCCCTGGGAGATTTCGGGCATTATGCCACGATTCCGGAGAACGCAAAAACGCCCCGGCATGATGCGCCGGGGCGTTTCCCATCGGTGTAAGAAAGGGGCTTGTCAGCCTGAAGAGGGCGACCAGTTGTAGATCTTGGTCAGGCTGCCGCCCATCAGGACGGCCCGGTCGGAGTCCGAGAGAGTGTCCGTAACACGGAAGGCTTCCACTCCCTCCTCGTAGGTCAACAGTGGCCTGGCACGGGTCCAGTCCGTCCCCCACATGCAGCGGTCGAGACCAAAGGCGTTGAAGATCTTGCCCAGGGGCTCCCAGATGTCCGGGTAGGGGAAGCCCGCGTGGGAGAGGGTGCCGGCCCCGGAGATCTTGATGGTCACATTGTCCAATGCCGCCAGTGCCAGCACATGGTCCAGGTCCGCCCAGGGCTCGGGCGGGGCCGGCGGTTCAGGCGGCTGGGGGATGCCCAGGTGGTCGATGACCATGCTGGTGTTGGGATTGCGGCGGGCCAGTTCGCCAAAGACGGATAGCCTGTCCGAACACATGATGTTCACGGGGATACCGGCCTTGGCGCCGGCGGCCAGTATCTCGTTCAGACCGGGGTGGTCTGCTTCCAAGGTCCCGCCAGTAAGCATTATGCGGGCCCCAATCACCCCCGGCGTCGCCGCCCACCGGGCAACATCATCGGCGATGGTGGCCGACTCAGGGTCGAAGGGTTTAACCAGGCCGAAGCTGCCCGGGTGTTTCGCGTAGACCTCCAGGGCGTAGCTGGCGTCGTATTGGTAGAGGCTGTAGGGCGAGATCAAGATTGCCCCGGCAACTCCTACTGCAGCCATGGCCTTCACCATGTCATCGCCGGTGACTTCATCCGGCCCGCGGAGGAACCCCTGCCAGGGCCGCCCTGGATGGTCCCTCTCGTAGGCATGTACCTGCACGTCAATGGTCTGGGTCTGCGTAGCCATGTTTCCCCTCCATAATCTCGGGTCGGTCCAATACCGTTACCAGGACTTCAGTACGGGCAGTACCTCTTTGGCGAACAGTTTCAGTCCCCGTTCGGCCACGTCCAGGGGTGTACCCCCGAAGCGGAAAGCGACGTTCAACTCGAAATCGCCGATCAGGTCCCGCCGTTCCTCGAGTCCGCGCAGGATCTTGTCGGGCGTGCCCCAGCTGGCCGCCTGCATGAAGCCCGTGACGGCGCCGTCCATGCCTGCGGACCGGGCAATCTCCGCCTTCTGCTGGTAGGAGTCGTAGCCCTTCACGGTCCGGAAGTGGTCGCCGAGGAATTCGTAGTGGTAGAAATTGCTCTCCACGAACTTGCCCTGGTACTGGCGGGCCTCCTCTTCACACTGGGCCAGGTCCGTGCCGCAGATCACGAACTCGGTAAGCATGGGCACCGGCGGCTCCGTGCCGTGGAATTCGCGGTGTAGCGCCCTCACCTTCTCGATACCCGGCAGGCGCATCTCCCAGGGGCGGTCGGCAAACATCACCACGTGGGCGCCCAGCTTGGCCGCGGAGATCACCGACTCCTCACTGGAGGCCACGGCATAGATGCGGCCGTCGAAGGAATGGGTGGGCCGGGGCCTGAGTTCGGTCCTGGGCTGTTTGTAAAATGGGCCGTCTCCCTCCATGAAGCCGGTCTTGAGCGCATTCACGATCATGGGCGCCGCCTCATCGAAGCGTCCCCGGGACTCGTCCATATTTATACCGAAGGTCTCAAATTCCCGGCGGGCCAGACCCCGCCCGAAACCCAGCCGGAGCCTGCCGCCGCTCAGCATATCCAGGACAGCGGCGTTCTCGGCCACCCGCAGCGGGTTGTGCCAGGGTAGGATCACGGCGGCTGTCCCCACATCGATGTTCGGGTATTTGGCCGCCAGATGGGTCATCAATTGGATGTTGTCGGGCACGAAGGAGTAGTCGTTGAAGTGGTGCTCCGCTGACCACAGGCAATCGAACCCCGCGTCGGCGGCAACCTCCGCCAGACGGAGTTCCTCTTCCCACATCAGGGCATCCGAACCCTCTTCCCAGCCGTAGCTGGAGAAGATCATCATCATTCCTACGTCCATGACTCTCCTTTTTATGTCAATCGTCTTTATGTCAATCGTCTGAACCGGGATTATATACCCGAAGGCAAAGGCCTACTGCGGCTTTCAGCCCTCGGAAGGGTTATACTGTGCCCTCAGCCAGGATTTAGGAGGACAACGATGCACTGTGGAGTAATGGTCACCGGGTATAACCAGGGTGACTGGGAGCGTTTGCTGGACGAGGACTACGGGCGGCCGCCCACCATCTCCGACGCCCAGAATATGGACAACACCCTGCACATGGGGGACCTGATCGAGCCGCTGGGGTTCGACTCCATCTGGGCCACCGAGCACTACGGCTCCGCATACTCCATGCAGCCCAACCCCCTCCAGTACCTGGCGTTCTGGGCGGGCCGGACCAAACGCGTTGATGTGGGCACGGCGGTCATCGTCGCCCCCTGGTGGAACCCGGTGCGCCTGGCTCACGAGATTTCCATGCTGGACATCCTCCTCCAGGGACGCCGCCTGCATCTGGGCATCGGCCGGGGCATCGCCCCCCACGAGTACGCGTCTCTGGGCTATCCCATAGGGGAATCCCACAAGTATTTCTATGACGTTATCAATGTCCTGAAGGCCGCCGACGGTGCGGAGCGGTTCGAGTTCCAAGGTGATGTGTACAACGTGCCCCCGACCTCCATCCGGCCCCAGGCCCGGCACAAGGGCGAGTTGACCAAGAACATCAAGGTGGCCTTCAGCACCGAGGCATCGGCCAAGATGGCCGCCGAGAACGGTCTGGGCCAGATGTTCGTCGCCGGCGACGACGTGGATGAGATGGTCGCCAAGGTGCAGAGGTTCAACAGGATCAGGAAGGAACTGGGCCTGGAACCGGACCAGCCCACCACCCTGTTGTGGATGTACTGCGCCGAGACCGAAGAGGAAGCAGAAGAAGGGTGGGAGTTCTTCAAGAACCAGGGCGAGGCGGCCCAGCACCACTACTTCGACTGGAACAATCCGGGCTACGAGGGCATCAAGGGCTACGAAGAGTACCTGCTGCGCCAGACCGCCGACATCAGCCCTGCCGAGGCCAGGCTGGCCGCCCGCAGGGCAACCCAGCCCATCGGCACCCCGGACCAGATCATCGAGAAGATCGAGTCGATGCAGAAGATGATCAGCAACGAAAAGCTGGTCATCCACATGATGTACGGCGGGATGCCCAGGGAAAAGGCGGAAAAGAGCCTGCGTCTGTTCGCGGAGAAGGTCCTGCCCCACGTGCAGGCCATGCCCACGCCCATAAATCCCAGGTCCCTGGCCTAAGCCCGCCAGCCGCCGCTAGGGCGACTCGACCTTTCTGGCGAAGTCCCTAACGGCCCCGGCCAGCAGGTCTGGAATCTCCACCTTCATGTTGTGGCCCACTCCGGCGAAGGTCTGGAGCGTGGCGTTGGGCATCTCCCGGACCATCAGCTCTTGGGCGTCCATGGGCGTGATTTCATCGTTCTCCGAGGCCAGCAGCAACGTGGGGGCCGGGATGTTGGGCAGCAGCGGGCTGAGGTCTTCCGCCAGAAGACAGCCTTGCAACGCCAATACATTCTCGGCCGGCGTCTTTTCGCCCTCGGCCGCGTACCATTCGATGACTCCGGGCTCGGCCTGAGGCCCGAACCGCTTCTGGGCGTCGGCCAAGAGCCAGGCTTTTGTGCCCTCTTCTTCCAGGGTCCGCCGCCACACGCTGGCGTCGATTCCCGCGCCCATCCGGGCCAGCCTGGGAGTGGACGCCACCAGGCTCAGGCTGTGGAGCCGCTGGGGAAAATCGTGGGCGAAACGCAGGCTGACGATGCCGCCCGCCGAAGCGCCCACCAGGTGGACCTTGTCCACTTCAAGGGCGTCCATGACCGTCGCGATGTCGGTCGCCAGTCCAGGCAACGTCAGAGTCCCGCCGGAGGCCGGGTCAGTGCCCGCGTGGCCCCGCATGTCAAAGCGCAGGACCCGGTACTGACGGGCCAGCGTGGGCACCCAGGCCCGCCAGCGGTGCAGATTTCCCCCCGCCGCATGGTGCAGCAATACGACGCTCTTGGTCCCCCAAGGGTCGGTGAAATCGTCCCAATGGTAGTGGAAGCGGCTTCCATCCAGATCTAGATACGGCATTCCCTCTTACTCTCCCCAGGGCCTCATCTTTGGCCAGTCGCCCGCTGAAGCTGCGGCGGTTGAGACTCGGCTGATACCTGGCTATAGTGTAGCGATTCCATTCAAGGAGCCAACAACATGGCGGACAAGATTCGCTTGGGATTCGTGGGAGCCAACGTCAACTCGACCTGGGCATCCCAGTCCCACTATCCGGCGCTGCTGGCCAGTCCGGATGTGGAGTTTACCGCAGTTTGCACGTCCAGGCCCAAGAGCGCCGAAGAGGCAAAGCAGAAATTCGGCGCCAAGCTGGCCTTCCACGATTACAACGAGATGTGCGCGTCACAGGACATCGACGCGGTGGCCGTGGTAGTGCGGGTGCCGCTGCACTACGGACCGACCAAAGCCGCCATCGAAGCAGGAAAGCACGTCCTGACCGAGTGGCCGTTGGGTAAGACCACCGCCGAGGCCGAGGAACTGGCTGCCCTGGCCAACGCCAAAGGGGTGCAGACGGTGGTGGGACTCCAGTCGCGGGTCAGCCCGGCCCTGATGTACATCAAGGAGTTGGTCGAAGATGGTTACGTGGGCGAGGTGCTGTCCTGCCACGTCACCACCATGCGCGACGGCGCGCTGGAGCGTCCTTCCAGCCGCAACTGGAACCTAGACATCACCCAGGGCGCAAACACCCTGACCATCGCTAACGGCCACGTCATAGACGCCCTCCGTTTCGTATTGGGCGACTTCAAGCGGGTGGCCTGCATGGTCACAACCCAGCTACAGCAGATATTCGAGACCGACACCCAGAAATATGTGGAGCCCACCTCCCCGGACAACGTGCGGGTGTCCGGCCAGTTAGAGCGCGGCGCGGCGGCAACGGTTGCGGTGGGGGCCGTTCCCTGGGCCGGCACTGGCTACCGGATGGAGATCTACGGCACGGCGGGCACCATCGTCACCACCGGCAGCGTTTCATCCCAGCGGGGAGAGATGCTGCGGGTCCAGGGCGCCAAGGGCACGCAGACCCTGGAAGACCTGACCATACCCGACAAATTCGTCTGTGTCCCCGCCGACTTCCCCAAGGGCGACCCCTTCAACGTGGGGCAGCTCTATACCCAGTTCGCCGAGTCCATACGCACCGGAAAAAGCGGCGCGCCCACCTTCGACGAGGCGGTGAGACTACACAAGTTCATCGACGTCATCAAGAAGGCGTCTGACACCGGCCAGGAGCAGGCCGTAGTCTAATTAGCCCTTCTTGACCGTAAGCTGCACCAGCTTGTCGGCCCGGTCCTCTTTGTCCAGGTCGCGGCAGGTGCTGATTATCTCCTCGAACTGGCCGCCGGGGATGGGCAGGCCGGGTATGACGTCCCTTATCCGCCGGGCTTCCTCTTCGAAGTCCCACATGAACTCGCGGCCAGTGGACTGCTTGGTGTAGCTCTTGCCGTCCTTGGTGTATACGGTGAACCGGGGCCCGAAGAGGGTCATCCCATGGGACGGAATGAGGGTCACCCGCTCCATCAGGTCCAGCACCTCGGGCGGGTCGCCGCCGCCGTCCGCTTCGCCCATCTGCTGACTGCGCAGCACCGGGAATCCCCGTTGGGAAACGCCGTAGGCGGTGTAGTACTTGGTGCCTCCCTTCTGGGCCGGCCCGTCCTCACGGCGACTGGGGAAGGCTGGGCTGGGGTACTGGGTCTCGATCCAGTTGACCACGGCCTCCACCCGGTCGATGTCCTCATATTTGATGTCGTACTCGGTGCACAGTTGGGCGGGGACATCCACGTGGGCGATGTTGTAGCCCGCCGTGGAGTAGATGCGGTAGAGGGTTTCCATGAACATCCACTCTTGCCCCAGCCCCTGGGTGATCTTGTCCAGGCTGGTCTGGGTGTCGCCCACAAAGCTGTAGGTCAACTGGCCCTGGTTGTTGCCGGTGTAGGCGTGATAGAAGCCGGCGTCGCCCTCCAGGGTGGTGTCGCCGCCTACGTGACCCGTCTGGGCCAACGCCACCGCGAGCATGGCGTTGCGCACGGCGGCGCCCTCCCGCAGGGCACGGCCGCCGTTGCGAGGGCCTTCCAGGTTGCCCGCCGCCAGGTGGACGCATAGCGCGATGGTGCTGTTCACCTCGTCCTCAGTTAGATTCAGCATCTTAGCGGCGGCGATGGCCGGACCAAAGATACCGAACACGGGGCCGGCGTGAAAGCCCCGGGACATGACGGTTGGAATGAAGTCCGAAGCCAACCGCTCCATGACTTCATAACCGGCAGCAACGCCGGTGAGAAAATCCTTGCCCGAAGCGCTGGACGCTTCAGCTCCCACGAAAGCGCCGGGCAGGATGCTGGTGCCGGGATGGGTGAGCATACGGAAGGAGTCCAACTTGCCGCCGGACATGGCCATCTCGGCATTGGCGAAGGCGGCACCGCCCTTGGTCACCGTGGCGCCGTCCACCATGATGGTGGCGCCGTTACTAACGCCGGATTCGTCACCCTTCATCATGTCCACGGCCTGCTTGCCGCTCCGGGACTGGTAGCCCAGGAGCACCGAAGACAGACTGTGGAGTGTCACGCCCTTGGCCCTATCCACCACCTCGGGCGGGAGATCGTCGAAACTGAGTCCCACGACCCACTGGGCGAGCTGCCGGCTGAGCGATGCCATATTCTCTGTCTCCGTTTCTATGAATGTATGTAGTTGGCCGCTTTGATAATGACTGGAGTAGTCTAACCCATTGGCGCCGATCGGCCCACATGACGGGCCTTTAACGGTCGAATCGCGTCTCTCGTTAACGCCCGGCTCGGCTTGATATAGGGCAGGGGCCTTCATACGATTAGCACGCAGATAGCCCAAAATCACACTTGAGGGTGAGCACTATTATGAAGGTAAATCGAATCATGTTGGGAGCGGTGGCCGTCGTTTTGATGGCAGTCATCGCCTGCGGAAGCCCAAGCCCAGCGGCGTTCACCGTAACCGCCGTGAACATGCCCGCCGCGGCCGATGTTTGGTAGGAGATCACGGTTGAAACCGTGGTCGAAAACACCGGCGACACTGACAGTTGACGGTGTGGTCATGGACACCAAGGAGTTAACCATTCCCGCCGGCCAGACCAAGACCGCCACGTTCGCGTTGGTGCGGACCGTCGGACCCAGCGCCGAAGTCACCATCGCCGGTCTGACCAAGACTTTGACCGTCAATGAGGGAATCCTCCCCCAGCTCGACACCGGCGACACCTGGGAACTGGCCATGATGACCCCGGACGGTGAGCTTACCGCCACGTTTGAGATCATCGGCTGCGAAGGGTCCAGTGAATACCAGGGTCAGATGTCCTTTGACCCGCCCATCGAGGGAGTCTTGAGCTCCGCTTTCCTCACCATCGACAAGCAATACCTGAGGGATACCGGTCTTGAGGCTACCGGAGATGGCGGCGTCCCCTTCAGCATGAAAACCACGATGGAGTACGAACCCAAAGACTCCCAGATTTATCCGCTGACTGCGGGCAAAGAAGTCACGGTGACCGAAATAGAGTCGTCGGAATTCATGTTTGCAGGTGAAGGCGAAGAAGAGACCATCACCAGTACCTACACCTACGTGGTGGAGGGAATCGAAGACGTGACGGTCCCGGCCGACACCTTTCGGGCTTTCAAGGTCGTCAAATACGACGTCGACGGCGAGCCCGCTGAGACCACCTGGTCTTCTCACGCCGTAAAAGGGTTCGATGTCAAGAGCATCGACCACGAGGAAGGAGAGTCGTCAGACCTCATTTCATACACGCTGGTGGGCAGCAACAGCTAGCCGCTCCACCACCACAACTGAACGAGTCCTTAACTGCCCTAGTTGCCTCAGGCGAGGCCCTAGGGCAGTTCTATTTCCGCGATACCTATGCCGCTCTCCCCTGCCACAGAGTAGAGCAGATAATGGCGGCCATCCTCTGAGTGGACAGCCGGGTCACGCAATTGGTTAACGTGGTCGTAGGCGACACTGCGGATGGACGGTTCCAGGGGCGCGTCCGCACCCTCCCAGGGTCTTTCCGGACGCATCACCTCCACCGCCGTCGACTCCTTCCATTGCAACCAGTCCGCCGACAAATCGATGGTGCTGACCAAGATTCGCTCCGGGTTGTCTCCCACATTACTCCAGAACACATAAAGGGTGTCACCGGTCTTCAAAAGGGCCGAGTGGCGCATATTCCTGTTGAAGAGCAACGGTCCTGTTTCCAGAGCAAGGGAGTCTTCCCGGAATCGGTGGACCTGCCCGGGCATGACAAGGGCAAATCTCCGCCCGGCATGTTCAAATGCCCTCAGATAACTCCTACTCAAGACCTCCGGCCGGGCAGTGAAGTTGATGCCGTCCGAGGAGGTGGCCATGCGGGTGACCTGTACGCCCAAGGCTTCCAGCCCATGGAAGTACATCACGATCGTCCGGGCCTCCTCATCGACATGCACATCTGGTGATGCGATGTGGGGCGTGGTCAATTCCGTCACCAAGTCATGGGGAAGGTTATCGCTGCCCATGGCCTGACGCCGCTGCTCCTTGATCTTCTCCACCTCTTCGGGCGGCGCGTCCGGCGGCTCGGTCAAGAAACATGAATCGGCAAGCTGCAGACTGCCCGGTGGGTGCACCTGCCACGGCCCGGCCAGTTGGTCGGCGTATGCCAGGCGGATGTAGGCCCCCTTATGGTCGGCGAAGTATATGTAATATTTGCCCAGGGGCGACTGTACCCAGTCGGGCACTTTTATCATGGATGGGCCCTGGATATTGTCACCCAGGGAAGGGTGGAGCTGGGGCGAGATTATGGGGGCATCTACCAGACGGTTAACGCGCAATCTTTTATCTCCTTGGAAACTGGCGCCGGCTACAGGAACCAGCCCATGCCTTTGTAATAACCCCTGAGATAGGCGATCTGGCCGCCGTGGACACAGTTATCAAAGACCAGCACACCCAGGAACGACCCAATTGAAGCCACCGGCCGGGGCGGTATGTTGAGTTCCCTCTCGAATTCCGCCGCGGAGAGTGCCCCGATATACTCCCTGGCCGCGGCCTTCACCTCTTCGTAGTAGCCCAGCAGGGACTCCTTGGCCGGAAGCTGCCAGGCGGCAACCTGCTCCTTGGTCCAGCCCTGACCGGTGTTGTTCGCGTCGTCATCCAGGCCGAATCTCTGGTGCCAGCCGTTTTTCGCCCACAGTTGGGGAGCGTCCTGACACCAGGTGTGGACGAAACGGTCGACTATCCTGGTCATGTGAAAGAGGAGCCAACCCATGGAGTTTGAGTCCTCGTTTGGTTGGGCGCCAATCTGGGCGTCGTCCAGGTTTTCCAGGGCCCTATCCACCATGCCCCAGTTGCGTTCCAGGGCGGACAGGCCGGTTTCTGTAGCTGACATCGGTCCTACTCCCGTTGCTGTTTGGTCCAGGGGAACAATCTACCGTGGCGGGAACCCGGTTGTCCAACGAATGACGGCCCAACCCATGAGGAGTATATTAGGCAGACTGCAAACAACCCCTGCCGCAGAATCCGGCCCTATCTGCGGTCAACTTCAGGAGATTAAAAAGCCATGCCTGTCTACGAAAGAGGTAACGTCCGCGTCAACTACGAAGAGGTGGGTTCCGGGTTCCCGTTGCTGATCATCCCCGGTGGTGGGCTCAATGCTTCCATACCATTGTTGGAAACCTCTGTCCCGTTCAATCCGATGGTGACCTATAAAGACGACTTCCGCTGCATCGCCTTGGACCTGCGCAACGCCGACCCAGGCCAGTCCAGCGGCCCGCTGGAGATAGACCGGCCCTGGGACTCTTACTCCGATGACCAACTGGGTCTGATGGACCACCTGGGGATAAACGAGTTTCTGGTCATGGGCTTCTGCATCGGCGGACCGATGATCCACAATCTGCTGAGACTGGCGCCAGAGCGCATCACGGCAGCCGCCCTGATGCAGCCCAGCGGCTACAGCCCCGAGCACCCTGACCTTTTCTACCAGAACAACACCCGGGCCTGGGGACCGCCCCTGTGCGAAAAGCGCCCGGAAATCTCCATAGATATGGTGCACGACTTCCTGACCAGCATGTACACCAACCGGGCCGACTTCGTTTTCACGTCCACCAGAGACTACGTGCGCAACCTCCAAACTCCCATTCTGACAGCCCCCGACAACGTGCCCGCCCACCCGCATGCGGTGGCCATGGAGGTGGCGGAACTGGCCCCCAACTCAGAGGTGACCCGGTTCCCGTGGAAGGACACCCAGGAACACATCGACGAGGTGGTGGACCAGGTCAGGCGTTTCCTGAAGCAGCACCAACCCGTCAAAGCCTAAAAAAGCGTCCCCCAATATAACGGTTTACGCGAGTAACGCCCCGGTTTCAAGGAACCGGGGCGTTTTTTATTTGCTGTCACGATGAGGGGGAAGGAATCTTCATGCTTACAAACTCTTGGTTTACGGGTACACAGCCTTGCCGGGAGATGCCAGGCCGGTTTCAACGGTCTCGTCTACATACCCAATTTGGCGTAGTTCCCTTTATTCTACTTTTAGTGCGTCTTTTCCCGGCCTGACCGTTAGAAGAGACTATTCGAGCGAATAGAGACGGTTCAGGTTGGCGTAACGGGCCGGGTCCAAATCCTTGCCCTGTAGGGCCGGATGGTCGGGGCCGTACCGGTGGGCGCGGAACACTGAGTTGGCATAGCCGGAGGTGGTCCCGCCGGCGTGCAGCCCGCCTTTGGCGGTGAATGGGTTGATGTACTCCCAGACGATCTCTTTGGTGGGTGTCACTTCGAAGATTCGTCCCGGCGCTCCCTCACAGATGAGGGTATTGCCGTTGGGCAGTCTCTCGGCGCCGCTGATGTGGTAACTAAAGAAAGATATGGGCGGGTCCCCTTCGTACTCCCAGGCAATCTGGTTGTTGTTTGTGTCGATCTCTATGACCCGTGAACGGCTCATGCCCTGCCGGTGGGGCCCGTTGTCGAATAGCAGGACGCGTCCGCTCCCCAGATAGGTCGGATTGTGCTGGTGGGAAATATCGCCGGGGCCCCATTTCCAGGTGAAAGCCCCACTGGACCGGTCCACTATCCCGACGGTGTCGGTCTGCCGGAAACTCACCAGAAGGTCTCCCTCATCAGTCAGATTCAGGCAGTTCTGGTGCGTCCATTCGAGCCGCCCTTCCAGATGGCAGATGATGTCCTCTTCCAGATTCAGGTGCTCCCAGGAATGCCATTCGCTGACCGTATCGCCCCCGGGCGTTACTTCCCGCACAACGTCGCCCAGCATCTGGCCCTTGGCAGTCCCGTCGTCAAAACCGCCGCTCACCTGGGAGGCCAGTTCTTCGGGGATGGCCCGCCACAGGAGCACCAGAGTATTCCCGTTGGACAGGCGTTCAAAGTCGTGGTGGAGAAATGGGTCGCGGTAGGACCAGACGACGTTGCTGTCCCAGTCCAGTTCCATGATGGCCCCGGAAGCAGTCCTACCTCCCCTGGGCAGAAGGGCCCGTTCCGGGCTGTCCAGAAAAGAGACTTCCTGGGACGGTGGGCCCGTCCGGAGCAGCAGATTGCCGTTGGGTAGGAGATAGCTATAGTTGATCCCCTCCTCAGCATGCCATGTCTGGCACACGCGGCCCTCCATGTCTATCAGGTTGGTTTGGTTACCACCCAGATTGCTGAATAGGGTGTAACCGCGAAAGCTGTTTTGCGGCGAGTAGTGAATCAGACCCCTTTGATGATGTATTGACCAGCCCATCCAGGTATCAGGCTCCTTTTTTAAAATAGGCCACTGCTTGGTCCACCCATTGGCGCCAAGGAATGAACCTGGTGAATTTCCTTGGCCTATAATATCCCAACCCGACGGCAAAGGATGAGTCGGTCAACAAATTTGCTGAGGAAAATCAATAATGCCACCACCGGAGCGGTATAACACTGGATACAACCTCGGCGTGGGCGGTGCGGTTGTCAACGACGGACGGCTGCTGCTCGTGCGCCGGGCATCCCGGCGGGGACGCGGCAACTGGCAGATACCCGGCGGCTTCGTGGAGCTGAACGAGACCATTGAAGCGGCCGTGGTCCGTGAGGTCGAGGAAGAAGCCGGCGTCGTCGCCTCGGTCCAGGGTGTTTTGGGCATCCGAAACCGGTACGACGAGGATGGCGGTAACAGCTCCTATGTGGTGTTGCTCCTGAGTCCCCGGTCCGGTGCACCCAACCCCGACATGAAAGAGGTGGACAGGGCCGAGTATTTCAGCCTGGCGGAGATACAGGCCATGGAGCAGATCTCACCGGTGAATATCGAAGTCGCCAAGCGGGCGCTGGCCGAAGACAGCCGGCTGTTGACCGCCCAGACAGTCAGCCAACCGGGCCGAGGGACCTATACATTGTTCGTCGGGTGAGGGCCGCCTAAATGGCCTTAGCCCTGCCGGCGAGACAGCAATCGTTCTTCCAGTGGTCTCATGCCAAGTTCGCTGTAGATGGCCAATGACTCGTCAAACAGAGCGTCAGCTTTGGCCCGGTCACCCTCCAGATTGCGTTCCAGCAGCATGCCGGCATATTCAAAGCAGGCCCAAGCCAGCTGCGGCCGATAGCCTGCCCTGCGGCAGAATGCCAGCGCATCGTCAAAATGGACCGCCGCTTGGAAGGTTGCCCATAGCCATGGCCAACCTTCCAAGTACCCGGTCCACGGATATCATCACGAACGTCCAGACAACGCCCTGGTACGGGGAGAGGGCAGCGTAGTGGCCGCTTGCCGCCCGGGTATCTCCTTAGTCAACTGACAAAAGGCCCAGTGCGATTCTCGCTGAACCGGCGACCCAGGGTGTAGCCGTTGAAGTCGAGAGCACCTGCTGGGCAGCATATTTCGCCACATCCAGGCGGCCCCGATTGCCCGTTACATCCGCTATTACAGTGGCCGACAGGCTCATGAGACCGTTCTCCATAGCCGGTCCCCGGGGAGTCCGACGCATGGCCTCCGCCAACCGCTCGAGGAATACCTCGCCACTGGCAAAGTCGCCCGACTGATACTCCACTATGGCACTGCTGCACAGCGCCGTCGGTTCCGTGGGAGACGCGGCAAGGCCGAGCTCGAACAGGGCGCGGACGGTGGACCAGTCGCCCAGCAGCTGGGCGATGTCTCCGTGTATGTGTTGGGCCATGGACATCCAGAACCGGTCCCGAAGTCTCTCGGCCAATGCGCGTAGTGATTCAACCGGGGAGGACGCCCCGTCCGGGTCGCCGACGGACAAGCTGGCCAAGATTCCCGTATAGCGTGCCAAAACTTCACAATAGGGGTCATTTGCCTGGTCGAGCAGCGCCACCGCCCGGGCGGATTTCGCCAGGCAGTCTTTGGGAGGCGGCTACGAGGGCCAAGGCATCCGGGTTTTCGGGGTCGAGGGCGAGGACGTTTTGGGCCCGGTCCCGGACCAGGTCCCAGTCGAATCTGGCGACGGCTTCATCAAGGAGGAGGTCGATGCGCCTTCGGATGCGTTCACTGG
>CEVA01027868.1_pt1 | contig 45092 bp, 45 predicted proteins | sample 361521 | NCBI WGS metagenome assembly CEVA01 (sample SAMEA2622823, study PRJEB7988) | marine metagenome | isolation source: saline water (ENVO:00002010), including | reverse complement strand
CGCTCTGTTAGTCCTAGAAGACGGCACAGTGTTTCGCGGTACTGCGATCGGCGCTGACGGCATGTCAGTGGGTGAAGTAGTATTCAACACGTCGATGACTGGTTACCAAGAAATCTTGACTGATCCGTCATATGCCGAACAAATCGTTACCCTGACTTACCCGCATATCGGGAACACGGGTACTAACAGCGAAGACGAAGAAGCGGCACGTATCTGGGCTAAAGGCCTAGTTATCCGCGATTTGCCACTGCTAGCGAGTAATTTCCGCAACCAACAATCGCTCGACGATTACCTAAAAGAACGTAACATTTTAGGTATCGCCGATATCGATACCCGTAAGTTGACTCGTATCCTTCGTGATAAAGGGGCGCAAAACGGTTGTATCATCGCGGGCGATGAGGTTGATGAGAATAAAGCCCTGGAAGCGGCGCAGGCCTTCCCTGGGTTGAAAGGCATGGATTTAGCCAAAGAAGTCTGTACCAGCGAGCCATTCGAGTGGCGCGAAACGAGCTGGACACTGGGTGAGGGCTTTAAAACCCTAAGCGCTGAGGACGAAAAGTTTCATGTGGTTGCCTACGACTTTGGCGTAAAGCGCAACATTCTCAGGATGTTGGTGGATAGAGGCTGTAAGCTCACGGTGGTGCCGGCACAAACCTCGGCCGAAGAGGTGTTAAAGCTTAATCCCGATGGCATTTTCCTCTCTAACGGCCCCGGCGATCCAGAACCTTGTACTTACGCCATTGACGCCATTAAAACCTTCCTTGATAAAAACATCCCTATTTTCGGCATTTGCCTTGGTCACCAATTATTAGCACTGGCTTCAGGTGCAAGCACTGCAAAAATGAAATTTGGCCACCACGGTGGTAACCACCCGGTAAAAGACCTTGACCGTGGGGTAGTGATGATCACAGCGCAAAACCATGGCTTCGCGGCGGATGAAGCAAGCTTGCCAGAGAACCTTAGAGCGACACATAAATCGTTGTTTGATGGCACCTTACAAGGTATCCACCGCACCGATAAGCCTGCGTTTAGTTTCCAAGGCCACCCAGAAGCTAGCCCAGGCCCCCATGACGCAGCCCCGTTGTTCGATCACTTTATCGAACTGATGCAAGCGCAATCTAACTAATTTAAGACCGGAGTAATAATGCCAAAACGTACTGACATAAAAAGCATTCTTATCTTAGGCGCAGGCCCGATCGTTATCGGTCAAGCTTGCGAATTTGACTACTCGGGTGCTCAAGCCTGTAAAGCGCTTAAAGAGGAGGGTTACCGGGTAATCCTTGTTAACTCTAACCCTGCTACGATTATGACCGACCCAGAAATGGCCGATGCCACCTACATCGAGCCTATTCACTGGGAAGTAGTAGAGAAAATCATCGCCAAAGAGAAGCCTGATGCGGTGCTGCCAACCATGGGCGGACAAACCGCATTGAACTGTGCACTCGAGCTGGATAAGCACGGCGTGCTTGCTAAGTATGACGTTGAGCTTATCGGTGCCACGGCGGATGCCATTGATAAAGCGGAAAACCGCGAACGCTTTGACGCCGCGATGAAAAATATCGGCCTTGAGTGTCCGCGTGCGGAAATTGCGCGCTCTATGGATGAAGCCCACGATGTGCTTTCGCGCATTGGCTTTCCATGTATTATTCGTCCGTCATTTACCATGGGTGGCACCGGCGGCGGTGTGGCTTACAACATGGAAGAGTTCGACGAAATCTGTACGCGAGGTCTTGACCTATCGCCGACCAATGAGCTGTTGATTGACGAAAGCTTACTGGGCTGGAAAGAGTACGAAATGGAAGTTGTGCGGGACAAAAATGATAACTGTATCATTGTCTGCTCAATTGAAAACTTCGACCCTATGGGTGTACACACCGGTGACTCAATCACTGTAGCGCCGGCACAAACACTGACTGACAAAGAATACCAAATCATGCGTAACGCCTCGATGGCGGTACTGCGTGAAATCGGCGTAGAAACCGGTGGCTCTAACGTACAATTTGGCGTTAATCCAGATAACGGCCGCGTGGTCATCATTGAAATGAACCCTCGCGTGTCACGCTCATCGGCATTGGCTTCAAAAGCGACTGGTTTCCCGATTGCAAAAATCGCTGCCAAACTGGCTGTGGGTTATACCCTGGACGAGCTGCAAAATGATATCACGGGTGGCAAAACTCCGGCGTCATTCGAGCCGTCTATTGACTACGTTGTTACTAAAATTCCACGCTTTAACTTTGAAAAGTTTGCCGGCTCTAATGACCGCCTAACTACACAAATGAAGTCGGTGGGTGAGGTGATGGCTATTGGTCGTAATCAGCAAGAGTCACTGCACAAGGCACTACGTGGATTAGAAGTAGGCGCGACTGGCTTTAACCCGGTATTGCCTATTGGTGAAAAAGGCGCGATTGAGAAAATCACTCGTGAGCTACGTGAGCCAGGCGCTGAGCGTATCTGGTATATCGCCGATGCGATGCGCCATGGTATGAGCGTGGAAGATGTATTTAATTTAACCAAGATTGACCGCTGGTATCTGGTGCAAATTGAAGACATCATCAAAGACGAAGAAAAAGTCAAAGAAGGCGGCCTAGCTGGCCTTACTGGCGACTTCTTGCGCGCCTTAAAACGTAAAGGCTTTGCTGATGCGCGTATTGCTGAGCTTGCCGGTGTGTCGGAAAAAGAAATCCGTAAAAAGCGTCAGCAGCTGAATATTCTGCCCGTGTACAAGCGCGTGGATACCTGTGCAGCTGAGTTTAGCTCAGACACTGCCTACATGTACTCAAGCTATGATGAAGAGTGTGAAGCGGCGCCTTCAGACAAAGACAAAATCATGGTTATCGGTGGCGGTCCAAACCGTATTGGTCAAGGTATCGAATTCGACTACTGCTGTGTGCACGCAGCACTGGCGATGCGTGAAGACGGTTATGAGACCATCATGGTGAACTGTAACCCTGAGACCGTGTCAACAGACTACGACACCTCAGATCGCCTATACTTCGAGCCAATCACCCTTGAAGATGTTCTGGAAATTGCGCGTGTTGAAAAGCCAAAAGGCGTTATCGTGCAATACGGTGGACAAACGCCATTGAAACTGGCGCGTGCTTTGGAAGCGAACGGCGTGCCAATCATTGGTACTTCACCGGATGCCATTGACCGTGCAGAAGACCGTGAGCGTTTCCAGCAAATGGTTGAGCGTTTGAACCTGCTGCAACCTGAAAATGCCACCGTCACGTCGCAAGAAGAGGCGATTGCCAAATCAAAAGAAATTGGCTTCCCGCTGGTGGTTCGTCCTTCTTATGTACTGGGTGGCCGAGCGATGGAAATCGTTTATGATGAAGACGACCTACGTCGCTACATGAATGAAGCGGTATCGGTGTCTAATGAAGCCCCAGTGCTTTTGGACCATTTCCTTGATGATGCCATTGAGGTTGACGTAGACGCAGTGTGTGATGGTGAAACCGTTATTATCGGCGGTATTATGGAGCACATCGAGCAAGCAGGGGTACACTCTGGTGACTCGGCATGTTCTCTACCTGCCCATACCCTGAGCCAAGACATTCAAGATGTTATGCGTGAGCAAGTGCGCAACATGGCGCTTGAGCTGGGCGTAATTGGTCTTATGAATACTCAGTTCGCGGTTAAAGACGGTGAAGTTTACCTGATTGAAGTGAACCCTCGTGCCGCGCGTACAATTCCGTTTGTATCAAAGGCGACGGGCGTGCCATTAGCTAAGGTAGCGGCGCGTTGTATGGCTGGTCAAAGCCTAGCGAGCCAAGGCATCAGCAAAGAGACCATTCCACCTTATTACAGTGTTAAAGAGGTGGTGTTACCCTTTGCTAAATTCCAAGGTGTTGACCCAATTCGTGGCCCAGAGATGCGTTCTACCGGTGAAGTGATGGGCGTTGGTGATACTTTCGCCGAAGCCTTTGCAAAAGCGCAGCTTGGAGCAGGTAATGCTTTACCACGCGGTGGTCGCGCGTTACTATCAGTACGTAATGGTGACAAAGCGCGAGCTATCGAGCTTGCTAAAACCATGACTGAACTAGGCTTTGAACTAGACGCAACCTCAGGGACAGCGCAAGCGCTTGAAGATGCGGGCATCGCAGTTCGCCGTGTAAACAAGGTATTTGAGGGCCGTCCTCATATCCTTGACCGCATTAAAAACGGCGAGTATAGCTACATCGTAAACACCACCGAAGGTCGCCAAGCGATTGAGGATTCCAAAGTGTTACGTCGTGGCGCCTTGATGCACAAGACAAACTACACCACCACCTTGAATGCTGCGTTTGCCAACTGTACGGCTAACTCAGCAGACGATCGTGGCCACGTAGCGTCAGTTCAAGAGTTACACCAACGAGTAAACTAAGCGCTTGGCCGCAGTATTGCTGCGGCCTACCGTAAGTGGGAAAACTATGCAAAAAATTCCAATGACCGCACGCGGTGCAGAGCTATTGCGTGAAGAGTTAAACGAATTAAAGACAGTAACGCGTCCAAAGATCATCGCTGATATCGCCGAAGCGCGTGAACACGGAGATTTGAAAGAGAACGCTGAGTATCACGCTGCCCGTGAGCAACAAGGGTTCTGTGAAGGTCGTATTCAAGAAATTGAAGCGAAACTGTCGAATGCGCAAATTATCGACGTCACTAAAATGCCGAACAACGGCAAAGTGATTTTCGGCACCACGGTCACCATATTAAATGTGGATACCGACGAAGAAGTACGTTATCGCATTGTTGGTGACGACGAAGCGGATATTAAAAATAACCTGATTTCGGTTAATTCACCCATTGCTCGCGGTCTTGTCGGCAAACAACTCGACGACAGCGTGAACATTGAAACACCTAATGGTGCGGTGGAATACGAAATTATCGAAGTTGAATACCTCTAAGCGAGCGTATTCATTCTAAAAAGCCCGCGCCTTGACGCGGGCTTTTTTATGGCAGTGATGCTCTTACGCAGGGGAACCGTGTATTGCGCATCATAGCCTGCGCAAATGACTCAACAAGGAAGCTCCCATGCGTTACCCTGCACCGTTAAAACCCGGTGATACTATCGCCGTTCCTGCGATCTCCTCGGGTGTCGATGCGCCTTTTTGGCCACGTTTGGATTATGTACTGGAGGGCCTTAAGCAACGTGGCTTTCAAGTACGAGAGGGCGACTCGCTACGAAAACAAGGGTTAGTGAGCGCCACTTCCGAAGCGCGCGCCAATGAGCTGATGACACTGCTATTGGATGAGACGGTGGCTGCAATTATGCCGCCTTGGGGTGGGGATTTCGCTTTAGATTTATTGCCCCACTTGGATTTTGATGCCTTAGCCAACGCCGCACCTAAGTGGTTAACAGGGTTTTCTGATATCAGCACCATTAGTGCCGTATTAAGCTATCGCTGCCAGTGGGCAACCATGCACTGCGCTAATTTAATGCAATTAGGCATCAATGACAGCAGTGCTCAGGTTGAGCAAGTATTTACGGCGCTGAACTTGAGCTTAGGCCAGCAATTGCAACAACGCAGTAGCCAATATTATCAGGCGATACACCCCAACTACCGTACGCATCCCAAGGCCGTTTTTAAGGGGGATACACCAACTCACACGCGCGTGTTATCAGGGTCGCACTCTGCGCAGTTTGCTGGACGTTTAATCGGTGGCTGCGCCGATACATTGTTTCCGCTGTTATGCAGCTCACTTTTAGATCTAAAGCAGTGGCGAGCACATCACAATCAAGGTGTGATTTTGTATTTGGAAAATGCCGAGCTGAGCCCGACACAATTTGCTCGAGGCTTATTGGCGGTGCGCGCCACTGGAGGATTAGAGAATCTCAGTGGCATTATTCTCGGGCGTTCATTGTGCCTAGGGCAGGGAGATTTTAGCTACTATGATGCCCTTGATTACGCCCTTCAAGGGGTGACGTGCCCGGTTATTATCGATGCTGATATTGGTCATGTTGCGCCCAACTGGGTCATGATTAATGGTGCCGATACTGAATGTGAATTTAAACAGGGTGAACTTAGCCTGGTGCAGCACTATCGCTAACAGCGCGATATACAAAGGCTGATATATAATTTTTAAGGAGCTAATAAATGCAAAAGGACAAAGCGATGGCGCAGTGGTGCTTAGAGGAGCAACGCCGTCAACAACAACACTTAGCCACGTTTAATAATTTGCGGCCAACATGGAAAAGCTGGGTGGCGCGTTTGCTTAGCAATTTGCTGGTTGTACTGCTATTACAAGCTATGTACCCAGAGGTGCTGAGCGAACCGGTACTTTATGTGCTGGTGATTTTGATATTCGCTCAGGGTTTTGACATGCACAATCAACACAAGCGCATTAATAAACGTATCGATGCGCTGTATTCACTGTTGTCGCACAAGGACTAAGCTTTATATCGGTAATTTAATGTTGCGCTAATACAATGGAAATAGGCTGGCTGGATGGTCAGCTTAGTACAAGAAGCGCACGGTGGTAACGCTTGCTGTGAACGCCACAAAATAGCAGGCTAAACTCAGCAACGGAACAGCGCAAGCCAAGCGCTTTTAAGCCCATTTTTTAAGGCGCTTGTTAGTTCTTATCAGAGCGCGGATTTGGATTATATGTAGCTGAATAAATAACAGAGACTATTTTCCAGCCATCTATGGTTTTGATCAGATCCCACGTTTCATTACCCCAGTTCATTTTGTAATCCCCGATATGAAAACTGTACTTAAAGTATACCGAAGCAATTTCACCATCTGATTTTATAGTTAGATCCCAATACTTCTCTTCAATATTCTCTTCGGATGAAGCAATCCAGCCAATAAAGCCAAGGTGAGTTGCATATATAATCCCGTCGTTACTTGGTAGGTTTCCTTTTCTCTTTTCAGGGTTTACTCCAAGCCACGGTACGTTATTGCTATAAAACAGGTCAGTAAAAGACTGCTCATCTTTATTCTTGATAGCTAACATAAAGTCATCAACAACCTTAACTATCTGCTTATGACTATGTCTAGGGCTCTCGCTTGCATATAGAAAAGAGTGAAAACACACTAATAATAAAATTAATAATCTTTGGACTTTCATACAACTCCCTTTGTTAAAATTAACAGATTATTAGTGAGACCTTGCAAGGTACACTCCCATGTAAAATAGGAGGTGTTCTATGTATAGATACACTAATAAAACTTAAAAAATAGTTAAATCATACACTAATCGAAATAGTCATACTTCACAACAGGAAAGCTTTGTTCCTCCTAAAGGTATTTTAAAACTTAGAAGGGTGATCAAAACCGCAGACTTCGTCAGTGAAAATACATAATGCATAAGTGGAGGGCGAGAGCCAACACCCTTCGCGATGCAGTAGTTGAACCGAGCACTTTAATGCCGTGGCGGGTTTTTACTTCCTAAAGGTTGGGTTGGTTGTTTTATCATCAACTGTGGTAGCATTGAGATAGTCAACTAAGGTCAAGGGAATGCTATGTTTTCAATACGCTTTTTAACGATAGTCATATTTTTATCGTGTATTAACACCTATGCGTCAACTAAAAGCTCACAAGATCAGATTCAGCTCAATCACCCAAACTTCAAAGCTCCTTTAAAGTTTAATGTTGCCTTGCCGTCCGGTTATAGCAAAAACAAAGAGAAGTCTTACATATTAATGTTTGATTTCCATCCCAATGCAGATACATACCTAAGAGGTATGCATGATTGGCTCAGTCATAATGGTGAATGGCCGTGGTTACAAACAATTATTGTAACTCCAGCTCCAGGAAATAGAGCTGGGATGCTTTTTGATCCATCAGGAGAAACGACACCATTATTAGACTTTTTTGAAGCCCAGCTTCTTCCTGAAATAGATAAGAGATATAGAACCAATGGTTTTAAAATAATGAGTGGGTTTAGAGTTAACGGAACAATTACTCTATCGGCTCTAATAAACAAACCCGCTATGTTCGATGCTTATATAGCTATAAGTCCAGAAATTAAAGATGACTACGCAAAAATATTGTCTACGACACAACCAAAGTTAGCGAAAATAAAAGGTGAACCAAAGTTCCTATTATTCAGTCACGGCACGACCATAAAAGAGGAGTATCAAGTAGAGTCTTATTACCAGCTAAAAGAAGTATTAGAATCACATGCTCCCAAATCACTGGATTGGCATTACAAGCATTTCGATGAAAATTATTTTATGTCTCTTCCACTCCTGTCTGTAATAGTTGCAGTAGAAAAGATGTTCAATGATATTAATAATGGTCTAGCTCCTGAGTCTGATATATCTCAGCAAGGTATTGCTTCTATAGTTCAGCATTATGATTATTTATCGAAACAAAAGTATGGATTTGACGTCTCTCCAAAAAAGTCGATTAACAATTTAGGTTTCTACTTGCTGGAAAGAGCACCAGAGAAAGGGCTCAAGATTTTTGCAGAAATGGTTAAACGCTATCCATTAGATGCATATAGTCACCACAATTTAGCTAGAGCTTATGCCAAAATGGGCGATTATGATACCGCAGTTAAGCATCAAGAAGATGCAGTCAAAATAGCAGACACTATGCTCACATGGCATAAAAAAAGGCATCGTAGGTTTTTAGAAAAATTTATAGCTGAAGCTAATAACTGAATCTCAATTAATTGAGAAGCGAACCTTCGCACGTTAACTCGTTTTGCCCCAAAACGGACTGTCACTCTCTAGCTAATCTAGGGAGGGCTTTTCTAATTTCTGCCAATATGTTGCTCCAACCAATATGCTTTTTCCAACGCTTTCCGTCGACTAAAACTTTATAACAATCGATCCGATCAGTTTTATACAGTTCAAGTTTATGAGTAATGGGTTCACCACTATCGTAATCGGTGATTTCGATTATTCTTCTTAGTTCAGGAATGTTTTGTGGCTCTACAAAGCTTTCTTGTTCTATAGCAAATTTTCGATTAGTGTATGATTTACGATAATTTTTTAAGCTTTATTAGTTTGTTTATACATAGGTAATCTCCTACCTTACGAGGTAGCATACCTTGCAAGGTCCCACTAATAAGCTGTTAGGTGTATCTTGAGTTTGGTGAAAAATTTCATAGATAGGACTTTTAATCTGACTAAGTTTATTTCTTATGGTCTCCTTACTCTCATCGTTGTTGTTTCAATTATATTGATAACCGAACCTTCAATGGCTTGTAGCACCGATTATGAATACCAAAAGTCTAGAGTCGTTGACCACATTCAAAGTAAAGGTTGGTCTATTGAGTATTTAACACCAATAGAAAACCCTAAAGGCGAATGTGAAGCTATGTTTCTTTACAAAAATAAACAACAACATATTCAGTATACGGTAGCAGGTGGATACAAAGTAACTTGGTGGGACTTTAACGAACGTGGTGAATGATACACCTAACAAAATGATTAAGCGGTTGGACGTCTTAAAGTTGGCTAGTCGTTCGTGCCTCACTAATTTTAGCCAACATTAATACGCCTCTTATCATGGCGTTAGGCATACAAGGAAGGTCATGTTCAAATATCTTTTCATAGTTTTAACTTTTCTTTATTCACAATTAGCTCATTCAACTGCGCAGCAGCCAGATACTATAGTTATTGATGGAATCGAGCTTCCTTTAAACACTAACCCACTTGATGACTTAATAGAAAAGAAAGGGTGGCAACCACCCGAGAAAGCCTCTATATGGTCATCAAATTGGCGTGGATATATAGCCAAGTGGAAAGTGGTTTCAGGTAATCTAACTTTATTAGATGCATCCATTTTACTAAAAGGATACCCTATTGATGATCCCAAACGAAAAACAATAGTGCCCGAGTTGTTTCCTGAAAATCATAATTTAGTAGCTGATTGGTATTCTGGAGCGCTAATTGTTCCAGATGGTGAGATGACGGAATATGTGCATATGGGATACGGTTCCGAATATTCGCATTATCAAATACTGCGAGTAAATAAAGGAGTGGTAATAGAGCATTTATCTTTTACAGCTGATCAATTTGAAGCTTATCAACACCGTAAATTTCAACACTTCAAAGAATCTGAAAAATTTAGGACTGAATTTGATAAATTGGTCAAAGGCAAAGATAAGTGGCTAGAAGAAGACGCTATACATTTTTTAAAGAACTTTTACGCAGAGTATTACCTTTCGTTGTAATGTATGCCTAACAAGCCAATTAAGGGCGGGACTGCTAAAGCTTGGCTTATTAGTTCCGCTCCGCTACACAAGTTTAGCCAAGCATTTATCAGCCCCTTATTGGAGCGTTATACGTTTGGAGATATTGACATGCCTGCAAGAATGGATGAATACCTAGATAAGGTTATTAAAAATCGATTTTCAGTGTCACTAATGTCAAATTCTAAATGGCGTAAAGTATTTACGGTATTGGATGTGCCAGAGTTGATGTTGAACCAGTGTTACTGGAAGTTTGTTGATAACGAAGATGCGTTTCTAGGCTGGTTTACCAAATCAGATGAGTTAATGGAAAAGTATGTGGGTGACTATGGCTCAGGTCCTTTCGCCTACAAGCGAATTGAGTGGTTAGAAATCCCCAAAGTAGGCAAGACTAGTGGGTATGAAAATGTGCCCTTTAAACATTGGCATCAAGATATAGATGAAGCATTGAATATCTTAAACTCGGTTGGGCAATTCGATACTGAGCTCACGGATAGAGGGTTGCGTATCTACGGTTTCAGGGAGTAAACGTATAACAATCTGTTTAAGAGTGATTCGCAACGCGTGGCATTTTTACTATGCGTTAGTTTTAGTGATTAAGGTGGTATGCGGTGGCATCAGTATTGCGTTGCTCACACCTTAACAGGGCATTATGTGTCTATTAGAGCCAGAGTATGAATCAGACTATCAAGTGGATAGAGCCTTGGTGGAACTTAGCCGAAAGTGAGCAGGTTAAGGTAGGCATTCAAAAGGAGCTGGGGTGTGAGATTGGACAGCTGCACCCTTTATGGGGGCTTAAGCCGATTGTTATTGGGAAATCTGACGCAAGTGATGATGTGGTTGTAAAGCTCTGTGATGGTACGTTTGCCTGCGTACATCTGACCTGGAGTGGAAAATTGATCAACAGCCTAGCAAATATCCTGTCAGCGTGATTTTTGAAAGCGTAGAAAGCTTGCAAGCTTACATAAATGATATTGCCGAGAGTTACACATAACCAGGCGGTCTAGCGGGAACTTCAAACGTTGGCTGGGTTTCGCTTCGCTACACAAATTTTAGCCAACGTTTTCAGTCCGCTAACCGCGGCGTTAGGTTTCTATCGAAAATGAGAGTAGCTATTTTAATTTTGTTAGGTTTAATGATTAGCGGTTGTTCGCTTAGTCGCCCATCAATTACAAAGTTGGAACATTTCACTCCTAGCTCTAATTTTAAAAACCATAAAATTGAGAACTTAGCCAATTTAGTTCTAATAGATCCGCCAACCTTTTATTGGGGGCCCCTAAGGGGAGATTTTAAGAATATTGAGTTTTTAAATAACCTCTATCCTTCGTCAAAGGTTAAGTTGTATAAAGCAGACTATGTAACATTTAACCTTTGTCCTGGAGCTTATGATATTCAAGCTCAATTTTATATGGGAGGTCAAAAGACTGGCGATGCTGATAAATGGGGGAGTATTAAACTCGAAAAAGGCATCACGCAATATTTTATTGTTTGGGGTGGCTTAATAGAAATTTCTAAAGCTGAAGCACATTGGTGGCTAGACAAGTTAAACGCTGAGTTAGAAGAAATGAGTCACTTAGGCAAAAACGATATATCGGGATATCTCAATATAGATAATCGGTGTATTTAAAACCTAACAAACGCTTAAACCAAAGGACGCAAAACAGCAGGCTTGCGCTCCTTCGTCGCTAATTTTAGCCTGCTACTTTGCGCCGGTTAAGCGAGGCGTTAGGCATAGGGAGGTAATATGCAGAAATCCGAACAGGTTTCACCATACTTTTTGTATGATTTGGAGAGGTTTCGTATTTTTGTAGAATTATCCGCACGACACTGGATTGAAGAATCAATTAAATACGACCAGTCTGATATTGAAACAGATGAACGAACTTGCTGGGACAGATATAAATATCGTACTGACCTAAGTGCTCACTTTAATGAAATATTTCCTAAATATCAGAAACAGTCTTATTTTCTTATGTTGGTATCTTTATTTGAAGACTACCTTAATCAATTATGTAACAGTCTGCATTTTGAAAATAAATTTTGTTGCAGCCTAAAAGAGTACAATGGTTCTGGAATTGAAAGAGCAAAGAAGTATTTATTAAAAATTGCAAGAATTTCCGTGCCGACTGAAACTACAGGTTGGAGCCGAATAATAGATGCACGTGATATTAGAAATATCATAGCTCATAATGCGGGTCATTTAGATCAAGAGAGCAATAATAAGCAAATGAAAATAGTATCTAAAAGCCAGCACTTAAACTCTGAGCAATATGCAAGAATACATCTCAATATCGAGAATGAGTATTTGTTTGAAGTCATTGGAGAAATGGAGGAGGTAGCTAAAGTACTCTCGGGTAACATTAGAGTAAATGCCTAACAAAGCAATAATTAATGGGACGCAAAAATCTTGGCTGCGCTCATTCTTCGCTTAGTATAGCCAAGCTTTTGTACGCCCCATATTGCGGCGTTAGCTTTACATAATATTGTAGGAGTATTCGTGAGAAATTTAGTTATATTGTCAATTTTTTTATTGGCTGGTTGTAAAGCCATTGATTACAATAGAGAGTTAACTCAAGTAACAAACTGTCCTAGCCAATTGACACTAGGCTCAGAGAATAGAATTTCTTTTGATAAGAAACTCTCCCTTGAAATAGGTGGAAAAAATAAAAGGTGCTTCGTTAACTCTAAGAACCAAAAGCACTTCTACAATATAATTTCGGTTCCTGGTAATGCTAATTATTTAGTTGTTAACGCTTACCAAAATGTTGGTATGAACAATAGTTCTTTCTTTAAGCCTCAGCTATTAATTAATTCCGATAATGGCTCGTTAACTGAGCTTGCACCTATTGGAGAATTGAAATCATCTAAATTTATCGCTGTTCGTTATTACACATATTATTATGACTTGCGTGATGTACGTTCTAGAGAGGTTATTATAACGGCTGATCCGAATAGCATTGGTAAAAACATTGCTTTTGAATATTTAAACAGCCACGATTATGTAACTGTTCACACCGCCAATATACCTTTATCCGCAGGAGGTGTGGTTGAAGTGCAGGCTGCATTAAAGCTGAAGGATAAGTAAAAGCTAACAAGTCGTTCAAAAGGACAAAAAACAGTTGGCTGTTGCTCCTTTGTCGCTAATTTTAGCCACTATTTAATTGCCTCATAACGAGGCGTTACCGAATAAATACTCTAACGTGTTTCTGTCCAATAATGATTTAGAGTAGCTGTTTGCTCCTCGCTCTTAACAGTCTTGAAGTAAAAACCAGTTATTACTGGCCCGCAGCGATTAGCTTATAACCTCTCAAGTAAATGGCTAAAAAAAAGCCCCGCGATGCGGGGCTTTATGGTTGGGTTAGTAACAATGCTTAATTATGTTGTGCAGCCGGTTTATCACTTACTTCGGTGCCTGGCTCAGGGCGAGAGAACCATTTGCGCATCAGACGCTTGGCATCTTCCAGTGCCACATATTGGCAAGGAATGAGTACCAAGGTGATCACCGTTGCAAAGAGCACCCCGAAAGCCAAGGAAACCGCCATAGGAATCACAATCTGTGCCTGCAAGCTGGTTTCAGTGATAATCGGGATAAGGCCGATAAAGGTGGTGATTGAGGTAAGCAAAATAGCGCGAAAACGCTTGCAACCTGCTTCGACCACCGCATCTTTTATAGCGATACCCTGGGCACGCGCTTTATTGACAAAGTCCACCATGACCAGCGAGTCGTTAACCACCACACCGGCCACGGCGATAATGCCAAAGAATGACAGGCTACTCATGGTCATGCCCATAAACACATGGCCATAAACCGCGCCGACCACGCCAAAGGGGATCACCGACATGATCAACAAGGGCTGGGTGTAAGAGCGCAAAGGAATCGCCAATAACGCAAAGATAATCATCAGCGATAGCACTAAATCGCGGATTTGCTCGGCAACGCTTTCCATTTCCTCTTGCACGCGCCCAGCAACCTTACTTTGTACGCCAGGGTAGTTCTTCAATAAGGCTGGCAGATACTCATCACGGATCTCTCGGGCAATGGTGAAAGGTTCAGCTTGATTGGGATCTACCGCAGCCCAAACGTTAACCGTGCGCTTGGCATTTTCGCGACGGATGCGGTTAACACCGTCGACCAGCGTCACCTCGGCTACTTCTGCCAGCGGCACTTCTGCGCCAGCAGGCGTGATAATGCGCACATCATTGATTTCACTGATGGAATTTCGCTGTTCAATGGGGTAGCGGATCATCACTTTTAACTCTTCGCCATCGCGAAGAATGCGCTGCGCCTCTAAACCGTAAAAGCTAAAGTTCACCTGCGATGCAACATCGGCCAAGGTCAGCCCTAAGCTGTAGGCAATAGGTTTTAAATCCAGCTGTACTTCTTCGGTGGCACTTTGCATGGAGTCATTGATATCACCCACACCGGCCATGGTGGCAAGTTTATCTTTGAGTTTGGCGGCCACTTCTTTCAATTGTTCGTTATCTCGACCCTCTAAACGGAAGCTGATATCGCCATCATCACGACCGCCGCCATTCATGATGCTATCGTCGATGGTCATTGATTTCAGTCCCGGCAGTGGCGGCATATTTTCACGCCACAGAGCACTGAGTGCAAAGGTATCCATAGGACGCAAATGCGGTTCTACCAATACCATCATCAAGCGAGCGTTAGTGCGCCCTTGCATGTTGACAGAAATATCGCGGATCATTGGCTGGCCGTATTGCTGTTCAATTTGCTTTTCAACATCGAGCACCACTTGCTCAATTTTGCGAGCTGTTGCCAAGGTTGCGCTCTCTGAACTGGCAAGATTCATTTCGATATTAATGCCAGGGAAATCATGGGGGATTTTTGGGTTGGCGATAAACTTAATGAGTCCACCGGCGAATAGCCCCGCACTGACAATTAAAATACCCAAAAAGCCCACAATGACGGTGTAGCGGTAGTGAATACACCAGGTAACCGCAGGGCGGTATAGTGATTCAATCACGTACTTTAACCCCGCATCAAAGCGACTGCGTAAGCGATGCAACGGGTTGCGTGGGTTAACCGGGCGGTTTTTCATCGCCGCCAAGTGCGCTGGAAGGATCAGTTTTGATTCCACCAAGGAAAACAGTAAGCAGAGGATAATAACGCCGCCTATGGCCTTACTGAATGCTGCGCCAGGGCCGGAAGCGAGTGTTTGCGGTAAAAAAGCGGCCACGGTGGTGAGTACACCAAAGGTGGCGGGCACCGCGACGCGTTTTACGCCGCGTACGACGTTATCTAAACTCTGGCCATGCTTTTCTATCTCTGCATGGGCCGATTCGCCCACCACAATGGCATCGTCTACCACGATCCCCAGAACCAGAATAAAAGCGAACAGTGAGGCAAGGTTAATGGTGATGTCTAGCCCCACGGGCATCATCAGGAAAGCGCCGAGAAAGGACACCGGTAACCCCATCATCACCCAAAAGGCCAACCGAATGCGCAGGAACATCGCCAGCATCAGCATGACTAACACACCGCCCCAAATCATATTCTCGATCATCATATCGAGACGCCCTTCGAGGTAGTAGGTTAAATCGACCATAGGCGTTAATTTAACACCTGCGGGTAATTCGGTTTCTTTGCGTTTGAGGTAGTCATCCATTACCGCAGCAACACGGGTGATATCTTGATCTTTGGAGGCTGCCACCTCGAACATCAGCGAGTTTTTACCATTGTATTTCGAATATTGTAGGCCTTCTTCAAAGCCGTCTTGAATGGTGGCCACATCCCCCAAAAAGACTTGTGCGCCATCTTCAAGGGTAATTAATGGCAGCTTCTCAAATTCATTACCGCGATAGGCTTGTTTTTCCACGCGCATGGAAATGTAACCGTTATCGGAGCGGATTTGTCCGGCAGACATATTGGCCGAGAAGTTACGCACCGCCGTGGCGATATCGCGAAAGGTAAGGCCATATTCGCGCAGCTTATCGGGGCTGACTTCAATGCTTATCTCGTAATCCAAGCCGGAGTTAAATTCGACTAAGTTCACTAACGGCAGACTGAGCATTTCATCATGCAGCTTATTCCCGAGCTCCTTAAGCTGATAATTACTCATATCGCCGTAGAGAGCCAAAATCATGACTTCCTGAGTAAACTTTTGCCGGCGAATATTGGGGCGCTCCATCTCCGCAGGGAAACTGGAAATTGCATCGACCTGCATTTTTACTTCATCAAGCACTTCTTGCGGATCGTAAGACTCTTCGACCTCAATCCAGCTTTGTGAGTAGCCACGATTAGAGTAGGTGATCAAACGTTTGATCCCCTCCAAGCCCTGTAAAGACTCCTCAACCTTGATGGTGATCCCTTCTTCAACCTCTTGAGGGGCGGCACCGGGATACACCGCCTGAATACTTAACCAGTTATTCTCAAACTGAGGGAACATTTGTTTGCGAATAGATAGGGCGCTAAGGATACCGCCAACAATGATGAATACCATCAATAAGTTGGCTGCCACCGGATTACGCGCAAACCAAGCGATTAAGCCTTTTTCTCTTTGCTGCGTCATCACTTAGTCCTCTTTCAGTGCCAATTGCGTGTGTGGCTTCTGGGTTGGCTCATCATTTAAGCGCAGTGCCATGCCCTCGGTAGGGTATTCAAGCGCTGAGGTAATGAGTTGCTCTCCGGTAGTCAAACCGGTGTCAACATAGGCCATACCGTCTTGTTCGCGAATAACATTAAGGGCACTGAATTCCAGGGTATTGTCGTTATTCAACAGTGCGACGCGATTTTCTTTGATTAAGTGGCTGGGGATTATTGCCGCATTTCGCAGTTGTTTGCCGGTAATAGTCGCATTGGTGTAGGCACCAAAACGCAGCGGTACGCTGTGTTGGTAAGGGGTGTTTACATAGGCGACCAGATAGGTCATGCGTGAACGTTTATCAACCACGCCTTCATTACGTACTATGGTGCCTTGCCAAGTCACCGCTTTGCCAGCAATATCGCTTTGCAAACTGACTTTCGCGCCGACGCCGCCGTCGACAAGATACTGCATATCGTGATTGGCAACCGGTAAACGCACTTTGGCAATGTCGGTGGCATCGACTTGACCCAGTTTACTACCTGGGCTGACAACACTACCTAAACTAATATTTTTTGCTGTTACTAAGGCATCAAAGGGGGCACGAATCGAGGTGCGCTCTAAATTGCGTTTGGCGCGTTTCACTTGCGCTTGTGCAGCTCTAAAGTTGGCGAGCTTTTCTGCCAGTTGCGGTTTGCGTAAATACAGCTCTGAGGGGATCACCTCATTGGCATTGTCTTTAATACGCTGCCATTCAGCTTTGGCCACATGTGCCTGTGCTTGTTCAATTTCTAGTGCTGATTGAGCTTGAGCTAGACCTGCCTGCGCCTCAATGAGCGCCGCTTCATAATCATTCGGGTCAATACGTAGCAGCTCATCGCCTTTGGCAACAAAGCCCCCTTTTACAAATTGCTCAGAAACAGAGACTACCTGACCGCTTACTTGCGCCACAAGCTCCGTTTGCTCTTGCGCCATAACCTCGCCATACGAATGCACTTTTAATGTTACGTCCGTTAATTCCACTGGCGTTACCTCAACCAGAGGGGCGATATCCTGTTGTGCTTTTTGTGGTGGTGGCGACTTCATGGCGCTGAGGGCGACAAACACCCCAATGGCGCCTGCCAATACCCCTAGCGGCAAAAATATTTGTTTTTTACTAGCCACAGTGTTGCTCCCGTATATTTCGATGACAGCTTAATACTATCGTGAATGATGTTTACAGGTATGTGGAAGATGTAACAAACCATGAATTGTGTGTCAGCAGCGCGCAAATAATAGGCGGCAACGTCAATGCAACGCTGTTTATTCCAGCGTTGACATCCGTTTATAGTCAACGACGACTGCGTTATGGGCATGCAGACTTTCTTGGTGTTCAACCTTAAACCAATAACCGAGTAGCCTGGGTTTGTGCTGCAACGCCTGTTTTATACGCCGGGCGGCGTCTTCACAAAACAGCAGGTTTTCGGCATTGAGCTTGGCAAAGGCTTGCTCGTCCTCTCTTTTCACTGCGGTTTGCACGGCAGTGGCAATGACCGCCTCGAACTCGGTGATAAGATCACTGATATAGCCCAAGGTATGACCTTGTATCTGCATGTGAATATAGGCGAATGAGCGCTGACTGTGCGGCGTAGCGATAGAGCCTTGCTCGCTACTTAGCCAGTTGAGCAATGTGTTCTTGTCGATGGCATCGTCTGTAAACTCGCAGGCAATAGCGTCGCTCAATGCTTGGCGCGATAATGCAGCGGAGCAAGGGCAGGTGCTGGAATAAGGAATAGACAAGCCGAGCTCAATAGTAAACTGGCCTTGGTGATATTCACAATGTAGCGTCACAGGGTAGCCTTGGTACCCGCTCTTATCGCTGATTAAGGCTTTTTTCTCGAGTATAAGGTCAAAACTCAGCTGCAGCTTGGCACTGTGGCTTAGCCCTTGCTGCGAACTGATAAGCTCGCGAAGCAGATGCTCTAAGCGATGGGGCGTCATCGCTTTGTTGCTCAAATGCTGGCTCAGTATTTGATAAAGCCGTGACATATGAATCCCTTTTGCCTGCTTACTATCTAGGCTGACAAAAACATCCGCTTGTGCATGAGTTTGCTGTATCTGCGAGCTGGAAATTGGAACGTGTATGGGTAGGGCAATGTGCTCCATCCCGACCCATTTCAGCGTTAAAGCGGTATCTGCTGGTTGCACTGCAGTAATATCAGGTAAATGGCCCATTTTTTCCTCATTTGGTTAGTCGGTGTGGGGGTTATTAAATGCAGCTATACAGGGCTAAAAAATGCCATCGAGAGTCAGTAATAGCCTCGGTTGCTGATCATATTGTGGGGGTGAGCGATGCACCAATGCGCTGTGCTCACCGTCAGGCCAAAGTTGTCCTTTGAGCAGTGCCACATCACCTGCTTGTAGTTGATGAATATGCTCAGCATGGCGATACAGCCCTGATTTTTCGTCACTGAGCCCTTGATTGCCGCTGCCAAGCTTGCTGTAGTCTGCATCGGCGTGGGCTAGCCACTGCGACCCCGGGCCTTGGTAAGTGGTTACTAAGCGCACGGGCACGCGGTCAATGTGAAACCGAGGGCACATGGCTTGGCTGATCACTTTGAGCCGTAAACCAACGTGTTCACAGTCAAGCAAACAGCTGAACATATCCACTAATGTAGAGATATCGCTGAACAAGGCCTGATAATCTTGGTGGTTATCAAAGTTACTTTGTAAGGTGTTAAGTACTGACTTTGCACTCACCGTTGAAGTCAATGCGAGATTTGGCTGCGCAATAATAAGGGTTTGGATTTGCCCGCGTATCGTTGAGTCGAGTGCGCGCTTCCAAATGACGATGTTATGAGCTGGCTGGTAAATTGAAGGTAATACATCAACATTGCTTGACTCTCTCGCTGTTTTTGGCTGATGCACGGGGGGCGCATCAGGGGCATGGGACGGTGTTACTTGCATAGCATCTCTCGTTGTTTGTGGTTTGTTATAACATATCACTTATGTTGTGCTCTGCATAGACAGGGTCATGGCTCGAAGCGGGCTATGGTATACTGCGAATTTGTATCATGAAGAGGTGAGCGATAGATGGATTGCCGTTTAGGGTGTGGCGCTTGCTGCATCGCACCGAGTATTTCCAGCGCCATTCCAGGTATGCCGAACGGCAAGAAAGCGGGAGAGCGTTGTGTTCAACTGGATACTAACAACTTATGTAAGTTGTTTAACCAACCTTCGCGGCCCGCTGTATGCAGTCAGTTTAGTGCCACCACGGATGTGTGTGGTCGCACTGATGCCCAAGCAATGTGGCGCATCACCCAATTGGAGGCGCTCACGTAAAGCGCCTCTGTTTGAGCTTTACTGCGCTTGAGGAGGGAAGTTGCTGAGAATATCTGCCACTGATTCACGTACCACTTCGGTGCGCTCAATCGGGGTTTGATTCTTTTTCAGGCGTCCCTCTTTAGCTGCCCGCCACACTAACTGGTTTGAAGACCTATCAACGACATCAATGACTAACGTACCTACCTCATACTCACGCGTGGTGGTTTGCACATTGTAACCAATGCCCCAATAGTCCCAGCGAGCGCCGTAACCGGTAGAAAACGTATCGACATCGACCTTGGTATCAACGGATGCATGGTAATTAATTAACACATCTGCTTGTTGGGGGGATACCAGTTCCATGCCCTTGGCGCGAAGCTCATCATTGACCGCTTGTTGCACGCGGCGTTCCATTAGCTCACTAATTTGATAATTATTAGTGCCTTTGGTGAGGCTGGCATTGGGGATCCATGCGAAGGTTTTATATTGCGAGAAATCGACCGATTTGTCGTAGTCAAAATCCGGGTGCGAAGCACAGGCGCCCAGTAATAGTACCAAACCGGCTAGCAGAAGGTTTTTCATTGAATGCTCCTTAGTTGGGCAAAGTGTAAGTCCTACAAATAACATAACACAGGTTCTTGGAAAGCGGGAACTGCGTAGTCTGTTAGTTTTTTACCGCAGCCGTTAGTTCCCCGTAAAGAGAAAATTCGAATTTATTTAAAGCTAATTATATTTTTCTGTGGTAGTCTTTAACTTGCCTTGAGTTAAGGCGTGTAATGTGACGGTTTTGTGCGGCCAATGCTGTAAGAGTGACTATTTAGCTAGTGTGCCCTTAGTACTGTACCTGACCCATCGGCGGCGACACTGGCTCAGGGAGGATAGTGCCTAATTTTAGGCGATTGATACAAATTGACTTACAGGAAAACTAAGTATGTCAGCAGAAGCACAAGGTAAAGTAAAGTTTTTCAACGAAGCAAAAGGCTTTGGCTTTATCGAACAAGAAAATGGTCCAGACGTGTTTGTTCACTTCAGTGCCATTAACGGTAACGGTTTTCGTACTCTTAACGAAGGCCAGCAGGTAACTTTCGGCATCAAACAAGGCCAAAAGGGACCAGAAGCGGAAAATGTAACACCCGTTTAATGCTTATTTGCTCACGCCTGTGAGCGAGTAATTGGTGAAGTCGACTCGGCTTCACTTTTCCCCTCTCAAATTACACCTTCTTTGTCATATTAATTTAAAATAAGCCCTCCCAGCGTATAGTGCCTTTTTATTTTTGATATATTATCAATCTTCAATTATTATTTAATCTCCTTGTTCAACAATTAAAAGAGACCATAGTGAGAGAGATCAGAGCCTTTGCCAAAACGGCATCGATGAATGAGTTAGAGAAAGCAATTAATATTCTGAATACTGCGCTCGAAAGTCAGCAACAGCAGGAAAAAGCGAAACAGGAAGTTCTCGAACTGATGAAGGAAAAAGGGCTCAGTGTGGATGATATTGTTGACTCGAAACAGGACAAACGAACTAAGGTTGAACCTAAGTATCGTCGCGAGTTTGAAGGAAAAGTAGTTGAATGGTCAGGCCGTGGTAAGCGTCCGAAAGCATTCCAAGATGTTGACCTAACTAAATACCTCGCAAAATAATAACCTCCAAGGCCCGGTTTCGGGCCTTTTACTTACTTGGGTGTTAGTTGTGTTTACACTCAGAGATTACCAACAAAAAGCCGTTGATAGCACCTTAGCCCACTTTCGCCGCTCAGATAGTGCAGCCGTGATTGTGCTTCCCACTGGAAGTGGCAAAAGTGTAGTTATTGCTGAGCTTGCGCGCCTTGCGCGATTCCCCATTTTGGTGCTGACTCATGTTAAAGAATTAGTACAGCAAAATGCCGAAAAATATAAAGCATTGGGATTAACACCGGGGATCTTTTCTGCAGGTCTTAACGAGAAAGAGTTAAACCAGCAAGTCACCTTTGCCAGTATTCAATCTCTCGCTAAAAGTAGAGATAAGCTAAAAAGGCAATACTCACTTATTATAGTCGATGAGTGTCACCGTATTAGTGACGATGAAAACAGTCAGTATTCACAGCTTATTCAGCATTTAAAAAAAGCAAATAGCAGATTGAAAGTGTTAGGCCTAACCGCGACCCCATACCGCTTAACATCAGGATGGATATATCACCGCCACTATCATGGCTTTGTGCGAGGCTCGGCAGATGCGCCATTTAGCGAGTGTATATATGAATTGCCGCTGCGGTATTTAATCAATAAAGGCTATTTAACTCCGCCTTATTGCGTTGATGCTGCAGTGCAAAATTATGACTTTAATTCACTGGCATCCGGCCCCTCAGGTATACCCAGTGAAGGCGATATGAATACACTATTGCAATCGAGTACCCGGGCAACCAAAAGTATTGTCAGTGATATTCAAGCGCAAGCAGATGCTCGACAAGGAGTGATGATATTTGCTGCCACAGTTAAACATGCTTATGAAGTAGCTGACTATTTGAGTAGTGAGTCAGTCGCGGTTATAACGGGTCAGACACCGGCGGCTGAGCGTGATGAAATTGTCCTTAGGTTTAAACGCAAAGAGCTAAAATACCTTGTTAATGTATCGGTATTAACCACGGGTTTCGATGCTCCACATGTGGATTTCATCGCCATTTTAAGGCCCACCGAGTCGGTTGGCTTATATCAGCAAATTGTGGGTCGAGGTCTGCGTTTGTGCGAAGGAAAAAAAGACTGCCTAGTGATCGATTATGCTGCCAATGGCTTTGACTTATTTTATCCAGAAGTGGGAACGAAGCGCCCAGACCCATTGAGTGAACCCGTTCAAGTCGTATGCCCTGGGTGCGGGTTTGCCAATATTTTTTGGGGAAAAATGGATGCCAGTGGTCAAGTTATTGAGCATCATGGTCGGCGCTGCCAGGGGCTGCTTGATGATGGTGAGCAAACGCAGCAGTGTGACTATCGCTTTAAATTTAAAGAATGCCCACAGTGCGGCAGCGAAAATGACATTGCTGCGCGCGAATGCAGTTCCTGCCAACATCAGCTGGTTGACCCAGACGATAAACTGCGAAAAGCACTAAATTTAAAAGAAGCTATGGTACTGCGCTGTAGTGGCTTGAGTTGTCAAATTACTCAGCCAAGCAAACTCAAAATTACCTACTTTGATGAGGATGGGGCCAGTGTCGATGAGAGCTATGACTTTAATAATGCCAAGGTAGTGGCTCGGTTTAATCGCTTTTATGCTAAGCGGCACACCGTTAGCGGAGTCACTACCTGGCACGATGCTCAGCAGGTGGTTGCTCATCAGCACTGCCTGCAAGCGCCTGATTTTGTGGTGGCGCGAAAGTCGAAACGATATGGGTGGCAGGTGAGTGACAAACTCTTTGACTATGAGGGCGCTTTTCGCAAGGCAAACGCCCTGTATTAGGGCGTGTGAAATGCTCCTGTACGGAATGCTTTAAGCCATTAGCCCCCAGCCGTCACCGTAACCATTGTGCTTATCAGCTAGACTTTCCAAATAGGCTTCGGTATCCATGATCACATCATGTTGCGGCACCATTTTGATACTTACTTTGACTTCAAATACGCCAGTGTCAGGGCAAGTTCCCAATTGTGAATCGGCGCTTAGTTCGGAACTTTTCAGTGCTTCTTGGTAACTAATAGCATGTTCTTGCTTTTCAAATAGAATAAAGAAGTCCAATGTATGAAAGCCTGTCAAGTCCACACCTTCATCGTGTATTTGCTGTAACATGTGTCCGGTGTCGTCGTCGGGAAATTGCATACCTTGTCTCGTTTTTTTAAGAATCGATAAATTGTCTATTATCTTGTAAGAAATAAAAAGCCTTGAAGGCAAATTTTATTTCTTCAGTGGGTGCGCGAAGTCAGTGGCATTTGTTAAACTGATGGACCCACTCTGGGACGTATGAGTGATCTGACCATTCATTGTTGCAGTATTCTTAGATCATGGAGTTCTAGTCGTTTGATTTTCTGCCGCTTTTTCATACTTCTATCTATTTTAATATGGCCTGCTGTCACTGCATATGCTGCTGTGCAACAAGCAACAACTATCACCGGCTATAGCATTAACGGGTTATCAGGAGAGTTAGAAGAAAATGTTGCGCTTTATTTAGTGCAATTAAAAGGCGAGGTCCCCTCCAGGCAATTACAGCGCTATGCAAGCGCACAAGTCAAAGCGAGTATGCGCGCACTGGGGTATTACCATAGCGAAGTAGAACTCAGCTTAGATCGTAGCGAAGGCAAAGCGCAAGTAATTGCGAACATCATACCCGGCAAAGCGACGCGCATCGCTAGATTGGATTATCAATTTAGTGGTCCCGGAGAAGACGATCAGCAGCTTAAGGCGGTGCTTGATAGCTTACCTCTGCAGCAAGGGCAGGTTGTGCACCATGGCCAATATGATAGTGCTAAATCAGCCATAGATAGGCAATTGTTAGAGCTTGGCTACTTTGACGCTAAGTGGCAACAATCTAAGTTGGCGATTAATCGCTCTCAACACAGTGCAGAGGTGGTGCTGCATGTGCAAACGGGCCCACGTTATGATTATGGGCCGATTAACATCAGCTCTGATACACCAGCAAGCAACTATATTTATTCTCTGGCGCATTTTAAAACCGGGCAGCCCTACCGTGCTACTAAGGTGTCAGAATTCAATCTTGCGTTATCGCAAACGCCTTACTTTAGCAGCGTCCGCGTTTATGCTGATATTCCCGCTCGGACTAATGGCGAGGTGCCGATTCGTGTGGAAGTCTTGCATAAACCACAAGATAGCTTTGAAGTGGGGGGCGGCTATTCAACGGACTTAGGCCCCAAAGCCAGATTCAAATGGTCTCGTCCTTGGATCACCGAAGACGGCCACTATCTTGAGAGTAACCTGAACATTTCCAAACGTCAGCAAGACATCAGTTTTGCCTACACCGTGCCGGTGGACGACCCTAATGACGATATCTGGCGCTTTAGTCTGGGCTATAAGCTCGAGGATAATGTCGATACGGATATCTTCTCGAAAACACTGACTGGCTTAGTGCAAAGACAGTGGAAAGTGGGAAAAGATTGGATACGCACCGCATTTTTGCGCCGAGAGTATGAAGAGTTTCGCATTGGTGAGCAGCATCAGCGCACTAAGATGTTGCTACCCGGAGTGAGCTTTGCCCGCAAGCAAAGTAAAGGAGGCACCACGCCGTTTTGGGGTGAGCAATGGTTAATCAGCACCGAAGTGGGCACTGAGCACTTGGCGTCGACCACCGATATAGTCAGAGTACAGCTACAGTATGCGTGGTTAAACACTTATTGGCAGCGCCATATGTTTTTTACCCGGGTCAATCTGGGTGCTATTTACGTGGATGATATTAATGACGTGCCGGTTTCTATGCGCTTCTTTGCCGGCGGCGATCAGAGTATTCGCGGCTATAAATATGAGTCTATCTCGCCTGAGCGTAATGGCTATAATATTGGTGGTAAATACCTAGCCACCGGGACCTTGGAGTATAATTATCAGTTTGCTGATAATTGGCGGGCGGCGCTATTCGTTGATGCCGGAACCGCCACCAATGACTTCTCTGAATCATGGTCGGTTGGCACCGGCTTCGGGGTGCGTTATTTAACCCCAGTGGGCCCCATCCGTATTGATCACGCGTGGGCATTATCCACACCTAATAACACCACTCGTTTGAGCATTACTGTGGGGCCGGAATTATGAGCAAAGGATATAAGCGTATTCTCCAATGGTGTGGCGGCCTTATGGGCACTATTTTAGTGACCTTGTTTTGTTTGTTATTTACAGAGGTGGGTAACAAGGGCATTGCTTATGTGGCCAATCATAGCGTTGATGGGTTGCGCATTTCGCTCAAAGAGGGGCGGTTTTTATATGATGACCCATTTGATATCTCTTTTACCAGCGAACAGATAAGCATCGATGCTGAGGCTGTGCGTATTGACTGGCAGTTATTAGGTTGTGCTGGGCTGTGCTTTCGTCAAGTTGGGGCTGAGTCACTGACGGTGCAAGTAGCTGATCAGCAAAACGATAAGGCGGCAGCGACTGATGCACAGCCGCCGGCCAGCGAGCCAATATCATTGCCGACTATCACCATCAAAAGTCTATTTTTAGGACAAGCCAACATCCATGCTGCGGGCCTTAGCGTGTCAGCACGGGATTTTAAATCAGCGCTTGAGGCGCATCAACGAGACGTTAAGGTGCAGCCGTTGCGTCTGCGCTCGCTTGAACTTACTTTACCCGAGAGTGAGCAGCAGCCTTCCTCAGCACCACTTGAGGCGTTGCCTCCGTTACCGCCTATCGCTTTTGATTTAGGCATCAATGCGCAGCTTAAAAGTGCACAGGTTGCTGACATTATTATCACTCAAGGGCAGCAAAGCCATCGTATCAGTGATTTAAAAGTGGCTGTGGCACTGCAACAACAACAGTTGTCCGTTTCACAACTATCAGCCGCTTACCAATTGCCTGCTGATATCGCGACAAACGAAGGGGATACACTTGAGGCCCAAGCTCAGGGTCAATTCTCTTTTGCTGATGGCAACCCTTTAACAATGTCGCTGCAATTAGCTGCCTTGGGCGAGCGCAGCGAGCTTTCATTCACGGGCAGTTTAGATGAACTTAATGTTCAGGCGCGTAATCAAGGCAAATATACCTTCGAATTAGACGCACAGGCACAATTACGACAGCAAAATTGGCCTTTTGAGTTGGCGTTTTCACACGCACCTTGGCAGCTTGAGGTGCAAGGCCAGCCGTTACAGATAGAACGCACCAACATTAATGCATCGGGTACTTTAGATAACTACCGCGTCGATGTCGATGCATTGACACAGCTAGCAGCATACCCACAAGTGAGCACTTCTTTACAGGCTCAAGGAAGCCTTACCGGCATCAACGCTGCGCCGATACAATTGCGAGCGAATGATAGCCACGTTGAGGTAACAACATCGGTAGCCTGGCGCGATGGTGTCAGTGCCGATTTTTCTGCACAGCTAACTAATTTGCACAGTGAGTACTTATTAGACACCGTGCGCAGCGACCTATCGGGCCAGCTGCAAGGCCGAGTGAGGGTTGAATCACCCCAGCAGTGGTTGGTGGAGCTTAAACCGTCGTCATTATCAGGCACGATAAACGAGCAACCGCTCACATTTAATGCCGAACTGAATATTGATAGCGATCTCAGTGGCGATATTCATGCTTTTAGTGTACGCCAAGGCGAGAATACATTGGTTATCAATGGCCGCATTGATGAGCAGTGGCAACTAGCCGGCGAATTAAACTTGTCATCATCATCGCCACTTTATCAAGGTTATTCAGGGCAGGGACACGCTCAGTTTAGTATCGAAGGGCAACGTTTATCTCCTAAGCTACAATTGCAATTGCAACTAGCGACTCTGCAAGGTGAGGGATTGCGAGTGAGCGACGCAACATTAGATATTACAGGGCAATATAAACAAGCCGACTTAGAATATGACCTGGATGCAGAAGTAGCTAACGTTAGCCTTGATGGCCAAGTTATCAAAGGCATTCAAGTACAGTCTCAGGGCTCCCAACATCACCAACAAAACCATATTCGTGCTGGATTAGCTCAAGGGCAAGCGCAGTTGGCGTTTCAGTCTGAACTGCAACAACAGCAATTGAGCTTGGCAATTACCGAGTTGGAACTGCGCGGCGACGAGTATCAGGTCGCACTGGAGCAAAGTACCGAGTTGGACATTGATCTGGCCCAGCAGAGCGTGCGCACTAAGCCCTTTTGTTTGCAGGGCAATGCCATGCACTTGTGCATAGAGCCCAGTGATATCAGCGCCAAGCAGGGACACGTCAACGCTAAGCTTGAGTACTTTCACTTACAGTCTCTTACCACTTTGCTGGGACCCAACCTGGGTATAGAGGGGCAAGCGCAAGGACATGCGCAGTTGGCATGGCAAGACAACCAAGCAATGCAGATTGATGCTGAGTTCCACACCCAGCAATTACAAGGGCTGTATAGAAACCAAGGGCAGTTGCAGCGATTGCCTGTTGAAACCTTAATGATAAAGCTAAGCAGTGATGCAAAAAATGCCAATGCTAAGCTAAGCATAGACTCCTCAGTGGTTGGCAGTATTAACGCTGATTTAGCCGTAGAGGATATCACTCAAGCGCAACAACTCTCTGGAGAGGTGCACCTAACAGATACCGACATTAGCAAATTCGCTCACTTTGTACCTGATGTGAGAAAGTTAGCGGGCAAGTTAAGTGCTAATCTCACTCTCAGTGGCACGTTAGCGCAGCCCTACCTCAATGGTGAGCTCAAGGCGCATGAATTGGCAATTGAAGGGGACGCACTGCCAGTAGCTCTTGCTAACTCTCGTCTCGAAGCTGAACTCGATGGTGAGAGTATGACCTTGGAGGGGGAATTGCTCACGCCCGATGGTGGCAAGCTTGCTATTGACGGCTCAGGTGTGTGGCTCAGTGATAATCCGGCACTTACCATTTCGCTTTCGGGCGAGCGCTTTATGGTGGTACCGCAGCAAGGGGTCAATGTCGCGGTTTCTCCGGATTTAACCATAGATATTAGCGCCCAAAGTGTGCAAGTTGATGGTCGTGTTGATGTTCCTTACGGACGTATCAAAATCAAAGAGTTGCCTAAAGGAGCGGTACAGGTCAGTGATGATGAAATCATTGTGGACGCACCACAAAAGCAGCAAAGTGCGCCATTCGCTTATCAAGTGCAGTTAGATGTGGGCGTACATGACGATGTGTATATAGACTCGTTTGGCCTAAAGTCCTACATCATGGGCGACTTGAAGCTAACCGCGAGTAATGAAAGTCCGCCATTGGCAAGTGGCGAGTTAAAACTGGTGGATGGTAAATACCGTGCATTTGGCCAAGATTTAGTGATCCGTACCGGGCAAATTGGGTTCAGTGGTGCGCTTGATAAACCTTACTTAAATGTGCGCGCGATCCGTAATCCAGACACCACCGCCAACGGGGTGATAGCGGGTATCGAGTTAATCGGAAATGTTGAACAGCCGAAATTAAACGTGTTCTCGGAGCCTGCCATGGATCGTTCACAAGCGCTTTCTTACGTGCTTAACGGTCAGCCTCTTGGTGATGGTGATACGAACACCGATGCCATGCTAACGCAGATTCTTCTAGCCCAAGGTCTCAATCGCAGTGAGGGGTTTGTATCGCGAGTAGGGGAAACATTTGGCCTCAGCGATATAACCTTAAATTCAAAAGGCAGTGGTGATGATACTAAGGTTGAAATTGCTGGCTATATCGCGCCGGGGATCCAAGTAAAATACAGTGTTGGTGTATTCGAGTCTATCAGTGAAGTGGCTGTGCGCTACCAAATACTGCAAAAACTATATATAGAGGTAACCAGCGGGCTTTATGATACCTTAGATATATTGTATCGGTTTGATGTGGACTAACGCATGTTTAAATGCTGGCTATGGGCATTGTCTTTATTACTGATGATATGCGAGTGTGGTGCGCAGCAGTCAGTGACGATGCGTGTCGCACAGGCCGATCATCCTTATATGCAGGCATTATTTACTAAACTAGCTGAGCGCATTGAGTGTTTGCACCAAAAGCAGGTCACATACCAGTATGTTGACCATCTGCCATCACAGCAACGAGCGATTCAACTGTTGGGGGATGAGCACGGTATTGATTTATTCTGGGGTGTGACTTCGCAGCAGCGAGAGCAACAAGGGTGGGCGATTTTAATCCCGATAGCCAAAGGCTTACTGGGTTATCGCATTGCGCTAGTGCGCTCTGATAATCCGGATATCCTGGCGCAAAAAAATTATATAAGCGATTTTTCATCATTACGAGTGGGTCTAAGTGAAGATTGGCCGGATGCCAATGTGTTCAGCCGTAACGGTTTCACGGTGGATGCATTTTCTAAATCATCGTCTCATTACGATATGCTGAGAAAAGGCCGCTTCGACTTTCTGCCTGAGGAGCTCACAGCATTTGACCCCCAATCACTGCCTAAGGGGCTGATGTACGACAAACACAATGTCTTTTATTACCCGTCGGCGGTGTACTTGTTTGTTGCTAAAGGTGATAAACAGCGCCACCAGTTGCTGAGCTCGGCGCTGCGAAGCTTATTTTCAGATGGCACCATAGAGCGCTTACTGCACACCCATTTAGTCCCTAATATTGATGCGGCGGAACTGGCAACACGCAATTATATTCGCTTGACCAATCCGTTATTACCCGCCTCAGCACCGTTACATATTCCCCATTATTGGTACAATAATAAACAAGGAACTCGCCAATGATCACACGCCTACTAATAGTTGTGAGCTTATTTTTAAGCGCGACTACCAGTGCAGACGACAACCCCTCTCCTACAACCATTATTGATAACGCCGATGCCAGCGAATGGCGAACCGTTACTGATGAAAACCTAATGATGATTACCTTAGCGACAGGGATAGTGTATCTGGAGGTAAATCCAGAGCTGGCGCCGGCGCATGTTGAGCGCTTGCGCTCACTAGCTGGCCAAGGCTTCTATCGTGGGCTAAGTATGTATCGTTTTGTCGAAGGCTTTGTTGCCCAAGGCGGCGCTGGAGACAAAGACACGGATGTGCCGACGCTGAAAAACGAGTTTGTCAGTCACAGCGAAATACCACGGCCGTTAGATATCGTCATCAACGAAGATGATGGTTACAGCGCGCGCAGTGGCTTTATTAATGGCTTTGCCGTGGGCCAAAATAAGCAGGGCACACAAACGTGGCAAATTCATTGTCCTGGCGCATTAGGTATGGCGCGGGGCAATGGAGTCGACAGCGCAACCAGTGAATTTTTTGTAGTGCTTGGTCAGGCACCGCGTTACTTGGATAAGAACATTAGCGTATTTGGTCGCGTACTTGCGGGCATGGCCCATATACAGCAGCTACAGCGCTCGCCAAAGCCGGGACAGCCTTTTAACCCGATTGTTGATATCCAATTTGCTGATCAACTGCCTGCCAAGCAGCGCCCGGTAATTAAAGTAATGCGCACCGACTCACACAGCTTTGCAGCGCTCGTTGCAGCGCGTAAAAATCGCCCCGAGGCGTGGTTTGTGGCCACGCCTGATCATATTGATACCTGCGCCATGAATGTACCGACGATTATTGGCGGTTAATGCGCACGTCAAATAAGGTTTTATCGCTGTGTGTGGCGCGGTAAGGGTTAATATCCAAGCCGCCACGGCGGGTGTAGCGGGCATAGACCTCCAGAGACTGCATGGGTGCACAGGCCATAATATCGGTAAAAATGCGCTCCACACACTGTTCGTGAAACTCGTTGTGGCTGCGAAATGAAATCAGGTAACGCAGCAGCGACTCATGACAAAGAGCGGGGCCTTGGTAGCGTATAACCACGCTCGCCCAATCGGGTTGTGAGGTGATCAAGCAATTAGACTTCAATAAGTGACTATGCAGGGTTTGTTCAACTTGCTGCGCATCGTCGGCTAGGCGCAGTAAGCTTGGTGTCAACTCATAGGTATCGACGGTGATATCGAGCTCGTCAATGCACTGACCTGGTAACGCGGTGGCTGCGAAGTGCTGATAATCCTCAGGGCCATACAGTGTTACTTGCACGTCACTTTGGGTCGCCGCACTTAAGTCTTTAGCCATGGTTTGCTGTACTGCTTGCATGCTTTCAAAACGGCTTTGATTGAAGCTATTTAAGTACAACTTAAACGATTTAGACTCAATAATATCCGGGCTTTGACAAGGGAAGGTAAAGGTGGCCACCGCGACCTGTGGTTTGCCTTTAAGATTAAGCCAAGATAACTCGTAACCGGTCCAAATATCCTCCCCTTTGAAGGGCAGGGCACGCTCATCTATTTGCAAATCATCACGATTAAGCTTGCGTGCTATGGGATAAAGTAGGGATGGATCGTAGCTGTCTTTATACTCAGTTGCTTTGCCGAGTAGGCTGGCTTTTAACTCTGGGGCGTTGCTGTAATCTGTCATGCTGTGCTATTTGGCGTTACAATATGGCGTAATTATACCTAAATTATTTGAGGCATGCATGAGCGTAAGCACAGAACTTCAGCGCTGTTTACAGGCACACATTAGCAACGAGCAACAACATTATGGCCGTAACCCGCTGGCGTTTTTCGACCCGGACTCGCCAAGCCCTGCAGCCATTGCTGGCACTGAACAACAGCAGCAAGTTCAATGGCAAATTCATGAGCGTACCCCCAGTGCTGACTTAAATGAATTGGCAGCAGCCCTGGAAGTGCCTTTCCCACAACAACTGAGCGAATTATTTGGCAGTTACTACAGTGGTAATCTGCCGGCGAGCATCGACGGTCATGGCGTGGAGCTCCTTTTACCTTGGAACGAGGACGACTTTATACGCTTACAGCAAAATATAACCGGTCATGTATTAATGAAACGTCGGTTAAAGCAGCAAGACACCGTGTTTATTGGCCTGACCGAGCAGGATGATTTGTTGCTGAGCGTGCGATTGAACGATGGTGCAGTCTGCTTAGAATATGTCGGTAAAGAACCGCACCATGTTTTGGCGGATGATATCAGCTCGTTGTTACAGCAATTAGACGTGCTGTAAACACTATTGGTGATCCCAGGAAATATTAGATACCAACTGACATTGCTCACAGCGAAAGTCGAACAATCCAAACCATGGCTCTGCTAGATGCCAATGACCATCGCAACTTGGGCAGCGACGTTGTTGCTCGGCTGTCAGGCTCTCGCCACCGACACGGTACAAGTAATAGTAGACTGGCTTTTTGGTTAGATAACGGATCCGCTTTGCCAAGTCCAAGCCGCGACGAGTCAGGTCGCTATCAAAGGCGCTGATCTCATGCAGCGCCGCAAATTCGCAGCGTGTTGCACCATTAATTTGGATTTGATCGCATGCCTGCCAGTCTTCTTGCCATTTTATCAGTGTCTTGTAATCGCCGTTGGCGATAGCAGGAATGTGATACAGCGGCACCGGTAAAAAATCATCACCACAATACAACGGGCTGCACGTATGCAAATAGGTGGTGTAAAGAATGTAACTGCTCGGTGCAGCGCAGTTATCTGCACTATTGGCGTGAATATCTTGCCCTATAACCTTGACTTTGGGCGCTAACAACCCGGCATCGTTTAACTTATCGAGCGCAAACTTCACAAACGGACTGTGGTTGAGCGGGTGCAATGAATCCTCTTCTGGGCACATTACCCGAGTCACGAAGAAGCCTTCTTTCAATACGGTTGGAAATTCATCGCCGATGATTTGGCCATTGGCTCGAAGCGCCACCACCGTCTGATTTATCGCCTGTTCGGCAGCGCTGAGTTGGGTGTCTTGGTAACAGTCAAAAGTGAGGTCTACAACAAACATTCGCTATTTTGAGTTCTCGAGCAAAGCGAGTAGTTTATCAAGTTTTTCCTCAATGCGATCAAGTTGTGTCGACTTTTGTTCGTTATTCGGCAATTGTGGCTCTATGACCATGTTTTTGAATGCCTCGGGGTTATTTTTATATTGGCTTACAGCGGCAATAATCATTGGCATCGGCACGGGCTCTTTGAGCATCGCTTTGGTCATTGCTACGGTAGGTGTTTTGTTTTGTGCTAATAAGGCTTTGATGGCGTCAAAAACCACAGGGTTCATACAAATGGATTCCTTCTTTTTAATCGCTGAACAGTATAAAGCAAAGGGCCGCAAGGACCCTAATTTTGGATGTTCAATATTAACGAAGAAAGTATGAACCACACCTGTCTTGGGCGAGCTTTATCGCTGTATTAATGCCTTAGCTGGGCGTCTAACTCGTCAATTAATTCGCACCAATCCGCATCTTGTTCCAAAGATTCTGTAATAAAGTGGCGCTGCGCCTGTGACCAAAACGGCGCATCAGCGAGTTTGAGCTCAGGGCTTAATTTGTGGTCAGTCACAAATTGTTCAATTTGCTCATCGCTGCTGGGCAGGCCGAGCTGTTGAAAAAGGGTCGTCATTGTATGTTTTGAGGTATCCATATAATGTTTCCATTGTGCTCATAAAAGGCTATGGTTAACTATAGAACAACAACGATAACAAGGAAATACCATGCTCGGCGACTATAAAGTTAGGTATCTTACTCCGGAAGATTTGAATGTGGCTGCGAGCCTGATTTATCAGGCTTATCATGACGACCCGCTAATGCGAGAAATATTCAGCGCCGAGAGCAGTAAAACCCAAGAGTATGAAAAAAAGTTACGTGCGCTCATCCGTGAAGAGCTACACAGTTTTTGGCAGGCCAAACAACCATTAGTTGGCTTGTATGTTGATGATGCTCTGCGTGCCATTGCTTGTGTATTTCAATCTGACGCCAGCATGCAGGCGGATCGCTATTGGCACTGGCGACTGAAACTGATGCTCAGTGCTGGTTATTTGACGACTCAGCAGCTCATTGAAAAGGAAAAGACCATTCGCAACGCCTTAAAAACGATGGGGCGCTACTTATTTTTAGCCTTTATTGCGGTGGATCCTCACTATCAACGCCAAGGTTATGGTCACTACCTCCTTAAAGGCCTTGATAATCTTGTTGAGGAAGATAACGAAACGCAAGGACTTGCAGTGTTTGTTACGCAGTCTCAGCATCAAACTTTCTTTGCTAACCACGGTTTTGAGACTATGCAAACATTGCAATTTAGCAAAGTCAGTGGAGAGTTGTTATTCAAAAAAAGTCCACATTGCGTTTAATGGAAATTTCAATGTGAGAGATCTCTCACATTGGTGTGGGTTTAACGATGAATATGTCCCTACCTTTAGCTCTATAATAAGTTTAACCTATTGATTTATATAGGCTGCTTCATTGTTTCTACATTATTGCAATAAAACTTTTTGCAAAGCACTTGCTGCATCTTTTTGGCTTTTCTCTAAACTTATCATTGTCAGGACGACAACAGTGCAGGATGCACTTGGCTAAGGAACGGATGTAGGCCAACCACGCAAAGTAATGCAGGAATAGTAATGGAATAGACGGTAACGGACGCCGTTAAAGGACAGGAGCACAGGACGTGCAGGGAAGGCGGGATGCCTAGGAATGGCCAAGGAGGCAAGAGGAACACTTCAGGATGAAGCAAGGAACAAAGCACAGGATGTGCATCGGTTAGATAGGGTAATCGAGCAAGGAAAGCAAAAGGGACGACCTTAAGGTCAGCGGTGATGGATACCGCGCAAGGATGATGCAGATTAGGGCGTGACTTACAGTCACGCCTTAGTTTTTTTAGATTCTGTGCGGTGGGATATCGGCCTTACGTAAACGTTCATTCTCCATCCACAACTCTCCCTCGTATAAGGTTTCGCCGTCACTGGAAAACTCAAATATAAAGCGGCTGCGGATCCCAAGCTTACCATTACTTAAAATCGCTAAACGCCACTGTTTGCAAGCAACACTAACAAATTGCACGCCTAATTGTTCAGCTTGACGCTGAGCATGTAACCGCGCAGTTTCTGCCACTTTACGGCGATACCAAAACAACGCTATCACGCCACCACACAGCAGCAGAATCCATAAGGTTTTCACGACGAAAATAACCCACCAATTGCACGAGAAAGCGCATCAGAACGCTGCTCAGACCGTAATATAGCTAATACATGAGGGCGCAACATTGGGATTGCAACTAAGTTGGCAAAAATACTGGCGAACAATGGCTGCTCAGTGTCTATTCTACAGCAGTGCTCTAAGAACTGTGCCAAGGTTTGCGGTGCTTCTAAATAAGCCCAAAGTCGCCCAGCGATGACCTGGCATATGTCAGCATCTTGGCCGTAATCACTGTTCATTACTTGCTCCAGCGCTTGCTCAACCAGCCCCACTGCGCGTGCACTGCTGATGGCGCGAAGCGCATCAATAAGTAGCGCTTTATCCTGATGTTGAATCGCTTGATTGATACTTGTGAGTAGGGTTTGTGCTGCTTCAGTACCTAGCTCACTATTTTCGAGCTGGGCAGCGAGAGGTTGGCGTACTTGTGCAGGTAACTGCGACCATGCTTGGCACAGCAGGGCTTCATTGTCTTGATGGTCAATGCGCGCAGCAAAATCGGCAAGGCCCTGCACAGCGACGCTTTGCCAGTCTTGCCAGCCCAACTTACCGCTCAAATATAGCTGTGCATGCTCATAGTACTGCGATGCGCTTTGCCGTAACTCTACTTTGATACGGGCATTGAAAGCGGCACGCTTATTGGCATTGGGAGTAAATACATAAGGGTTGTTATCGAGTTTGCTTTGCTCACCCTCAGCCCCAGTTAACGATGTGCCAATGGCTTCTAGCACCATATTGGCAAAATGGTCACGACTCGCTGCTACGAGCTTACTTTGCTCATCCAACGGCATTTTCAAAAACCACACATAAGGCTCACTCGATGCTTTTGGGTCCCAAAACTGAATCGCCAGTAGCGCATGCTGTGCCAGTGGATATGGATAAGGAATAGTTGTCGACTCAATATCAGCAAAGGTTGCTTTATCTATTTTTTGCACCCGACGACCAATGTCAAATACACGCCATGTGGTGCCGGCGGCATCTAATAATTGTGCCAGTGTGGCGATGTTGTCGCTCATACGCGGCTCCTGGAAAATAAAATTCCGCAAATTATAGGCATATTGCGTCATCAACCCAAGAGAAATGCTAATATAGCGTTTTTGAAGTTACCGCAATAACCGTGTTATGTCGTATTCCATCACTCAATTGCTCACGCAGTTGCAAGGTGAATTAGCTAATGCAGGCTTATGGCAAGATAAGCCCGTTGCTGAGCATTTATTGCAATCCAGCCAACCTTTTTGTGTTGATACCTTGAGGTTCGAACAATGGTTGCAGTTCGTCTTTATTCCCAAAATGCGTGCCCTAATACACGCAAGACATCCTCTGCCTTCGGCTATAGCCTTAACACCCATGGCTGAGGTCTATTGGTCAGGGCGGTATGCGCAATTGCACACAGTGCTTAAGCGCATAGATATTACTCTCGGAGGGGGAGAGTGAACGACTTAACAGATTCGACAAATGTTGCACCAGTACAGCCGCTCGATATTCTATATCGTGATGAGCACTACATCGCTATCAATAAACCGTCGGGACTACTGGTTCATCGCTCTTTTTTGGATAAGCATGAAACCCAATTTGCAATGCAAATGCTGCGCGATCAAATCGGTCAACATGTGTATCCACTGCATCGCTTAGACAGGCCCACATCCGGTGTATTATTGTTTGCGCTTAGCAGTGCCGCCGCTAATCGTGCAGGACAGCTGTTCAGTGAAGGAGGGGTGCGCAAACGTTATCTTGCGTTAGTCAGAGGTTTTGCCCCTGAGCAGCAATGTATCGACAGGCCGCTAAAGGAAAAACTAGATAAAATTGCCGATAAATACGCGCAACAAGACAAGCCAGCACAATCAGCGCGCACTGATATACGCTGCTTGTTGCAAGCAAGCCTGCCTATCGCCTTAGGGAAGTTTCCGAGCGTACGTTATTCGCTGGTGGAGTGTTGGCCTAAAACAGGGCGTAAGCATCAGATACGTCGCCATATGAAGGGCATTAACCACCCTTTGATTAATGATGTAAACCACGGTGATAATACGCAAAATCACTTTTTTGCCGAGCACTTCGAGGTTTCGCGGTTAATGCTGTTTGCAACCGATGTGTACTTTGGGCATCCTTACACCGAAGAATTGATTCACATTAATGCACCACTGGGTGAACACGCACTCGCCGTTTTCGAGCGCCTCGGGTGGCCGGTGTGTGAGCAAGCTTATTATGCGAAGGAGTTTTAAATGGCCAAGATTAATATTTTTTACGGCAGTGTCTATGGCGGTGCAGAGCGTCTAGCCGACAGTGCCGAGGAGCAGCTACAAAAGCACGGCCATGAAGCCACAGTGATCGATAACCCGCAAGTGGAAGATGTTAGCAACAGCGAATATATATTAGTGATCACATCGACCACAGGGCAAGGGGACATTCCCGATAACCTCATGCCACTGTTTGCTGCTTTGCAAAGCCAGTTTCCTTTATTGGGTGGCACCCCGTTTGCGGTCATTGCCATGGGTGATAGCAGTTATGGCGATACTTTTTGTGGTGCAGGTAAGCAAGTTGAAGAGTTGTTGCTGGAGCTTCAAGGTAAGCCGCTGCTGCCACGCTTAGATATTGATGCCTTAGAGGACTTTGATCCCGAGCCGGTGGCGCAGCCTTGGTTGGCTCAGTTTGCTGGTGCAATAGCCAAGTAGCATAATGTCGAAAAACAAGCGCTCTCTATGAGCGCTTTTCTTAGCCGCGTTTTACAGCCACAATGAGTTTGAGCTTTTGCCCAGGGTATAGGTATTTTTTACCGTTTAAGTTATTCCATTTGCGAATGTCGCCAACGCGCAGCCCGAATTGCTTAGCAATGCGTGATAGTGAGTCACCGCGACGAACCTTGTAGGTAATGGTGCGGTTGGTCGTTTGCGGTAGCGCTTGGCCTGTGGATTGGCGAATTTTTAGTTTTTGCCCTAACCGTAACATGGCGTTGTTACCAAGATTATTCCAGGCCTTTAGCTGTGCTACGGTGACGTTGTACTCACGGCTGAGATCCCACAGTGTATCGCCGGACTTTACGGTATGGCTACGTGTTAGTGATGTCGTACCATTGACCGCTAAACGCACTTTTTCTGGTAAGTGCGAGGCCGCCTTGTCAGATAAAGGCACCATTAGCGTTTGCCCTGCGCGTATGGTGCTTGACTCTAATGCGTTTAAAGTGCGAATAGCGCCAACACTGGTATTAAACTTTTTAGCGATCACCGATAAGCTATCGCCCGCAGCCACTTCATACTGTTGCCAACGTAAGCGGTCTTGCAACTTCGCCGACGCTAATTGTTGTTTGAATGGCGTGATGCTATCAAGCGGCAATAGTAAGTGATGTGGCCCCTGTGGATCGGTGGCCCAGCGGTTGAATGCCGGGTTGAGGCGATATAGTTCGGAAAGCGAAATACCTGCCATTTCTGCTGCTAAAGCTAAGTCAATCTGTGAGCCAACATCGACACGGTCAATCACTTGGGCATTAACTATTTTGTTCCACTTAATGCCAAACTCATCATGGCGTTTAAGTAGGTCTGCCAGTGCCAATAGTTTTGGCACATAGGCGGTGGTTTCCCGTGGCAGATCAAGTGACCAGAAATCGGTAGGCAGGTGCTTACGGCGATTTTTCTTAATGGCTCGCATGACTCGCCCTTCACCGGAATTATAGGCAGCAATTGCGTTTAGCCAGTCGCCTTCAAGGGTTTTATGCAAATAAGAAAGATAATCCAACGCGGCGCGGGTTGACTCGGCAATATCGCGACGCCCGTCGTACCACCAGTTTTGTTTTAAGCCAAAGCGTTTGCCCGTTTGTGGCATAAACTGCCAAATACCACTGGCACTGCGGTGAGAATAACCGTAGGGGTCGAAAGCACTCTCGACAATCGGCAGCAGCGCAATCTCCATCGGCATTTTACGCTTTTCGACTTCCTCAACAATGTAATATAAATAGGGCTCGGCACGTTTGGCAATGCGATCCATATAAGCTTGATGGCGCGCATAGTAATTACGCTCAGCAACCACAGGACGATTTTGCGGAACTTCTATTGAGAGCTGATAGCGGATCCGCTCCCAGACATCGTCAAATACAGGTGCTTCTTCTAGCTGTTCAACTACCTCATCGCCGCCTAGGGTGTCGATTGTTAGCGCATCGCTTATCTCTTGCGGGGACGCAGTATTGCTAGGGAGTTTAGTGATTGGAACATCCCTAGAGGTGGTTTGGCAACCACTTAAAAACGCAGATAACACCGCTGCGATGAGTATATGTTTATTCATGAACTGTTAATCTTTGGGCAAAACTGCGGCGCATACTAGCAAAAATTGATGAGATCCTACAAATTTTGCGCAATTGTACCGTAGTTAGAGACTCAGAAATTGTCCTTCCAAGCACGAAGACCTGCAAAGATTGCACTGGGTTCACCGCTGGTAGCGGGTCGATATGCCGTAGGGAGTGCTTGTGGCGATATTTTATCGGCACGAAGGAAAGGGTTGATGCGTTTTTCCTGGCCGATAGTGCTAGGCAGAGTCATCTGTTGTTGCTCACGCAATGCATTGACTTTGTTTGTGTAGCGCTGCACCTCTGCATCCTCAGGTTGAGCTGCTGAGGCAAAGGCCATGTTTGCCTGAGTATATTCGTGCGTACAATACACCAAGGTCTCATCGCTCAGGGTAAGGAAGGTTTGCATTGATTGCCACATTTGCTCTGGCGTGCCTTCGAATAGGCGGCCACATCCTCCACTGAACAATGTATCCCCACAAAATACCAACTGCTCATTGATATAGCTGATATGATCAAGGGTGTGCCCCGGGGTGGCACGAACTAAGAAATTGAGCCCAAATACGTCAATGTTATCGCCATCTGCGAGCGTGTGCTCGATGCCCGTAAATGGGCTATTCTGTGGTCCGTACACTGGTGCCTCTGGGTAGGCCTGTTTCAGTGCGGCAACACCTGTTGTGTGATCCCAATGGTGATGAGTAACTAGTATCCCCGCCAGCTGATAGTCATGCTGTTCGAGGTAGCGCATTACCGGTTCAGCATCCCCTGGATCGACTACATAAACGTGAGATTTAGTGGGGTGCACTAGGGCCCAAATATAATTATCATTAAAGGCGTTGATTGCGTCGACTTGCACCATAGCGAATAGCTCTATATCGTTAACTTATGCCCCTTAGTATAACGAGCTAAATCTGTGAAACCAGCACTAAGCTTTCAACAACATCCTGCGCCCTATACTTGGCAGCAGTTTCCTCATGGTGACTACTTGCAAAATGACGTAGAACGTAAGATGCAGCCGTGGTTAGAGCGCATGTTCGGTTATCATCTGTTAAAAATAGGCGATCTGAGTGTACAGCTAGATACGTCCGCGAGCCCCATAAAGCATCAAGTTGGGGTGGCTGCGCGTTCACAACAAGCTGGCGTACTTGCCGAAGTCGATGAGCTCCCTTTCTATGAAGGCAGTGTGGATGCGTGTATTCTGAGCCTGTGTTTAGAATATAACAGCGACCCCCATCATATTTTGCGTGAGGCCCATCGCACACTGATCGCCGGTGGTTACATTGTTATTACCGGCTTTAATCCGTTTAGCTTTTGTGGCGCTGCTAGCTTGATCCCATTTAGCCGTCAAAAACTGCCTTGGAGCGGGCGCTTCTTTACTCCTTCCCGAGTCAAAGACTGGCTCGACCTATTGGGCTTTGAGCTGGTAGCCGATGAGCGCTTTTTACATGCTTCACTGGCTCGAGGCTCGCGTTTATCGCGCTTTGCCCGCTGGCGCAGTTTTTGCCGTCAATATTTAAAACCCATGGGCAGTGTGTACATGCTGGTGGCACGTAAGCGGGTGACACCCCTGACTCCCATTAAGCCTAAATGGCACGCACGGCCAAGTTTTAAACCTGCTATTAAAGGCGTTGAGGTGAGTCGGCGACACCGACGCGCGCACCCTGAAGATTAAACGGCACAGCTTTATCCATTAACTTAGGCTTATTGAGGGTGGCATCACGTTGCTGACGCTGTGCGATAAACTGCGGTGCTGATTGTTGTAAATGCACATTTTGTTCGCGCTGACAGCCAATGGTGCTGTGGTAGTCTAAAGCTCGCCCCTCAGGTTGATAGTCGTGACACACCCACACCTTGGTGTCACTGGGTAGAGATAACAACTTTTGGATTGAATGGTAGAGCTGTTCAGCACTGCCTTTAGGAAAGTCACAGCGCGCGCTCCCAGAATCGGGCATAAACAAGGTATCGCCAATAAACACATGGCCATCAACGTAAATGCTAATGCCATCTGGGGTGTGCCCAGGTGTTGCAAGGACCTTGAGCTCATAATCACCTAAGGGCAGGCGGTCGTCATCATTGACCAGCTTGTCAAATTGCTCACCATTGGTGGCACAGGATAACTGATATATCGGCTTAAGTGTTTGCTGTACATCGCTGATATATTGACTGACCACCGTTTGCCCACCACATTGCTCACCAACGTAGTTACATGCGCTGAAGTGGTCGGCGTGTACATGTGTTTCAATGAGCCATTTAAGTGTTAATTGGTGGCGCTCAAGGTAGCGGATAATGATATCAGCACTGGCAAAACTCAGTGTGTCTGTCGCCGCATCGTAATCAGCGACCGCATCAATCAACGCTGCATGTCGCGTGGTAGGGCAAAACAGCACATAACTTAACGTGTGACTAGGAGAATGATAAAAAGGCACCACGGTGAGAGACATAGTTAATCCGCTTTAGGTATATGATATAACCAAAACTTATATCATATGTCGGCGTCTGTAAAGAGGGACAAGGTGGGTGCCTCAACACCGTCAATCTGTTGGTTGATAGCCGGTGTCTTCCAACAACGATGCGCTGGTTGCAGCGGTGCGTGCGAGCTCATCGACGATGTCATTTTCTTTATGTCCGCTGTGGCCTTTAACCCAGCGCCAATCAATGGTGTGGCGTTGGCAAGCCTCGTCAAGGCGCTGCCATAAATCAACATTTTTAACCGGTTGCTTGCTGGCGGTACGCCAGCCGCGTTTTTTCCAATTCACTAACCAACTTTCTATGCCTTGTTTTACATATTGGCTGTCGGTAGTAAGGACAATGTCACAGGGGCGGGTGAGCGATTCCAAAGCGACAATTGCAGCGAGTAATTCCATGCGGTTATTGGTCGTGGTTTGATACCCCTGACTTAGCGTTTTTTCGTGCTTTCCGTAACGCATAAGAACACCGTATCCCCCAGGACCAGGATTCCCCAAACACGAGCCATCGGTATAAATTTCTACGCTTTTTTGCACGCTTTACCTTGTTATTATGTACAATGAACGAAGCAGCAAAGATAGCAAATATGAGCGTAAACTGATATGGCGCAAAGACAAATAGTGCTTGATACCGAAACTACAGGCATTAGCCCGAAAGAGGGGCACCGCATTATTGAGATTGGTTGTGTGGAGTTGATCAACCGCCGGCTAACCGGTAACAATTTTCATGTTTACATTAATCCCCAGCGCGACATTGAAGACGAGGCCATCGACGTGCACGGGATCACTAATGAGTTTTTGCAAGATAAACCGCTATACCACCAAATAGCCGATGAGTTTCTTGACTATATCCGTGGTGCAGAACTCGTTATTCATAATGCCCCGTTCGATGTGGGCTTTATGGACCACGAATTTGCCATGCTGAATCGAGGCTATCCTAATACTGAGCAGGTGTGCCAAGTACTCGACACTTTAACCATGGCCCGGGAAATGCATCCTGGACAAAAGAATAACCTCGATGCGCTTTGCCGCCGTTATGATATTGATAATGCAAAGCGAACGTTGCACGGCGCATTGCTGGATTCTGAGATTCTTGCTGACGTCTACTTAGCGATGACCGGCGGTCAGAAGAAACTTAATTTGGCGCAACATAATGAACAGCAAAACCAAGGCGACGATGGTGACATCATTCGTTTAAACCCAGATAGACCTGCCTTAACGGTGCTGCGTGCTGACGAACAAGAGTTGGCGGCACATGAGCAGCGTCTAGACTTGGTAGAGAAAGAGGGCGGTCATTGTTTGTGGCGCACTCAGTAGAGATAAAAGGTGAAAAGGGTGGTGATGGCAAAATTAATTCTCATCAGTATGGTGTTGCTACTTGGTGTCGGTGTCAGTGCGCCGGCACTGGGCGATGAGCAGGAAAAGCTGACCGTATTGGCCGAGGGCAATGAAATCCCGCTGTTGGATAACCGCTTTCGGATTGACCACGATGTTGACAAGATTACGCTGCTCTTTTTTCGCCGCCAAGGCTCACCCGCCGTTGTGTTGGTGCGCCCAGATGGCAGTAAAATTTATGCCACCCACTCGCTCAATGACGACAACCTACAGTGGCATGATGAGCTCGGCTATGACTTAATCGTGCTCAACAAACCGATGCCAGGGCCTTGGCAAGTGGTTGGGCAAATTTTGCCGGACAGCCGTATTATGGTTATCGGCGATATCTCTCTTCAAGTTGATGAACTTCCCCCTCTGCTTTTTCGTGGCGAAATTATTAAACTGACGGGGAAGGTGTTAAATGATGGTGAGCAGGTGAAAATTGGCCGCTTCCGTGATGTCATTAACATGCAAGTTGATTTCGTTAGTACTAATAATAATGAATACAGTAACTTTGGTGCCCGCACAGAGCATGTTGCCAACTTTAAAGATGATGGCCGAGGTTTTGATGAGCGCCCGGGTGATGCGATTTTCACGGGGGAGTTTCGTCTTGATTTTGCCGCCGGGCAGTGGCGGCCAGAGATAGCCCTCACCACGCCCATCATCCAACGTAAAGTGGTGCAAGAGCCAGTGGTGGTCAAAGAGCCGCCGCTCACTTATGAGCTTCTTGAGGGAGCCAAGGGCGAAAGCCACGAGTTACACATTACCCTCGATGAGCAGCTACTCGATCCGCAATCGGTGTTGCTCCAAGGAAAGATCTTTTATCCCAATAACGATGAACAAGCCTTTTCATTGCCAGCTGAGCAAGATAACACGCGCGTGATCACCATTAGCAATTACGAATGGGGGCGTTATTCGCTGCAAATAGAGCTATACGGCACGAACAGTAATGGCCGTGAGTTTATGGCGGCCCTGCCTGATTATGAATTTGCCATTGCTCGGCCCATAGAAAAGGTCGAAGAAATAGCGCCACCGGTAAGCCAAGGGCCTACCGAATTGGCAGAGCAAAGTGATCAGCCAAGTGCGATGAGTAATGCGTTATTCTACAGCTTAGTGGTGTTGGGGAATGTGTTTATTTTGCTCGCTGGATGGGCAGCCATTCGCGTGTTGGTGCAAAAAAAGCCACTTTTAGGCAATATTAATTTATTGTTCTGGAAGAAAAAAAGTGCCCAAAGTGATGAGCAAGAAACAAACAGCTCTGAAGCTAACTCAGATGAAAATGGCTCAAAAAGTGACAAATCAGGTGAAATTTTAAACCTTTCGATGTCAGATGACTAAAAAAGCCCTAAAAATTCAAAAAAACTATTGACTCACCAAGGGGTGATTCGTATCATTCACGCCGCTGTCAGGGCAGAGCTTCTGGCAGTTTGGATATCGCGGAGTGGTAGTTCAGTTGGTTAGAATACCGGCCTGTCAC
>CEVA01220009.1_pt1 | contig 45798 bp, 41 predicted proteins | sample 361521 | NCBI WGS metagenome assembly CEVA01 (sample SAMEA2622823, study PRJEB7988) | marine metagenome | isolation source: saline water (ENVO:00002010), including | reverse complement strand
TGATACGCAATTGTGTACCTGTTTAACAAACAAAGATGGCGTTCGTTTATCGACTACTGAACACCTTATCGCTGCGGTTGCGGCATTAGGTATCGACAACTTAATTGTTGAGTTAGATAGTGCAGAAGTACCTATTATGGACGGCAGTGCGTTGCCGTTCATCTATCTACTACAAAAAGGTGGGTTAGCCGAGCAAAATGTTGCTAAGCGCTTTATTCGCGTGAAAGAAAAGGTACGCGTTGAAGAAGGCGACAAATGGGCCGAGATTGAGCCTTATGATGGTTTCCATATCGACTTTGAAATTGCTTTCGACCACCCAGCTATCAATGAAAGCCGTCAGCGTATCGGTCTTGATATTACGGCGCAAAACTTCATTGAACAAATCAGCCGCGCGCGTACTTTCGGATTTATGAAAGACATCGAATACATGCATGCCAACAACCTAGCCCTTGGCGGTAGTATGGATAATGCAGTGGTATTGGATGATTTTAAAGTATTGAATCCGAATGGCTTGCGTTATGACGATGAGTTCGTAAAACATAAGATCCTCGATTGTGTGGGTGATATGTTTATGACTGGTCACAACATTCTCGGTAAGCTGACAGCTTATAAATCAGGGCATGACCTGAATAATAAGCTACTGCGTAAGATTATGGCTACTGAGTCTGCATGGGAATGGGCAACATTCGAAGACACCGTATCGATGCCTGCTCCAGCACTCGAGCTGCAAACAGCTTAAAAAATACTGATAAAGAAATGACGCCGTTGAGCGTCATTTTTTTTGTCTGCCGTGTAGCGCCAAGCGCCGTAATTTCTCCTGTAACGAGGGAGGAGCATTCTCGGCCACATGTTCCAAATACTCGGCGCTTTGCTCGCTCATGGCCCGCTTCTTCGGCGCGGTTGTTTTGTTGCTGCCGGTCTGCGACTGAGGAGTTAAACGTCTCGCGGCATCGGGAGAGGTTTGAATTTTTACTTGGCAAAGTTGCGCTAAGCCTTGTTGGCGAAAGGCGGAAAGGATATCCATCTTTACGTAATTGAGTTTTAACGCAATGGTGGCACTTTGTGCTTCAATGATGAGCGCATCATCACGAATATTAGCAACACGACATTTCTTCGCTAGATTCTCACCGATCACTTCACGCAGCACGGTCTGTTGCTGGCTGAGCTGTTGGCTTTTAGCGCTATAGCCGGCAATACGTGACCCCATACGCGGGCTCAACTGGCCCAAAACTTCGTCAAGTTGTTTGGGTGCATACCTATCTTTCGCCATAAATCTAAGGTGCCTCTTGAATTCGCCTAAATCGTCACCACCTCTAGAGAATGCTTGAGCCCTGAGAATCACTTCTTTATTGCAAGCGGTGGGCAGCCAGTCATTCGGATGATTGCAAAGATCTCTATGAACGCTATGATAGGCCAGCGATAATACCAATGCTATTAATTTCTAATGCTGTAAACTACTGCGGCCAACAGGATAAATGGAATTGGTATTATTAGGTGCTGCAATTCATTGAGTTTGTTATGATGTCGCTCAAAAGTACACCGCTCAAGCAGTCACATTTTAGTTTGTCCACGCCAAGTGCTTCTAATGTCACGCTGGTGCTGTATAAATGGATGATATTAAGTAAGCAAGTGACTCGGGTTTGACCCAGAGCGCTTAATGCAGATGAGAATGTAACGGTTAAATCATGATCACTAAATTATTTACCAAGGTTTTTGGTAGCCGCAATGACCGCACAATAAAAAACCTACGCAAAACGGTCGCTTTAATAAATGCGTTAGAGAGCCAACTAGAGTCGCTCAGTGATGACGAGTTAAAGGCGAAAACCGCCGAGTTTCGCGAACGTTACGATAATGGCACCAGTCTAGATGACCTTCTTCCTGAAGCCTTTGCTGTTGTGCGCGAGGCTTCTAAGCGTGTTTATGGCATGCGCCACTTCGACGTGCAGCTAATTGGCGGCATGGTATTACACCAGGGCCGTATCGCAGAAATGCGTACCGGTGAAGGTAAAACCCTGACGGCAACGTTGCCAGCCTACTTAAATGGCTTGACCGGCAAAGGTGTGCACGTTATTACCGTGAATGATTACCTTGCTAAGCGAGACGCGGAAACCAACCGCCCGCTGTTCGAGTTCTTAGGTTTATCGGTCGGCTGTAACGTGCCTGGCATGATGCCGATGCAGAAAAAAGAAGCCTACAGTGCAGATATTACCTACGGTACTAACAATGAGTTTGGTTTCGACTATTTGCGCGACAACATGGCTTTCAGCATTGATGAGCGTGTGCAACGACCACTCAACTTCGCTGTTGTCGATGAAGTGGATTCAATCCTTATTGACGAGGCGCGTACCCCGCTGATTATTTCTGGCCCGGCAGAGGATAGCTCAGAGCTATATACGCAAATCAATAAGATTGTGCCTGAGCTCGAACTGCAAGAGAAAGAAGACGAAGAGGGTGTTGAAGGCGATGGTGATTTCACTATCGACGAAAAAGGCAAGCAAGTTCACCTGACCGAGCGCGGCCAAGTTAAAGTTGAAGAACTGCTAACGCAACGGGGTCTAATCGAAGAAGGTGACTCGTTGTACTCAGCTGGTAGCATCACCCTACTGAGCCATGTTTATGCGGCTCTTAGAGCTCATAAACTGTATCAGAAAGATGTTGATTACGTGGTCAAAGACAATGAGGTTATTATTGTTGATGAACACACTGGTCGTACTATGGAAGGGCGTCGCTGGTCTGAGGGCTTACACCAAGCGGTTGAAGCCAAAGAAGGGGTGAAAATCCAAAACGAGAACCAGACGCTGGCATCGATCACCTTCCAGAACTACTTCCGTATTTATGAAACCTTGGCCGGTATGACGGGTACCGCTGATACCGAAGCGTTCGAATTCCAACAAATTTATGGCCTAGATACGGTTGTTATCCCTACCAACAAACCGATGATCCGCGACGATCGTGCTGATTTGGTTTACCTGACGCAAGACGAAAAGTACGAAGCCATCTTAGCAGATATTAAAGACTGCCAAGAGCGCGGCCAACCGGTACTCGTGGGGACAATTTCAATTGAGAGTTCTGAGTATCTGTCGCAATATTTGCGTAAAGAGAAAATTCAGCACAACGTATTGAATGCCAAATTCCACGCCCAAGAAGCGGATATCGTTGCTGATGCTGGTCTGCCTGGCACAGTAACAATTGCGACTAACATGGCTGGTCGTGGTACCGATATCGTGCTCGGTGGTAACTGGCAAAGTGATATCGATAAGCTTGATAACCCAAGTGAAGAGCAAATCGCCGACATCAAGGCTAAGTGGCAAGAGCGCCATGATGCCGTTATCGCAGCTGGTGGCTTGCATATTATTGGTACTGAGCGCCATGAATCTCGCCGTATCGACAACCAGCTACGTGGTCGTTCTGGTCGTCAGGGGGATGCGGGTTCAAGCCGTTTCTACCTATCAATGGAAGATGCACTAATGCGTATCTTTGCCGGCGAACGCATGACTAACATGATGCGTAAGCTGGGTATGCAGCGTGGCGAAGCTATCGAGCATCCATGGGTTAACCGTGCTATTGAAAATGCGCAGCGTAAAGTTGAGGCCCGTAACTTTGATATTCGTAAGCAACTACTTGAGTACGATGATGTGGCCAATGACCAACGTCGCGTCGTTTACGCTCAGCGTAACGAGTTGCTTGAAGAAGGGGATATCTCAGAGACAATTACCGCCATCCGCCATGACGTGGTTAATGGTGTGATTGATCAATATATTCCGCCGCAATCATTGGCAGAAATGTGGGATGTGCCTGGTCTAGAAGAGCGTCTAAAAGCCGACTTCCTGCTCGAGTTACCTATTCAGCAGTGGCTGGCCCACGATAACAAGCTGTTTGAAGAAAAACTGCGTGATCGTATTGTCGATGAAGCGGCCAACGCTTATAAAGCGAAAGAAGAAATGGTCGGCGCACAAGTGCTTCGTCAATTTGAAAAAGCGGTCATGCTGCAAAGCCTGGATCAGCACTGGAAAGATCACCTTGCCGCGATGGACCACTTACGCCAAGGCATTCATTTACGTGGCTACGCGCAGAAGAATCCGAAGCAAGAATACAAGCGTGAATCTTTTGAGTTGTTCTCTGCTATGTTAGAGAACCTCAAGATTGATGTAGTTAATATTCTAAGCAAGGTACAAGTGCGTGCCGAAGAAGACGTAGAGAAAGTCGAAGAGCAGCACCGTAAATCGGAAGAAGTTCCTCGTCAGTATCAACATGCTGATGCTGAGCAAGTCGGTGGCGATGCGCCGCAGGCAGCTGTGGCTTCTCGTAGTGAGCCAAAGGTGGGCCGTAACTCTCCCTGTCCTTGTGGTTCAGGTAAAAAGTATAAGCAGTGCTGTGGCAAATTAAGCTAATAGCACAGTTAAAATAATGGTTTTAAAAAGCGGCATATTGCCGCTTTTTGTTTATGGAGTTGTACTATGAAGCAGGTTGACGTTGCCGTAGGTATTATTAAACGCGAATCGCAAACCTATATTTGTAAGCGCCCAGAAGATAAGCACCAGGGTGGGCTGTGGGAATTTCCCGGGGGCAAAATTGAAGCGGGTGAATCAGTTGCCCAAGCACTGAGCCGGGAACTACACGAGGAAGTGGCAATCCGTGTGCATAGCACCGAAGAGTTTATGCGCATCGAGCATGACTACGGCGATAAGCATGTGTGTCTGCATATTCATATCGTCGCCGATTTCAGTGGCGAACCACATAGTGCCGAAGGGCAGCAAGGGGCTTGGGTGGATATCGCAGCCTTAAACAACTATGCCTTTCCTGAGGCGAATGTAGCGATTATCAACAAGCTACTGGAACAGTCATAAATTGTTACAAACTGCGCCTGTGTTTAGCAAATGTTCAGGTTAATATGGCGTAGTCGGAATAATAACTCTATTAATCTAATCGGGACAACAACATGTATAAAGTAACCTTAGTTGCTGCGGCTACGGCCTTAGCATTAGGTTTGACTGGTTGCAGTGAGCAGCCAACACAGTCAAGCAGTAACAATCAACAAGCAGAAACAGTTGCAAAACAAGAAACAAAAAAATTGCAGCAGCTGGGTTCAGGTATTGAGCTTGAAAATATCGATAGTAACGTGCGTGCACAAGATGACTTCTACTATCACGTAAACGGCAAGTGGCTTGAGCGCACCGAGATTCCCGGTGATAAATCTAACTACGGCTCATTCACGGCTTTATATGATCAGTCGCAAGCAGCGCTTAAAGAAGTGATTGAAGCAGCAGCTAAAAATAGCGACGCTAAAGCGGGCAGTGATGAGCAAAAGCTAGGCGCATTTTATACCAGCTACATGAATACTGATGCGCTTGAAGAAAAAGGCATTACGCCATTAAAGCCGTACTTAGAGAACATTGCCGCCGTGAGCGATAAGTCAGAGTTAGTATCGCTGATGGCCGACATTCGCATTCAAGGTGGTACCACGCCATTCGCTTGGTATGTTAACAATGATGCCAAAAACTCTAGCCAATATGCGCTTTATGTATCGCAATCAGGCCTAGGCCTGCCAGATCGTGATTATTACCTAAAAGATGAAGAAAAGTTCGCCACTATTCGTGATGAATATATTACTTACATCACTGATATGCTGACTAAAGCGGGTGTTGAAGATGCTCAGCAAGCGGCGCAGGACATCGTTGCATTAGAGAGTAAGCTTGCCAAAGCCCAGTGGAGCCGAGTGCAAAGCCGTGATGCGACCAAATCATATAATAAGATGACGGTAGCCGAGGCCAATGAATTAACGGGTGAATTCGACTTTGCGCAGTTCTTAGCGCAATCGGACATCGACAGCAAAGAAGTGATCATTCGCCAACCGTCTTACTTTGAGGACTTTGGCAGCATCTTCGCAGGAACTGAGCTGGATACTTGGCAGGATTACCTGACTTTCCACTTTGTGAGCAACTATGCCGATGAGCTAAGTAAAGACTTTGTCGATCGTAAATTCGCTTTCTACAGCACCACATTACGTGGCGTAGAAGAGCAAAAACCGCGCTGGAAAAAGGCGGTGGACTCCGCCAATGCCGTGTTAGGCGAGATGCTCGGTAAGGTCTATGTCAAAGACAACTTCCCGCCAGAAGCGAAAGCGCGTATGGAGGAGCTGGTAGAGAACCTGATCAAAGGCTTTGACCAAGCGATTGACGGCCTAGAGTGGATGAGCGCTGAAACCAAAGTGGCCGCCAAAGAAAAACTAAATAAATTCACACCGAAAATCGGTTACCCAGATAAGTGGAAAGATTACTCGGCACTGGAAATTAAAGCAGATGACCTAGCGGGTAACTTTATTCGCTACAGCGAGTGGGCGTATAACGAAATGCGCGAGAAACTAGGTAAGCCGGTTGATCGTTCTGAGTGGCATATGACACCACAGACCGTTAATGCCTATTACAACCCGGTGAATAACGAAATTGTCTTCCCAGCAGCTATTTTACAACCGCCATTTTTCAACCTAGAAGCGGATGACGCCGTCAACTACGGTGCGATTGGTGCGGTGATCGGCCACGAACTAGGCCATGGCTTTGATGACCAAGGTGCTAAGTATGATGGTGACGGAAACCTACGTAACTGGTGGAGTGAGCAGGACTTAGCGCAGTTTGAACAGCGCGGTAAGAAATTAGTGGAGCAGTTTAACGGCTTCGCTCCGTTTGAAGATGCCAGCGTCAACGGCGAGCTAACACTGGGCGAAAACATTGGTGACCTAGGCGGCCTAACCGTGGCCTACAAGGCTTATCAGCTGTCATTAAATGGCCAACCAGCGCCAGAGTTGGATGGTTTCACCGGTGAGCAGCGTTTCTTCATGGGCTGGGCACAAATTTGGCGTCGTAAGTATCGTGATGAAGAGCTACGCAACCGTTTGATGACGGACCCTCACGCCCCAAGTCACTACCGTGTGATTGGTGTATTGCCAAACATGCCTGAATTCTACGAGGCCTTTGACGTCAAAGAAGGGGACGAGATGTACATCAAACCCGAAGATCGCGTTAAGATTTGGTAATTTCCATTAATCGCTACAAGGCCCAGCAATTGCTGGGCTTTTTTATGTTGGCGACCGCAAAGACATTGCTTCACTGTCGATTTATCACTAAGTTAATTAGGCGACTAAAAAAACAACAGAGTAGAGTATGAAGCGAATAACATTAGGACTATGCGCAGCAGGGATTTCGCTCAGTGTATTATCTGGGGTGGCCCAGGCTTATGATCGTATTACCGGCCATAGCTTTGCCAGCCGTTCGGAAGTGATTGCAACGCAAGGAATGGCAGCAACTTCCCAACCGCTGGCCACACAGGTGGCCTTAGATATTCTCAAACAAGGCGGTAATGCCATTGATGCTGCGATTGCTGCCAATGCCACGCTGGGCCTGGTCGAGCCCACAGGGTGCGGAGTCGGCGGCGATTTATTTGCCATTGTGTACTCAGCTGAGGATGACAAACTTTATGGTTTGAATGCCTCAGGGCGATCGCCCCAAGGCTTGAGTTTCGAGGAACTGAAGAAACTCACCGCTGAGGAAGGTAAAATCCCCAGCTATGGGCCTTTACCGGTTTCTGTACCCGGCGCTGTCGATGGCTGGTTTGAGCTGCATAAAAAGTTTGGCTCGCTGAGCATGGCCAAAATTCTAAAGCCGAGCATTGAGTATGCAGAAAACGGCTTTCCGGTCAGTGAATTGATTGCCTATTACATGCAGCGCAGTGTGTCAGCGCGGGCTCAATACCCGGGTTTCCAAGAAGTCTTTATGACTGATGGTGAAATGCCGAAAAAAGGCGAGATATTTAAAAACCCGGCATTGGCTAATACCTATAAACAGCTAGCCATGGGCGGGCGTGATGCGTTTTATAAGGGCAAAATCGCCAAAGAAATAGACCGTTATATGCAAGCCCACGGTGGTTATCTGCGCTATGAAGATTTAGCGAACCATACTAGCGAATGGGTCGAGCCGGTGGCCAGCACCTATCGTGGTCATACGCTATGGGAGTTGCCGCCGAATGGTCAGGGGATCGCGGCACAGCAAATCCTTAATATTCTTGAAGACTATGATATTGCCGCCATGGGCTTTGATAGTGCGCAGTATATTCATACTTTTGTCGAGGCGAAGAAGTTAGCCTTTGCTGATCGCGCTAAATATTATGCCGACCCTGCGTTTAATGACATTCCTGTGCAACGGTTGATCTCTAAAGACTATGCCGACGAGCGACGCAAGTTGATTGACCCCAATAAAGCGGCGAAGCGCGATCAAGCCGGACCGGTAGAAGGGGATACCATTTACCTCACGACCGCAGACAAAGACGGTAACATGGTGTCGCTCATTCAAAGTAATTATCGCGGTATGGGCTCAGGCATGACCCCCGAAAAGCTGGGCTTTGTACTGCAAAACCGAGGAGAGTTATTCTCGTTGCAGCCTGGGCATTTTAATCAGTACCAACCCGGCAAGCGTCCGTTCCACACCATTATTCCTGCCTTTGTGACCAAAGATGGCGAACCGTACATGAGTTATGGGGTGATGGGAGGAGCAACACAGCCACAAATGCACGCGCAAATCCTCATCAATATGATTGATTTTGGTATGAACTTGCAAGAAGCGGGCGATGCGCCTCGGATCTTACATACAGGCTCCAGCCAGCCTACTGATGAAGTGATGACCGACGGCGGCTATGTATCACTCGAAACTGGCTTTAGTATGGAAACGCAGCGTCAGCTAATGAAAAAAGGTCATACCCTGCAAGGCGCAGTGGGGCCATTCGGAGGGTATCAAGCGATTATGCGTGACCCGGAAAACGGAGTTTATTACGGCGCCTCTGAAACCAGAAAAGACGGTCATGCGGCGGGATATTGATACCCTAGCAGGCAGATTGCATTAATTGATAAAGGCGGCTTCGGCCGCCTTTGTGTTTTATCAGCGGATGTAAATAGTCGATAAATGATAGCGCTGTCATTATGAATTTTATATGATGGTCGATAATCAGCCAAAAAAACAATAACACCAACAAGGGAAGGAATGAGTCACCATGTTTAGAAAACGCCTTATCGCCGCCTTAATGCTCCCCATTGCGGCTCAGGCTCAGCTGAGTCAAGAGCAAGTTAACCAGTTTGCTGCGAATACCGAGTTTATGTTCGCTGTAGAAGACAACTTCCATAACAAAGACAGCAGCTTTCTTGGCAGCATTACCCTGACTAACCACTCCGATGTGGCGCTTCCTGCTGGCCAGGGAGATTGGCAAATCTACTTGCATAACGTGCGCAAAATGAAGGAGCAAAGCGTTAAAGGGCTGCGTATTGAGCATGTTAATGGCGACTTACACCGATTAATCCCCACCAGTGACTTTGCCGGTTTAGCCAGTGGTGAAACCCTAGTGATCCCATTTGAAGCCAGTGTATGGATAGTCGCTTATAGTGACTTTATGCCCCGTGCCTTTGTTGTTGCTAAGGATACCAAGCCTGCCATTTTTGCTAATACCGACAGCGAGGACTTTAGTGACTTCGTTACCCCTTTTAGTGAGCCCAAGCAGCTCCGCCGTTACAACAACCCCGAAGATAAAACCATCTTGGTTGATGCAAAGGTGCGTTTTGAGCGTAACCAAGGTTTAACCAAGGTCGATGCTGAACAAGCAGTTAAACGGATTATTCCTAGGCCACAAGAGGTGGATTACCATCGTGGCAGTGCGGTGTTAGACGAGAGCTGGAGTATCAGCTTTGCCGGGCAGTTAAGCTCAGAAGTTGCGCTCTTCACTGCGGATCTTAAAGCCAAATATGGCTTGAACCTCAGCGCTCAGGCCGACCACCTTAATGCTGGCGAAGATAAAGTCATTAAGCTCAGCGTGGATGCTCAGGTCGGTGAGCCTGAAGGGTATTACCTGGAAATTGATGACGACATTATCCGCATCGTCGGCCACGATAATGCCGGTGCTTTTTATGGCATGCAGAGTTTGTTGGCGCTGTTACCAGCGACTGGAGAGGCAACACTACCGAACCTTGAAGTGCGCGATAACCCCCGTTATGGCTGGCGTGGCATGCACTACGATAATGGCCGTAATTATCATGGTAAGGCAGCGATGTTCAAGCTCGTAGAGCAAATGGCGCGCTATAAAATGAACCGCTTACATTGGCATTTTTCCGAAGATGAGGGATGGCGCTTAGAAATTCCTGGTTTACCCGAGCTTACCGAAATTGGTGCGTATCGTTGTTTCGACCTACAAGAAAATCGCTGTTTGCTTACGCAGTTGGGCACGGGGCCATTTAAGTCAGGTTCCGGCAATGGCTACTTAAGTCGCGCCGACTTTATCGAGCTATTGCAGTTTGCCAAAGCCCGCCATATTGAGATCATCCCAGAAATTGAGGGGCCCGGCCATGCTCGTGCCTCTATTAAAGCGATGGAAGCTCGTTATCGTCGTCTTAAGCAGCAGGCAGAGCAATATGCTCAAGGCTCTTTAACTAACCCACAACCCGATACTCAAGAATTTAGTCAGGTTGATTTAAGTGCCGCCACCCGCTATCTGCTCAGTGACCCAAAAGACACCTCCAGCTATATCACGGTGCAAAATTACACCGATAACTCAATGAATGTGTGCTTGGACTCAACCTATGCATTTATGGATAAAGTCACTTATGAGTTACAGCAAATGTACCGTGAAGCGGGGACTAAACTTCGCTACTTACACATCGGCGGTGATGAAGTTGGAGCTGGCTCTTGGATTGGCTCTCCCGCATGCCAAGCGCTATTTGCCGAAGCCAACAATGGGGTGGCCGGAGTGGCCGATTTAAAACCCTACTTTACTCAGCGGGTGGCGCAGTTGCTACACAAGCGCGGCATTGCCCCTGGGGTGTGGGAAGACGGCATTATGTACGATAAGGTCAACCCGTTTAACCGCGATGAATACCCCAACGAGGTGTTCTTTACCAACGCCTGGGACAATATTTGGGAATGGGGCGTCGCCGATCGCGCCTATCGCTTAGCTAACGCCGGTTATCAAGTGATCCTCTCCCATGGCACACATTTATATTTTGACCACCCTTATGAAGCGCACCCACAAGAGCGCGGATATTACTGGGCAACGCGCTACACCGATACCGAGAAAGTGTTTGGTTATATGCCTGACGACCTTTATGCCAATGCTGATTATACCCGCGCCCGCGATAAAATAGATAACCTCGAAGCCTTGGTGGGTCGACCAATGCCAGCCTTGGAAAAGCCTGAAAATGTGTTGGGAATGCAAGGGCAGGTATGGTCTGAAACGATCCGTACCGAAGAACAAGTCTTAGCCATGGTTTTCCCCCGTATGCTTGCGGTCGCTGAACGTGCATGGCACAAAGCGAAGTGGGAAGGAGAGCAACCCGATTCTCGCGCACGCCAGCAGGATTGGCAGCGCTTTGCCAGTGCCTTAGCAATAAAGGAGCTGTACAAGCTCGATCGTGATGGCATTACCTTGCACTTACCGGTGCCTGGCGGTGTGATTGAGCAGGGTAAGTTGGTGGCTAACAGCGCCTATCCTGGGCTAAGTATCGAATACAGCCTAGATAACGGCAGCACTTGGCAGCCTTATCAGCAGTCGGTCACTGTCGGTGCGAACACTGAGGTGTTACTGCGCTCACGGGTGAATAATCAAATCAGTCGCACTACTAGCGTGCGTTAATCACCGCATACATAAAAAGGCATGGCTGCGAGGCGATGCCTTTTTTGTACCCCTCCACCCATTGCATATAGATAGCGCAAAGCGCCGGTTCATAACCTTTGTAACCCGGCATAATTAAGCCAACTCTTTGTTATATAGCCCTTTATCAGGCTGATAAAATTCTTGCTGGTAAAATAAACGCTTTTGACGTACAGTTTATGGCAGCGCTGTCATTTTTGTGAACTAGGCGTTAGTTTTATCCTTACGTGCTGTGAAAAAAGCGCGGCTATAACAATAATATTTATATTCGGTGAGCTTGTGCGCTTACTTATATGCTGGCTTTGAAGTCAGCTTCCATCGAAACGGTAGAGATAACTATATGATCTGCTTAGTTTTGATGTTATCTATATCGACAACGAGAAGAGTTTATGGAAGCAACAGTGTCAACAACTAAAAAGCAAAGCAACTTTGTGCCTATGGCCATTGTTGCGACCCTGTTTTTTATTCTAGGGTTCGCAACATGGCTCAATGGCTCATTGATGCCTTACCTCCAACAAATTTTGAAGCTGACGCCGTTTCAGGCCTCGCTTATTCTATTTTCTTTCTATATCGCGGTTACTTTTACGGCTGTGCCCTCAGCACTGGTGATCAAGAAAATCGGCTATAAAAATGGCATGGCACTGGGTATGGCAACCATGATGGTCGCGGGGTTTTTATACATTCCGGCCGCCAAAACCCAAGTGTTTGCATTGTTCTTATTTGCCCAATTGGTGATGGGGATAGGGCAAACCTTGCTGCAAACAGCCGTTAACCCTTATGTCGTGCGCATTGGCCCTGAAGAATCAGCGGCAGCACGTGTAAGTATCATGGGCATTTTAAATAAAGGTGCAGGGGTGTTTGCGCCTATGGTGTTTACCGCACTGATTATTAGCAACTTCACCGGTTTAGTGGGCAAAGAGCTCAGCCAAGATGATATTGATGCCATGGCTAACAGCTTAGTATGGCCTTACGTTGGCATGGCACTGTTTATCGGTGCGTTGGCGTTAGCTGTTAAATATTCTCCGCTGCCTGAGTTGGTCGATGATGAAGAGCAAGCAGGTGGTAAAGGTCAGGTTAAAGCCGCATTAGCGCACCCGAACTTGGCTCTGGGCGTGATGGCCCTGTTCTTGTACGTCGCAGTTGAGGTGATCGCCGGTGATACTATTGGCTCTTATGCACTCGCTCTTGGCGTAGAAAACTACGGGGTCATGACCTCTTACACTATGGTGTGCATGGTGGCAGGTTATATTCTCGGAATTATTCTTATTCCGCGCGTTATTTCCCAGCAAGCCGCACTCAGTGGCTCAGCAATTCTCGGCTTTGCCTTGGTGATTGGCATTACCACAGTAAGTCGCGACTCTACAGTGTTAGCGCAAGCATTGTTAGTGCCTTTTGGTGGGCCTGCACTACCAGACACGGTATTGATGCTCGCTTTGTGTGGTCTAGCTAATGCTGTGGTATGGCCAGCAATTTGGCCACTGGCATTATCGGGCTTAGGCAAACTGACTAGCGTCGGCTCAGGCCTATTAGTGATGGGGATTGCTGGTGGTGCGTTCGGCCCAGTGTTTTTGAGTTTAGCGACCGGTTCAACGATTTCCGCAGAAGGACAGCAAAATGCGTATTGGGTGATGTTACCTAGCTATGTATTCTTCCTGTTCTATGCCCTCAAAGGTCACAAGATGACCTCTTGGAAGTAACTAATTTCTATTCCATTAGAAATATTCCCGTGTGTGAATGCCAGCCATGTGCTGGCATTTTTTATATTGGTAGGCTCGGCGTTACAGTAGCAACGTTCTTAGCTGGCACAGCGACTTTACCTCATAGGTTGGGGTCATATGCTCAGGGGCCTGTTTCTCATGGCGATTTAGCCAGCAAGTATCAATGCCCGCATTGATGCCGCCAACAATGTCTGATTCCAGCGTATCGCCAACCATCAGTATCTGCTCTTTTGGTGGGTGACCCATTAGCGCGAAGGCATGGTCAAATACCGCCATATGAGGTTTGGCATAGCCGACTTGCTCAGAAATAACCAACCACTCAAAAGCGCCTTTTAAGCCGGTTTTTTCTAATCGGGCGCTTTGTAGTTCAGTAAAACCGTTGGTGATAATGCCCAGCTTAGCTTTACCTTGTAGCGCATTAAGCAGCTCGATTGCACCGGGCAGGGGTTGGCAAATTTCTGCCATCGCTTCCATAAATCGTAAGTTTAGCTCTCGAGCACTCACGCCTAGACGCTCTGACCATTGCTCGAAGCGGCGTTCCTGTAACTGCTGCGCAGTGATGGTGTTGTCCTGATATGCCACCCATAATGGCCGATTTACGGCTTCGAAGGTGCGGTAATCAGCGTCGGCAAAGTCCACTTCATAGCGGGCAAACATGTGTGTTAAGCCCGCTTTAGCATCAAAGTGGAACAGGGTTTCATCGGCATCAAAAAGAATCCAAGGGTAGCGCATAATTAACGTGTACTCGCAAATAACTCACTGTGATTAAAAGGCGCCATTGCCAGTAACAAGGCCTGTTGATAACTGCTTTGACGGGTGGCGTGGCCTTGCGTTAACAAGCCAATAGCACCGCCTTGCTGTTTAATATTCTTGGTTGCAAAAGCCTCATCCATCACATTGCCAAGCTCTTGGCCTTGCTCTAGTTTTTGGTATAAGTGCTTTGGCAGGGGCAAATTGCAGCTACGTCCGACACTGTGCTCGTCGCCATGAGCGATAACCACAAAGGCAAAAGTGGCCGCCCCGTAGTCGAACTGCGCGGCGCCGCCTTCCATAGCCATGTAATAATCACCTTGATAATGCGCTTGGCAATAACGAATGCGGTTGTGCGCACCAAGCAGGGTTTGCGCCTCACCTAAAGGTTGATCGGCAACTCCTGAGGGAGCGTCCACACCTTGGCAAATAATGTCTCTATCCGGGAAGTAGGTGGCAAGGGCGGCTTTGGCGGCATTGATCTTTACTGGGTTTTTAGAGCCCACAATCAGCGTAATGGGTTTGTCGCTGTGGCATTCAAGCATGTGTCGTCCTTATTGTGCTGTTTGCCCAAAGTGTAGCATGCTCAATTGGCATTAAATATCAGTAGTGACTCTCCAGCTTCCAAACGGGCTTGATATTCATTTTGTTGCCACCCCAGAGTGGCTAATACTTGGCTTTCAATACTGGACCAATTATTAATGCTACGAAAGCGTTTGTGGGTATGAGCAATGTTTTCTGCCACCTTTAAAATGGCGTAGTACAAGCGCTCTTCTTCACTGCTTTGGTGTTCATCTAAAAAGTCTAAATCATGATGGCGAAGCACGGTATTGCACAGCACTTTCGGTAAATGCCAAGAATGGGCCATGTAAAAACCAAGGATGGCGTGATTACAGGGATAGCGTTTATCTTCAAGCTGAGTCAACGATGCATGGACGTTGTCGTTGGCTTCGTTTAGTACGTTCACGTAATCAGGATAATTCATCGCCATCACGGGAATGCCGATATCATGAAATAACCCCAATGTTTGTAAATTATCAGCAGGCAAGCTTCGCGTTAAGCTTTGGCCGATGTAAACGCATAAGCGTGAGATCTCGGTTGAGGTATCCCAAAACCGCGCCAGGGAAATACAGCACCCTTGTTGCCGAAATACTTGTTTGAGCAAATAGCGGGAGACAATATGGCTAATAGTATTGAGGCCTAAGAGAATCACCGCGTAGTTAATATCGGTGATTTCCTTTTCTTTACCAAAATTGGGTGAATTTACCACGCGAAGCACGGTAGCTGACATCGCCACGTCGGTGGCAATAAGCTCACTAACAACATCAATACTGGGATCGTTACGGTTTAACTCCGCTTGCAGTTGCTCTAATGCGGCGGGCTTAACAGGCAGCTTAAATCCAGCTTCTAGCTGTGACAGTAATGTTTCGTCAATACCTTGCATTGCCTCTCCCAAAGTTAGTTGGCGCGCATCAAAAAAGGATGCACCCGTGCTGAGCCTCTAGGGTTTAGTTGTTATACACCAAGTACAGTGACTATCACGCCTAAGTTTAGCGTAAATTCACGGTCGTGACCCGAAAAGTCGTGCACTTGCAACGTGTTATCACCACAGTGGTGTAGGGAGTAGGGCAGTGAGCAAAGGAAGTGGTGCACTGCAAGGCAGCGCACCAAGAACATTCGATGAGGGTTTAGAACTGATAGCGCACTGAGGCTTTAAAGTTGCGTGGCGCGCCGTAGCGGTATTGATCGTAGAAACCTATTTGATTGTAGTAGCGTTTATCAAAGAGATTATCGAGGTTAATGCTGAGCGTAAGTTGCTCAGAAACAGCATAACGAGCCATGATATTGGCGATACCGTAGCCACCTTGACCTACTTCTACTGGGCCGGTCACTGGGTTGGAAACTTCATCAAAGGTTTCGCTTTGCCAGTTAATGCCACCACCGAGGGTTAAGCCAGCTAGGGCGCCAGAAAAATCATAGGTAGAAAAGACTTTAATCTGATCTTCTGGGTTGGTTGAGTTTAATATCTCGCCTTCTGGTGTTTCGCCCTCGGCATGAGTATAACCCAGATACACTTGCCAATTTTCGGTGATAGCACCGTTAAGTTCGAGCTCTACGCCTTTAGTGCGAGTGCCGTCAATGCCTTTATAAATACGCTGCGTGGTGCCTGGAATGGTCTTGCCAGTGTATTCACCAACATTATCTTGGTCGATTTGAAAGGCCGAAAAAGCAACATCGAGCTTGTCGTTGAACAAGGTGGCTTTAATACCCAACTCGAGGTTTTCTCCTTGCACCGGGTCGAGATATTGGCCTTGCTCGCCAATTAAGCTTTGTGGTGAGAAAATATCAGCGCTGTTGGCATAAACAACCCAGTTATCGGTGAGCGCGTAAGACAGTCCTAAATAGTAAGTGAGTTCGTCGTTTAGTGAGTAATCATGCGCCCGGCCGAAATTATCGGTATCGGTTTGCCATTGGTTTAAGCGCACACCGCTAATTACCGACAATGATGCCGTTGGTTTCAACTGTGCAGCCACATAGGCTGACTGTTGCTCGGTCTCACCATACGAGCCGTAAGCGGCGGTGTCAGCCCACTGCGGCGCAGGGAATGCATAATCATCTTGGCGAAAATCACCGACCTGGGTTGGAGCGTTGATTGCTGGGTAGTAAGGCGTGGCAAATTCTTGCTTTTGCTGATTCCAACCCACAAGCAGCTGATGCGATTGGCCTAGCCAGTCAAACTGGCCCAGTAGCTCGATGTCGCCTGTGTGCTGCGTTCGTTCGGCGTCAATAAAGTTGACTGAGCCGGGGACCATGCCCTCATTGCCTTCCCGATCGGGGTTTCCGCGTACCCACCAGACATCGTACTCTAAGTCGTTATCGCCATATATATAGCTGGCTGAGAGTTGCCAATGTGAATTGAAGTGATGCTCAAACGTCACCACCGAATTAAGCGCTTGGGTTTTTGATGATGACCAAGGTTGTGCCGTTGAGGTGCCACGGTCGTATTGCGTGCGACTACCATCGCTATAAAATATCGGCATCCCTCCAGACATGGTTCCTTCTGGGTCGGTGTATTGATAGTCCGCACTTACTCGTAATAAGCTAGCGCGACCAATATCGGTTTCAACTGCACCGTATAAAGTGGTTTGGCTCTGTGCAAAGCGCGTTTGGAAAGATTCACGATCGCTGTAGGCAGCAACAACTCGACCACGAACTCGCCCTCGTTGGCTCAGTGCCCCAGAGGCATCAACGGTTGCTCTTTGGTAGTCCCATGAGCCCAGTGAAGCAGAGACATTAACCTGAGCGACCTCGGTTGGGCGTTTGCGGATAAGGTTGATAGCCGCAGAAGGGTTACCGGCTCCTAACATTAATCCAGTGGCACCGCGTACCACATCAACGCGTTCATAAATTGCTGTATCGGTTAAGTTATCACCGTAGTTGAAGCGGGTGTCGTAGGTGGTTGCAATACCATCGTATAAAATACTGTTGACGCCAATACCGCGCGCTCGAATGGAAAACTTGCCATTATCCGCCTCGCGAATACTGATCCCGGTGACTGCGGCAATGGCCTCCACTGGGCTGGTTAGCTGTTGGTCCTGCATACGCTGGTGGTTAATAGCAATGGCAGATTGTGGGGTATCAAGGTGGTTCAAATCCAGCCCGGTGGCGGAATTTAAAGACTCAACGCGATAGTCTCTGTTATTGAGCTTTTGTCCGGTTACCGTGAGAACCTCGATATGACGGGTATCGTCTTTAGCGCTGGCTAAGGCGCAATTGATGGAGCTGAACGAAAGTAAAAGACTTAAAAAAGGTAGGGAAAATCTAAAAGAGCACATAAAATAAATCCGTTATTTTGATGAATAAAGAAGCGCTTACAGGATTGTGAAACTGCTAGACGCTTTGGAACTGAATTAGATACGCGAGCCATTATAAAGAAAGGCAAATAAATGTAAATCATTATCATTTAATGTTTTGCTATGACGCCGGAGGATAAATGAAAGTATTTCTAAGTGTTAGTTGCGCCCTGCTGTGTGCTTTGTTGATGGTAACGCCCCTGCAGGCCCAGCAGATACAGCAAGGGGCGATGAGTGGCGAGCAGTTGCTAAGTGACTATCCCGCTTTTCAACAGCATTACCAAGACTACCAACCCACAGAGCAAGACTTACAAGCAATGGCTAAGTTAGCTGGTAAGGAGTTAGTGGTGTTGTTAGGCACTTGGTGTCACGACAGTGAGCGGGAAGTCCCTAAACTGCTTAAACTGCTAAAGCACAGCGAAGTTAAGCTCGCCCAGGTGTCGTTCGTTGCCGTGGACTACCAAAAGCAGGATAAAGCGGGTGTGGCTCAACGTTTTAATCTTAAGTACACACCCACGTTTATTGTTCTAGATGAGGGGCAAGAAATTCACCGTGTGGTTGAAAAGCCCAAAAAATCGCTAGCAGCCGACCTTACGCGGTTTTAAGTCATTGCGCAGTGAGCTGCTGAGCAAGCTCACTAAGGCGCGAAAATGCCTGCTCTCGAGATTGCTGGTGACGCTCATCAGCAAATTCTTGTCCTTGTATTTGCACATCAATAAAGCGCTCTACACCTAGATAATGCGCCACCGTTTTCAGATGCGGCACTAAGTGGTTCATGGCGGCTTTATGCTCGCCAGGCGCAAGGCCATACTCGCCACATGACCAACACAAAATAAGCGTTTTCCCTTGTAACAGTGGACGCAGGGGCGAATCACCCCGCGTGGCATCAAAATCGAAGGTTTTATTAATTCTGATCACCTGATCAACCCAGGCTTTTAATGCGCTGAGCATCCCATAGTTATACATTGGGGTAGCCAAGACAATAACCGAGCTTGTGGCTAATTCGGCGATTAAGGTGTCCGACTCCAGCAGTGCCTGTTGATGAGAATAACTTCTTTGCTCGGCAGCGGTGAAACAGGCCTCAATCCAAAATTCGCTAATGGCACAGGGAGGGTGTTTGCCCACGTCTCTGCGGATAATATGCACCGCCTGCTGTGGTAATTGACTAATGAAATGGTCGGCCATTTGTCGAGATATCGAGCGGTAACTAGGGTTTTTCTGATCGGCGGCGCGAGCGCTGGCATCAATACGTAGTAGCTTCATAATTAACTCCGGTTGTTGGGGGGAGTGATTACTATGGGCTTTTGAAGCACTGCAGCGCAAACGGATAAAACTCAGCTATGGATGAGATAAACTCATCTACTTGTGGTGCTCTATTCGCGTATACTCAATGCTTATTTACTCTTGGAGATAGCGTGATGCTGCCTTCTTTAAATGCGGTTAAAACCTTTGCCGTCGCGGCGCGTAAAAAAAGCTTTAAGCTCGCCGCCGCAGAGCTCAATGTCAGTGCCACTGCTGTCTCACACCAAGTACGTAATTTAGAGCAGTGGCTAGGCAGTAAGCTATTCATTCGCGCTGCGCAGCAAGTTCAGTTAAGTGCCGCCGGTGAGCAGTTATACAGCCATATTCATGGCGCTATGGATGACATTGAACAAGGCCTCATGCAGCTTAAACACCAGCAAAGTCGCCTGCTTATTCATACAACCAGCGCCATAGCCACGTGGTTGATGCCGCGCATAGAGCACTACCGCGCACAGCAGGGCGAGTTGGCCTATCAGCTCATCACTTCAGAGCAGATAGCCGTTACCGGGCAGGAGCTAAGTAATGAGATAAGCCTGCGCTTTGGTGACACCAGCACTGTGCCGGCATCGCAACGTGTGAGCCAAGCGAGTTATGGGCTCTACCAAGCGCCGCATAAAGCGGATGAGTCTCAGGTGTTTATTCCCACATGGAAACAAAAAGGCTTAACCGAGCCGCCTTGGCAACAATTTATTGCCAATAATAATCTGAATGAGCAGGACTTTGACCGCCAATACTACGACCTCGAGTTTCTTATTTTGCAGCAGGCGATAGCCGGGCGTGGTTACGCGTTCTTACCGCAGACTTTTGCCCAAGACGCAGTGCAGCAGGGGTTGTTAGTACAAAGCCGGTGGCAGCCAGTGCCCAGCGAGCAGGGAGTCTATTTTTATCAGGGAAGTACAGATAAAACAGCGGCGGCACAGCACTTTATGCAGTGGCTACAGGACCATGGATAGGTATAAAGTTAAGTTATCTGTTTCTTAACAGGGACCCTCGCCAAGGCTATGTTGTTTAGTCATGGTAGGCGAGGGAATCGTTTAGGGAGATAATTAATGTGTGCGCTCTATTGCTTGGTTTGCAAGTAAGTACACCGAGCGTGTCATCATGGTGAATACTTTTTTGATAAAGGCAACTGTAATCCTTCCAACCTCTTGCATGGAACCGCAAAATACTAGCATATAGCCTAGCAGCCCTTTTACTTCTTCATGCCTTCCTTTGGAAACATCAGCTATATCGTTGATCGTTCTAGCTAATAAGTCGTAAAGGGTGAAGGAAGACAGAAAAGCATTATTTAACAAAGCACTGGCACTGTAACCGGCATCAATTAACAAAGAAACTAAAGCTTGATGTATAAGGCGCAAGAATTTGTTAGAGCGGGTTGCTTCATACCTTAATTTATAGTCCAGCTTTATACGCTTTCTTGCTGGCATTGATGCTAGACTAGAAGCCATAGACTCATAACTATCATATGAGCCCGCAGTGTTTATATAGCCGGGAGTGGGTTCAGTCATAGAGTGCGCCGCAATAGAAAACCGAGCTCCCCGGTTAGCACTTAATAGATACTCATCACAAACGTGAGTAAAAGGCCATAAAGGTATCCATGGAACGACGTCTGTGCCATGGGTTACGCGATATGTAGGAATTGTGTTCTTAGTATGCACAGCAAATGACTCGGCCCCTACTCTTGGTGCGCCAAAAGTATAAACCTTCACAGGAATACCGTAATCAGCTTGAATCCATGATGCTGTTAATGTGGCTAATGCGCCCCCTAAGCTATGACCTACGCAGTGAATATATTTTGGTTTCTCTGATTCTATATAGGCTTTCAGTTGTGGCCGTAAACTAACAAATGCCTTATAGAAGCCAGCATGAACCATTTGTCCACCCGGCCCTGTTACCATACCTACATTACCATTAGTTAACCAATCGCGTTTGGCTTTTGTACCACGAATGGCAATAACGTGATGGCCCTTTAAACCTTCACTTTTGCCTCTCCCTGTAATGGCAAACCCTAACTCTTTCTTTAACAGTTGAAATGCAATTCCACCTGATGTGCCTCTTATCCCACCTTTTTCATAGTTGATATCAAAATACTTTCTAATATTATTCGAGATCATTTGTTGGTTATAGCCTGCAGGCAAACCTCTGGTAAAATCGTAAGGTAGTTCAGCAAGCTCTGCTGCAACGGATGGTTTCAATGTCGTCATTTGTTTATCCTTAAACTAGTCTTCAAATACTTCTACAATGTCGAAGTCGGCGTCCCAGCGACACCTACTATTAGCGAAGTACTTCACCTTAGATACTCCACTGTTAAACTCAAATTGTACTTCTGGATCCGTTAGATCGCCGATAATATTACCCAGCTTTTTGGCAAAAGAATCTAGTTCGTCCTTGCCTCGGTGTTTGGCAAACCAAATCAGCGACTTATTTCCATCAAACTCAGCATAAATATACTGGTGGGTAAAGCTTTCGAAAAATGGCTTGTTGGGCTTGCGAGATAGAATGCTGTACTTTGGAAGCGAGAAACAACCTTCGGAATCAGTGACCGTACTATCTGAAAACTCTTGTTCACCAGAATAAGTGAGGATGCGGTGAACACGAATCCCTTTCGCGGGGTGACCGCTGATAAATAATTGTCCCTGTACTTTGGAACATAGATCGACTTGTTGTTTTTTGAACATGCCAAACATAGGCGATAACTTTCCTGTTAATTACTGAGAGTGGCAGCGCAAGCGAAAGAGTGTAGGGGGATACAAGAGCCGTCCATAACCCAGTGCTATTTCCATATTTAGAAAATTGTAAACTGTCTAAATCACTAGGTCAAAACTTCCGGCTAAAAGCCGTAGAAAGAGATATGTAAATTTAGTCTTCAGTCGCTTTGGGGTAAGAATAGACTTTAAGTAGCTAAGGGTTTTTTCTGTAAGAAAGAGTAGGAATAATGGTGGCCCCACCTGGACTCGAACCAGGGACCTAACGATTATGAGTCGTGCGCTCTAACCAACTGAGCTATAGGGCCATTTCGTATTGTAAGTGCTCATTAAATTCATCCATGAAGAGGTATCCTGTCGGCTTCCTGCTTCCACCTCATCAAGCTGCGAAGCGGTGCTTCGGTCTTGATTCGCCCAACAGAGCTATAGGGCCATTTGCGTGCCACTGATAAAGGTATCAGTATCCTGACAAGCGCCGAGCAGTATAAAAACTTTTGTGGGCCTTGTCACTAGCTGTGGAGTGATTATTTTGCCGCTCGAAATCAATCGCTTACTAATTAACCTAAGGGCGTAGCTTGAGCTGTAACCTCGTAAACGACTTGCTCTGGACTTTTAAGACGGTGGGTGAGTGCGCGCTACTTACAAAAAGCGATTTAGGGTTTGCAGGCACAAAAAAAGCCGACGTAGGTCGGCTTTGGCTTTGCTTAACATTTAGCTCTATAGGCCAAGCTTCTTCTCTAAATAGTGGATATTAGTGCCACCATTTTTGAAGTTCTCGTCCGATAAAATCAGTTTATGAAGCTCGGTATTGGTTTTAATGCCGTCGATAACCAACTCGTTGAGCGCGTTGCGCGAGCGAGCAATGGCAACGTCACGGTTCTCACCGTAACAAATAAGCTTACCAATCATTGAGTCATAATGTGGCGGTACAGTGTAGTCCGCATAAATATGGCTATCCCAGCGAATTCCCAAACCACCGGCTGGGTGGAAGCGGGTGATCTTACCTGGTGATGGGATAAAGGTTTTTGGGTCTTCCGCATTAATACGGCACTCAATAGCGTGACCACGGATTTGCACATCTTCCTGGGTGATTGATAATGGCTGACCAGCAGCAATTTTTAACTGCTCTTTGATTAGGTCAATGCCTGTTACCATTTCTGTTACAGGGTGCTCTACCTGAATACGGGTATTCATCTCGATAAAGTAGAACTCACCGTTTTCATATAGGAATTCGAAGGTGCCCGCGCCGCGATAACCAATTTCGATACACGCGCGAGTACAGCGATCGCCAATGTACTTACGCATTTCTGCGGTGATACCCGGAGCAGGTGCTTCTTCAACTACTTTTTGGTGGCGGCGTTGCATCGAGCAATCACGTTCACCTAGGTGAATTGCGTTGCCTTGGCCGTCTGCCAATACTTGCACTTCGATATGGCGCGGGTTTTCTAGGAATTTTTCCATATAAACCATGCCGTTACCAAAGAACTGCTTGGCTTCTTGCTGAGTAAGGGCGATGGAGTCGACCAGCTCTTTCTCACTGCGTACTACGCGCATACCACGGCCACCGCCGCCGCCAGCGGCTTTGATGATCACTGGGTAACCGATGCGCTTAGCAATTTGCATATTACGTTCGGTGTCGTTAGTGAGCGGACCATCAGAACCGGGTACACAAGGAACGCCGGCTTTACGCATCGCTTCAATGGCCGATACTTTGTCACCCATAAGACGAATGGTGTCGCCTTTTGGACCAATAAATACGAAGCCACTTTGCTCAACTTGGTCGGCAAAATCAGCGTTTTCCGATAGGAAACCATAACCTGGGTGAATAGCGACTGCATCGGTGACTTCCGCCGCAGCAATAATGCGGGGGATATCTAAGTAACTTTCGGTAGCAGGTGGCTTACCAATACAAATAGTTTCATCTGCAAGGAGCACGTGTTTCAGGTCACGGTCGGCGGTAGAATGCACGGCAACCGTTTTTATACCTAGCTCTTTACAGGCGCGCAGAACACGAAGTGCAATTTCACCTCGGTTTGCGATAACAACTTTATCTAACATAGTTAGTGCCTTGTTTGAGTTGCGCGATTATTCGATGATGAAAAGAGGTTGGTCGAACTCAACAGGCTCGCCATTCTCAACCAAGATTGCTTTAACCGTACCGGCTTTGTCAGCTTCAATCTGGTTCATCATCTTCATCGCTTCAACGATGCACAAAGTGTCGCCTACGTTAACTTTACTACCTACTTCAACATAAGCAGCGGCTTCTGGTGAAGAGGCCGCGTAGAATGTACCAACCATAGGTGAAGTTACTTCATGGCCGCTAGGGCGAGCAGGTGCATCGCTCGCTGCTGGTGCATCACTTGCTGGAGCAGCCGCCGGGGCTGCAGGAGCTGGAGCCGCTTGTGGCGCCAAGGCGTAATGCTGTGGCATCGCAGGAGCTTGGCTATGACGGTTAATACGTACCGACTCTTCACCTTCGGTGATCTCAAGCTCAGCAATGCCAGACTCTTCAACTAGTTCAATTAATTTCTTTATTTTGCGAATGTCCATGAAAAACCCGCCTGTTAGTTAGTTTTTAATTCGAATTCTGCAACCGGTTGACCGCTGCTTGAAGCGCGAAGTGGTAACCCATTGCACCAAAACCGCAGATAACCCCTTGTGCCACGTCAGAAAAGTAAGAGTGGTGACGGAAGGGTTCGCGTTGATGAATGTTGCTGAGGTGAACTTCAAAGAAAGGAATATCAACACTGAGTAGAGCATCACGCAGGGCCACACTGGTGTGGGTGAATGCGGCAGGGTTTATAATAATGCTATTAAATTGCTGCCACGCGTCGTGAATGTGCTCTATTAATGCTGCTTCGCTGTTACTTTGAAAGTGCGCCAGCTCAACATTTAAGGCCGCTGCTGCATCATTTAGTTCACCGGTGATCTGAGCCAGTGTTTTTACGCCATATTTATCCGGCTCACGCTTACCTAACATGTTTAGGTTAGGACCGTTAATAACTAAAATCTTAAACTTTGCAGCCATAATGCGACTAAAATCCTTTATCGTGTGAGTTTTAAGTGATTGTACAAATAACAGTATTTAACTTAAGGGCAAAAGTAGCAAATAGCAAACTTTTCTCACGTTTGCCGACTATTATAGAGAGTTCGACGTAAATAGCAGCAAAATACTGGTCTAATGACCTTGTTAACCAGGTTTGGTTAGGTGGGGTTTACTAGTGCGGAGAAAGTGAGCAGGGTGATGAGGCTCACCCTGCATTAATCAGTAAAAAGGATTACTGTGCTGCGTCACGTACTGCTTGTAGGTGGGAAGCAAATTCATCTGCCCCCATAAAACCGGTGACTCTCAGCTCAGGTAATTCTTCGTTGCTGTTATCAAAAAACAAAATACTTGGTAGACCAAAAACGGTGTAGTGCTCCATTAATTCAATGGTGGTGTCGTTACTTTCGGTGAGGTCGACCTGTACTAAAGTGAAATGCTCAAACTGCTGTTGCACGTTGTCTTTCGGGAATGTGTACTTCTCAAACTCTTTACATGCCACACACCACTCGGCATAGAGATCAACCATCACCAAGCCATCGGTTTGAGCAATCAAGGTTTCCAGCTCTGCTAAATTAGCTACATGTACAAATTCACCATGCTTTTCTTTAGAGGAAACTGTCGCAGCCGTGCTGTTACTCTGTGGCTTAGGCCAAATGTAGTTTTGTACCAGCATTAAGCCACCAACAAACAGCAGCATGGCAAAACTCCATAGAATCGTTTTTCCTTTCCCTTGGTTTTGCCCGCTTTGCCAATAATGCAAGTAGATAGCGGTAGCAATTGCCAACAAGCCGGCCATTAGCAGGATCACTTCGAAAGGTAAAATACGCTCTAATAAGATAAGTGGCACAAACAACATTAAGAAGCCAAACAAGGTTTTTACTTGCTCCATCCAGCCACCGGCCTTGGGGAGTAATTTCCCGCCCGAGGTGCCTAATAGCAGCAGCGGTAGGCCCATACCTAGGCTTAAGGCATATAAGGTCAAGCCACCAACCACAAAATCGCCGCTTTGAGCCACATAAAGTAGCGCTGCAGAAAGTGGTGCTGTGGTGCACGGCGAGGCAATCAGGCCGCTGAGCACGCCCATCAAGAATACGCCGGTGTAGTTTCCGCCTTTTTGCTTATTACTGACTTCTGTTAGGCGGCTCATCAAACTTTGGGGTAAACGAATTTCGTAAAGCCCAAACATCGATAGCGCCAGCAATACAAACAGCAAACTAAAGCTGATTAATACATAGGGGTGCTGTAAATAGCCTTGAATATGCCCGCCGAAATAGGCAACCACTAAACCTAGTAGCGCGTAGGTAACGGCCATGCCTTGTACATAAACAAACGACAGGCTAAAGGCTTTTTTCGTAGAGAGGTTTTTCTGCCCAGCGATTAAGCTAGAAAGAATCGGGAACATGGGGAACACACAAGGTGTAAACGCCAGGCCGATACCGACAACAAAAAAGAATACTAAATTAGTGACTAAGCTTTGGCTGGCTAAACGCTCAGTGAGTGATTGTTCACCCTCATCACTGGTGGCTTTGTTAACCGGGGCCTCGCTGGTTGGCGCAGCGGTAGTCGCCGTGCTGGCAGCAAGGGCCGTAAGCGGAATTTCCACCACTTCAGGGGGGTAGCAAAGGCCTGCTTCGGCGCAGCCCTGATAACGTACTTTGACACTGGCATTATCACCAATATCACTGAGTTTGGAAATAATACTCACACTATCAAAATAGACCTCAGTGCGACCGAAAAACTCGTCTTCAATCATGTCCCCTTGGGGAAGGTCACTGGGTGGAGTGATGGTGGCGCCCTTACCGACAAACTCTAACTTGTGTTTGTAGAGGTAATAACCTGGCTCAATATCCCAGCCTACAAATAAGGTGTCGCCTTGTTGGTCAAAGTCGAGCTTAAATGCCTGCTCAACGGGGAGAAAAGTGCTTTTAGAGGGCTCTAATAAGCTATTTAAAACGGAGTTGTTCGCCCAACTTAGCGAGCTAAACGCTAAGGTGAGCAAAAACAGCACATAACGCATTAATTTAATACCTCATCCATCCAATTAAAATACGCCAGGTTTCCGGTGGCCACATCAACAACCTGAATTTCAGGCACTTCATAACTATGTAGCTGTTTAATGGTTTGGATCACCTGGTTCATTTTCTCAGACTTGGTTTTAATTAGCAGTTTGGTCTCGTTTTCGCTGGCCACTTCTCCTTGCCACATGTAGATTGACTCTACTTCGGGAAGAATGTTGACACAGGCGGCGAGTTTTAACTGCACCAATTGTTCTGCCATCGCGCGTGCTTCTTGTTTATTTGCACAAGTTGTAAAGATAAGCCGGTAGTGAGTAGTCATACTGAACCTTTTTGTGAGTCCCGTTTCTAACCCCCATACTAGCTGATAGCAAGGGCAAAGCCCATAGAGCGACAACAGATGACTTGAAATCTGACCTTATCAACCTCAATTCTATTTCATCGACTTTTATGAGAGCCGTTATGTTCAGAGCACTTTTTTTACTATTTATCATTGTTCCAATCATCGAAATCGCGCTATTGATTCAATTAAGCGAGGTGATTGGCGGCGTTGCCACCATTGCCTTAATTATCGTTACCGCGATTTTGGGCGCTAAGCTGGTGAAGCAACAAGGCGTTGGCGCAATGCGTGAGGCGCAGGTGCAAATGGCACAAGGGCAAATGCCGGCAAAACAAATGTTTACTGGTATCTGTGTCATCATTGCTGGCGTTCTGTTGTTAACGCCCGGTATAGTGACCGACGTATTCGGCTTCTTATTACTGACGCCAGCAGTGCGCAATAAAATGGCCGCAACCTTTGCTTCTCAGGCGCAAGTGCGCATGAGCCAAGGTATGGGGCAAAGCACCTTCAGTGCTGAATTTCACAGCCATCAACAGCATCAACACAGTGAGCGTCGCGAAGAGCACACCACCATCGAAGGTGAATATGAACGAAAAGAGTAAAAAATTTTAATTTTTACTCTTGGGTTTTAAAACCTCGACCCCCATTAGATATGGCAACTAAATTTTAATGACTTTTCTGTAGTTGTTCAGAAACTGTTAGGAGAAACAAACAAATGAACATTCGTCCTTTACATGATCGCGTGATCGTTAAGCGTCTAGAAGAAGAAACCAAGTCTGCTGGCGGTATCGTGCTGACTGGTTCTGCGGCTGAAAAATCATCGCGAGGTGAAGTAGTGGCAGTAGGTAACGGCCGAGTATTGGATAGCGGCGAAGTACGCGCATTGGAAGTAAAAGCGGGCGACACTGTGTTGTTCGGCTCTTACGTTGAGAAGACTGAAAAAATCGACGGTCAAGAGTACCTAATTATGCGTGAAGACAACATCCTAGGTATCGTGAGCTAACTCACCCCTTGATGTTGACACACTTGGTTTAAACAGAATTTAGAGGAAAGAAACAATGGCAGCAAAAGAAGTACGTTTTGCAAATGACGCCCGCACTAAAATGCTTAAAGGCGTAAATGTATTAGCAGATGCAGTAAAAGTAACTTTAGGTCCTAAAGGCCGTAACGTTGTTCTAGATAAGTCTTTTGGCTCACCCACAATCACTAAAGATGGTGTTTCTGTAGCGAAAGAAATTGAGCTTGAAGACAAGTTCGAGAACATGGGCGCGCAGATGGTTAAAGAAGTAGCCTCAAAAGCGAATGACGCTGCCGGTGACGGTACCACTACTGCAACCGTACTAGCACAGTCAATTGTTAACGAAGGCCTTAAAGCTGTTGCTGCGGGTATGAACCCAATGGACCTTAAGCGCGGTATCGACAAAGCCGTTATCGCTGCAGTAGAGGAATTGAAAAACCTTTCTGTGCCTTGTGCAGATAACAAAGCCATTGCTCAGGTGGGTACTATCTCAGCCAACTCTGACAAAGAAATTGGTGAAATCATTGCTGAAGCAATGGAAAAAGTAGGCCGTGAGTCTGGTGTTATCACTGTTGAAGAAGGTCAATCACTTCAGAATGAACTGGATGTTGTTGAAGGTATGCAGTTCGACCGTGGTTACCTTTCTCCTTACTTCATCAACAACTCAGAAAAAGGTGTTGTTGAACTAGATAACCCACACATCCTATTGGTTGACAAAAAAGTATCAAACATCCGTGAGCTTCTACCTACGCTAGAAGCGGTAGCGAAAACTAGCAAGCCATTGCTGATTGTTGCTGAAGACCTAGAAGGTGAGGCACTGGCAACATTGGTTGTTAACAACATGCGTGGCATCGTTAAAGTAGCTGCGGTTAAAGCGCCTGGTTTTGGTGACCGTCGTAAAGCGATGCTACAAGACATCGCCATCCTAACCGGTGGTACGGTGATTTCTGAAGAAATCGGTCTTGAGCTTGAAAAAGCGACACTAGAAGACTTAGGTACAGCGAAGCGCGTAGTAATCACCAAAGATGACACCACCATTATTGATGGTGCTGGTGAGCAAGAAGCGATTGATGGCCGTGTGGGTCAAATCAAAGCGCAAATCGAAGAAGCGACGTCTGATTACGATAAAGAGAAACTACAAGAGCGCATGGCGAAACTAGCTGGCGGTGTTGCGGTAATCAAAGTCGGCGCTGCGACCGAAGTTGAAATGAAAGAGAAGAAAGACCGCGTAGAAGATGCGTTACACGCAACGCGTGCTGCGGTTGAAGAGGGTGTTGTACCTGGTGGTGGTGTAGCGCTGGTTCGTGTGGCAACTAAGATTGCTTCACTTACCGCTGACAACGAAGACCAAAATCATGGTATCAACGTAGCCCTACGCGCTATGGAAGCGCCACTTCGTCAAATCGTTTCTAACGCTGGTGATGAAGCATCAGTGGTTGTTAACGCAGTCAAAGGTGGCGAAGGTAACTACGGTTACAACGCGGCAACAGGCGAGTACAGCGATATGCTAGAGATGGGTATCCTTGACCCAACGAAAGTAACACGCTCTGCATTGCAGTTCGCAGCTTCGGTAGCCGGTCTAATGATCACCACAGAAGCGATGGTTGCTGAACTACCTAAAGACGACGCACCAGCTGCACCTGATATGGGTGGCATGGGCGGAATGGGTGGCATGGGCGGCATGATGTAATCATCCCTCAAGCTATCTCGCTTAATAAAAACCCAGCTTCGGCTGGGTTTTTTTATGGCTGCTGAATTTCATCCCAAACTAGGCCCTGACAGCAACATTCTTCTGGCGTACTGAGAAAAAGCTGAAAGCGGCAACGAGTATTGGCTCAATAACCTTTATTATTAGGGCGCTACAAAAAGTAGCGAACGTGAGACTCAAGCAATAAACAGTCGCTGCTGCTAAATGAGAGATTCGACGAGGCAAACTGTAAAACTCAGAGGGGTTAGTTGCTGGGCGTTGACTCGATTGGGTACACAGGCTACAAATAGTTATTAATGATTACTAATTGTTACGAACTTGGCGGTGTTTTAGTAATCAAACAACACAACAAGCGGTCTATAGTAGATAGACGTACGCAATTGGAGAGTATGATGAAATCACTGAGCTACAGTTTGGCAATCGCGGCATTAGTTACATCCCTTAGTAGCTATGCTGGCGAAGCAAAAATCAAATGGCATGACTTAGACGATTACACCGATGCGCGTCCAGCTAATGAAGTAAAAGGACCGTTTCACAAGCGACTGGTTAAAAACTTTAATAAGCACTTTAGTAGAGAAGCAGAAAATCTGCCTGAAGGGTATGTGTTTAACGCTGAGATCACCAACCTCGATTTGGCCGGCGATGTGCGCTTTGGGATGAATGAGATCCGCGTGATTAAACCTATTTACATGCCTAAGATTAACTTTACTTACTCGGTCACCGATGCCGAGGGTAACGTGGTCAGTGAAGGGGAAGCGGATTTAAAAGACATGCAGTTTATGGATCGCATTCGCTCACCTCGAGCCAACGAAGCCAACTATTATGATTTTCGCTTGATAAGCTCGTGGTTTGAGAAAACCTTGTTGCCTGAGCTGGGTATCGAGCCGAAGAAAGCCTATCGCTAGCGACTAGCACTATTTAATTAAGGCAAAGTTAGGCGCCCAATGGGCGCTTTTTCTTTTTGATCTTAACTTGATCTTTTTTATTTCAGAATGTACATTCTTAAAAACGCTAAGCAGAGAACAACCTATGGCACGAACCAGAGAATTTGATGTAAGTGAAGCCCTGCGCAAGGCAACTATTATGTTTTGGCGCCAAGGTTACCGCGATACATCAATGGAGCAGTTGGTTAAAGCAACAGGTGTGAGTAGGTATGGTTTTTACCAAGAATTTGGTAACAAGAAAGAACTGTTCAAACGGTGTTTGCAAGAGTATTCCCTCAGCAAAATTAGCCCGGGGTTAAAGCGCATTGCGCAAAGTGATGGTGAGCTTGAAGACCTACGCTGTTTTTTCTCCATGTACAGCGAGAACATTGCTGAGCATGGCGCTAATGGCTGTCTTATTTGCAATACAGCTACCGAGATTGGTGAAACAGATATGGATGTGAACAGCATTGTGCGTGATATTTATGCCAAGCTAACCGCACAGTTTCAGCATTTTATTGAGCGAGCTCAAGCACGTAGCGAAGTACGCCAGGAGCTCAGTGCATTTGATTTAAGCGTGTGCTTACTCGGTGTGTTGCAAGGCGTAGCCGTGATGGCTCGCAGTGATTTTCATCGTGACACATTACGGCAATATTTGACGACTATATTCGACATGATGGCTGAGCCTGAATAAGGTACTGTGCTATTATGAAAATAAAGAGCCTCACTTGAGGCGTTATTTTTTACCATTATCAGAATGTGTGTTCTGTTATAAGGAGTGATAATGAACCACTTTATTAGCAACTTAGCCCTGCGGTGGGGGCAGTGCGTGACACGCTACCCTTGGCTATTGCTTATTGTCAGTGTGCTGGTTTGCATCGCACTGGCAATAGGAGCTAAAGGGCTCACTTTCTCGAACGACTACCGGGCATTTTTCAGCCCTGAGAACCCAGAGCTCGTTGCCTTTGAGAACTTCCAAGACAAATACAGTAAAAATGACAACATTCTGATCGTCGTGCACGACGAGCAAAGCCAAGGGTTAACGCCTAACCATGCGAAGGTGGTGGAGCAGCTCACCGAACAGGCGTGGAAAACCCCTTTTGCGAGTCGTGTCGACTCTATCACCAACTTCCAACATACCTATGCTGAGCAAGACGACCTTATCGTCGCCGATCTGATCAAAAATGCCGAGCAATTATCTTGGCCAGCGTTGCAAGAAAAAGCACGCATAGCCCTTGATGAACCGCTACTGGCCAACCGCTTAATTGCCAACAATGGCCGCACCTCGGGTATTAATATTACCGTGCAATATCCAGGGGAGTCTTTGGCGGAAGTGCCAAAAGCGGTGAATTATGTGCGCGATTTAGTGGCGCAAATGAAGCAGCAGCACCCTGAGCTTATCTTCGCTATTAGTGGCATCTCTATGCTCAACAACGCCTTTAGTGAGGCTGGGCAAACCGATGCACAAACCCTCACGCCGATTATGTACCTAGTGCTCATAGTGGTGATGTATATGAGCCTGCGCAGTATTCCCGGTACCATTGCTGCGGTGGGCGTAGTGATCCTTGCCAGCGCTGCGGCCATGGGCCTAACTGGCTATATCGGCATAGAGCTTACGCCTATCTCCATCACCGCACCGACCATTATTCTCACTTTGGCCATTGCCGATAGCATCCACGTGCTGTTGTCTTACGCTAGCGCGCGAAGAGAGGGCATGGACAAGCTCGCTGCAATTAAAGAGAGCTTACGGGTCAATTTTGTTGCCGTGTCCATTACCAGTATCACCACCATCGTTGGTTTTTTAACCTTAAATATGTCTGATGCGCCGCCATTTGCTGATTTAGGGAATATCACCGCCATGGGTATCGCCGCTGCTTGGTTGCTCTCACTGGTATTCCTGCCTTGTTTACTGGCTATTTTACCGGATAAGAAAACCTATAAGAAAAAACGCAACGGGCTGAATGTGTGGTTAGGGCGTTTTGGTAATCAGGTCGCGAAAAAGTATCGAATGATTATTGCTGCGACAGTGCTACTGAGCATTGGCTGTGGCTTGGCTATTCCGCAAATTGAGCTCAATGACGAGTTTGTAAACTACTTTGATCAGCGCGTTGAGTTTCGTCGCGACACCGACTTCACCATGGAGCACTTAACAGGCATTTATGTAGTGGAGTTTGACATTCAAAGTGGTGAAAGTGGCGGCGTCAGTAAACCCGAGTATCAGCAGGGACTGGCAGATTTCACCACATGGTTACGTCAACAGCCAGAAGTAGTTCATGTGTATAGCTACACCGACATCATTAAACGCTTAAATAAGAATATGCATCAGGATAACGAGGCGCTATATCGCTTGCCTGATAATCGCCAGTTGGCGGCGCAGTATCTGTTGCTGTACGAGATGTCACTGCCCTTTGGTCTCGATTTAACTGACCGCGTCAGTATGGATAAATCGGCTTCACGGTTAAGCCTGACGCTGGATAACCTATCTACTGCAGAGATTCAGGCCTTTATTGAGCGCGCTGAAGGCTGGCTGCAAAGCAACACGCCAGCGGCGATGCATGCCAAAGCCACTGGCGCTACGGTGATGTTTTCACATATTTTCCAACGTAACGCAAAAAGCATGCTCAGTGGTAATGCCATTGCCATCATCGCGATTTGCCTGATTATGATCCTTACCTTACGTAGCCTTAAGTACGGCTTCTTAAGCTTGATCCCCAATACCATTCCGATGTTGTTCACCTTTGGCGTATGGGCACTGTTAGTGGGGCAAGTGGGGGTTGCGGCAGCCACAGTGACCTCCACTTCGTTAGGGATCATTGTCGATAACACCGTGCACTTCCTCAGCAAGTACCTAAGAGCTCGGCGAGAGCGCGGCCTTACGCCGCAAGCGGCCATTGAATATGCGTTTACCACTGTCGGAGAGGCCATCTTCGTGACCACCTTAATTTTAGCGGGCGGCTTTATGCTGCTGGCTTACTCCACCTTTATGATCAACGCGCAAATGGGCATGTTAACGGCGCTGGCCATTGTTATGGCACTGATTATTGATTTCTTATTACTCCCGGCGCTGCTCATGCTTGTTGCACGCCCGTCTACCTCATCTCAACCGAGTCTTTCAGCTATTAAGGAGAACCCGCATGAAGCCATTAATTCCTAGTGCTTTTGCCGTGCTATCGGCAGTCACATTTACCACCCCAGTTTGGGCTGCAACTGCTTCCAGTGATGCGCAACAACGAGGCTATGAAATTGCGGCACAAAGTGACCGCTCCGATCGCGGCTTTGGCGTCAGTCGTGTCGATGTCATGATGCACCTTGAAGATGCCAGCGGGCGTAAATCGAGCCGCAGCTTAAGCATGCTCACCAAAGAAGTGGCCGACGAAGATAAAGGCGATAAAAGCCTGATTGTCTTTAACTCCCCGGCCGATGTACAAGACACCAAACTGTTATCGCATGCGCAAATACTGGAGCCAGACGATCAATGGCTTTATCTTCCTGCGCTAAAACGCGTAAAGCGCATTTCTTCGGCGAATAAATCGGGCCCCTTTGTGGGCAGTGAGTTTGCTTTTGAGGATTTTACCGCCCAAGAGCTCAATAAGTACGAATATCGCTATATTGATGAGCAGCAATGCGGTGAGTTCACCTGTGCGGTGGTCGATCGTATTCCCAAGTATGAAAATTCTGGCTATACCCGCCAGCGCGCCTTAATTGACTTAAGCCATTACCAAGTGCGCAAAATCGACTTTTACGACCGTAAAGAAGCCCATCTTAAAACCCTGACATTGTCTGATTATCAGCACTATCAAGACAAATTCTGGCGACCACAAACCATGCATATGGAAAACCATCAAAGCGGTAAAAAAACTACCTTGGTGTTCTCCGATTACGATTTCTCTGTGCGCTTAAGTAATCGCGATTTTGTTAAATCGTCATTGAAGTAAGGATGTAGTGATGTTCAGGAAGTGGTGGCTATTGCTCTGTGTGTTTGCGCCTTGCGTGTATGGTCAATGGCAAATAACGCCTGCGGTAGAGCTTGGCGCCCGGCAATACAATAGTGATAGCGCTCGGGCTCAGCAAACGCATAACTTTGCTTGGGACCCAAGGCTATGGCTTGAGCTTGATTACCGCTCCCGCGCCTCGGGTATACAAGCACATATAAAGCCGGTGGTGACTGTGGCCGCGACCAATAGCGCCCTGCCTGAATGGGATTTACAAGAGGCTTACTTACAGAAAACATTCTATAACTGGCAGCTAAGCGCCGGTATGAACACGGTGTTTTGGGGCGTCGCCGAGTCTCGCCATTTGGTGGATATTGTTAATCAACGTATTCCTGCGCGTAACTTTGAAGGTGAAGAGAAGCTTGGCGAATTACTGGTGCAGGTTGATTACTTCACCGAAAACGGCACCTTATCGCTGCTATCTATGCCTTGGTTTCGCTCCCGCGATTATAGCCAACCCGATGAGCGCTTTTCATTGCCGGTGGCCATTAGCCAAGAGCGTTTTGTCGGTTTATCTGAGCACACTCGGGAATCACTGGCGCTGCGCTATGCCACGGTGCTCGATGATTGGGATGTCGGTGCTTATTTCTTCCACGGTTTAGATAAAACCCCAGCCTTTGAAATCACCGAGCAAGGCCAAGGACAAGCCATTTACAGCGCCTTGCAGCAATGGGGCCTTGATGCGCAATACACCAGTGAGCGCTGGCTCGGTAAGCTCGAAGCGGTTCACCGCAACCATGATTACGGTGGTAGTAGCTGGGCTTACACCTTAGGGGGAGAATATTACTTTTATGGGGTGGCAGGCAGCAGTAAAGATCTCAGTCTGTTGCTGGAGCTGCACCGCGACACCGACGCGGAGGCTCGGGAAAATCAAATATATCGTAATAGCAGCTTTGTAGGCTCTCGCCTCGCTTGGAACGACACCGATGCCACCACCTTGTTATTGGGAGCCCTTATCGATAATGGCGGCGACTCCATCGCCATTAAGGGCGAATTCGAAACCCGTATTCATAGTCAGTTGAGTCTTGATATTGAGGCCCGGATGTTTGTTGAACAACAGCCACAGCAGCCGCTTTACCTCTACCGAGATGATGACTTTATAGAAGTAAGATTGACCTATTACCTGTAAGGAGCATGTATGGTAAGTCAGTATAGTGATGTTGTGATCATCGGTGGTTCAATGGCTGGTGGTTGCTTAGCACGACAATTAAAACTAAAACACCCCGAGCTATCGGTCACCGTGTTAGAACGCAAAAAGTCATTTAATTCTTGGGTCGGGGAATCAACCTTAGAATCGTTTTGGGATTATGTCGCCAGTGATCTGCAACTGGGCTTTTACCTAGACACCAACCATTTGTACAAACATGGTTTGCGATTTTTCTTTGACAGCGTCGACCGTGATCTCAATGTCGAGGAAATGAGTGAGCTCGGGCGCACCTGGTATCACGGTATTCCGGCGCACCAAATTGATCGCGCTAAGTTTGATAACGACCTAGTGCGCTTTAATCGGGATATTGGTGTGGACGTTTTACTGGGTGAGACGGTCAGCGATATCGAACTCGATGGCGAGCATGGTCACAGCGTGAAAACCGCAGACAAATCCTTTCGCTGTCGTTATTTAGTCGATGCCGCCGGGTTTGCTGCGCCGCTGGGTAAAAAGCTGGATTTAATTGAGTCGCAAGATCATCGCCACTCTGTGAGCTCAGCTTGGGCGCGGTTTAAGTTCACCACGCCACTCGATAGCCTGGGCAGTGAGCAGTGGCGTGCACGTACCAACTTTACCACCCGCGCATTAGCGACCAACCACTTTATGTATAAAGGGTATTGGTTATGGCTCATTCCATTGGATGAGCACACTGTCAGTATCGGTGTAACCGCTAAAAATACCGATGTCAGCTTAAATGTGAGAACCAGTGACGACTTCGTGGAATTTTTACGCTCGCATAAATGTATGCAGGAAATTCTGGGCAGCCACTTCGAATTGCAGGACTACAAAGCCATGAAGCGGCTATCACGGCGGGCCAAACTGTCGTTCTCAACTGATCGTTGGTTCCTCACCGGCATGTCATCGGCCTTTTTAGACCCCTTGTTATCGCCGGGCTCGGCCTATTTGACCGATGCTAATCGTATGATCGGTGAACTTATAGAGGCGGATTTAGCCGGTAACGAGGCCATGTTTGCAGGCAAAACCAAGGCCTTCAATGCCTACCTCTTAGGCTGGTTTGAGAGCTTTATGCTGCATATTACCGGGAACTACCACGGCAGCTACGAGGTGCACCGCACGCATTTTGAAGCCTTATTAATGCATTGGTTCGGCTTTATTTTACCTTCGTCCATGGCGCGCCATTTTGGTTATTGCCCGAGCATGAGTGAAATGAGCCAAGAGCAGCTGAATGAAAAAGCGCTGGCCATGGTGCAAGGGGCGGCGATTTCCCGCATTCATGAACTTAAAGATGAGTTTATCCAGCTGATCCAAGGTCAAGAATATCGCCTTAATCGCGGTCACTTCTTTGATATAGAGCTCACCAAGTGCCGCATGAAACACGCCCATAGCCGAGGCGTCATGTTAGACGAGATGGCCATCGCCGAACTCGATAAGGCCTTATTGGAAGTCACTTATTTAGGGTTCTTACGCAGTCTATGTGAAATTCAGCGTATGGACTTTGATGAAGAAAAAATGCCGCTAGTGGTCGAAGCAGCAATTAATGACAAGCTATCGCTTACCCACGCGATGGAATTATTTAAACACTGATACTGACAGAACAAAGAGCACAAAAATGGAAAATTTAGCAAACAACAACAGGGTTAATGCACACACGGCGGATGCCACTGCGCTGGCTATTTTAGAACTCATTTTTGCCCAGCGACGGCTGCTACCGATTGAGCAAGATGTGGCGTTTGACGAGCAAATAGCCGGTCATTATGAAAAGGTGTTGGATTTTGTTCATCGCCAGCAGCCCATCAATATGGTGCTGCCAGCCTTTCCTGCAAAATCACCCAATCGCAACAAAACTTTGGGCTATCTGCCAGATAAAGGAGAGTTTTTTGCATTTGAGCGGCTGGTGCAATTATGTCAGCAAATTGAGGAGGTTTATGAGCCGGGTGCAAAAGTAACAATTTGCTCGGATGGGCGCGTTTTCGCCGATATTATCCATGTCAGCGACGCCCATGTCAGTGAGTATGTAAACGGCTTGCGTCGTTTTGCCAATCAACATTATCCGGATTATTTCGACTTCTTTAACCTCGAAGATGTATATGACAAGGTCAATGACTTCGCGGTATTGCGTGAGGAGCTGATGATTGAATACGGTGAAACGCTAAAATCTCTGCGTCAGCGCATTAAAACAGAGAAAGAAGCCAGCACCATGTACAAGGGTATTACCCGCTTTATGTTAGAAGATTTCTCGGGTATCGAAAAGTTTTCTCAACATAGCCGCACAGCGCTGCAAAAGGTTGCTAAAACCGCCGCTTATCGTGTTATTCAGCGCAGTAATGCGTGGGGGCGATTGTTGAAACAGGAGTTACCCGAGGCGCTGCGCTTATCGATTCACCCGCAGTATTTGGTTTCTGAGAAAATCGGCATTTCACTGGTATCGCAAAACGACGTGTGGACCACGCCTTGGCATTCGGTACTCGTTAAAGACGGCGACGAGCACAGTTTGATGCCTCGGGAGCAAGCCGAGCAGCTGGGTTGTGTCTTAGTATTCATCAATGGCCAAGCCAGCCACTATGAGCGTATGCACAGAGAGTCACAGTTATGATCAGCGAACAGGTCTCACCGGCGTGCTTCACGATTGACGCACGGGAAAGCGGTGCGAAGAAACTAGCACATTTAAACATTGCCGAACTTGAGCAAGTGATCTTGAACCAAGGTATGGTGCTGCTGCGTGGCTTTGACCCCAGCAGCGATGAGCAAATGGTGGCCTTTGCTAAAAAGTTGGGGCCGCTGTTGGCTTGGGATTTTGGCTATGTGCTGGATTTAAAAATAAACCAACAGCCGCAAAATCATATTTTTAGTCAAGGAAAGGTTGAGCTGCATTGGGATGGTGCTTTTGCAGGGGCAACGCCGCGATTTAACTTCTTTCAGTGTCTACAAAGTAGTGCCATGAGTGGTGGCGGTGAAACCACCTTTGTGAATACCTGTAGGTTGCTTGAGAGCTGTTCATCCCAGCAGTTGCAGCAGTATCAAGATAAGGTGATCCGCTATTTTGCTGAGAAAAAGGCGCATTATGGTGGAGCTATTGAGGAGCCACTGATTAGCCCGCATCCAGCGACTAAACGTCAGCGAATGCGCTTTATTGAACCCTTCAATGAGGATAATATGGCCGTTAATCCAGTGGAGACCCAGGTGCAGGGCATGTCCTCGTCGCAAGGTGACGCTTTTTTGCGTGAGCTGATAGCTCACCTGTATGACAGCGATAGCTTCTACGCCCATCAGTGGACACAAGGCGATTACTTGCTGGTGGATAACCATGCCATGTTGCATGGTCGCCACCGCTTTCAAGGTGAAGGGCTAACGCGACACCTTAAGCGTGTTCATATCTTGTAACGAGCAACCAATAACGATGAAAAGAGCTTATCTTTACCCCACTTTACTGACGCTATTTTTTATAGCGTGGAGTTCAGCATTTGCGACGCAGTTCAGTGTCACTGATGCTATGCATAACTGGGGCACATCGTTGACTATGGTATTAGGATCCTTTGTCGCAGGTGCGACGCCCTTAGGTGGCGGAGCTGTTGCTTTTCCGGTCTTCACTAAGTTATTCGGGTTTGAAGCACACAGCGCAAAGGTCTTCTCATTGGCGATTCAGTCTGTGGGAATGACCTTTGCCACCATTTTTTTTGTTTCTCGCGGGGTCCGTATATATTGGTCACTGCTGGCGCGATTAATGCCCTTTGCGTTATTAGGTTTAGCGTGTGGGTTTTCATTAACGGTTGACGGTGAACCACTTAAGATCACCTTTAGTTTCTTGCTATTGGCTTGTAGTTACTTATTGATGCAGCGCTGTGATACGCGGTTGCTGCAGTGGCGAAACAGCTGGTCGCTGTATCTTATCGCCACACTGGGCGGGTTACTCTCGGCATATATTGGCGCCGGAGCTGATACCTTGCTGTTTTTCTACCTGGTATTACGGCAAAAGTTCGATGCTAAAGCACTGATCCCAACCACAGTGTGTTTTATGGCGATACTTTCTGTGACTGGCAGTGTACTGCTCATTTTACAAGGGCAGCTAAGCGGCGCTCATGTGGCCTTTGAACCGTGGTTTTTCGCCGCTCCCGTGGTCGCCATAGGCGCACCGCTAGGAGGGTATGTAATGAGTAAAATCAACGAAAAGTACGTATTACGCTTTATTTATGCGTTGATATTCGTTGAGGTGTGCTCAACGGTGGTGATATTACAATTTTCGCTGGCATTGAAGGTGCTATTGGTGGCGGCAACGCTCGCGGTGGTTGTACTTGCATTGCGCCAACGCGGGGGCATACTCCCTGAGCGGTGGGTGAAGGCAAAAGGCGCTTAACGCGCCGCTAGCAATGTTTCGACCTCTCCAAGGCGGGTGATGATTTTATCCGGATTAGCATCGGCAATATCCAACCCGTGGTTGTAGCCATAATTAACGCAAATCACCGGGCAGCCGGCGTTTCTGGCGGTTGCCACATCATTTTTTGAATCTCCCACATACACGCCTTCGCTAATATCAAGACTGAGATTATTTAAGGCACTAAACAGCATGGCTGGGTCTGGCTTGCGCTGGGGCAGAGTGTCACCACAGACAATGGCATCAAAGTAATCGGCAATGCCCAATGCATTTACCAGAGCATGAGTGTGGCTTTCATTTTTATTAGTGACAAGCAATAACTTTAACCCTTGCTGCTGCAGTGCTTGTAGGGTCGCTTTGGCATCAACATATAAAGTCGAGGAATCGGTCACACATTGGTTGTAAGCAGCACTGACTTTCGCCGCCGCCGCGCTAACATCAATATGTGTGGCGCCCACTTTTGCTAAGGCGCGCTCGGTGGCTTTATCAATACCGTTGCCTATCCAAGTTTGCACGTCGTCCACGGTGACTTGACCGACTTGGTAGTGCTCCAGCGTGGTATTAATGGCGGCGCAGATATCGGCAGCGGTATTGACTAAAGTGCCGTCTAAATCAAAGCCAACCCAAGTCAGCGAGTGAGGTAATTGCATTTTAACATCCTTGTTTTAAACAGGACTTTACTGGTCTTTAAAAGTCGCCAGCAAAGTGAGTATATGTTGCAGTTTAACCACGGTTTGTTTCAACTTTTGTTCATCAAGTTGCTCGGCTTGGGAAAGTGCCTCGACATCGGCGGCCACGTCTAATACATAGGGTTTAAAGCGCTTTGCTTCAAAGTCGAATCCCGCGTCGCGATTGAACAAGGCTTGAAACTTACCATGGCCTTCTTTTTGTAGCTGATCCAGTTTTTGATCGGCGTCTAAGGCCTGACGATAGGCGAGTTTAAGGTTTTCGTTTAACTTTTCGATAATTGCGTGCATTTTTTTCTAAAGCTTTAGAGCAGATGGCCGATATGGTACGTGGATTCATTTAAAATGTCAGGTAGCGTTATGAATATATCAGGAAGTTCACTTCCCGCCATGAGTGGAGCCGATCAAGGCGCCGAGGTTTATAGCGCGGCCCTTGCTAAGAAACGACAGCAAGCCGATGGTCAGGCTGCATTGGCGTTGATTGAGTCAGCAGGTAATGTGACCAAAGCAGCGCAGAGCCCAGCCGCCTCGACTACGGCAACCTTGGGTAATAACATTAATATCCACGTGTAATAGCAAGGCAGCGCGTCGTAAATGAACCCCAAGCAACCCGCGTTAAGCGGGTTTTTTTATGGCTCTAAATGCAGATCAATGGGGGTTTTACTGCGTTCGCCACCGACCTCACGCACCAACTTTGGCACTAAAAAGCCAGGCAGTTCGCTAAGTACCTCTGCCATGATAGTGCGGGCTTCATCATCGCTTACCTCAAAATGTGCGGCGCCTTGCACTTTGTCTAATTGATGCAGGTAGTAGGGGAGTATCCCGGCGGCAAATAAGCACTCACTTAAGGCGATTTGCGCAGCCGCATTGGCATTGACCTCTTTCAATAACACCGCTTGATTCAACTGCGTTACTCCCGCTTGGGTCAGCTTTTTACAGGCGTGGCTAAAAACCTCATCGACCTCATTGGCATGATTAATATGGTGCACAAAGACTATTTGTAAGGGCGATTGGGCAAAACGCTGACATAACTGCTCGGTAATGCGTGCCGGGATGGTTACCGGCAAGCGCGAGTGAATGCGTAAACGCTTAATGTTGGGGAGTTGCTCTAGCTTATCTAAAAACCATGCCAGTGCTTCGTCTTTTGCCATGAGCGGGTCGCCACCGCTGAGGATCACTTCATTGATCTCTGGATGATTACCAATGTAGGTTAGTTTATCGGCCAAAGCGGCTTTATTGAGTTGGTTATCTTGGTACGGGAAATGACGACGAAAACAATATCGGCAGTTGATTGCGCAAGCGGTTTTAAACATCAACAAGATACGGGAGCGGTATTTGTGTAATAAACCCGGCTCGTTGTTATCTTGTTCGTGCAACGGGTCGACACTGTACTGCGAGTGTTGCTGAAACTCTTGTCGTCGTGGCAGCACTTGTAATAACAAGGGATCGCGAGCGTCACCCTTGGCCATTTTGGCGATAAAGGGGCGCGGTACGCGTAGATTAAATAAGCTTTTGGCCTCACTATCCGGTTGATACGCACCGGGGGGTAAATCCAACATACTCAGCAGCTCTTCGGGGCGAGTGACTACATCGGCTAATTCTTTTTGCCAGTTTTTATGCAAATTTACTTCGATTCTTTGTATCATTGACGGATTAATTACTCGAAAAACGGTTATTAGAGGACAAGATGGCGAATTATAGCACCAACGAATTCAAGGGTGGCCTAAAATTTATGTTGGATGGCGAGCCTTGCAGCATCCTAGAAAACGAAGTGGTTAAGCCGGGTAAAGGCCAGGCATTTAACCGCGTTCGTATCCGCAAACTGATCTCAGGTAAGGTATTAGAGAAAACCTTTAAGTCAGGCGAAAGTGTGGAAGCGGCTGATGTAATGGATACCGACCTAGCTTATCTATACACAGATGGCGAATTCTGGCACTTCATGAACAACGAAACCTTTGAGCAAATCGCTGCTGATGAAAAAGCTGTGGGCGACAACGTAAAATGGCTTGTAGAAAACGATGTGTGCACCATTACTTTATGGGACGGCAACCCGATTGCAGTAACGCCACCCAACTTCGTTGAACTTGAAGTAACTGAAACCGATCCAGGCCTAAAAGGCGATACGGCTGGTACCGGTGGCAAGCCTGCTACTTTAAGTACCGGTGCCGTGGTACGTGTTCCTTTGTTCATCCAAATTGGTGAAGTGATCAAGGTTGATACCCGCTCAGCTGAGTACGTGGGTCGCGTAAAATAAGCACCTTATACGTGTATATCCCAGCCCGGGCAGCCGCGCTGGGATTTTTTATGGGAGATTTTTGTGATGTGGCAGCCCAGTGCCGATATTCATACTTTGCAGCAGCGCGCTAAGCTCATTCAGCAGATTAGGCAGTTCTTTTATCAACGTGATGTGATGGAGGTGGATACCCCGTCGCTAAGTAAGGCGTCAGTGACTGATGAACACTTACATAGCTTTGCCACACGGTTTGTGGGCCAAGGCTATGCCGAGGGCTTGCCACTGTATTTACAAACCTCTCCCGAATATGCGATGAAGCGCCTTCTTGCAGCAGGCAGTGGGGCTATTTTCCAAATCTGTAAAGCCTTTCGTAACGAGGAAAATGGCCGTCATCATAACCCTGAGTTCACTATGCTTGAGTGGTATCGTCCAGGCTTTGATGAGTTTGACCTTATGGCTGAAATCGACGAATTGATGCAACAGCTACTGGATTGTGAAAAAGCCCAATATATAAGCTATCAGCAGGTGTTTATACAGGTGCTGGGTGTGGATCCGTTAACGGCAAGTTTGCGTGAATTAAAGCAGCTTGCAAGCATTCATGGCTTTGCCGATATCGCCGCGAATGAAGAAGATGCTGACACCTTATTACAGCTGCTATTTTGCATGGTGATAGAGCCGACGATTGGCCAGCAACAGCCGTGTTTTGTGTATCACTTTCCGGCCTCGCAAGCGGCACTAGCGCGTCTTCATGAGCAAGACCCACGCGTTGCCGGGCGTTTTGAGCTGTATTACCAAGGGCAAGAGCTTGCCAATGGCTTTAATGAGCTGACCGACGCCAGTGAACAGCGCCAGCGTTTTGCCAATGACAACAATAAACGTATTGCCAAAGGTCTTGAGCCCGTAGCCTTGGATGAAAACTTACTAGCAGCACTGGATGCCGGCCTACCGCAGTGTGCCGGAGTAGCCCTCGGAGTGGATCGTCTCGTGATGATTGCCTGCGGCAAAAAGCATATTCGCGAAGTGCTTAGTTTCGACATCGAACGCGCCTAACCTCAAATTATTGTAGACAAGGCTGCAGCCTTGCACAGCAGATTTAGTGTAGGTAAGGCTTTTAGTCTTACAAAGCATGCTATTGGGCTAAAGCCCAACCTACAAATTTCCAAAAGGTTTGTTGTAGGCAAGGCTTCAGCCTTGCAATCTATAAATAAACCGAATTCCAGTACGGATATAATCGCACACTAGAGACAATCCCTTTTCGCAATGGGTTGGCAACGATGTACCTGGCTATGTGAATGCGCTGCTCATCCTCACGCAAAGCGTGGTCATAAAACCCGCTTTGCCAAACTTTACCGCGACGCTGTAATTGACGATTAACCATGGCTGCGGTGCAACCTTTTAGGTGCCGTACACAAGCGCTAAGATCGCTATGGTGCAGCAACACAAGCCCATGGAAGTGGTCTGGCATTAAGACCCAGGTTAACCATTGGCAGCCGCAAGCCTGCTCATTCGTTGTAATCGTGGTGCAAAATAGCTGTGCTAATTTCGCAGAGGCAAAAAATGGTTTGCGTTTGTAACAACAAAAAGTAATAAAATACTCGCGGTGAATTTGCGAATAACGTCCTTTTAATAAATCACTATAAGGCATATTCAGCTCCTTTGAATATGGTGGACATTTAATTATAGCTCGAGAGTTACAAGGTTGCCTGTGTTGGGGTGAAGGTGTTATTGGGCCAAGCCCAACCTACAGATGCAGGTAGGTGTGTTGTAGGCAAGGCTTCAGCCTTGCAAAGCTTGTGATTGGGCTAAAGCCCAACCTACAAGTTCAGGATAGGTTTGTTGTAGGCAAGGCTTCAGCCTTGCAAAGCACGCGATTGGGCTAAAGCCCAACCCACAGGTTCAGATAGGTGTGTTTTGTAGGCAAGGCTCCAGCCTTGCAACACGAGGTTGGGCTAAAGCCCAACCCACAGGTGCAGGTAGGTGTGTTGTAGGCAAGGTTTCAGCCTTGCAAAGCATGCGATTGGGATAAAGCCCAACCTACAGGTTCAGGGTAGGTGTGTTGTAGGCAAGGCTTCTGCTTTGCAAAACGCGTAATTGGGTTAAAGCCCAACCTACAAGTTCAGGGGCGGTGTGTTGTAGGCAAGGCTTCAGCCTTGCAAAGCAAGCTATTAGGCACAATATCGGCGTAATACGGAATAAAAAAGCGCTGATAGCTGTTTTATTTAAATAAGGAATAAAAATAAGAAAGAAAAGAATGGGGCGACTGATGGGACTTGAACCCACGACAACCGGAATCAC
>CEVA01243660.1_pt1 | contig 46307 bp, 44 predicted proteins | sample 361521 | NCBI WGS metagenome assembly CEVA01 (sample SAMEA2622823, study PRJEB7988) | marine metagenome | isolation source: saline water (ENVO:00002010), including | reverse complement strand
GAAAATCCTTGTGTCGGCGGTTCGAACCCGCCCCTCGCCACGTTTTTTCGTCACTTTCAAACACGTTTACTGTTTACAAAATTATTTTTTTCATTTATGATGCTTTTTTTAATTTTTCTTGGAGGTTTTAAATGTGTAGAAGATTTTGGTGTCACAGGTGTCAAATGATGACGATTCCCAGAGCTACAAGTGGCACAACAAAAAGAAAGACTTGCTCTCGTTGTTAGATGTTTCTAGAATCGTAAGCCCAATGCAGTAAGGCTTGTCTTTGTTTTTTTCTACATGAAAGATCTTTTGGCTTGCAAAATTTTTTAATCGCTCCAGCATGACGACGTATTGCTCTCCAACGCTTTATTTGTCTTAGGTCTTCATCCTTCATCCTTCTGCCCATGAAATATCGACAATACCATTGAAACCAACCCCTTGGATCATCCTCATGAATCCATCCTTTTTTCATCCATTCAGACAGGGGAAGAGAAGCATCAACTTGATAATAGTTAATTTTTATATTTTTTCCAGAAGGTGAGAGTTTTGCCTTTTCAAACCATGATTTAGGGAATTCATTCTTGCAATCTGTCATGTATTTCCCACCAAAGATGCCCATTTCTAACATTTCTTTAGGTGTTAGCTCTGGTTTAAATTCAGGATGAAAATTTGAATTAATTTTTTCTTTCAAGCGATAGGTGTAATTAACTTGAAATTTATCATTAACTGTAACTTCTTTCATGAATTTTTAAACTGAAGGAATTAATTTTTTAATTCAAAACTTCTGTAATTTTTTGCATGTTTTATTAGTTCAGACTTGTATTCTCCAGCTGATTCACATGTATTTTCAAATTTCAAAAAATATAATTTTCCATTTGATAAAGCATAGTAACCATCAGTTTTAAGCTTTTCCATTTTTGCATTTACGTCTTTGATTCCATGTTGAGCATGCAGTGCAGAAATAATTGAATTTGAATGATCATCATTCATGTGTTCAATAATGCTTGGAGCAGCATTGATTAACCATTGCGGGATATTTTTTTTATTATCTTTTTTGTTAAGCATTATATTTTTTTAGCGATAGATTTTGCCTGCAGGAACAGTCCAAGATAATCAGGGCCTCCAGCTTTTGAGTCAGTACCGCTCATGTTAAAGCCCCCAAAAGGATGTACGCCAACAAGTGCTCCAGTGCATTTTCTATTAATATACAAATTACCTACATGAAAATCATTTGCACCTTTTTCAATTCTTTCAGGTATTGATGTATAGAAAGCACCAGTTAGTCCGTAGATTGTCCCATTCGCAACCTTTAAACCCTCTTCAAAAGAAGAAACTTTTGTAACGCCTAAGACTGGGCCAAATATCTCTTCCTGCATGATTCTTGAATTTGCAGATAGGTTATCAATGATTGTTGGTTCTATAAAGTAACCATCTTTTGAACCTGGATTGCCTCCGCAAACTATATCACCTTCGTTTTTGCCAATTTCAATATATTTAAGGATGTCAGTGTAGGCATTTTTGTTTATAACAGCTCCCATTTGTGTTTCTTGACTTTCAGGATGTCCAACTTTGATTTTTTTAGTCAAGGCAATAACTTTTTCCATAAGTTCATCATGAACATCTTCATGGACGATTAGCCTGGAACATGCTGAGCATTTTTGACCCTGGAAGCCGTATGCAGCAGAAACAATCCCAACAGCAGCATCTTCAATATCTGCAGTTTCATCCACTAATATTGCATCCTTGCCACCCATTTCAGCAACAACCCTTTTTATCCATATTTGTCCTGGTGACATCTTTGCTGCATTTTCATTTATGTTTAAACCAACCTCCATTGATCCTGTGAATGAAATGAATCTTGTTCTTGGATCGGTCACCATTTTGCTTCCAATTGAGGATCCTGGCCCTGGAAGGAAATTAACAACGCCATCAGGTAGTCCAGCCTCTTCCAGTATTTCCATATACCTGTATGCAATTGTTGTGCTGTCGCTGGAAGGTTTCAATATGACAGTGTTACCTGTCACCCATGCTGCTGTAGTCATTCCGGCAAGAATCGCAAAAGGAAAATTCCATGGAGGTATTACAGCGCCTATACCCATTGGAACATACTTCAAAACACCTTCTTCTCCTGGGTTTGGAACAACTGGATGATCTTGACCCCACCTCAATGCTTCCCTCGCATAATATTCCATGAAATCTATAGCTTCCGCAGTGTCGCCGTCTGCTTCAGGCCATGTCTTTCCTACCTCGTAAGTCATTTGTGCAGAAAGGTCATGTTTGTCTCTTTTCATGATTTCTGAAACTTTCATTGCTATCTCCACTCTTTCTTTGACATTTGTCTGGCTCCATGTTTTGAATCTCTCTTCAGCTGCTGAAAATGCTTTTTCCAAATGGTTCAAATCAGCTTTTGAGCATTGTGATATCACTTGTGAAGAATTGCTCGGATCAATGCTTGTAATTCTTTCTTCTGTGAAAATCTTTTCGCCATTTATTATCAAAGGTATGTCTTCTCCAAATGTAGCTTTTATTTTCTCTAATGATTTTTGATATGCTGAATTTTGGTCAGAATCATTAAAGTTTGTAAATGGTTCGTTTTTAAAGTTAGGTAAATTCATAATTTTTCTCCAGTTTGTATTTTAATTATTTTGATTAAGTTTCAGTAGCGAATCTATATTTCCCGCGCCTAGATTGAATATCTCCTTTAGAAAGTTTGTTTTTATTGTAGCTAAGTTAACAGCAGCTGCAAGGTAGTTATTTTCGGCATTACTCCATTCAAGATAAGAGCTCGTCCCAACAGCTAAACCTTCAGTGATTGACATTGAAATTCTGCGCATTAGCTCCAAGGTGTATTCTGCGTTTTCTATTCTTGATTGATACATTCCAATTGTTTCTATGGATGATTCAATTAATGCATTCTCGTCAATAACAGACTGAGCGTAAACAAACTCCGCTGCTTTTATTTTTTCATCAGACGATTTGAGCTCAGCAGTTTTAGATGGTTTCATAAATTCCCAATTCAGTGCTATATCGCTCCTTAATGTATCACCAGATTCAAAACCTTGTTCATTTTCTGGATGGTTGGCAGTTGTTCTAAGAATCAAATTTGGACGATTGAACAGCAGTTCTTTGGTTTTGCGGGAGATTTCAAGATTTAACCTTGCACGTTTTACATTGATCCTTTCATTCTTTTCATCAGTTATGAATTCAACCAAAAGATTTTTGTCGAGTTGGGGTAATTCTGCTAATTCAATATCTGCCTGTATTCCTGTCATTGAGATAAACAGGGTTAATGCTGATTCATACAAAGAGGACGCTTGGCTCATGTTTTCCTTCGAGCTTAAAAATTCACTTTCGAATTGAATCAATTCAAGCTCGCTGATTAATTGGACTGAGTATCTTGCTTGTGCATCTTCTAAAACTTTTGAGGAGTTGTTTAATTTATCTTCTGCTAAGAGTAGGTTTTTATTTGCTAGCCATAAGTTTAACCATGAATTAGCTATAGCTAATCTAGACTGTTGAAGTGTTGTTTCTTTGTCGAGTTTCGCCAAAAAATAATTCATTTCTTGGAGGTTTATCTGAGATTTTTTCATTCCAAATGAATAGAGTGGATAAGTCAAGGTCATTGAGGCATTGCCAAAATTTTCACCTACGCCGAAAAAGTTAACATCTAATGGCCCTGGCTCATACCCTTCAAGGGAGTCTGTTCTTGTCATTGTTAAACCTAATGACAAAGAGGGAAACCAGTCTTTTTTTGCTTTTTCAAGATCTGATTTTGCTGCAGAAACTAGATATTCAGATGATTTGGCTATCGGTTTGTTTTCAGCGGTTTTCATTGACTCCCATATTCCAATGGGCTGATTTGCAATAATGAGGATTGTTATTATTGGCAATTTAAACATTTTTAGCACCTCTTTTTCTTTCGGCAATCACATACAGGCATGGAATTAAATAGATTATTAGAACCGTGCCTACAGCTAGCCCTCCCATGATAGAAACACCAAGCGCTCTGAACCATTCAGCCTGACCGGTTGTATCTAGGCTCATAGGAATCAGTGCTCCAATTGTTGTAACACTAGTCATCAGTATTGGTCTAAGCCTCTGTGAGGTTCCCAAGGAAACAGACTCCATTAAACTCATTCCTTTCTCCCTTAACTGATTGATCCTGTCTATTAAGACAATTGAGTCATTCACAATAATTCCAGTCAATGCAACCACCCCCATAAGGGCAAGGAAACCAAAAGACTCACCGCTTATCAAAAGGGCTACGATTACACCAATTAAAGCAAAGGGTATCGCTGCAATGACAACCATTGATTGTCTAAAAGAATTGAAAACAGCAACTAGAAGTAATGAAATCAAACCTATTGCAACAAGGAAAGCAGTACCCATTTCAGATTGACCAGTCATTGCTTCTTCATTCTCTCCACCATATTCAATAATGATCCCATTTGGAACTTGGTTAGATTCAATAGTTTTTTTAATATCCTCTAAAACAATTTGCGAAGGGGGGCCTTGTGGCTTTACATTGGCTGATATGGATATTGTCTTTTTTCCATTCCAGTGAGAAAAAAGAACAGGGGTTACCTGTCGAGTGGTTTTTGAAACCATATCAATCGGAACCAGAAAACCTTGATTGTTTCTCACTGACACTAAGGAAAGATCTGATATTTTCTTTCTGAATTCTGATGGATATCTTATTATCACGTCTGCATCTTCATCTTGATTATCAACAGGCATCTTCATGACTACAGACCCATCAAAAGCATTTTTTGATTCATTTGCAATGCTAAAAGGGGCCACACCCAATCTTGCAGCTTTGTCTTCAAGTATTTGTATTTTTAATTCAGGATTTCCTGGTTGGTGACTTCTGTCAATTTCAGTTAAAACGGGGTTTGCTAACATTATGCTTTCCAGCATGTCTGTATATTCAATCAATTCATCATAATTGTCACCTAGAGCTCTAATGATGATATCGTTTCCAGCCGGAGGGCCTTCTGTTATTTCTACGAATTGTATTTTTGCCCCAGGTATATTGTCAAAAATCTCTTGCAATTTAGGCTGATGCACATCTATTGCTTCCTTTCTGTGTTTTTCATAAAAGGATCCTGTTATTCTTGCGAAATGTGGACCACCGCCGCCACCTATTGTCCCAACTACATTTTCACCTGAGTCACCTACACTTGTTGTGTAGAAGTCAATTTCGGGAGTTGCATCAAGCACCTCTTCCACCTCTTTTGCAATCACATCTGTTATTTCTACAGATGTTCCCCATGGAGCTTCAATATCTATTATGAATTCTTTCATGGAAACCTTTGGGAAAAATTCAGCATTTTCAAGTAATTTGGGAACAAGTGACATTGAACCTATGAAAAAAAGCACAAAAACAGCAAGTGTTCTCCAAGGGTTTTTTATAAGGTTTGAAACAATTTTTTTATGCTTTCCAGCATAACCTGAAAAATCAATGCCAGTAAAAATATTTTTCTTTTTTTCTTGCTTCATGAAAATTGCACATACTGAAGGAAGGATGAAATGCCCAGTAATCAATGCACCAGCTAGAGTAAATATAACCATCGCAGGAACGTATTTCATAAATTCACCCATGGTTCCAGACAGGAACATGAGAGGCCCGAAAGCAGCAATGGTTGTCAGAATTGCTGCTGTTATCGGCATGCTTACTTGATGTATGCCTTTTCTTGCAGCTTTTTTTGGATCTATTCCCTTCTCGACTTGTCTGAATATATTTTCAACAACAATAATGTCATCATCGACTAGCATTCCGAGCACTATGATTATTCCAAAAACAGTTACGTTATTTAGAGAGTAACCAATGCTGTTTGCGATTATCAAAGAAAAACCAAGAGCTAAAGGGATGCCAAGAGCGACAAGCAAAGAGTTTTTAAAACCAACAAAAAGGATTAAAACGATAATAACTATCCAAAAACCATCAGATAGATTGTTGACCATTACGCCAATTAGTTCATCCCTTACTCCAGAAACTTGCTCTTGGGCGATTTCTATTTTTAAATTGGGATTTTTTGTATTTAGGTCATCAATAAGTGAAAACACGCTTTCTCCAACTTTTACAGTGTTTTCCCCAGTTGTTTTTTTAACAACAATATTTATGGATTTTTGACCATTGTGACGAGAGAAAGTGGTGATTTTTTTTGGTGAGATTTTTATTTTTGCTATATCGCTTAATAAAAAAGAGTTTCCATATGCATCTGGAACAATCAGGTTGCTTATCTCTTTTACAGTTTCAGATTTACCCCTATAGGAAATTTGCAATTCTTGTGATCCGGTATCAAGGGCGCCTATTGGCATGTCAAAAAGCAACTGTTGAACAGAGTTGGACAGTTCAGTCAAAGTTAATCCTTTTTGACGTAACTTAGAAGGGTTAGGTTCAATTTGTATTGTGTTTTCTTTGGCTCCAAAAAGTTCCACACTGGCCAAGCCGTCAAGCTTCTCAATTTCGCTGACAATAAGTAAAGCTTCTCTTTTAAGCGCTTCAGAATCCATATCGCCAGATACAGTCAGTATTACTATTGGAACTTCCTCAAATGCTATTTCAGATATATCGGGGGTTTCAATTCCGGCAGGCAGCAAGGATCTTGATTCATCTACTGAATTTTGCACTTCGCTAATTGCTCTATCTAGGTCATAGCCAGCATTAAATTCGAGAACTAAAAAGCTGAAGCCTGGAACTGAATATGATCGCATGCTTTTTAATTCTTTCAAATCATCCATCTTTGTCTCAAGTGGATTGGTTAAACTTTTTTCAACAGAGGATGATGAAGAGCCGGGCCAAGGTATGTTAACTATCACGTAAGGAACTTTTATATCAGGGGTAGATGCTGTAGGAATCGATTTGTAAGCTTGGTACCCACCAAAAAGAAGCCCTGCAATAAGCAGGTAAACTAACCTTGGTTTATCTAAAAGGTAATCTGTTAAAAATCTCATTTATTCACCTGTTCGTATTTTTTGCCCGTCTCGTAGATTGCCTGGTCTTCTCAAGACTATTCTTTGTGATGAGGTCAGACCTTCAACCAAGGCATCATTATCATTTTCAACCAATATATCAACCGGAATCCATTTAATTTCATCTTGGTCATTTATCAGATATACACCTGGGCCTTGAAGCTGAACAATGCTTGCTAGTGGCACTATATACCCTTGAACATCACCCATATCTATACTGGTTGTCACCCAGATTCCATTTTCAGGATTTGATTCTTCTGTTGCTTCCCATAGTGTATTCATAGCTCCTGTTGTCATGTCTGAGGATCCTGATTTGTGAGAAAGCCTCCATATATTTTCATTTTCATCTACAAGCGTATTTCCAATTTGTATTTCTTTTGCTACATGAGGAGCTAGCATAACCTCCATACGCATTCCTTTTAAGGGTAGTATTTTTAACGCAGGCATTCCGATGGCAACATCATTTCCCAATCTTGAGAAAACAAATTCAACATTTAAATCAAAAGGTGCGACGATGTCACAATCTTCAACTTGCATGTTTCTTAAATTCAATGCTATTTCGGCACTTTCGTAATTCAAGACAGCTTGACTGACTGCCATTTCTAATTTTTCTAATTGTTCTTGACTTATGCTTCCTGTTTCTGATATTTTTTTAGCTCTTTCGTAATTTTTATCAGCATCATCCAAGGCTAGTTCTGCTTGTCTTAAGAGCAGTATTGAATTCGATCTATCTAGAATCTGCATCTCGCATTCTAATGATGCCATTTTTTGACCTTTAGCTACTTCATCACCCTCTTTGACAAGTATTTCTTCAATAGTTCCAGAGGTGCTCCAGTTTATATTTCCAGCACCTACTGTGTTTATCAAGCCAAGTGCAGGGTAGTATTTTTTTTGTATAGTTTCTATTGGGTTCACCCATGTTACTAAAGGTATGCTCTCTTTTTTTTCAATTTGTGATTCCGTGTTTTCTTCAGAACATCCGAACAATATTAGAAAACTTAATAAAATAACATGTTTCTTCATTGGTTAACCTCCTAGCTAAAGCCCAATCCATCAATTGTAAAAATATAATCAAAAAAATGAAAGAATTTTCAATTGTTTTCATAAAGGAATCTAAGGAATTCTTTGAAATGCTAGATTTTATTGAAATGTTTGAGGAAATTTCGATTGACATGGAGGCTGATGGTTTTTATGCTTACAAAGCCAAACCCTGTTTGTGGCAATTGTGTGTAGAGGATGAGTCTAAAAAATATGCTTTTCTTGTCGATCCCATTTTATGGAAAGAGGACAGCCTTGTTCCAATGCATAATATTTTCGGTAATGATCAGATTTTGAAAATTTTTCATGGGTCGGAATACGATTTTCAGATGATTTATGAAACTTACAACATTATTCCAAAAAATGTTGAAGATACAAAGATAGCTGCTGATTTGCTGGGTTGTCCATCACCTGGTTTAGATACATTGTTGAATGATTTTTTAGAGATAAGGGTAAATAAGTCCAAAAGGCTTCAAAGGGCAAATTGGGCAAAAAGACCCCTGAGTGATGAATTGATCGATTATGCTGCATTAGATGTTCTTCATCTAAAGGATTTAAGAGAAAAGCTTGTAAAAGAGCTTGAAGAAAAGGATAGATTGAAATGGTATCTAGAGGAATGTTCTATATACCAGAATTTGACTCCAGTGATTCAGAGCGAGACTACCAAAGAGCATTCTCATAAGATAAAAGGAGCCAAGAAGTTGAGCAAATCTCAATTAGCAATTCTAGAGACCTTGTTTGAAACACGAGAATCAATCTGCAGAAAAAAGAATCTAGCCTCTTTTAGGTTAATTGGGAATCAGCAGCTTTTGGATATTGCTAAAAATTATGAAGCATATGAAGATGTTTTTCCAAAAAAGATGGATTTTAAAATCAAGAAAAAATTTATCAAGGCAATTAAGTTTATGAAATCAAGTGAAAAACCATTACCTGTTTTCTCTCCACCTAAAAAGAAAAAATACAAGAAAGGCCCAGATCATTTAACAAAGGCTATTCGTGAGATGAGGTTGAAAAAAAGTAAAAAATTAAATATGCTTCCAGGTGTATTGCTTCCAGCAAGAATTTTGAATGCTATTGCTCTTTGCAATCCTAAAAACCTTAAAGAGTTACAAAATGTTCATGGGATCAGAAAATGGCAGGTTGAATTGCTGGGCGAGAGCATTTTGAATGCTATTGCTAAAGTTTGAATTTTTAAATCTAATTAGATAGAATTGCTGTATGCCTGTTGGTGCTCCAGATTTTTTTGAACTAGATAATCAGTTGTCTGCTGTAGAAAAAGGTGTTAGGAGCGCTGCAAGATCTTTTGTTGAGAAAGAGGTTAACCCAATTATTTCAGATTGTTATATAGAGGGAAAATTTCCTACTGACCTGATACCAAAAATTGCTGCAAAGGGTTTCTTGGGACCAACGCTTCCAAAAAAATATGGAGGAATGGATTTAAATCACGTTGCTTATGGCTTGATGCTGCATGAGCTTGAGGCTGGTGATTCTGGAATTAGATCATTTGTCTCTGTTCAAGGTGCATTATGTATGTATCCAATTTATCGTTATGGTAGCGAAGAGCAAAAAATGAGATGGTTGCCAAAAATGGCAAAAGGGGAGCTTGTTGGTTGTTTCGGGCTTACGGAACCGAATGCAGGTAGCGATCCTGGAGGGATGTCAACCACAGCAACAAAAAAAGGTGACTCATGGGAAATAACTGGCAGAAAAATGTGGATCACTAATGGCTCCATTGCTGATTTAGCTGTAGTGTGGGCAAAAGATTCTTCATCTGGTGAAATTCTTGGTTTTGTAGTTGAAAAAGGAATGCCAGGCTTTAGTGCTCCTGAAATAGAAGGAAAGCTTTCTTTGAGAGCGAGCAGAACTAGTGAACTTGTTCTTGACAAGGTCAATGTTCCAGATTCAAACAGACTGCCTGAAGCTAAAGGTTTAAGCGGACCACTTTCATGTCTCAATCAAGCAAGGTTTGGTATTGCGTGGGGAACTTTAGGCTTGGCAACTGATTGTTATGCAGAAGCATTAAAGTATTCTCAGGAAAGAGTTCAATTCAACAAACCTATTGCTCAATTTCAATTAACACAAAAAAAACTTGTCGAATTGCATACTGACATTTCATTGGGTCAAATAATGATGTTGCAGTTTGGCAGGATGAAAGAGAAAGACAGCTTGAGGCATCAGCATGTTTCAATGGCAAAAATGTTCTGCTGTGAATTAGGTTTAAGAGCTGCGAGGGTAGCGAGATCCATACTTGGTGGATCTGGAATATTGGCTGATTTTCATTGCATGAGGCATTCACAAAATATGGAAAGTGTTTTCACGTATGAAGGAACCCATGAGGTCCATGAGTTGATACTTGGCAGAGAGATCACTGGCCTAGATGGTTTTTATTAAATCATGGAACCAATCAAAAAAAATGTTTTGGACAAAGGTTTCATTGAGGTCGTGGATTCTTTAGGCTCTGATTTAACTGTTGTGAATTCAGCCAGGGTTTCATTTGGGAAAAGAAAAAAAACTTTTGATTCTGCCGATAGGGGTTTGGTTAAATATCTTGCAGTTCATAAGCATTATTCCCCATTTAGACATATGTATATTCAGTTTCATGTTAAAGCACCAGAGTTCGTCATGCGTCAGTGGTACAAACATGTTGTGGGAATAGAAACCTCATCATCTTATCCAACCAAAGATCATGCTTGGAATGAAATTAGTGGAAGATATGTTCCAGTTGAGGATTTTTACCAGCCAGAAAGGTGGAGAAGGCAATCTGAAGATAACAAGCAAGGAAGTGAGGGGTCTGTTGACAATCCTGAGAAAGCCAAAGAGGTTTTTGAAAACTTCATGAACGCTTCACAGGATTATTATCAGCAGCTTTTGGATCTTGGCGTTGGCAAAGAGCAAGCGAGAATGATATTGCCATTGAACCAGTATACTGAAGTTTATTGGACAGCATCTTTTCAGGCGGTAATGAATTTCTTGGATTTGAGAGATGAGAAAACAGCTCAATGGGAGATTCAAGAATATGCAAGAGCCATCAAGGAAATTATGTTTGAAATTTTCCCTGAATCAACAAAGATTTGGAATGAAGTTCATTGGGACAAATCTTAGATAGTTGAACGAATCTTTAGGAAATACCCTTATATTGATTGGATGTGCAATATGGGCAGTTGCTCTTTCATTTTTCAAGATAGCTGAAAGGCACATTGATTCTTCACAGATAAATTTAATTAAGAATTCTGTTGGTCTTGTTTTTGTGACCGGCTGGATGTTTTTTACAGGTGGTTGGAATCCTGGAGATGTTGATCTTGCATGGCAGTTGATGTTTGCTTCAGGCGTTATCGGCATGGCTTTTGGTGATGTGTTTTTTTTATCTGCTATAGGGAGATTAGGAGTAGGCAAGGCTACATCCATGGCGCTTTTGACACCTGTATTGACACTCATATTGGAATTCTTTATCCTCGATAGGAGTCCAAGCGCAGGGTCTTTCTCCGGAATGTTTTTGGTTTTGATTGGTGTTTTTTATCTGCATGGACCTGTTAAGAATATTTCCAAGGAAGGCTTTAGGCTCATCTTTCTTGCGTGCCTATGTGTTGCGATTGCACAAGTTTTGGCAAGATGGTCATTTGACCTGGATCAAGATTTGAGCCTGGGCACATCTGCTTTTTTCAGGGTTTTTGGTGGCGTTATCGGCATGGCTTTCATCATGAGAAAGGATTTAAGATCAAAATATCTTTCAGCAATCTCAAAAGGCCCCCATTTGAAACCTTTGATGATTGGAGCATTTTTAGGCACCGGTATAGGGATTTGTCTTTACCAGTCAGCTGCAAAATTGACAACTGCAACACAATTGAGTTTCTTGGGAACGACAACTCCGATATTTGCAATCCCTATCGCATGGATCATCGCAAAAGAGATTCCCCAAAAACGTGTTGTTGTGGGTGCATTGATAGCGATAGTGGGTGTGTCCTTGATTTTCCTTCTCTAACTTGTATTACTGATTACTCAATAACTTCTCAGTCGTCAAATTAGGAACTCACCCCTTGTTTTCCATTTACCCCTAGTGAAATCAGGGAAATCAACTGGAGCTGAACGATTCTTAACGGAAAGTATGCTTAGTGGAAATGGTGCGCTCCATGCTGCTCCGTCATAGACATCCATGTCAACTTTCCTGCCTTCAAGAAGTGCTGTCATCATCCTGTAGTTCATCACAAAATCCATACCACCATGGCCGCCTGATTTTCGCGCAATCTCACCAATTTTCTTCCACAAAGGATGTTCAAATTGTTTTTTGACTGGATCAAGGTCAGAACCTTGCTTCCATGAATGTCCACCTTCTTGACCATCAAGGTAAAGCCTTGCAGGATAGTCAGAGAATGTACCTTTTGTGCCCGATACCATATTTATCCTGGAATAAGGTCTTGGGCTTACTGTGTCATGCTGCAGCATGATAGTTTTGCCTTTGTTTGTTTTTATGATACTTGTATTCATGTCTCCACGGACATATTTTTCATTTTTTGCTGGATGTCCTGCTGGTAGTTTTTCTTTAGCCCATTTTGACATTCCAAATTCTGGAGAGCTCATTGAAACCATATATTCGAACTTGTCACCATAATTGATGTTCATGTATTGTGCAACTGGTCCCAAACCATGTGTGGGGTAAAAGTTCCCATCTGCTTGTGTGTACCATTTTCTCCTCCAATGATCTTCGTAGTATGTATCATGGAAGAGAAGCCCTCTCAAATCATGGATATAAGCACATTCAGCATGTGTAAGATCTCCAAACTCTCCTTTCCTCACCATGTTTAATATCATCATTTCCCAGTAGTTGTAGCAACAGTTTTCAAGCATGACGCAAAAACGTTGTGTTTTTTCTGAAACGTTGATCATGTCCCAACATTCTTTTATGGTTGTTGCCATTGGAACCTCTAACGCTGTATGTTTGCCGTTTTCCATTGCACAAATTGCCATTGGGGCATGCCATATCCAATTGGTCGCTATATAGACAATATCAATGTCATCCTGCTTGCAGAGATTTTCAAAATCAGATTCCCCATTTGAGTATATTGCTGGTTTTTGATAACCTTTGTCAGTTATTCTTTTAGCTGAGCGTTCGGCTTTTGCTTTGATTTTGTCACACAGTGCAACTATTTCAACCTTATCTATGTCTAATAGATTTCCAACGTGGCCAGAGCCCCTGTTTCCAAGTCCAATTATTCCTACTCTTACTTTATCTAGTGGTTTAAACTTCTTGTTTATCATGGTTTGACCAATTTGCTTAGGTTCGATCAGCTTTGTTTTTAGTGAATATTTTTTTTGCATTTCAGGAATGCCTAAAAAACCCAATGAACCTAAAAATTTAATTAGAGAACGTCTTGAAAAATTCATATAAAACCCCCCAGTTTTCAATCATAGATTGAATATTTTTAATGTTATAGAATTGTATAGTTCTAAAAGGCAATTGAAAAAGATAAAAACCCTTCTGATAAATCATCAAGATTCATTTACAAGAAATGTTCAGGCATGGCTTGTTCTAGGTGGATGTAATGTTGATGTTTGTGATGATGTTGGTAGTGTTGATTTGAATAAATATGATTTTTTGGTATTAGGGCCTGGTCCAGGACATCCAAAAGATTGGCCTGAAACTCTTGCACTTATGGAAAAATGGGAAAAAAAGCCAATGTTGGGTATATGTTTGGGTTGTCAGTTGATCACTCATTATTTTGGAGGAAGTGTTCAAAAAAGTGACAATCCATGTCATGGAGAAAATGTCGAAATGCATCATGACAAAAGCTTTTTTGATGATTATGATTCTCCTTTGTTGGTTACGAGATACAACAGCTTGATGATTAAAAAACAGCTTCCAGATGTTTTAGCTGGTTTAGGCTTTTCTGAAAATGGAGATGTTTTAGCATGTAAAGCGATTGACAGACGCTGGATAGGGATGTTGTTTCATCCAGACTCGTTTCTTTCAGAAGTTAAGTTTGACTCAAGGTGGTTTTTTGATTGAAAGTATTGCCAAGTAAAAATCTAATCGGCAGGGTCAAGATACCTGGTGATAAATCAATAACAATAAGAGCATACTTTTTAAGTTTAATGCATCCTGTAATCGTCAATAATGAATCATTAGGCAGAGATGCAAGAAGCGCATTAAAGACTATAAGAAAGTTTGGAGCGATGATAATGAGATATAGAGGAAGCCTTAAGCTTTCTCCACCTAAATCAAATCCAGAATCTATCAAAATAGATGCTGGAAATTCTGCAACTACTGCTAGGTTTGCTTTGGGATGGGCAGCATCAAATGGTATTAATGCGCATATCTATGGAGACGAAAATCTTAATTCTCGAAAAGTTGGAGATCTTGAGCAGGATTTGAGGAATTGGGGAGTAAGCGTTGAGTCCAATAATGGTTTTTTTCCAGTGTCCACATCAGGCAAGATAAAAGGTGATTTTGATTTAGATATCAACCCTGGTAGCGGAACTAGAAAAGGTGCTTTGATTATCGCATCTGCAAATACTGGATTGAATTTTTCATGGAAAGAATCCCCTTTAAGCAGGGATCACTCAGAAAGGATGTATGCTTGGGCAGACTGTTGGCCTAAAAAACGAACAAACAATGAACCTGTATGGATTGATATACCTCCAGATGCTTCTGCATTTGCTGTTATCGCATCTCTTGCATCACTCACACCTGGATCACGTATGTATTCAAAAATTCTCACCAACAAAAGAAGATCCGGGTTGCTTAGATTGATAGAAAAACTTGGAGGAGAGGTATTGGTGTCTAAAGAATCTGAATGGCCTGAATCAATTGGAACAGTTACTGTAAACTCAAAAAAAGATCATCTTTTCCGTGAATTGAAGATTCAAAGTCAAGATCTTATGGACATGATTGACGAGGTTCCTTTAGCGGCAATCTTATGCAGTAATTCAAATTGCAAAGTTGTTTTTGAAACAGGCGGCATGCTTGGCAACAAAGAATCAAATCGGCTTCTAAGCTCTTGTCAGTTGGTCAAATCATTTGGTGGAGATGCAGAAATAAAAGGAGATGATTTGATCATCTATGGAAAAGAAGGCAGCATCAAGGGTGGAGTCTTGGAAGATTGTTCTGATCATAGGATTGTTTTAGCTGCAGCAGTTGCGGGTGCCTGCAGTCAAAATGGTGTGGAGATAAAGAATCCAGAAATGGGAAATGTTGCTTTTCCAGGGTGGGTGGAAACATTTAAATCTTTAGGTGTGATGATTAAATGAGGAAAATTGGAATCATAGGTTCATCAGTTAGTGATTCTGCATCTCCAGAATTCCATAATAAAAAGTTAGCTGGAAATATTGTTAGATATATACCAATCGAAAAAAAATCACTGACAAAAAGACAGTTTATTTTTTTGATGAATGGCTTGGTTGCAGCTAACGTTACATCTCCGTTTAAAGATATTGCTTATTCTTCTGCGGACTGGTTAACCCCAGAAGCTATTAGATGCAGGTCAGTCAATCTTCTTTACTGGAAAAGAAATCTTTTAATAGGGGACAACACAGACACTTTAGGTTTTGGTGCCGAGCTTTCAAAGAGGAATATTTCAAAAACAGGAACATGGTTGGTTTTAGGTTCTGGTGGAGCTGGCCGAGCATGTTGTGATGCTTTATTGAGTCACGGTTGCAAGCCAATTCTTGTTTCTAGAAACAAAAAAGATGAACCTTCTAGATTCCAAATCATAAATTATGAAGATTTTTCAAATCATTCAGAAAATGTTTTTGGGATAGTTAATGCAACTCCTGTTGAATTGCCTTATGATAATTTTTCGATGTTTAAGAATTGTGTTTATGCTTGGGATTTGAATTATAAAAAAAAGTCAAAATTTCTTGAATTGGCTGAATTAGCCAATTTAAATACCATAAATGGAAGGGGCATGTTTGAAAATCAGGCAAGATATGCTTATTTCAGGTGGATTTTATGAAGACTTATAAAGGCGGTATACATTGGGCAACAGCCGGTGATTCTCATGGGGATTGTTTGATTGGTGTTATTTACGGCTTGCCTCCAGGATGGTTAATAGATGTTTCATTAGCCAATCAGCTATTGCAAGAAAGATCTAAAGGTTTTGGACGTAGTGAAAGACAGGCTTTTGAGCATGATGAAGTTGAAATCATAGGTGGTTCATGGAAAGGCAAAAGTGTTGGTTCGCCACTTTTAATCAGAATAGACAACAAAGGAAAGAAGGACCCTCCTCAAAATGATGATTGGTCTGTTAGGCCCGGCCATGCTGATTTTTCAGGCAGCTTAAGGACAGGAATGCCCCCAAAGGCAATCGCTGAAAGGGCAAGCGCTAGAGAGACTGCAATAAGGACTGCGATGGGTGGAATAGCTCTTGCGTTGCTAAAAGATATTTCCGATATTGAAGTCTTTTCTTGTGTCAAGTCAATTGGCAACATTGTTGCAGAAAGGTTGAGTGCAGATATTGATAATGATTTAAATTGGCCAGATGAAAACAAATATGAAAATGTTAAAGGTGCTATAAGAAAAGCTGCAAAAGAAGGAACAACCTTGGGTGGTTCGATTTTTCTATCCATAAAAAATTTACCTCCTGGATTAGGCGAAGCTGATATGCCAATGAGCAAATTTTCTGCAAGGTTAGGTCAAGCTCTTTTGAGCATTCCATCAGTCAAGGGTTTGACTTTTGGCGATGGGCTTGAAACCTTTCAGAAAAAAGGTAGTGAAGCGCATGATTTACCTAACAGTGATAGCAATTATGCAGGAGGCCTTGAAGGTGGAAGAACAAATGGCAAACCTGTCGATGTGACTTTATGGTCCAAGCCAATTGCAACACAGAAAAAACCGCTTCCGTCAATTGATTTGAAAACGGGAAAACCAGTAGATGCTCCTTATATTCGAAGTGATATTGTTGTAATGCCTGCAGTGAGTGTAATCGCCAAAGCTTTGTCATCCTTGATAGTTCTTGAAGCTTTTGGTTCAATGTTGGGCAGGGGAACTTTTGATGAATGGCAAAAACGCTGGAATGATTATTTAGAAAGTTTTCCGGATTGGTTGAAAAGCAAGTGAAGAAAACAATTTTTATTGCTGGTTTCATGGGGACTGGAAAAACTACAGTTGGAAAAGAGGTTGCACGATATCTTGGAAGAAGGTTCATAGATACAGATTTTTTAATATGTCAAGAATCAAATTGTGAAAATGTAGAGGATTTTTTTTCTAGATTTGGTAAATCGATTTTTAGAAAAAAAGAATTTGAGATCATATCCAGATTAGCAGATTCCGGTAATGTCATTTCTTTAGGTGGTGGTTCAGATCAGAATCCAGAAATAAAAAATATTCTTATTTCACAACACCTTGTAAGGCTTGTTGCCCCTATGTCTGAAATTGAAAAAAGGATTAAAAATGGTTCAGGCAGGCCTCTTTGGGAAAAGAGAGAAGAGCTTTACCAGAAAAGAGAAGGGGAGCAGTCGTTAGGATTGAAGATCAATACCGGAAACAAACAGATCGGAGAAGTTGTATCGTTAGTTTTGAGAACCTTGAATGCTGGTATAGAAATAATAAATAAACAGCATAACATTATTTTGGGATGGGGTAGTTCCAATCACTCTATTGATGAGGATAATTCTGTTGGGGTAATTGAAAACGATGTTTCTGGTTATCTTTTCGCGTTCCCAAAAGGTTGTAATGAAATTTTGAATTTTTCAGGTGGAGAAGGTTCAAAAACATACAAAAGCATCCATGGTTTGTTAGATTTTTTCAACCAAGCAGGGCTATCCAGAGATGGCTCTGTAGTGGTTATGGGTGGTGGCGCAATTTCTGATACCGTTGGTTTTGCAGCCTCTATACATTTAAGAGGCGTTCCTGTTCATCTTATACCGACCACTTTATTAAGTATGGTAGATGCTTCAATAGGAGGTAAGTTTGCTGTTAATTTTGGCAATGCAAAGAACCTTGTGGGAAATTTCCAGATGCCCAAATCGATAAGAATAGATTCTTCGTTTTTGCCGACTTTAAAACATGAAGAATATTTAAGTGGTTTGGCTGAAATGATAAAAATGAGTTGCCTTGATGAAGAGCTTTTTTCAGCTGTTTATAAAGATATCAAATCTCTCAAAAATCAAAATCTTATTAAATTGGATTCATACATAAAGAAAGTTGTTAATTTAAAGTGCGAGTATGTCGATGCAGACCCTTATGACATCGATAATCAAAGAATATTTTTGAATTTTGGGCATACAGTTGGACATGCAATCGAACTGTCTTCATCCGAAAAAATAAGACACGGTGAAGCGGTTGGGCTTGGCATGGTCGCAATGTCAAAATGGTCCGAGATGGAAGGATTATCTGAAACAGGAACAGCTGGGATTATCCAAGATATGTTAGAGAGGGCAGGTCTTCCAACAAACATTGAACATTTCAATATAGATAAAGCTTCTTTCTTTGAAGCTCTCCAAAAGGACAAAAAATGGACATCCCAAGGCTTGAATGTTGTGTATCCGAAAGCAATTGGGGATTTTGAAATTTCCAATTTGACAAACCCTCCAGCCGAAAAATGGTTAGACTTGATATCATGAAAATATTGGTTCTTGAAGGCCCTAATTTGAATATGGTTGGCATTCGTGAAACTGAAACTTATGGTGGCATTTCATCATCTGATCAAAAATCATCTATTGACGCTTGGGCAAAATCAAAAGATATCTCTTTGACTTTCAAGAACATTTCAGAAGAAGGTTCTATTGTTGACTGCATAAATGATTCTGCAGTGCTTTTTGAAGCCTTGATCATCAATCCAGGAGCATTGTCTCATAGTTCATTTTCAATACGTGATGCCTTAAAGGGTTTGGCAATTCCTGTTGTTGAGGTGCATTTGTCAGCTGTTCATTCAAGAGATGAATCATGGAGGAAACAGCTTGTTACTGCTGATGCAGGGCAACCTGTAATATCTGGTTTTGGGTTTGAAGGTTATAAAATGGCCATCAGGTTTTTAACCGACTCTTAACATCACAATGGAAATTGGTTTTATATCTTTAACAATAGGTTTGTATCTGACATTCATATTTTCAAAACAAATATATCTTTACTTATGTGGCAATTCAGACTCAAGCCAAAAAAAAATTGCTTTATTTGGCTTTTTTGGTTGGGTTATTGTTGCGTTTGGTGTTTCAGACGCCATCAATTCAGACTTTTTCAAAACAATGGGACCTGTAGAAGGTCTTATGTTTATTGTGATGATGAGCTTTGGTACATTTTTTATTTTTGGCATTTTGATGTACCTAGGCTCAATCATTAATTTTTCGCGCGAGTAACATGCAAACAATAGAGTTTATCTATTATTGGAGAAGTTTCTTGAACAGGATTAATCCCGTTTCTGCCAATGGTCTATTTTGGCACCTGCAGGATCATCCTCGATGCCGTAAACTTTTTTGCCTCTGTATCCCTTCATGACAGCTTTGTCGAATTCTGCTATTTCAGCAGCATACTTGATCCAACATTTATAAATTTCATTTTCAGGCTCATAACCCTCTATGCCTATTTCGTTTAGCCTGAAGCGACATCCCTCCACATCACCTTCTGTCCATAATTTTTCAAATTCGTGATCACGACCATGTTCAGGCATGCCTGTAAATGGGTTGGGTTTGTTTTTTACCCATACTTGAAAAGATTTTTTCACATACAGGTTTTTCCTATATGTCGCATTGACTGATTTTGAAGACCTTATGCTTGTCATGTGGATTGCCCCAAAACCGCTATTCTTGGATTCCCCATAATTCATAATCAGCAATAGGGCAACTGTTCCAAGCAATGTGCTCACCAGGACTCCAAAAAGCATAATTTCAGGCCTTTCGGCATTTGTGCTTAGGCCCCAACCAACAAGTATGACTGAAAGCACCCCGATTGCAGCAATATACTCAATGAGCTTGAAGCCCATTCTGTAAGCTTGGAAAACCATCCAAGCTGCTGTTAGGTTCCAGGTTAAAATCGAAAAGGAATTGAGTTCATTCATAATCTATGATTATGCGTAATCATACTTCGAGGCTTCATTGCTTCAAATATCTTCAATTTGTGTTTATAATTTCTAGGTTTAAGCAACAATAAGGAGTATTGGTTATGAAAAAATATTTTATCTTTTGTTTAGTTTTCTTGGTAAGTGTTTTGAGGTTAGACACTCATACATTCAGCAATCTTTCCCTGGAAGAGCAAGTTAGAGCGACTGATTTTGCAGTTTTAGGTGAGGTTGTTTCTTATGAATATCGCATAGATCCTTCTGAAAGATTCTGGAAAAGAACATATGTAACAATCAAGGTTCAAGAGGATTTGATGAAGAATATAGAAAATTTTGCTACATATCAGCAGGTTGGGGATAATGTTTACATTGAGATTGATCATCCAGGTGGTGTTTTTGATGGTTTAACAACCAGGATATCTGGTCACCCTCAATTTTTCCCAGGTGAAGTTTATGTATTGCATTTATGGAATAGAGATGCTAGAAACATAGCTGTTCCTGTTGTTGGTTTTAGCAATGGTGCTTATAGGGTCATTCCAGACAATAATGGCGTAGCAAGAGTTTATGGTTTTGAGGGCGTTTACCCTGTCAAGGGTTTTATTTCTAGAGAGGTTACTGATAGCCCTTTGGAAATTATGGAGATAGGCACAATGGCAGTTGACGCTGATTTTGGAGAAACTGCTCAAGATGGATCTCCTATAACCTTGGATGCTTTTTTAGTCCAGGAAAAAAATATGCTTTCACTGTTGCGGGGAATCGATTTTGAGGAGGGCGAAGAGTAATGGCTAAAAAGAATTTTAAGTTTAATTATTTTCTCTTTCTTTGTATTTTTCCGATTGTTGTTGCTATAGCAATCGCGTTCCCTCAGAGTGTAACCACTCATGAATACAACAGCAGTGGTGGGGTAAAGGCAACAAGTCCTTTAGAGTTTCATTTCAATCCCAATTATTCTGGAAGCAGCTTCACTCAAGAGGAATGGAAAGTTTTATCTCAAGAGGGAATGACTTGGTGGCAGTGGATTGAAACTGCTGACCTTGATGGTGTTTATGTTGCTGATGACGCTCCGAGATGTCCAGATTTTGGAAACAACCAGTGGGACTGGTCAGTTTGTGATGATTTAGGCGGTGCTGCTGGTTGGGCAGTGTTTACATGGAATGGACAAGGGCAAATGGTTGAATGTGATATTGAAATGCATGAAAATAGAGCCAATAACTGGAGCCAGGAAAGAGTAAGATCAATTTCTGCTCATGAATTTGGTCACTGTGCTGGTTTTGCACATCCTTTTGATGGTTTTGGTCCACCTGAAGGTTTGGAGGATTTTCAATCTGTTATGAATTACAGCACTCCACCCGACCCTCCAGGTCTTAATAATTTCGGATCAGGTGTTCATTATGATCCACGAGGACACCATGATGCCACTGATGCTTCAGGTAAATACCCATGTGGCAATCCAGAGGGATGTTTGCCAGTTGATGATCCGGATGATCCAGATGATCCAGGTGGCGGCGGAGACACAAGTGGTTCAGAAGCAATTATCGTTAGCGACAAAATTGTTGGAGAGGGTCCAGAATCAACATTTAATTTTGATGGTGGAAGTTCAACTCCAAGTGAACTAGGTACTTATATAGCTGTTTACGAATGGAATTGGGGTGATGGTACAACTGATTTGATTCCATGTTTGGATGGATTGTGTGCAACTGTGATAGCACATACTTACAATTTAAACTGTACAGAGCTTCAACAGGATGAAAAGGGGAACTGTTACTATGATGTAACGTTAACTGTTGGTGATGACTTGGTTCCACCAAGTCTTGATACCGATACTGTAACGATTAAAGTCAAGAATCCTTTTGCGAATGAAGATCCTGTTCCTTTGATAAATATTACATGTATTGACAACTGTAAAACTGATAAAAATGGAAACATACTAAATGAACCAAACGAATTAAATTTCTTTAAGTCAATTGACGATGGGGTAACTTTTAATTTTGATGGTTCAGGGTCTTTGGATCCTGATGGAATTGTTGTGGATTGGACTTGGAACTTCAGTGATGGCAGTCCATTAGTTAATGACAGTGTTGTTGATCATGAATACACTCAAGGTGGTTCTTTCCCAATACTTTTGACAGTTGTTGATAATGAGGGAGATGACGGAGTTATGCCAACTCCTCCTTTTGTATTAGTTCCATCCTATCCACTTCCTGTTCTACTAGACTTCCCTTCCGATCAAGCATGTGACGCTCCTTACAGAAGTAGGTTTGTTTCAAGTGATGATAGTTGGGAGATTGACAATGAGGATGCAGATTGTAGTGTATCTGATTCAGATGCATCTACAAGATGGGTAAGGTTCGATGGTTCTGAATCTGTTGACACTGATGGTTCGATAAGAAGTTTTATATGGAACTTCTCTGACCCTGATGATTCTGAGGGATTTTTGGCTGTTTGGACAAAGCAATTTAATTACACAAGGCCATGTTCATTGAATTCAAGCTGTGATACTGAAATAGCTTTAACTACATGGGACGGTCATTCAGGCCCTGGTGGGGTAGGTGATTTGATAATATCAGATCCACCATGTAAGAACGAAGATTCTGATGATGATCCAGAAAATTTCCAAGATTCAAATGGTGATTTATGTGATGATGATTGGACAATGGTTGATTATGACAGGTTGTTTAATGCTGGTGTTGATATACCAGGACAAATAACATTCAGATCCTCATTAAACGTTAGAGATAACAATTCAAACAAGAGTGATTTTGATCTTGAAAACAATTTGCATACTTTTGTTGTTGTCCATGAGCAGGAGGATGCTCTCTCTTCTTTTGTTAACAGCATTAATTCAACTGATGGTTCTTCATGTGCTGGAACTAAGAAAATTTTTAGTATTAGCTCTGATAAACCAGGTTCCGGAATGGCTGGATTTAATTATGAATGGGATTTTGGAGACGGTGATAGTGTAGTTGGTTTTACCAATATAACATTAGAGCAAAATATTGAAATTCTTTCTGGTGATTTATTCTGGAGAAACTCAATTGGGCAAGAAGGTGTTGTTGACAGTAACCCGATAGGTAATGAGGTTATTGATAGTGACCATAATCCTTCAAATGGTGGTTTTGATCCAGGTCTTACAGGACAAACAGTGACTTTCTTTACCGATAATGGTGTATCTACATGTCAAGTCGTTTCGCAAGCAGGTTTTTCTTTTACATGTGACAGTATCCCTGTTGATGTTGTGGAAGGCACTGTTTATAGACTGCCTGCAGCAGGTGTTTCTCACTGTTATACAAGTCCTGGCGTTTATGCAGTTGCTTTTGATTTTATTCAAGATGGTAATGTTGTAGAGTCTGATGGTTTGCAGGTTGCAATCGATCCTTTCATCATTAAGCAGAATGAATTACAAACCGTGCAGGCTGTTCCTGGCACAAGCAATTACACAATTGTTCATTTCCAAATCAAGGAAGATGTGTTGCTTAGTGATTCATTGTCGTTTGAAATCAGGGATCTTTGGGCTGGCTTGAATGACCTGCAAAAAGTTGATGCTGTAAGGATTTACAAGTCAAACCAAGCTGGTGACTTGTTAAGCTTAGAGCAGGAAGTCGTTGATCCATTTGTTGAGTCAACTTCATTTACCATTAGTTTAGATGGTCCGTTGTCTGCTGATGATTATTATGTCGTAACTTATGTTTTTGGGAGTTAAATTATGAGAAAATTTTTTAAATTATTTATTTTTGTTTTATGTATGGTTTTTGTTTCCTGTGGAGGTGGTGATTCTGATTCTCCTTCAGGTGGACCTGCAGGTGGTGGTGGAGGGGGTTCAACCTCTTCTACTTATGATTTTCAACCATTGATAACTCCTACGAAAAATGGAGTGGAGCAACCTTCTTTACAAGGTAATCAGGTTACCTTGACGGTGGAGTAAAGTGATGATTTTTAATTTAATTTTTTTCTTGCAACTATTTTTTAGCCCTTATACTGTTTTTGCTTCATCTGAAGCTCTTGATATACCAGAGGGATCGATTATCTTTAGAACAAATAGAGATGGTGGTGATGAGCTTTACATCATGGATACGAAAGGTGAAACCCCACATCGTTTAACCTTTAACGGAATCAGGGATGCTTCTCCGCAGATTTCACCAAATGGAAGGTATCTTATGTATTATGCTTGGGGCGCTTCCACTGATGAAACCTGTGCTGAAACTTTAAAAAACCCTAAACATAAAGGTATCTTTGCGCCAGGTATCTGTGATGGCACTTCTGAGGATGTTGTCATTATAGATTTGGTTAATGGTGACACTAATGTTTTAACAAAAGATTCAAGCATTAATGGTCAAGCTCTATGGAGCCCTGATGGTGAATGGATCACGTATGTTACTGACATGGGTCAGGAATCTGAAATCATTCTTACAAAACCTGATGGCTCAAAAAGAACAGCCGTGACTAGAAATTACTGGGGTGATTACTCTCCTTCTTTCACGCCTGATGGAAAATATATGATTTACGAGTCTTACAGACTTGAGCAAGATGTTTATCCACCAATTGGTCATTATTTCCCAAAACATAATCTTTATGAGGAAAATACTGTTTTGGAAACTTGGTCACAAGAAGCTTATAGAGATTTATTTATAGTCGATCTAGATTGCATTATGGATATTGAAGGTTCAGATATTGAGAATTGGGAAAGTTTGGAGCCTTACGATCAGAGAAACACATTAAGCCCTGAAGCTTTATGCGAAGAAAGAATTACCGATGAGGTAGACAGTAATATTAAACCTGCTGTTTCTCCTGATGGAAAATGGATTGCATACATGGCAAATAGACCTGGTATCAGAAATTATCTTTATCTTATGAGTGTTGCTTTAAATGAAGAAGGTGAAAGAGATATGATTACTGTCATGCTTGATGTTGAAAGAGATTTTTGGGGTGACATGACTGATTCAAAAGTTTTTTATTCTGAAAATCCTTACATGTGGCTTGGTGCAAATACATTTAAATGGTCACCAGATTCAAGTCAAATCTTGATTGAAGCCAATGTTTACACCGTTCCCAGTATGTTTTTGGAATCTGCAAAAGGTAAAAGCAGACTATCTGGAAAGATGGATGGAGGATTATTGATATCAGTTGTAGCTGAAGCCCTTGTTGTTTATGACCTGCCAACAGGTTCCATAGCTCCAGTTAGATTGTCGAATTCTGTGGGTGTTGACCATAGCGGCGACTGGTCTCCAGATGGAGAATGGGTTGTGTATTCTGCTCAAGATAGATATTTGAGACATGAAATATACGTAACTCATTTAAAAACTGGCTATACAAAAAAATTGACAACGAATAGAGTTGGTGATTTTGATCCTGTATGGGTCACTGGAAAATTGACAAAATGTGGTTTTGAGATAGAAGGCATGCCAAAAAATGATGTTTCTTCTGATGTTTTTGAATCAATTGAAACAATCAGGCCATGTCCTTTGGATTAGTTTTTAATTTATAATAGCAGTTTGATTTTATTTATTTAGGAGGTTTTAAGTAATGAAGTTGGCGCCATTGGGCGATCGTGTAATAGTAAAGAGGCTAGATGCTGAGTCTTCTAGTCCAAGTGGTATTGTTATTGCTGATTCAGCAAAAGAAAGACCACAGAAGGGTACAGTTGTAGCTGTTGGCCCTGGGAAAAAGGAAGCAAACCTTAATGGACAAATGCTTGTTCAACCAATGAATTTAAAAGTTGGTGATACTGTTGTTTTTTCAAAATATGGAGGAAACGAGCTGTCGCATGAGGGAGAAGAATATTTAATTCTTAGAGAAGATGATATTCTTGCACAAATAAAATAAATATAAATAAAGAGGTTTAATATTATGGCAAAACAATTGATTTTTAATACTGAAGCAAGGGAAAAGTTTTTAGGAGGCGTTGAAAAAGTTGCTAAGGCAGTTGGTGAAACGCTTGGTCCAAGAGGCAGAAATGTTATTCTTGATAAAAAATTTGGCTCTCCTGTTGTTACAAATGATGGAATAACTATTGCAAAGGAAATAGAACTTCCAGATCCTTTTGAGAATATGGGAGCACAGGTTGCAAAAGAAGCAGCAAGTAAAACGAATGATGCTGCTGGAGATGGAACAACCACTGCTATTATTCTGACTGAAAAAATGGTTCAAGAGGGCTTAAAAGCTGTAGCTGCTGGAGCTAATCCAATGCTTTTAAAAAGAGGCATTCAATCTGCTGTTGATGCTGTTGTTGAAAATTTGCAAAAAACAGCAAAACCAATTAAAGGTAGACAGGATATTGAGCGTGTTGCAACAATATCCGGAAACAATGATTCAGAGATTGGTAGATTGATAGCTGAAGCAATAGAAAAAGTTGGAAATGATGGAGTGATTACGATTGAGGAATCTAAGACAGGTTTAACTACTGGTCCTGATTTTGTTGAAGGAATGCAGTTTGATAGAGGTTTCCAGAGTCCTTATTTTGCAAACGATAAAGAAATGCAAAAATGTGAGATAGGTGGTGATGACAGGGGTGTTTTGATTCTTATATATGAATCAAAAATTAGCAACGCACAAGAATTTTTACCAATACTTGAAAAAGTTGCTCAAGACGGTAGACCTTTTTTGATTATTTCTGAAGAGGTTGAAAATGATGTTTTGTCAACACTTGTTTTAAACAAGCTTCGTGGCACTTTAAACGTATGCGCGGTTAAAGCTCCTGGTTATGGTGACAGAAGAAAAGCAATGATGCAAGACATAGCTATTTTGACCGGTGGTGAATTTATTAGTAAAGATCTTGGAATGAAACTTGAAAATGTTGATGTAGATCAAATGGGGGTTGCCCAGAAGGTCATAATTGATAAAAATAATACAACAATAGTTAGCTCAAACTCAGGTTCTCCTGCAGTTTTGGGGAGGATAGAGCAAATAAGATCTGAAATTGATGGCACTGATAGTGACTGGGAAAGAGAAAAGCTTCAAGAAAGATTAGCAAAGTTAGCTGGTGGTGTTGCTGAAATAAAAGTAGGTGCCCCAACAGAAGTAGAAATGAAAGAAAAGAAACATAGATTTGAAGATGCTTTATCAGCTACAAGAGCCGCTGTTGAAGAAGGTGTTGTTCCTGGTGGTGGTGTCACTTTGCTTAGATGTGTTGATAAAATTAAAAAATTGAATGATGAGGATGTTTCTATAAACTGGGGTATAAATGTTGTTAGGAATGCTTTAACAGAACCAATGAGAAGAGTTGCTGAAAATGCTGGTTATGAAGGTTCTGTAGTTGTTGAAAAAGTTCAAGAACAAAAAGGTTCACATGGATTTAATGCATTAACTGGAGAATACTGTGATTTGCTTAAAGTTGGAGTTATAGATCCTCTTGTTGTTACAAGAAGCGCTTTGAGAAATGCTGCTAGTATTGCATCAATGGTTTTAACTACTGAAGTTATGGTTACAGATCTTCCGGAAGAGAAAGAGCAACCAATGGGTGGACCTCCTCCTGGTGGAGGAATGCCTGGAATGGGCGGATTTTAATTTAAGGAAATGGGGGTGAAATTGTTCACCCCCGCCTTATTTAAAATAAAATCTAACTATGCTTAAAAAAATAATAATATTTTTTTGCCTTGTTGCTTCTTCCAGTTTTTCATTTTTATTGGATGCAAAAACTGTTGATGAGTCAACCGGTATAAGACTTAATTTACCTTCATCTTGGACGTGTAATTCCACTCAGGAGGATTCTTGGGAAGTTGTTGTTCCTGATACAGAGTATTCTTCAGGTAAAAAATTTAAAAATGGCTGGCTTAAGATTGAAGAAGTTGGTGATCGGTTTATTTGTAATTCTGGTTCACAAAAAGTTTTAGATGTAAGATCCACACCTCTAGGTGTTTCATCAGGGCAGGTTTCCACTACAGTTCTTAAAGCGAGACTGTTAGAGAGACACCTGCAGGAGAACCTTGGCTTTGAGGTTGATTCAAAAACAGTTTATTCTGATAGTCACTATATAGTCAGGCTTGACTACACAGATCAAAACCAAAAATCTGGAGCTTGGTGGATTGTCTATAGCCAAGAGTCTTCCACTTTGCATAGATTATGGATGACAGATGTTTCTTTATTGAACGGAAAGCAGATTGAAGAATTTGAAAATCTGTTTTTTGTTTCTGTTTATCCTGTAATTTTTAATTTAGGGCCTATTGTCTTAACAGAAAGATCTGCAACAGCATTAACTTTCTTTTTTATAGGTATTGTTTTGCTTTTAACTTTAGGCAAAAAAGGTGTAGATGATTTTATGAGGTCTTTTGACGAGCCAGGAGAATTGTTTGCAGATTTTGGTAAAGGGGAAACATTCTTTTATCCTTTTGCACTGGTTTTATGCTCCTCTTTTCTTTTTGTTGGATTCACCTCATCCTTGAAAGGAATGCTTTTATCTTGGATTAATGGGAATGTTGTTTATGCATACTTGGAGGTAATGAAGTTTTCAGTTTTTTCTAATGTTGAAAATGATCCTGAAAAAGGTTACATCGTATTAGCTGGTTTGGCCCAAAATTTAATTAATTTCTTTAGACAGCATATAGACATGTTTATACAATGGTTTCCTGCTATAGTTATTGGTTTGTGGTTTGTAAATGCGTTAGCAAACTATCTTGGTTCATTAATTGTTAAGAGTGATTTAAAGTTTGGTACAACATTTTTTGCTTCCAGCTTGTTAACCCCTTATAGCTGTATTCTTGGTTTAGGCTGCTTATTGGCTTTCTTCACTCAAGGCTTTTCTTTGTATATTGGGATCACACTGATTGGTTTTGCTGCATTTATGCTTTTTAGAGTTGCTGTTTTAGGTTTTGGTCAACTTTACAGATTGTCTAATTCTCAAGCATATACCGCTATTATCTTTTCTAGATTTATGTGGGTTTTGTTCGTTGGAGGTATTATTTATGGCTTTTCAACAGAAATGATTATGCCTGCATATGAGCAAGCTATTGTTTTAGATTACTCATTGGTTAGCTAATATCCTAAAATTCATAGAATTTTATATAAGAATTAATTTATAATCTTTAGGTTGCGGGATATGAAGTTTTTTATATTGATTTTTTCTTTGCTTTCTCTTCAAGCTTGTTTGTTGAACTTGGGGGTTGGTAAAACTGTTGCAGAACAAACAAAAATTGCTCCATTAGAAAAAACAAAAGAAGCTATTGATAAAACTCTTGAAGCCGCTTTGTTGGTACAGCTTTCATCTGATGTTTGCTTGCAATTACAACTTAACGATAAGGATAACGGTAATCATGGAGTGATAAAACCACGAGTTGAAAATAGAGTTGCGATACTTGAAGGAACTATAGAAACTATCGGACAAAAGAGAGAAGCGGAAAGATTGGCAAGTTTAGTCCCTGAAATTAGAGATGTTGTAAATAGGCTTGAAATTATTGGCCCAAGAGATGCTACTGAGGTATGTGAGTTTGTTGGTTTTGGCTTAGATGATGATGAAGACGATCATGCTGAAGAGGAAGATGATTCAAGAGATCCTATTGATCCAGGTTTGCCGGGTGGTGGCCATCCTGGTATCCCACCAATAATTCCACCAGGAGGTCCAGGGAGAATTTTATGAAAATTTTAAAAATATTATTTTGTTTATTCGTTATATCTTTTTCAGATGTTGATTTAGGTGATTTTGAAAGAGGTAGATTTGAGGAAATTTATAGAAATTCAAGAAATAGTATCGTAGGGATAAAAGTTGTTAAATCAAAAATGTCTACTTCGGTTTATGGTGATGTCAGCCAAACTGAAATAGGTAGCGGTTTTGTTTATGACTCTGAAGAAGGTCTCATATTGACAACAGCTTCAAATGTAAGAGACGCTAAACATGTTGGAATTCTTTTTAATGATGGGAGGTCAGTAGAGGCTAAAGTAATTGGTTACGATGTGCCTACAGATTTGGCAGTTTTGGAACTTAAGATCAAGAGACCTCATATTCCATCTTTGAAATTATCTCAAAATTCTTATTCTGTTGGTGAATCTTTAATGGTTATGTCTCCAAACCCTGAAGGTATTTGTTGCAATACTTCAAAAGGAATTGTTTCTGCTACGACTTTATCCGGTAACAAGCTGGGTGGTGGATTATCTACATTTTTTCAATTTGATGCAGCTTTGAATGGGGGACAACAAGGGGGAGCCTTGCTTTCTTTAAGGGGTGAGGTGATTGGAATGCCCACATTGAAGCAAAGAAATAGTGAAAATTTATTTTTGAACTTTGCTCTTCCTGTAGATATCATCAACATCGTACTGCCTGAACTTATAGAAAGCGGAAGATATTTACATGTCGATTGGGGTTTGGATCCTGTGGCTATACCTGAAGAAATTAGATTAAAAACAGGTTATCTTGGCGAAGGTCTTTATATACCAGGGCTTGCTGAAACTGGTTCTGGTTGGAGAACTGGATTGAGGACAGGTGATATTATTACGGCATTAGATGGTAAATCTTTAGCTGTGCATGATGATTTTTGGTCAATTTTTGGATCTTGGATAGATAAAGATAATTTTTCTATGAAAGGGCATACTGTTACTATCTACAGAAACGGCACTTTCTTAGATTTTGATTTTAAGGTCGTCAGACGAATTATAGATTTTGACGAAAAGAAATTTTTTTAAAGAGGTTATGTTATGAATTTTAAGAATAGTTTGTTTGTTTTGTTCGCAGTTGCATTTTTTGCATTTGTTTTTGGCGAGGACGATCCCAAGTGGGTTGAAAATGTCAACACAAGTGTTCAGTCAACTGTAACTGTTACAGCTGGTGGCGGCGATTACGCTGGAGATAAATCCGGTTTCGTCTTAGGCGGAGGTTCAGGTTCAATTGTTACTCCTGAAGGTCATATTGTTACAAATTGTCACGTTATGGGCTGGGGTAAACAAAGATGGGCTTTTATAAGGTTGAATGATGGCTCTGTAGAGGATGCAAAACTTTTGTTTAACAATTGCAAGATTGATATAGCTATTCTTCAGATTGTTCCTGAGCCAGGAGAAGAGGGTAAGGTCTTTCCTTATGTGAAATTTGGGGATTCTGATGAAGTGGTTGCAGGGGAGCAGGTTTATGCAATAGGAAACCCTGGAGATAGTTCTAATTTCACAATGTACAAAGATTTTTTGCTTAAAAACACAGTAACAGCTGGTTCGGTTAGAGATAGAGTTCTTTCTCCACAATTGGTTAATCGTATGTTGGGTGGAAATGGAGCAATAGGTGGTACATCAACTGTTTGGGATTACGGTACAGAGCTTTCACATACTTTTGATACTGATGCAACTATCAATGGTGGTAACTCAGGGGGGCCTTTATTTGATGAGAATGGTTTTCAGGTAGGTGTTAATTTTGCAGGATCTTCTATGCTTGAAGGTCAAAATATGGCTATAGTCTCCAATGATGCAAAAAAAACCTTGCTTGACACGATTGATCATGGTCGGGTTGTATACCCATGGTTAGGTCTTTATGTGTTTATAGACAGGATGACTCTTGAGTGGTCTGATGAAATTGGCATACAGGGAAGGAACCCTTTAGGCGGTGGCATGGGTGCATTTGGAGGAAGAGAAGCTTGGGACAGGGCTTCAGACACATTTGCTAGACAAGCTAGAAACCAAGTTAAGACACCTTTTGAGGTTTTTGATGTTTATCCAGAAAGTCCTTCTTACAAAGCAGGGCTCCGTCAGGGAGACAAAATTCTTGAAATTGCCTGGGACATGAATGATGATGGCAAAATCACAAAAAGCGAAATGAAAATGCCAAAGGATGCTTTTGAGGCAAGGTTTTGGATTCGCAGTTTAGATAAGAATATTAAAGTGATTCTTTCAGTTGAAAGAAATGGACAGGTTTTCAATGTTCCTGTTGTTTTAGGTGAACAGCCAGGTGAAGGCCAATTTGCAGGGGGAACTTTATGAAAAAAATAAATTTCTCTAAAAATGATAAAACTACAATTCTCTTAGTTCTTTTTGTTCTGTTTTTTTCTTTTGCAGGTTCTCTTTTTGCAAAAGAGGTTCCCACTTTTGATTTAGACACTTCGCAATTACCAACCGTTAAAGCTCTTGAGGTTATTGATCCATCATTAGCTTCAATAGAGGTTGTTGAAAACAGGTATGGAATCAGTATGTCTGGAACTTTTACTAGGACTGTGGGGATCAATGGTTTTCCTGGTGTTGTTATTTCTCCAGATGGATTTGTTGTTACTACAGCTAAAAACATGGAAGATGCATTAAGGATTAATGTGATTGTTGCAAATAAAAGATACACTGCATCTTTGGTTGGTTCTGATAAGTTTAATGATGTTGCTTTGTTGAAGATTGACAATCCAGATACCTTATTTGAAGCTGCCTCTTTTGCTGATTCAGATAAATTGACACAAGGTCAAACTGTTATAGCCGTTGGAAGGCCCTTGCCAAATCAGCAAGCAGCAACAAGAGGCATTGTCTCAGCTTTGAGAGATTATTTTTTACCTAACGGTTACCTGATGCCCAATATGATTCAGACTGATGCTCATAATTTTACTTTCAATAGAGGTGGACCTTTAATAGACTTAACAGGAAAAATAATAGGCTTGATGTCTTTTTCGGTTCAAGAGAATCAAGGTACACCTCAATACCTATCAACAAGTGTTTTGGATTTGAATTTTGCAACACCATCGAATATTGTTTGGGAATCTGTATACAAAATGATGCAGGGTGAAGAGGTTTTTCATCCTTGGGTTGGACTTGGTTTGAGGCCTTTGGATGATACATTAGCAATTTATGCAAATATCCCTGAAGAGTATTTAGGAAAATCAGGAGTCATGGTCCAGGATGTTGACCCTAACTCCCCTGCTTCAAGACAAGGTCTATCAAGAGGTGACATAATACTTGGAATGACAAGAGTAAGGCGACTTTACAATGGTGAGGAAAATACAAGTGAAGAGATTGTGTCAACTCCTTTAGAGTTAGCTGGTTTGATTCGTGACAGCCACCCTCAAGACACTTTAGGCTTTGTGGTGTTGAGGTCTGGAGAGGTTGAGGAATTTTTAATGAGTCCTGAAGATAGGCCAGTTGAAGCGTTGCCAGGTACAGTTTAAACAAGAAATCTTATTTTGAAGATTTACAAACTGATAGCATTTTGTCTATTGTTTTCTAATTGTGCATACAAGGAAAGTGATTATTTATTCAGCATTAATGATCAATCTTTTACTCAATCAGAACTTTCCAGGCGGCCAGATTTTATCCTTTTAAAAGAAAATAATGCTAGTGATCAGGAATTTCAAAGTCTTGTTGAATATTTTCTTTTAGAAAACCTTGCTCTCAGGGAAGCTTTTTTTAGAAACATTCAAACCAATTACAGCGCTTCCGAATCAGCAGCTATTAATTGGGCCGGATTGAATTTTGAAGATAATGGTGAGTTGGTTTCTTTTTTAAATAGAAATAATTTATCTTGGCCAGATATTGTGATTCACTTTCAGAGAAAAATCACTTACGAAGATATTATGGATCTTTACCTTGGTGTAACTGATTTTGATATTGAAAGATGGTGCGACAACAATAAAGAAGTTCTTGATTTTATGTGGGGTGAATGGGCAAAAGGAACCAAAGTTTCTTCTCCTGAAAAGATTCCAGAAACTTATGCATATCAATATTGTCGAAGTGCCTTAATACAACATAAATCATCAAATCCTATATACAAAGAAAAAGCAATTGAGGCAATCTCAAGAGGTGTAAAAATAAAATGGTCAACAAAGTAATAAACTATAAAGCAAGATTGATTTTAGACAGCAGGGGCTTTCCTTCTGTGCGGGTGGATCTGAAATTGAATAATGGGATTGTTGTTGGGTCTAATGCTCCTTCTGGAGCATCTACAGGAGCGCATGAAGCCTTAGAGCGTAGGGACGGAGGTTCTTTTTGGTGCGGAAAAGGTGTAGATGATGTTTTAAATGATCTTAACAACAATATTATTCCTGAAATCTTAAATATTGATCCCAGAGAGCAGGGCAGAGTAGACGAAATTCTTCTTCAATTGGATGGTACAGCTCAAAAATCAAAACTTGGCGCTAATTGTTTATTACCATTGTCTATGGCAATCTGTAGAGCTGGCGCTGTAATTGAAAACCAAGAGCTCTTTCAGTGGATATCCTGTTTAAGTGAATCCAAATCATCTTTACCTATACCGACTATGAATGTTTTGAATGGTGGAGCTCATGCAAATAATAATTTAGATGTTCAGGAATTTATGATTGTTCCTTGGCTAGCTGGAGATTTCTTGAATTCCCTTAGAGCAGGTGTTGAAATATACCATGAATTAAAATCTACAATAAATAATAAGCAAATGTCAACGTCACTAGGTGATGAAGGTGGTTTTGCTCCTGATTTAAAAAGCAATTTAGCAGCATTGGATTTGCTCGATGAATCAATTTCTAATTCAAGATATAGTCTTGGTGAGAATGTATTCTTGGCTTTAGATGTTGCAAGTTCAGAATTGTTTAAAGACAAATATTATGAATGGGAGGGTTCATCAGTTGCTTTTCAGGATTTGGTCGATATTTATGCTGATTGGACTTCCAGGTATCCTATAGTTTCGATAGAGGATGGAATGGATGAATCACACGATGAAGCATGGTTGCTGTTGAATGAGATATTAGGAAAAAAAATTAATATTGTTGGAGATGATTTACTTGTAACACAGGTAAAAAAAATCAACCATGCTATAGAGAATAATCTATGCAACACTTTGTTGGTTAAATTGAATCAAGTTGGTACAGTTACTGAAACTATTGATGCGATAAAAAAAGTTAGATTGGCAGGTTGGGACTGGTCAGTAAGCCATAGGTCTGGTGAAACTGAAGATGATTTTATTGCAGATCTTGCAGTTGGAACAGGTTCTCGATTCATTAAAACAGGTGCACCTGCAAGAGGGGAAAGAACATCAAAATACAATAGACTAATTGCTATTGCTTCAGATCATAAGGATTTGAAATTTAAGAATATAGGAGTAAGATTTAGATAATGAAGGCTTTAATAACAGGTATTAGTGGTTTTGCAGGGAGTCATCTAGCAGAGTTTTTGCTAAATGAGCAAGTTGAAGTTTTTGGACTCATAAGACGAAGGTCTCCCTTGCATCATTTAAATTCAATTCAGGATTCAATCAATCTTGTTGAAGGAGATTTGCAAGATTCAACAAGCTTGAGAACAATCTTAAGGGAAGCTAAGCCAGACTGGATCTTTCATCTTGCTGCTCAATCATTTGTTCCAACCTCTTGGAGAGCACCTGCAGACACTATTAACACCAATATTACCGGACAGGTTAATCTTTTCGAAGCTGTTCGTGACTTATCACTTTCTCCAACTATACAGATTGCATGTTCTTCAGAAGAGTATGGCCTTGTTCACCCAAATGAAACTCCCATAAAAGAAGATAACCCTTTAAGACCACTTTCTCCTTATGCTGTAAGTAAGGTTGCTCAAGATTTTCTAGGTTATCAGTATTATCAATCTTATGGTATGAAAATTATCAGAACAAGAGCTTTTAACCATACTGGACCGAGACGAGGTGAGGAATTTGTTGCCAGTGCATTTGCACGACAAATCGTAAATATCGAAAGAGGAGCTCCAGCTGTTATAAAGGTTGGGAACCTTGATGCTGAAAGAGATTTTACAGATGTAAGAGATGTGGTTTCCGCATATAAAGTATCTGTTGAAAAAGGTAAGCCAGGCGAAGTTTACAACATATGTACTGGAACTGCAATTTCTATTTCTACATTGTTGGAAAAGTTGATTGATTTGTCCTCCATTAAACCTGAGGTGATAAAAGACCCGGATTTAGATAGGCCAAGTGATGTGCCTTTGTTGCTTGGAGATTGTAGTAAATTTAAAAATCAAACATCTTGGGAACCAAAAATATCTTTAGATCAAACTCTAGAGGATTTGCTTAATTGGTGGAGAGATCAGTAATTAGAAAATCTGGTAAGTATTCACAAGTAATTGAAGATTCAAGCCTTGGTTGGTCAATCGCAGTTGCTGTTGGAATTGGATTGTATTTTGGTCAAATGTACGATAAGAATAATGATTCTGAGCCTTTGGGAACTTTGATTGGTTTTTTGATTGGATTAGGAGCAGCATGCAGGTTAGTTTTAAAAGTACATAAAAGATTGAATTCTTGATTCATGGAAAGTCTTTTTTTGTTTGGAATCCTCAATGAAGATTCATTATTCGACTTCTACAGGCCAAAAATATTTTCTGGCTTATTGGGTTTTTTGATTTTTTATTCATGGGTGCCTATAAGTTTTTTTGTTAAAAATAATATCAAAAATATCAATCAAAAGCTTTTAAGAACAATATTATTTTTGCATTTTCTTCTTGCATCTTTTTTGATGATTTTTTATAAAAATTTAATTATTCAAAAGGACTCTTTTCTTTTTTTTATCATTGGTTCTATTTTTGGATTGGTGAAAATGGTAAAAAAGTCTAAAAAAACGAATTAATTTAGTTAATTTTTTAATATATCGATTTATGATTTTCAACTTAGATATATAAGTTTTTAATCCGATTGTTTTTATGACTATTTTTGAATTTAAACCCGAAGATCAAGATCACCACCACGGTGACGACCACCACGGCGACGACCACCACGGCGACGACCACCACGGTGACGACCACCACGGCGACGACCACCACGGCGACCATCATCATAGCGCATGCGCTCATCCAGAATATGAATTGCTAAATATTTTTAACTGGAAAGGTATTGGCCCAAAAGGGGGAACTGTTCACACTTATGTGGAAGAGCAGCCATGGATGCCAGCTTTTTGGAAATGTTCTGGCCCTGGTTCAGATCCAATGGGTGAGATAAGTATGACCATGGCTTTTAATACGTTTATTGTCAGTGGTATTTTGATTGCTTTGTTCAAAAAGGGAACTAGAAAGATTGAGTTTTTACCAGGGAAGGCACAGGCTTTTGCTGAAATCTGGGTTGATGGTCTGAGGAATTTCTTTGCAAGTTTTGGTGGTGAATATGTTGCTACAAAATATTTTGGCTTGCTTGGAGCATATTTCACTTTTATACTTTCTTTGAATTTATGGGGTATTATCCCAGGATTTCATTCCCCAACAGCAAATATAAATACAACATTGGCTTTTGGTGTTGTTGGCATAATTGCAAGTTTGGTAATTGGACTTAAAGAATCTGGTTTAAAACATATTATTGATCATTGGATGGGAGAGCCTGAGCCTGGAGATAGTTTAGCTAAGGTTATAGGTGCTATTTTGTTGCTCCCATTGGAAATAGTGGCTCAGTTTGCAAGAATGATATCCCTTGCACTGAGATTGTTTGGAAACATATATGGTGGAGATGTTGTTCTTGCCGTTTTTGTTGTTTTACTTGCAGATATAGCTGTAAAGATTTGGATCCCACTACCTTTACAATTGCCTGTTCTCTTGTTGCATATTCTTGCTTCTGTTATACAGGCAATAGTTTTTACAGCCCTGATATCGGTTTATATATCAGGCTTTTGTTCTCATCATCATGATGAAGAACATGATCATAAACATTAATTTAGGAGGTTAATTATGATTTTTGGTGACAGTGTAAATATTGATTTTATGGCTATTGCTTTTGCTTTTGCTATACCAGCAGCTGCTGCTGCGATAAGTCAAGGTAAGGCTATTTCAGCTGCTTGGGACGGAATGGCTAGACAGCCTGAGGTTTCTGATTCAATTGGAGGAAAGTTAATTATTGCTTTGGCTTTCCCTGAGGCTCTAGGTATTTTTGGTCTTCTTTTGGCCATAATGCTAATGGGTAAATTGTCTTAAGACAATGGAATTAATCACGCCCAAATTAGGGCAGCTTCTTGTAGAAGCTGCTGCTTTTGGTCTAGTTTGGTGGGCGTTTGTTAAATTTTTAGCTTCGCCCATCTCTAAAATTCTTGAAGAAAGAAAAACAAAGATCAAGCATGATGTAGATTTAGCCGAGAAAAATCGTGCAGACATGGAATCTTTGAAAGAAGATTATGACAAAAAAATGTCTAATCTTGAGATAGAGGTTAGTCAAAAGATTTCTGAAGCGATCAGTAAAGGTGAGGCTATTGTTGCGGAAATGACAGAAAAAGCTGAACTTGCATCTGAGGAAACGAAAAAGAAAATGCAGAAAGAAATTGATGACATGAGAGAGAGAGTTAGAAGGGAAATCAAGAAAGACGCTGCTGATTTAATTGTTGGTGTAAGTGAAAGGTTTTTAACTTCAAAGTTGGATAAAGAAGATGAGAAGTTGATTGAAAAGTTAATGGAGGAGGTTAGTAGCTCTCTTGAGACTTGAAGGTCTGTCTATCGGATCCGCTTATGCTAAAGGCGCTTGGAGAATTTGGTCTGATTCTGAAAAAGGGTTAACTGAATCAAAAGAGTGGTTTAATTCATTTTCAGCTTTGTTAATAGACGAACCTGATCTGATGAAGGTTTTTCAACATCCTTCAGTTTCTTCTAAGGAGAAGCAAGGTATTTTAGATTCGATTTGTAAGGATCTTAAGACCGACAAAGATTTTTATTTGTTTTTAAACATAATTGTTAAAAATGGAAAAATTGATTATTTCAGTCAGATAGCTGAATATTATGAGGAATTGGTTGATGACCATCAAGGCATTAAAAGAGGTGTTTTGGAGTTGGGTCAAGAAATTTCAAATAAATTATTAGCAAATTTTGAAAAAGATCTTGGAAAAAAACTTGGCTGCAAAGTTATTTTGAAACAAAAAACTGTTAAGGGTTTGATTGGGGGATTCAAGTTGAGGATGGGAAGATACATGGTTGACGCGAGTGTTCAAAGTGCATTGAAGAAAATTAAACAATCACTCGCAAGTAATTAGGAGGAAATATGAGTAAATTAAGAACTGATGAAATTGCATCTGCTTTAAAAAAATCTTTAGACAATCATAAAGATGCATTAAAGCTTGAAAGCGTTGGAACTGTTATACAGGTAAGAGATGGTATTGCTGAGGTGTATGGTTTAGACAAGGTTCAAGCAGGAGAGATGGTTGAATTTGAACCAGGAGGAGAAAGAGGTCTTGCTTTAAGCTTGAATGAAGGTTCTGTTGGAGTCATCATTCTTGATGATTACAAAGGCATCAAAGAAGGCAATACGGTTAAAAGATCTCAAAGACAGCTTGATATACCAACTGGTGAAGCTTTATTGGGAAGAGTAGTGGATGCCTTGGGAAGACCTATTGATGGAAAAGGCGAAATTATAGGTGCCTCCAATCGTCCTATGGAAATTATTGCCCCTAGGGTTTTGGAAAGAAAAGCAGTACATGAACCCTTGCAAACAGGATTAAAGGCAGTTGATGCGATGGTGCCGATAGGAAGGGGTCAAAGAGAGTTGGTTATTGGTGATAGGCAGATAGGAAAAACTGCAATTCTTGTTGATGCGATAATTAATCAGAAAAATACTGATGTTTATTGTGTTTATGTTGCGGTTGGACAAAAAGCATCTGCCGTTAAGGAGGTTGTTGAAGCTTTGGAGCAAGCTGGTGCTATGGATTACACAACAGTTGTCAGCTCTCCAGCAAGTTCACCGGCAGCTTTACAGTTTTTGGCTCCATATGCAGCTGCTGCAATGGGGGAACATTTCATGTTTGACGGTAAGCATTCTTTATTGTTGATTGATGATTTGTCAAAACAAGCGAATGCTTATAGAGAAATTTCACTTCTTTTAAGAAGGCCTCCAGGTCGAGAAGCTTACCCTGGTGATGTTTTTTATTTACATAGTAGGCTTCTTGAAAGAGCTTCTAAATTAAGTGATAAATTAGGAGGTGGATCTATGACATGTCTTCCTGTTATAGAAACACTTGAGGGTAACGAGACGGCATACATACCGACCAATGTTATATCGATTACAGATGGTCAAATTTTCCTCTATCCTGATTTGTTTAATGCAGGGGTAAGACCTTCTATCAATGTTGGTCTTTCTGTAAGTCGTGTTGGTGGTGCTGCACAAACAAACATAATTAAAAAGCTAGGTGGTAGTTTGAGATTAGAGTTAGCACAATATAGAGAAATTGAAGCATTTGCTAAATTCGGTAGTGATCTTGATGAAAGAACACAAGCAAGATTAGACAGGGGTCAAAGAATGGTTGAGATTTTAAAACAACCCCAATACAACCCAATGTCTATTGGTGAAATGGCTTTGGTGCTGTATGCAGGAACAAAAGGCTATCTTGATGCAGTTGAAGTTGATGACATTTCTCAATACGAATCTGAAATATTAACTTTTGTTAATCATGAAGATCCTGATTTGATGAATGAAGTTAACAAAGAAGCAAAATTAACTGATGAAATTGATAAAAGATTGAAATCTGTTTGTGAAAAATTCGCTAAGGTGTTTAAGAAAGGAGAGTAATGGCTGGTTTACGTGAAATACAAGGTCAGATTCGTTCTGTCAAAAATACTGCTAAGTTAACAAATGCAATGAAAATGGTTGCTTCCGTAAGGCTTGGTAAATTAGAACAGAAAACAAAAGAAGGGTCTAAATATCACGATGCCTTTGAAGGTCTTTTTAAAAGAATTATGAACATAGTTGGAGAGATCGATCATCCTCTTTCAAAAGATCCGATAGGTGGAAAACATCTTTTCATTTTGATAACTGGAGATAAGGGTTTATGCGGTTCTTACAACTCAAATGTTCTTAAATTATTGGCAGACAGGATTAAAGAATTAAACCTCCAAGCCGATGATTATATGGTTTATTCAATAGGGAAAAAAGGAAGATCCTTAGCTCTCTACAGAGGTGTTTCATTGCTTGATGATCATGTAGAGAATTTATCTTCTGATTTGCCAGATGAAGACATGAAGGAAATTTTAGGAAGGATTACAGATGGTTATATTTCTGGCGAATGGAGAGAGGTTGAGATACTTTATACAAAATATATCAATCAATCAAAATATTTAGCCAGCAGTTCTACATTGCTTCCTTTTAGAGTTGAAGAAAGCGCTGAGCAGGAAAATGTAGATTCATGGATATTCGAGCCCGGTCCAGATGTTATTGCAAAAATGCTTGTCCCTGTTGCTGTTAAAGGCATAGTGTTTAGATCATTACAAGAATCAATGACTTGTGAACAGGCTGCAAGAATGATTGCAATGACTCAAGCGACAGACAATGCGAAAGATATAGAAAAACAAAAAACAAAATTATTTAATAAATTAAGACAAGAGGCAATTACCAGTGAATTGTTAGATATTATTGGAGGAGCTGAGGCTATAAATTAAGGAGAATTTTATGAGTAAAGATACTAAAAAAGCAAAAGTTGCACAGGTGCAAGGTGTTGTTATAGATATAGCAATTGAGTCAGGCGATTTGCCAGAACTTCTAGAAGCAATTGTTTTAAAAGGCGATGAGTTAGTTGGATCAGGTGGAGAGTTGGTCTTAGAGGTTATGCAACATCTTGGAGATGATAAGGTTAGATGTGTTGCCATGGGTTCAACAGATGGTGTTTGGAGAGGGATGGAAGCACATCTTACAGGTGGTCCAATAAGGGTACCTGTAGGCAAACAGACTTTAGGAAGAATGATGGATGTTTTGGGTAACCCTATGGATGGTGGTGAAAAATTAGATTCTGGCAAAGATGTTAGCAGAGCAATACATCAGGCAGCTCCTGAATATGAAAACCAATCCACAGTTAGTGAGATTTTTGAAACCGGTATTAAGGTTATCGATCTTTTAGTTCCTTATGCAAAAGGAGGAAAGATAGGTCTTTTTGGTGGTGCTGGTGTTGGAAAAACTGTTTTGTTGACGGAATTAATTAACAATGTTGGAACAAACCATGGAGGCTATTCTGTTTTTGCTGGTGTTGGTGAAAGGTCAAGAGAGGGAAATGATCTTTGGCACGAGTTAGGAGAGGCTGGCGTTAGGGATAAAGTTGCTTTGATTTTTGGTCAAATGAATGAACCTCCTGGAGTTAGGTTTAGAGCTGGTTTGACCGGAGTCACGCTCGCTGAAGGTTTTAGAGATCTGGATGGAGGTCAAGATATATTGTTTTTCGTAGATAATATTTTTAGGTTTCTTCAAGCCGGTTCCGAAGTGTCAAGTTTATTGGGAAGAATGCCTTCAGCGGTTGGTTATCAGCCGACTTTAGCAACAGACATGGGAGCTTTACAGGAAAGAATCACATCAACAAAGAATGGTTCAATTACTTCTGTTCAAGCTGTATATGTTCCTGCCGATGATTATACAGATCCTGCTCCAGCAACCACTTTTGCGCATTTAGATGCAACAACATCATTAGACAGAGCTTTGGCAGAATTGGGAATTTATCCAGCTGTTAACCCTTTGATATCTAGTAGCAGAATGTTGGATCCAAGATTTGTTGGTGAACATCATTATGGCGTGGCTCGAAATGTTCTTTCTTTGTTGCAAAAATACAAAGAGCTTCAAGACATTATTGCTATCCTGGGAATGGAAGAGCTTTCTGAAGAGGACAAGCTTGCTGTTAACAGAGCAAGAAAAGTTCAGAGATTTTTAAGCCAACCTTTCTTTACTGCTGAGGTGTTTACTGGAAACCCTGGCATATATGTTGAAAAGCAAAAATCCGTTGAATCTTTTGAAAAAATATTAAATGGAGAAGGTGATCATTTACCTGAAGATGCTTTTTATATGGTTGGTGATTTTGATAGCGCTGTTAAGAAGGCGGAAAATCTTTGAGATTAACGATACTATCACCTAGGGGCAAGCTCTTGGATTCAGAGGTTGACTCTTTGATAATGCCTTTTAAAAAAGGTTATATAGGCATTAAAAACAATCATCAATCCATGACAGGTTTAATTATGCCTGGTGCGTTATGGGTAAAAAACAAAAATAAAGAAGAGGTCAGGTTTGTTTCAAATGGTTTTGCCGAAGTTAAAGATAACGAAATTCTTTTATTGACGGATGCTTCTGAGGAAAAAAGTAAAATTGATATGAAAAGAGCCGAAGAGTCTTTGAAAAGGGCTAAAGCCAGGCTGTTGGAAAGAGACTCCAATAAAAAAAGAGCCGAAGAGTCTTTGAAAAGGGCTAAAGCCAGGCTGGATGTTGTTAAGGGAGAATTTTTAAACGTCGTTAAATAAGATTGAAGTCAAAGGCGGAAAACCTTTAAAGGGTGATTTTGATGTGCAGCCTTCAAAGAATGCGGTATTGCCTATTCTCGCTTCCACAATAATTGCAAATGATAAATGCAGGCTTTATCCTGTTGTAAAGATATCCGATGTTGATGTTGCTGTAGGCATTTTGGAAAAGTTAGGTGCTAAATGTTCATGGGAGAATGGTGGCATCAATGTTGACACAAGATCTATCAATAGCTATTCAATAGATTTTAATTCAAGTAAAAAAATGCGTGCAAGTGTTTTATTTTTAGGAGCACTTTTAGCTAGGTTTGGTAAAGCGAAAGTGTATCTTCCTGGAGGATGCAAGATAGGAAAAAGACCTATAGATTTTCATTTAGCTGGTTTTGAATCTTTAGGCTTTCAGTGCAAGTATCATAAGGATGGTTTAATCGAGGTTTTTTACGATAAAAGGAAAGATAAACAGCATGAAAAAATAGTAAATATGGTAGGGGTTAGTGTTGGAGCAACAGAAAACATACTTATGGCTTCTATGTTTTTTCATAATAATGTAACTATTCATAATGCTGCAAGAGAACCTGAAATCATTTCTTTATGCAAGGCTTTAAAAAAATATGGAGCAAAGATTAAAGGTATAGGAAGCTCTTCTTTGTATGTTGAACATGATTCTCTTTCTGGCGCAAGGATAAAAATACCTTCAGACAGGATTGTTGCTGGAACTTTTGCATGTTGTCTTTTGTCAAGTAGAGGTTCTGGAAAAATACGTAATTATCCTTTTGACGATCTGGAGTCCTTTACAGCTCTTATTCAATCAATGGGAGCAAAGGTAACAAGAGATAAAAATGATATATTTATAAAATCACCAAAGTCAATAAAGGCAATTAATTTTCAAACTGGACCACATCCAGCTTTTCCTACTGATTTGCAACCTTTGGTTAGCGCAGTTTTATGCAAAGCTACAGGTGTAAGCAGGATTGTTGAAACGGTTTTTGAAAAAAGGTTTTTGCATTTGAAGCAATTGCGAAAAATGGGAGCTAATGTGATAATAAAAAATCAAGAGTGCATTATCGAAGGTGTGGAAAATTTAAATAGCGCTGAATTGAATTCGACAGATTTGCGATGTGCGGCAGCTTTGATTGTCGCTGCATTATCAGAAGGGAAAAAATGCACTATATTTGACAAAGGGCATTTAAAGAGAGGTTATTATAATTTTATTGAACAGCTTAAAAGAAATGGGGTAAAGATATCTTGAGGGATTTTTTGAAAAAGTATTTGGCTTGGTTTTTTCCAGGTATGAATATCAAGAGGTGGACATGGTTGGCATTATTTGGACTTGTTGTATTCAGCCTTGGTTTTCATGGTTTTTTAGTCTCAAGCATAGATGAAAGTATTGCGTTTAGCATAATAAGTTTTTTGACTGAGGAAGCTTTCTTTACTAATTTTTTCCTAATCAGTGGTTTTTTTATTTTTATTTTAGGTATTTATAGAATTAATCAAATATTAATCAAGTCAGTAAGTAGAGACTTAAAAAAGGGACAGTTAGCGGGTAAAGTTTTTGTGGATCAGGTTCTTTCCCACAGGATGTCGGTCACTGTTATAGGTGGAGGACATGGGCTTTCAACCCTTCTTAGAGGTTTAAAAAAATGGACAACAAATATCAACGCAATTGTGACTGTAGCTGACTCTGGTGGCTCAAGCGGTATGCTTAGAGACGAATTTGGATCCATACCACAAGGAGATATTAGAAATTGTTTAGTTGCACTGGCTGAAAATGAATCTTTCATGGAGAGGTTTTTTCAATACAGGTTTAAGAAAGGAAAAATTAAAGGTCATTCATTGGGGAATTTAATCCTTTTTGCTCTTTCCGAACAAGAAAAAGATTTAGCAAAAGGTATAGGTGATATCGGTAAAGCATTCAATCTGATGGGTTCTGTTATACCTGCTGCTAACATTCCTTTGACTTTAATTGGAGAAAAAGAAAACGGAAAGGTTATTGAGGGAGAAGCCAATCTTCCTGAATCAGAAGGAAGAATTTTTAATTTGAGGTTGAAAGAAAAAAATGTAAAGCCCACACCGGAAGCAGTAAAAGCTATCAGGGAATCTGATTTGATAATTTTTGGTCCTGGAAGTTTATTCACTTCGGTAATTGCAAATTTATTGATTGAGGATCTTTCAAAGGAGATTAAAAAATCCAAAGCATGCAAAATTTATATTTCAAATATGATGACTCAAAACGGAGAAACAAATGATATGTCTGTTGAAGATCATATGTTTGAGATAATTTCTAAAGTTGGTAAATTGGATTACATAATTTTAAATAAAGAGGTGTCTGAAAAGCAAAAGAAAAGATATGCTGAAAGAGGCGTTGCGCCTTTAAAATACGATTTAATAAATTTGCTTGCTTCTGGTGTTAAACCAATAGTAAAAAAATTTACAAATGAGAAAAAATTTGCTCATCATGATTCTGATAAATTGGGAAAATGTATATATGAGATTGCTAAAAAATGGAGGAAGAAAAAATGAAAATTAAACTTGCAATTAATGGGTTCGGTAGGATAGGGCGACTTGTTTTTAGGTCCGCATTCGGACGAAAGAATGTTGAGGTAGTGGGCATTAATGATTTAATGCCTGTTGAATCTTTAGCGCATCTTTTAAAGTATGATTCAGTTTATGGAAAGTTGCCTTGTAACGTAAGGGCAAAAGGCTCTAGTCTTTATGTTGACGATCAGGAAATCCCTATCTTTAATTCACGTAATCCTGAAGATTTACCTTGGGGTGACATTGGGGTTGATTATGTTGTTGAATCAACAGGTATATTTAGAACAAAAGAACTTGGTTTATCTCATATTCGTGCAGGAGCAAGAAGGGTAATTATTTCAGCACCTGGAAAAGGTGATATAGATGGTACTTTTGTGATGGGTGTAAACCATAAAGATTTCAACGCTTCAAAAGATGTGATTGTCAGCAATGCTTCGTGTACTACAAATTGTTTAGCACCTATTGCTAAAGTTTTGAATGATAATTATGGTATTGATGAAGGTTTAATGACAACTATTCATGCCTATACCGCTGGACAAAATCTTATTGATGGCCCAAACAAAGATTTAAGAAGAGCTAGATCTGCTGCCTTGAACACTGTTCCAACAAGCACTGGCGCAGCTAAAGCGATAGGTGTTGTTTTACCAGAAATAAAAGGCAAGCTGAACGGTATGGCTATCAGGGTTCCCACACCAACAGTTTCGCTTGTTGACTTGACTGTCAAGGTTAAAAACCCTGCCGATAATGTTGAGTCTGTAA
>CEVA01035809.1_pt1 | contig 46951 bp, 40 predicted proteins | sample 361521 | NCBI WGS metagenome assembly CEVA01 (sample SAMEA2622823, study PRJEB7988) | marine metagenome | isolation source: saline water (ENVO:00002010), including | reverse complement strand
GTGGTGGGAGCTCGTTTTGTCAGGATATATCTCCGAATATGTCATAGTGCAGGTAGTGGGCTTATCGTCAAGCGATATTAGCCGTGCTGCAGGCCCCTCGGGAGTATATACGTTTCTAAAGTTTCTTATTACAGGTTCCAATTTGTAGTCCTCCAATGTTGTTATGGCATTCAGTATAATTTCGGTCAACCCTACGGTTAATGCTCGGCTGACTCAGAGTAAGTAGGATTAAACGTTGCCCTTATAACAGGAGATTCGGATTCATTTTTCCACTGATGATGAGCCTTGGGTGGTACCAAAATACTATCTCCTTGGGTCACAGTATATGATTTGCCGTCGCATACAAAGGTAGCTGTTCCCTCTAGGACGAAAACCACGTGCTCCCAATCGTGTGTATGTCCACCGGACTCGGGATGGCTTACAGCTCCAGGGAGCATAGGATCATTATGTAGCATTACGTAATTCTCTGCGCCATCGGCTGAACTGATTAATACATGTCCTTTTGCACGGTCGAGTTCAGAGTGATTTCTTATTATTGGAGGTTCACCAGTGCCCTGACCGCCGTCATTTTGTGCGCCACCACTTTGGGCAGCCAGTAGAGGGTTAACTTCGATACGATGCATAACACCAGCATTCCCATTGTTTAGTGTGTAGTGATCGACGTTTGGTGGTATGTATATAGCGTCTCCCTCTTTAACAGCATATTCTTTTCCATCACATACCAATGTGCCACTACCATCGATGGTATATACTTCGTGCTCCCATTCATGTATATGGTGTGGGCTGGTTTTGCCGGGTTGAATTATGTGGTAACTAAGCGTGCAGGTTGGGGGATTGTCCGCAAGCGTTATTAGTCTGGCTACTGACCCATCGTCTGACATACAATCATTTATATTTCTAATTATCGGTTCCATGTTAACTCCTAAATCGAATGACTTATCTTAAACAAACTGTGCATCGACTAAATCAGATCGTGATCTGCGCTGATATTATAAGTTGTACACTTTTGCTATTCAACGATAATTATCCCAGCGTAACTTATAAGTTATTTCCTATTGTGCGGATTTCAACAATTTCGTGGCCTCATTGATGAATAGATCGTTGTTGCCAGATTGAGGATTGGATTTACTTATCATTAAAGATCGGTTGAGAGTATTTCTTGCAGTGCTGAACATTTTCTGTGCTATGTATTCTTCAGATAGCAAATGTAGTACTTTACGGTTCGTCGGTAATAGTTGGGCTAAATGTTCGTATGCTTCGAGGGCGTCCTTATCTTGATTGTATGCTTGTGCCACGCCAGCGAATTGGAAAGTCGATTGATACCAGAAAGGTTCGATTTGTCTAGCGGTGCTTAAAGTGGAATACAGGTCCTCTGCAATACATAATTGGTATTCCTCATAGTTTGCTATTTGCTTATCTTGGTCACTACAGCTTGGATGAAGCCCTATCTCAGGGTTATTTATGAGATCTATCAATATTATACTTTTGAACAAATAGTAGTATGGGACATTTGGTGTTATCGATATAGCCGTTTCTATTTTAGACAGTGAGCCTTGTATATTTCCATTTTCGTATGTAGATCTACTCTTTCCTGCAAAAATGCCCGATACCGGATATATGATCGCCTGAGAAGATGTAAACAACAATATTGTCAATGTGGCTGCTACTAAAACGAATACCTGAGTAGACCTTATGGGATTGGATACAGAAGTTTTATATGTAGTCTGAAGACATTCTGTGGTATGTGGGTTGCTTGTGTGAAACATTTTGACCGCTGCCACTGCACCGGCTAAGCATATCCAGAAAATGGCCAAATCTGATACTCTTGCTAAACCGAGAAGTTGCTCTGCCAGTCTACCGCTGAAAACGGCAAATATACCCGATAAGACAACCACTTGTATGGTTGTATTGCTGTTTCTTCTGAATATCAGTAGCGCTCCTGACATCAAGATGGGTGATGTCAGGAGCGCTACTGAGCTGAGTGCCCCTATTAAACCTTCCGTTACTGCTTTATGTATAAAATAATTGTGTGCATGATTAGCTTCTAAAGGGTTACCGTCATATATGCCTGGCCGGCTAGTGAGATTAAATACAGGCTGGAAAGTACCAGGTCCGTACCCAATTATGAATCTAAGGCTGGTAAATGTTTGATCCATCGAATCAAACCATGGCCTATGTTCTATTAATTCAGCAGAACTTTTCCATATGCTTAATCTTTGGTTTAGTCCTCCAGACGTAACCTGAGTTTTTATGTCTGCGACTCTGTCTACAAGTTGTGGTAGGTTGTGGTCGTCTGTGTAGTCTTGATAGTTTATTGGTATAGCATTTATGCTTAATGAAGAGACACTCGCGATTAACGTAACCACAATCATTATTGTTGCGATGCTAAATTTACGAAAAATTATCAAAGTGACGATCATCAGAAATATAGATGATATAGTCGCGATAGCGGGGCCTCTGCTCAGAGTGAAAAGTAATGCGGATAACTGTGCAGTTAATACGATAGACCATATTAATATCCTGACTGTTAATCCAGTACCGAATCCTAATTGCAATCTGTAATTATTTATATACGAGCCCGCGCACGCTAGAGTTACTAGAATTGGAATGAGCAAAAGTGATGCAGCAGTAACAGCATTGCCTGTTGTTAACGAGGCACGCGAGTAGTCTGGCGTAATATTTCCAGAGGTTGGAAGTAACTCGAATATATTGACCCCAAAATGTTGAAAAAATCCTATAGAGCTTACTAGCATTCCCATGGTAATGATGCTAATTAACAGTCTGCGAAATTGATCAGGTGTTTTCAGATTAGTGACAACAATGATGAAAATCACCAGATAACATATAGCATTATAGGCTGAATACCCATCTTGCCCAGGAATCAATCCCCAAATGCTGATGTCTGGGCGAGATGAGAGTATGGTAGTAACTATTGTCGATATCGTAACTAATGAAACAGCTATGAATACTAATGTTTCGTAAGAAAATTGGACGTGCCTGAAGATATCACTCGGACTTAGATCTAAGCGTAACCCGAGTTTAATAGTTTTAATGTGGAATAGATAAGTAATTAGCAATGCTGCTGCTATTGTTCTTAAAGCAGCAATTTTGGGGACTTGAGCATGAGCATTATCTGCTTCAGATACAATGAAATATTGGCTCACGCAAATTGTAGGGATGATAAACACCGCTGAGAGCCATAATGCTTCTAAAATCTGGACTGTTTCTACACGTAATAATCTTGATTTCATGAATCGATGGTCTCTGAGTGTTTGATATGCTTAAGCTTATTCGCTTTTCCTACTTTATGAGTTTGTTGCAGTCCTGATGGTAGACGTATTTCTATTCTGGATGATCCCATTTACCACGTATCGTATACCATATTGAGATTATGACTATCTTGATATCTAGAATAATATTCATTTTAGATATGTATTCTAGGTCGTATGCTAGCTTGTTTTCCGGAGCCAGATTATATGATCCATTGATTTGAGCAAGCCCAGTTAGCCCAGGTCGTACTTGCAACCTGCGTTCAAAATACGGTATTTGCTTCAGAAATTCATTATGTAGTTCAGGCCTCTCAGATCTAGGACCTACTAATGTCATGTCTCCCACAACAATGTTCCATATCTGCGGTAGTTCGTCGAGCGCGGTCCACCGTAATATTTTCCCAACAGAGGTTATTCTGGGATCATCTTGATGACTCCATATGATACCTGTAGCAGCTTCCGCATTTGGAATCATGGTGCGAAATTTTCGTATTTTGAAGAGGGTTCCGCCTTTGCCGATTCTCTTTTGCGTGTAAAATATCGGGCCTCTGTCCTGAATCCATATCGCGAGAGGGACAACTACCCATATTAACAACCATACTAATGTTAATGGTGGCAAACAGTGTGCGATTAGAATTATCATTATATCTAGAGGTCTTTTGTATTTCGTTTTCATACGATTGTATCTAAAATGCTAAATCTGTTCTTTTAAGACTTTTAAATAACGGTGCATTATTATGTGGTTCTTATAATGGCCTGAATACAAACTTTCGGCCTTATTACCTTTCAAAACATACTCACCCCTGTTGTGCAATAAATTTTCAAGGAGTTGTATTAGTTGCTCACTGGTTGTGACGTTCCATCCACACTGCTCAGATGTTATGAGTTTGGCTAACTCTGCATCTTTAGGCATTATGGTTATTATTGCAGTCCCTGCAGATAGAAATGTATATGCTCGCGATGGGGCGGAATAGGAATCTAGCCCTGGATGGAGAGTTACAAAACAAGCGTCTGATTCGAGTACTATTTGTGCAAATTGTTCTTCAGGTTGATAAGGTAGAAAATGGACGTTTACTAGTCCTTCTAACTTGACTCGTCCAACCAATTCCGCTTTCTTTTCACCCTCGCCTATGAACACGAAATGTACAGGCGTGTTTTTCAGTTTGCACGCTGCATCCAATATTGGATCTAATTGTTGCATGATTCCGATGTTACCTGCATACAGGAGCATAATGTCCTGAAGGGGGATACCTATAGTACCCTTCATAGAAGTTGGATATAACTGTTTTTTTATTTCAGGACGTGCCCAGTTAGGGATCACACGTATTTTATCTTTGTTTAATGACTTAGAGCTCACTAAAGTTGCCTTCATGGTCTCTGAAGGCACGATTATTGTGCCAGCCGATCTGAATATTAGGTAGTTCAGTAGGTTCCAGAGTTTTATAATAATCCGGGGTATTTTCATCCATTTAGTCGCTATTAGGATTTCTGGATGAATATCATACAGTATATAAATAAATGGTATTTTGCGCCTTTTAGCTACAAATCCACCAATTAATCCAACAATAGGTGGATTAGACAGTGTCATCACTGCATCTGGGTTTGTCGTACGAGCGATTTTGCTCGCTAATATACAGGATCTCAACAGGAATTTTAAATATCCCGAAAATCTGGTTATTAAAGTATTTTTACCTATAGATTTGCCTAGAGAAACTCTATGGATTATCACACCATTAGATATTTCTTGTGGAAGAACACTTGGCGCGTCTGAGGTGTAGCTTGGCTGGCCAGTGATCACATGAATTGTCATTCCCGAGGAACTGAGAAATTCACACAATTCAGCGAGTAATTGACCAGAGGATGCTACATCTGGGCGATAGTACTGATTTATTACCAGTATAGTACTGTTAGTCATCGCACGAATTATTGAATGGTTCACAGGTATTGGTTAGTGGAGATCAGCTTTACTCTTAATTTGGTTGTCAATCCATGAGTATGTCGTTTGTAACCCTTCTCGCAAGGAAACTTCAGGCTCCCATTCTAAAAGGGTTTTCAATAATGTATTGTCACTATTTCTGCCGCGTACACCTTGTGGCTTAGTTAGATCGTGATTTTTGGTGATTGATTTACCAGATATGTCTGATATCAGGTCAACTAGTCCGTCTACGCTTATCATTATGTCCAATCCTAAGTTAAGGGGTTCACTGATATTGGATTGCATGATCCTATATATGCCTTCCGTACAATCGTCAATGTACATGAACGATCTAGTTTGTTGGCCATCTCCCCAGACCTCAATTTCATCCCCATTCTCCGCTACGGCTAGCTTTCGACATATTGCGGCAGGGGCTTTCTCTTTTCCTCCGTCATATGTGCCGAGTGGGCCATAAACGTTATGGAAGCGCGCGATTCTGGTTTGAAGACCATAATCGTGGTGATAATATTCGCATAATTTTTCCGCAAATAATTTTTCCCATCCGTATCCTTCTTCTGCATCTGCCGGATATGCATCTTCTTCTTTTAGTGGAGTGCTATCTTCGCTAGTCTGTAAATACATAGGATATATACATGCTGAGGAAGAATAAAAATACTTGGTTACAGAGTTGATATGTGCAGCTTCTAGCATGTGAGTATTGATTAATATGTTGTTTCTGGATATATCCGCTAAGAACGCAGTTATATAACCAATTCCACCCATATCTGCTGCTAGATTATATACATGGGATACTCCATGAGTAGCAACTAGGCAATTGTCACGGCGCCTTAAGTCCAGAAGAAGAAATTCATCAGCGTGACTTGGTTCGTATTCAGGTTCTTTTATATCGACACCGCGTACCCAGTAACCTTTCGCGATTAAATATTTTACTAAGTGATGACCTATGAATCCACCAGCGCCTGTGACTAATACTTTTTCCTTCATATCGTCCTTCTTCTTATTTTACTAATGTTAGTTCATCAGGAACATTATTTTGCTCAAATACTATGTAGTCTCCTATAACTAATAAGTCCATATGAGCTCTTAAGAAACATTGTATAGCTTCGTTAGGATTGCATACTATGGGCTCATTCTCGTTAAATGATGTATTTAAGAGTATAGGCACTCCGGTTAATTCTTCAAAACGCTTAATTAGTTTCCAATAACGTGGATTGTCCTTTATGCTGACGGTTTGCAGCCTACCAGTGCCATCTACATGGGTTACAGCCGGTATGACATCACGTTTGTCTGGTTTGATGGGATATACTTTCAACATAAATGGGTCTGGGCTGGATAGTTCAAAATAGTCTTCGATCGCTTCTATGAGTATGGATGGTGCAAATGGACGGAAATTTTCTCGCCTTTTAATACGTACATTTAATTTTTCGCGCATATCTGATTTTCTGGGATCTGCTAGAATGCTCCTGTTGCCCAAAGCTCGTGGTCCCCATTCAGTCTTACCTTGGAACCACCCTACAATCTTCCCTTGAGATATTGCTTTCGCTGTCAGATCTATGAGTTCATCTTCCCCAAATGAGCTGTAAACTAATTTGTTATTGTCCAGAGCTTTTGATATATCGTTACTGGTGTAAGATGGGCCCCAATAGGACGAGTTCATAACGAATCGTCTGCGCTCCTTTAGGATAGCATTATGAACGTAGATTGCTGACCCGAGGGATGTTCCGGCATCACCAGCGGCTGATTGTATATAAATTTGATCAAACTCCGTTGAGTCATATATTTTTCCATTAGCAACGCTGTTGAATGCAACTCCTCCTGCTAATGCTAAGTTTCGCTCCTTTGTGACAGAATAAGCATAATTTAAGATGTGAAAATAAATTTCCTCCATTCGCATCTGTAGTGAAGCAGCGATATTTTTGTGGTTTTCTGTTATTTCTTCGCTCGGTTGTCGTGCTCGGCCAAGTCGTTGCTCCATGTAATCAGAATAGGCAGTATCAACTTCCGGAGAACAATCAGCCCATTGCACCCTGACACCCTTACTTGCATGTGTAAAGTATTTGAGGTTAAGTTTGAATTGTCCCTTCTGTACGGGTACGATCATCTTCCTAAATTCCTCGATATAAGTTGGAGTTCCGTAGGAAGCGAGTCCCATCACTTTATATTCATCTCCGTAATAAGGGAAACCTAAATATTGTGTTATAGCCGTATACATTAGTCCTAGAGAGTGAGGGAATGAGACTGTGCTGAGTTTTTTTATGGTGTTGTTTTCACCATAGCTGATTAGAGTGCTTTTAAAATCTCCGAAGGCGTCTACCGATACAACAGCAGCTCTATCGTATGGTGAAACAAAAAAAGCACTGGCACTATGAGATAGATGGTGTTCAACCTTATGTACTGCAGCTGTTATCGGTGCATCGTAGTCTCTTAGTACTTCGGATAGTTCGTCTTTTGCAGTCATGATTCTGGACAGGTTATTAAGTCTATCTAATACGAACGCAGGGCTAGGCCCCCTTTTTATAGTGTGCCAAATTTTCCTGTGAACCTGTGCCATAGGGTTTCTAGAGAAAGCTACATGGTTAATACGATCTGGCTGAATGTCTGCTTCTGACAAGCAATACTTGATCGCTTCTGAGGGGAAACCGGCCCAGTGTTTGACTCGTCTAAATCTCTCTTCTTCTATTGCAGCTATCATTACTCCGTTTCGTAGGATGCATGCAGAAGAATCCCCGTGATAAGCATTTATTCCCAATACGAATGTGTCCGATGTAGTAGATTTCATGGTTTTATCATCGATTTGTACATATCGACATATTGTGGCGCTAGTCGATTCCAATGATATTTGGTGCTGGCGAGCATGTATCCGTTTCGTCCCATTTGTAAAGCTCTATCTGGATTATTTAGTATTTGAATCATAGCATCCAACAAGTCTGAATTATTCCTACGTACTACTATCCCTGCTTGATAAGATCCGATTTCGGGGAATTGACTTTCTTCTGTTATCACTACTGGTAACGAAGAAGCCATGGCCTCTAGGGCTGATATGGACATAACTTCGGAGTGTGAGGGGACAACCAACATATCTGCACAATTTAGGGCATCTAGCTTTTCCGTTTCAGTTAGCATACCGGTGAAAATTACTTTTTCTTGCGTTCCCAATTTAGTCAAGACTCGTTTTATATGTTGTTGATGGCCATCTTCATTGGGTCCTGCTAAAACCAAATAGGTATTAGGTATAAACTTTACTAGATTACTGAATGCTTCTGCTAGTAGAGGGAGTCCTTTGATTGGGTGGATTCTTCCCAAGAACAAGATAATATTTTTATCTTTCAAATTTGGATAACGCTCCAATAGCATGCTTTGTGTTCCACTGTATTGTAAATTCTCAATGTATACACCATTTGGTATTGTGACAGTCGGAGTATGAATTCCCTGATCTTGTATGTGCTGCCTTTCTTGCGATGTGATCGTATGTATGTAGGAGGCCTGCGTTAAAATACGCCGTTGCGTGAACCACATGTATATTTGTTTTCTAAAATATTTGTGCCTTAATGCCCATGGACTTAATGTGCCGTGGGTTGTGATGCAATAGGGTTTTCCCTGTGATATCGCTGATTTGTATGCGGCATAGTGAGGAAAATGCCACAGTTCGTGGATATGTACTATATCGTGGTTACCTACAGCTTCCTTAATGGCATTAGACAGATTTGATGAATAACCGGTCCAAAATTTTGCCATTAGGCCTGTTCTAAATGATTGTATTTCTGAAACGTCTGTTTTTACAGAATTGGTTCCTAAGCGACCTCCTTCGCCAGCAAAGATCGTGCAGTTCACTCCGAGTGTTTCGAGTGAATTAGTAATACTAGCTATGGCTCTAGAGGGACCACCCCACTCTGGAGACATGCTTGAGGTTACGTGTAATATTTTCATTGTATTCTTTAGATGTGGGGAAAATCGTGCGCTTACGAGAATCTTAAAAGAAGTTACTGGTTTATGTCGCTGGATGAGTTTAATTTCCCAAATATGCTTAAAGCTATACCCACTATATTACCGAGAGCCCTTTTTAGAGATAGTATATCCAAGGTTAGCAGGCCTTTTCCCAAGTTTATAATAAACTGTCCTGCAAATGCCCAATAACATAAGGACTTGGAGAGTTCTGGGAATTTGTTCACAAAATATAAACGGTTAATGATCTGCCATTTTCCGTATAAGTAATTTATTTCGGCCCTGATAGGTGTTGGGAAATGCTCTAGTTTGGCGTTACTGACAACTACTAACTCATATTCATGAGCGACTCGATAGCTATAATCTAAATCCTCCAAATATCCGAGACCTTGAAACCATTCATCGTATTGGAATTGCTCTATAACTGATTTTCTCCATATCGTTGCCCCCCCAGATAACCATTTTACTCGCATATCCGTTTTGGTGACCCCAATCGACGAGTTAAATCCTGAAATTAAAACTTTCCCTCGTTGTCTCGTATCGATCAAAAATATCCGTTTGAGCCAAGTGCAACTAGCTACGGGCTCGTTGGTAATATTAAAACGAGCTCCTCCGACTTGACTAGAAGCGTTATCCCAAAATTGTGTCATGGCTTGGATAGCGTTAGCGTCCAATGTGAGATCATCGTCCAGGTATCCGGCGAGAGGTATTGATTTGTCTACTGCGGCCATTCCCACGTTCCTCTGCCTTGATAAAGATGGAGGATATTCTCTGATATAGGAGATATTCAGGTCTGAGAATTCATTTATCACTGTATCTACTGTATTATTTCCACCGTCGACTATAATGATCTGCTCAGGTTGGCTTACCTGATTTCTGATGCTTTCCAAAAGATTGCGGATTTGGATGGGACGGTCTTTTGTTGGGATTACTATAGCAATGTTACTGTTTTTATCTTGCAAATTTATTTGATCCCAGAGTTCATGCTTATGTATAGCTAGATTCTAGTATTTGGGTATAACTGCTCTTATGCATCTCTGCGAGTCTTACGATGCTAGGTCTTATTTGAGGCATTGAAATTTGTAGAGCCTTTCTGGCCTTGTCACTGGATAGTGACATATCTTTTGGACGCTTAACTAAGTGTCGCATTGAATCTATTCCGCACGGGCTGAGATATGAACTGTCGAATTGAAATATATCTGCGATCATAAGTGCGAATTCATATTTGGACAATCGATCAGATCCACCAATATGGTAAATACCAGTTTCGTTAATGTTCACTAGTTCTAGGATCATATCTATTAGGTCGTTGACTAATATAGGAGTGAAATACACATCATTAAATAGATTCATGTGTGTCTTAGATGATAGTCCATTTACAACCCAATCACTAAATGATCCTCTTGTAGATGTACCACAACCGAAAAAATTAGTTCTTATAACCAACGATGCGGGACAAGACTTCAACACCGCACTCTCCGCAGATAATTTTGTGTCTGCGTAGACATTTATAGGGCAAGCTGTTGTTTGTTCGTCATTCCAAGAGGTACCACCATTGAAGATATGGTCAGTTGAGATATGAACAAATCTGGCCCCAATTTCGTGAGAGATAGTAGCTATATCCTGAGCGGATGATACATTTATGGCATGAGCATACTCTGGATTATTCTCACAAAATTCTATGTTTGTTAAGGCAATAGTGTTAATTACTAGATCCGGATTAAATTCAGAGATTATCCTTCTAATCTCTAGGGTATCAAGATTCATTTTTACGCTGGACACGTTAAGCATACGAACCGGGTGAGAATAATAAGATCCCTTTATTTCATGTGATGATCGTATGTGGGCAGCTATATTCAATCCCAACAAGCCGCTAATTCCAGTTATAAATATTCGCATAACTTCAGGGATAACATCCAGTAAATTTCTGGATCAAATCGGTATCTACGGGAGTAAGATAATCCCGCGAATATGCTAATGCCGCTTCTTGTATACTCTTAAATTGATCATCTGGAATAGTCTCTATGTCTTTTATCGTGGGAATCAAGTCTTGGTATTTTAAGATATCCCATTTGAGGATAGCGCATCCGAACATTGGGTCGTTATCTATAAATGAACCAATATCTACATGAATGACTGGTATCCCTTTGGCGATTGCTTCTATCCCAACTGTGGATGAGCAATATATCACGACATCAGCCCAATAGAGGTCTTCGTCTAATGAAGAGGTGCTTACACTAAATGGTATTACCGCTCTAAAATCCCCAAAATCCGCTGTAGAAGTTATTGGTATTGTCGGGTGCGGTCGTATTCGGACGTGAAAGTTATCAGATTGTAATAATGCCGTATCTACAAAGGCTAGGGTTTCTCTGTATTCTTCAGCACTGCTGGCTAAAACTATGAGTATATGATTAAGAGGTTTTCTACGTTCAGGTAATGTTTGCCTAGTTAATATCGGTTGGCGAAGTGCACATGATGCCTCTATTATATCCTTAGGGTAGTTTCCATATAGGGACATCCAATCCTTAACGTAAGGTCCTGTAGTCAGAATTTTATCTGGCAATGGCAAGATTTCTAACTCTTCCCTGCCAATGACAAAGTTGGTGTGACTCTTCGTAATGGATGCATGCTGGTAGCCAATAGTTCTTGTGATTGGTGAGGTTTCGATGAATCCTTGTAATAACATTTTTTCCCAAGATCTATTTTCATATGGAAACAAACATCGTTTAACAGATATGGTTTTAGATATCCTTCGGGCGAAATAATATACTAAGAGTGTCAGGAAATATGTTCCGGTTCTGGTTGAGTCTATGATGGCTTCTTTTATTAGTGGTTTAATATCAGCTGTACCATAAATTGTATTTCCTTTTAGCTGTATAGGCTTAAGATAGTATTTTAAAGCTTCAAAAAAGCATTTTAGTATATCTGTAAGTGTTAGATAAGATTCGATCGGTAGTACAGGATTTGTAAATTCTGTATCTTTATGGCGGTTGAATTTTGCAATTTTGGAAAGTTGTTTACTCCATGACTCTTGGATTAATCCGCAGGTGATAACTGATAATTTTAATTTATGGAATTCATCTGAAAGGTTAGGGAAATAGACATCTCTGTAATTGGTTTCGTCTATGAATGAATTCTCGTGAAACAACGTGCAGATTAGATGGTATTCATTATTTTGATTCGATGGTCGGAATCTACGGGCGCAAAACCAAATTGATAAGCTTTTTGCAAACGCCAATATGGTTGGTAAGCATGTGTATCTTCTGATTATAGGCTTCCAGTTAATCAGCCATGACCGGGTTTGCAATATTTTGATATTTTTGGTTCGGGCCCAATAGGCTATTTGTTTCTTCAAGGTTTTGTTATCAGTTATAACTATGATAGTTTCTTGAGTGGTTTCGAATATTGATGACACAACCATAAATTCAAAAACATTTCTGTACAAATTAGTCGCTAGAGGGTTTTTATTTGTAAACGGTAGCACCCACCATTTTAAGGAGTAATTAGCAGCATTTAATTGTGACATGAAGTCACTATACATGTATGTAAACTTGGCATTTATTGTTCTAAAGATAGAGGATTTATCTAGTGGCAGGGTTGCCGGGTATTCTTCTAGATACGCTGTGATTTTTCTACTCGCTGGGGTACAGATAAGATCTATATAATGTGATGGTTGACTATTCTGTCTAAGAGCAGATTTTATATGTCTTAAATCACATGAAACTAGTAATGTTTTCACAATCCTTTTGACACCAAATCTTGGAGATGGATTAATCCGATTACTTTATTCGATCTACGCTCTATCACTGACAAAACCAAAAATGGTTTCTCCCTGTTTTTCATTAAATTATAGGCTGATATAGCTTTTTCATCAGAATAAATAGATGTTGGATCGGAGTTCATGACGTCTGATATGTTCAATGACAGGATGTTATCCCCGTTTTCCAGAATTCTTCTTATATCATAGTCTGTGACTAGACCGACTAGATACTGATTGTCATCAATTACAGATACCGCGCCTGCTCTTTTGGTAGTTATCTGATATAGCATATTGGAGATTGAATCATCGATTGTTACTACCGGATTGTTTGGGCCTGAACGCATTACGTCCGATACTTTTAGTAAGAGACGTCTTCCCAATGTCCCGCCAGGATGCAATTTTGAAAAGCGTTCAGCAGTAAAACCATTTAATCTCATCAACGATATTGCGAGGGCGTCCCCTATGGCTAGAGATGCTGTAGTGCTTGATGTGGGGGCTAACCCAAGAGCGCAAGCTTCTTCTTCTATTGGTGCATATAATACATGGGTTGCCCGTTTCGCGAGGGTAGAGTTTATGTTGCAGGTGATAACTACAAGGGGTGCTCCTATTTCTTGAATGTAAGGCAGGAGATTGAGTATTTCTTCTGTCTCTCCAGACTTGCTAATCGCTATTACTATATCGTTTTCTAGGATGATACCTATGTCACCGTGTATGGCATTTCCACCGTCTAGAAATACGGCAGTGGTACCGGTCGATACTAATGTAGCTGCTATCTTTTGGGCTACTAAACCTGATTTTCCGATGCCTGTTACTACGACCTTTCCGTGGCACTCGTGTAGCGTTTCTACGGAATGCACATAAGTTTCATCTAGAGACATTTTCACTTGTTCAAGTGCATCGATCTCGTTCTGCAGCACTGCATGCATTGAATCCAATATGTTGTCATGCTGTGTATTTTTCATAAGATTCTTTTTGCGATAAATTTGGCCAATTTATATAGGAATGGATACTGATCGTTGCGCTCTACTGCTATATCATTTCTTATCATAGTTGGTTCGGAACTGGATTGTGCTCCATTTTTTTCAATTAGAATAGCTGTTTCAGAGGTGCCAGTTTCTGGGTAATAGAGTTCCTTGGGAAGATATCTACCTACGTTACCTCCGAGGACTATGGGATTTCTTCTGATTGATATATTTGTAGGAGCAGGATTAAAGGATTCTATTAAAGAAATAAGTTCTTGAGTGTTGAAAACGATATAAGGAACCCAGTGGTTGTAGGTGTATTGGCACGAAATATTAGGATCAAATACGGTAGTGCCTTCCTCGCGTGTACGTATTCGGATGATCAGATAGCGCTCAGCTGCATCGTATAGATTTTCTAAAAAAGCGCCAGGTTCTGTCTGATGATGAACGACATCTCTACAAAATATAATGTCTGAGGATATATGACTATTGTATTTCTTGAACGTTCCGCTGGGATAACGTGCCTGTGCTTTTTCTAGGGCGTTATCCGAAATATCAAATCCGGTATAGTTAATATCAGGCCAAGTGGCTTTGAAAAATCTGTAAAACCCCCCTGTAGCACAGCCAATATCGGAGATAGTCTGGCATTCTTTATGCCCAACAATTTCCTTGTATAATTGAAATTCGTTGAAGTCGTAACAGCGTTTTATCAGGGTTTTTGTTGATAATTTATCCCATAGGCTGAATGTTTCTTGATGTTCCTTTTGCTGCCATGCGGCGTAACTATCGTATGATTCGTGATTATTGTTCATGATTTTACTTCATAATTAAGAGGTGCAACTAGTATTAATGATAGTATAATTAGCAATGCATTGCTGATATTCCACCATTATCGAATTCTTTGAATACTATGGGTCTGCCGAATTGAGTAGGCATCCCTTCAACACCAAGTCTCAGATTATTATGCATTAGGTTGTTTATATCGCTTTGGTCTAATGTTACTTTGCGGACCCCTCGTCCTGGTATGTTAAGTGTCCAAGCGTTTGAGGCATCGTTATCATCAGATATCTTGAGGGTTATGCTTGCAGCATCTCGAGTTCGATTTATCATTATAATCGTGAACGTTTTGTAATTTTCGATATCTACTGGAATTTCAGGAGCCCATTCAAGGTTTTGAGTTTCGCGATACCAATCAAGGCCGTTCTTCTGGCCAACTTGATAAATATCGGTCTTATCCACGCCATGGACAAAACAGGTTTGCCCGTGTTGGTTTTTGTATCCTAAATAGAATCTATCCCAGAAATAGAAGGATGAGTTATCTGATTGGATCATATTTAATATCGGATTTGGGATATCTATCTTTACCTGAAGTGTTCCGTAGGCGTGACTTTCATTAGTTAATTTCTCCGGTAATAATTCCGATGTTAGAAGCTTTACTGCCCCGCAGTGAGGAATGACAAACTCATTTTCAGTCAATAGATTTCCATCACAATCATATACAGCAATCGAGCCTTCGGTTTCAGTATTCATGTCTGGATAAAACATACTGAAATAATTTTGCAATATTAGGAGCGTGTCGAGATTCCCGTCAGATACCCAGTAATAAAGATCTTGTACAGTGCCAAATCGTTTCAGTTTTGGGTTAGCCCAATGATTATGTCTTAGGTATACCTTTCTCAAATGTATTTTTAATGGGTCGGGTAACAACCTAAAAGCCTTTCTCAATAGAGTTTTATTGACGGTCATCAATAGGCCCCTTTAGAAGATAATATAGCTTTCCATTTGTTTATAGCGGTTACTTTTACCGATCTCTGTTTTTCCATGTCTCCTGGTAATAAATATGTTTGTGGTGGGTGAGTATGTTCCACTGCTACAGATTTTAAACTGGGAGCTGTGTTTACGACCATAAACAATAGAGCGGCGTTGTCTGAGTATCCCATGAATGTGAAGCTACTTAGTCCATCTTTAGGATCTTTTGCATTTTCTATTACTTTATTGGGCAGCAGATTGCGTAGGTTTAGTACGCGAATGCCGAATGGACCAATAGTTGTTTTGTCTACAAACACTCGTTCACCAGACAATGAGTGTAATGCGAAAGTATATTCTGCGATATTTCGGTAGCTATGATTTATAGAATGATTGATAATTATTAAGTGGCTATCAAGGTAATCTGACAGAATAGTTTGGCACGTGAATGTAAGACTATTAGAGGATTTTTGACCGGTCCTTCCGGAATTAAATTCTGGTGGTGTTTCGTATATAACGCTTCCGTTCCCGCCACCTGGGTAGGAATACTCAACTAAAGATCTAAACAAGGAATAGTCGTAACCATCCGGTATTTCGAGTTCGTCTTCGATATTTTTATCAGGACTAACGAGGCGTGATGGGACTCTGTGTATAACCGCTAAGTGATCTTGATCCTTTACAAGGGTATTGGTCAATTCGGATATTTCAAAAAATTTTCGCCGTTCGGGAGCTATAGTACCTATCCTAGACCTTTCTATTTGGACTCCTTCTGGTGAGTATGTAGTCAAAAATACGTCATATTGTTCCGACAAATGACGGGTTACCATTGGGTCTTCCGAGCTTAATCCCACCCTAAGGCGCAAACCTAGAGAGTTCAGTATCGGGAGTGGTGTCGAGATAAGGTTCAGGGGCGATATGGCCATTGTACAACCTTTATATGTACCTTATTAGGTGGTCGATTTCTAGACATAGTACCAGATTAATAATATTAATAAATGCCACTATTCGATTTGTTGCGTTTGGTTATTCAATCAATCCATCGGAATATTTTTCACTGAAATTGTTTTCATTAAACTCTTGGTCGTCAACTAAATTGTATAGGTCTGTGTTCGACATTTTGACTGCCATTTCTTTCGGTAAGTTGTGTCGGTTTGTATACACTAGTGCTTCTGTATGCGGCAAAAGTTGGTCGCACTGATTACAATATGGAAACAACTCGAATTGTTTTTCTCGGTGCGCAGTTCTCAGTAGGCGATATTTATCTTGATTCAATATGTCTAGTACAGGTTGTTCAAATGCGTTGCCTAATACAATGGCATTGTTGTAATCATAACAACAAGGAATGACCTCTCCGTTCCATTGAATTTGTAGAGGACCATTTTCAGGTCTTCCGCAAGTAGTTTTCAACGCCATGTCGTTATATCGTTCTCTATAGCTGCGGCCGTCGCCAAAATTGTGAGGTTTCCATATCTCAATTGCGTCAGCTCTAGGCTCCCAAAATTCTTGGAAGTATTCAGTATCGTCTTCATTTTCTGGCAATACCAACCAACTGATCTCCAATCTTGGGCGTTTCACATTCAATTCTGCACGTAATGCAAGGAATCCTAGTAAGTTATCCATAGTGCTAGAGAAGTTAAGCCCTACCATAACGCGTTCGTAAGATTCTGCGGTCATTCCGTAGTAGCTTATTCTTATTTCATCTAATCCGGCGTTGATTAACGCTTCTGCACGGGATCTATTTAGTAGAGATGCGTTAGTAATTATGTATGTTCTTAGGCCTTTATCTTTAGCATAAGATATTTTTTTCTCAAGTGTTTTATCAACAAGCGGTTCTCCAAAACCGGTGAGCACTACCTGTTTGCATCCTAGTAGAGTAACCTCATCAATACTTTTCATATATTTTTTAAGATCCATAATGCCGTGTGGTCTGCCTAGCTTATGCAGTTCCCTCGGGCACATGATACATTCTGCATTGCAGTGATCTGTTACCTCGTAGCGCACTTCAGGATGCCTAAGAGTCTTTATATTGGGGTCTGTTGGACTATTTCTGATGCGGTATAGTAGTTCTTCTTTATTAGCGTTTTTCCAATTGATGCTACGGTCATTTAATAAGGTTTCTTGCTCGTAACTTCTGGGTGAAGGGACCAATTTATTTTCCATAAAAGCTCCGCTTATATTCTATCGAAAGACTCAGGCGGCTTGATGACTTCCTAGGATAGATCTGGCCGCAGTTATAATAGATACTTGTTTGACTACACGTTCAATGTCTCAATTATACACTTGAGTCCATTTGTTAGGTTGCCGTATTCTCGACTGAAGTTATCAATAACTCTGTCTCGCAATGTTTGATCGTAAATAGCTCTATCAAGTGTTACTTGTATATCTTCCTTTGTTTCTATCAAGAAACTGCACTCGTTTTGTGTATAAGGAATGGTATCGTATCCCTTTAACAGTTCTAAATGTGGTTTTCCTATATCGTTAAACAATACGAAAATGGCGGGTATTCCGATGTGGGATGCTTCTACCGCTGTTGATGAAAATTGTGTCATTACAACATCGCTGACGCTATAAAGTTCCACAATATTGTCGTACTCCGATACATCTATTATGTTGATATCAACAGTGGTAAATAAAGACTCGTAGTATCCAGAATGGTATAAAGTGTCCTGAGGATGTGCCCGAAAGAGTATAGTTGCTTCGCGGTTTTTGTAGTGTTTGAGAACTCGTAATAACGTTCTGAATGAATTTGTTCCGTCTGGTTGTCCAGCCCACATTATGTGAGGTTGTGATCCTAATCCCAACTTAGAAACAACTTGTTTGTGAAGCTCTTCTATGTTAAACGCTAACATGTTCTGGTACCGGGGATTTGGGGATACTCTAATAATTGATCGGTCTACTCCTCGTTCTTCATGCAAATCCATTAACGATTCTTGTTCAATAAATAATCTTTCTATCTGTTCTCCATGGACTTTCCGGTAATTGCCGGGAAAATCCTCTACAACATATACTGGTATATCTAATGTATTAGCGGATATGGATGCCAGTACTTCTAAGTTGAGTTTGCCTGATGTTTCTGAACAACTCCTTATTATATTCGTAATATTAGAATCTCTCAAAAAATTGTCGATAGAATGCCATTTGGATATGACATCTGTAAGATCAAAAAATGGGAGATTATTTGTTTGTCTATGTACTTTTGCTGGCCCGTCAACTAGATATAATATTTTCGTATTATCCAGGGCGGATTCTAAAGCATGAACTGTCTGGTAAGGGCCTAAGTTGATAGCTACCATGAGGGTAGTTGTTTTATGCATGATGGCGTTGTGTAAAAGAGATTTTGATTTATCCGCCTACGATAAATCTGGGTTCACTAATGTCTGGTACATCATACTGCTCGCCTGATTGTATTTGGGTTATCAAGTCACCTATTTCATTATCTGTTAGCCACCAATCATTGGTATCACTGCTATATTTGAACCCTTCCGGACATCTCGTTCCTTGGGGTTCATTGGTAGTACTAGTATTATTCCAATAATCATGACTTGGGTGGATGGCGTAATGGTCTGAGAATTCCACAGCTAATCTAGCATCATCTTCAGTTATCATAGTTTCATGTAGTTTCTCACCAGGCCTTATACCGATAACTTGGTGTTCACATTCAGGCGCTATTACTTTGGCCAACTGGGTGACTTTAACGCTGGGTATTTTAGGTATGTAAATCTCTCCACCCCTCATTTCTGTAAGACATTGGGTAACAAAGCGCACTCCTTTATCTAATGTAATGGAGAATCTCGTCATACGTGGATCAGTTATAGTGATAATCCCTGTATCGCGTTGCGCTAAGAAATAAGGGATAACACTACCCCTGCTACCTGATACGTTTCCATACCTAACTACACTAAATTGGCAATTGTGAAGTCCTGAACTGTTGGCCGCTACGAAAAGCTTGTCGGAACATAATTTAGTGGCACCGTAAAGGTTTATAGGGTTGGCCGCCTTATCTGTACTTAGGGCAATCACTTTCTGCACTTTTAGGTCTATTGCTGCATCAATTACATTTGCCGCCCCTAATATATTAGTTTTGATTACTTCTAAAGGATTCACTTCTGCGGTAGGAACTTGCTTTAGTGCTGCCGCATGTATTATTACGTCAGAGCCGTCTACTACTCGGTATACGCGGTCTTTGTCTCGAACATCTCCTAGGAACATACGTAAATGTGGATAGTTGTCTATTGGGAATCTCCGGCGCATCTGAAATTGTTTTAATTCATCTCTACTGAATATTACAACACGGTTTGGAGAATATGAGTCTAATATGAATTGTGTGAATTTATTTCCGAAAGATCCAGTTCCTCCTGTAATCAGGATATTTGCGCCATTAAGGTCCATAAATGCCTCCCAGAATGCTTATACATGTTTTACAGTTATAGTTTATGCGTGGAGATCACAGGCTAGAATTTGTAATTATGCATTAACTTGAGTCACTTTGTCGTATCCCCATTGCGTACAGTATTTTTCAGCTGCGAGATCCATAATGGTTTTTCTGTCTAATCCATCTTTGTATCCGTCGAGTATCCATTTAATATATTCACCAATTCTCTCAGCCGCTCTGCCGTCACGAAATGGGTCTAGTTCGTCTAGAATATTTGACCAATCGCCAATGCCTGTTTGCTTCTGTGGGTCTGACCAGTGTCGCGTACATGCGTTCCATAAGTCATCATAGGTGTCGAATATTACACTACCTTTTTCTAATTTGTATAAGGAACTGTCGGGACAGCCTTCTTGGTCTAGCAATAATGTGGGAACACCTGCCAGAGCAGACTCTAATCCTGCTGTTCCTGCATGTAGGTGTCCATGGATGGATATATCTGATGCCAAAGCCGCAACTGCAGGAGGGTAAGAACTGTGTAGCCCCTGATTTCCGTAGTACACATGGCAGCGTCCCGTTTCTTCAGCTTCAGTTAATAGTTGAGATATATCTCCTAATCGCTGATGCAGCGTTCCGGGAACTTTAGGTTTGATTATTAATCCTAACCATGACTCAGATAAAACTTTTTTTAGTAAATATTCATACTGCTCCCTTGTCTGTTCGTGATTCATAAACCACCATCTAGGGTCAGCGTGAGTATTCTCATCAGAATAGGATAATATATGTTTAGCCCCATTATTTTTTAAAGACTTTCTAACTCGGTTAGATTCTTCTTTAAGTAAATCGAACCTATGATCGCCAATATATCCGACTGCGATATGATACTTAATATGTGACCCTGATCTTTTATCGATTTCCGAAATATCGCTTGAATATGCAAAGCTTAGGTCTGTGAACATAGCTGTTTCTGTTGATGGTTGAGATTCAAAGGCACGCTGGTATATGGCCGATATACCACCCACAGCCCTTAGCGCATCACCGATTGCACAATGAGATGAATCGTATTTATACCATGAGATATGCACTTTTATTGGGTATTTACTGAATATATTCAACCAAGAATCATACAACGCCTTATATGATTTGATTTGCCTTTTACTCCAATTATCCGTAGGTATGCTTGACATTACATTTCCTCCGGCTGGACTTGAGAAAATAGAAGGCCAGTGGATTATGGCTTTCTTAGCAGTTGTAGCCTTCGGGGATAAGGCCAGTGCGCTGATTTGGTGATTCTTGAGAACATTAAGATCTGATTGTTTTAGAGGAGAAGACGGTTGATTGAAAGTAAGCAACATATTCTCTCCTTTTAAAGAAGACTGTTGCCAAAAGAACAGATCCGATTGATAGGCAGGATTTTCTATATTTAGTTGTCCTAAATATTCGACTGCAACTAAAGGAGGTTGGTCATTAGTCTGAGAGAGTTTTGATTTCTTGTGTCTCGTCCATAGCCCCAATACGAATAAACGTATCTGCATGTGTTTTAGATCTATAGTGGTCAGGTTATGTAAGGATTTTTGTATGATAATTCGTAATGATAGAGGTATAGCGCTTTTAACGAAATGTTTCAAATTAAATTTTGGGGTATATGCCGTTATAGTTGTGGTTATATGTTGTTTTTCGGCATATAGAACCAATGATTCTATCCAGGGGCGTTTCTGGATGATTAGATGTATGCTTTGATTGGACACGCCTTCTCCGCTAGATTTCCACAGACAAATATGTACTAAAATAAGGGCTCTCCACAAAGACCGGCTGTTGAAGCTTGTAGGTATTACGTTTTTCTTTAAGAAAAATATTAGTCCAGGTTCATCTGGGAGAGAGTCACACATTTTTTGGAACTCAGGAGTCCTAGTTACTAGATCTTGCATTTGACTGGCTTCTGAGTAGGTCAGTTTAAGCTGGATAGATTGATCTTTCGTATCTCTTATATTTGCGAGATTAAACTTTAGCTGATCAATAGAAGTTCCGGTACAATATCGTAGGATGGGAGAAAGGAGTTTGAACGCCAGTGAGCATTCAATAAAGTGGTATGAGGGATAGCCGGAAAGTTTATTGAGTTTATTGACTAGGATTTTGGGAGCAATGTGCACTAGCCACACCCATATAGTCATATACTCTACTAAATACATAAACTAAAAAGCTTTATCAAATACTATGCGATCAATCTATTTATGGATGATATACATTTAAGTTGATCGCTTTCAGATAATCCGACACTACTAGGGATACTAATAGCTCTCCTGTAGATATTTAAACTGTGCTCGATATGGTAACTGGTATAGTCCGCATATAATGGTAATGCGTGCAAAGGGTGCCATAGTGGCCTAACGCCGATGCCCGCATTGTTAAGGGTATTTACAAAGGCTTTACGTTGGTCGAGGGTTATGTTTTCATCTAATAATATTGTATTTAACCAATACACAGGGTCAGAATCTGGACGTTTGGGAAGTAGTGTAATAGTAGGATGTGATTGAAAATGCTGTTGGTACCTATTGTATATTAAGATCTTCCGCTGTATAAATTCGCCTATGTGTTCTATCTGTCCCAATCCTATCGCAGCTTGTACATTTGAAAGTCTGTAATTGTAACCAATTTCCGAATGTATGTACTCGACAGGTTCGTCTTTCGCTTGGGTTGTTATGTGCTTAGCTTTTTGAGCCCAGTGGCTGTTATTAGTGGTGATCATGCCGCCGCCGCCAGTAGTGATCAATTTATTTCCGTTGAAGCTGAAGCAAGCTATGTCACTTGAACAACCTAATTTCTTGCCTTTGTACTTAGCTCCTAGGCTTTCAGTAGCATCTTCTATTAAGGGTAGATTGTACCTGCGGCTAATTTCCAAGAGTGGATCCAAATCACAAGGATATCCCAAGATGTGAACCGGTAGAATAGCTGCAATCCTTCTGTTAGTGGTTTTATTGACTAAAGTGTTTGATTTCCATTCACAATGGCAGGCGATAAAATGATCTACTTTGTCTGGGTCCATTTGCCAATATGATGGGTCGGCGTCTATAAATACTGGCCATGCGCCAATGTAGCGAATAGCGTTCGCTGGCGCAATGAATGACAATGTTGAAACTAAGACTTCTTCGTTTTCCTGCACTCCTGCTACGATTAATGAAGTGTGTAAAGCTGATGTACCGCTTGATGTAGCAATAGAATACTTTGAGCCAATATAATCATTGAACTTGTTTTCGAATTGTTCAATGTATGAACCGGAAGTTGATACCCAAGATGTATCTAAGCAATCTTTCACGTAGCTCCATTCATTACCTGTTATGTAGGGTTCACATAGTGGTATAAATTCTTTCGGAGTGGAGGTGCAGTGCTCAGATTTCATAAGTTCCTAGTCTGTACTGGTCTAGATTAGATTTAATCCAAGTGATTGTCTGTTCAAGTCCTTGTTCAAGAGTGTACTTAGGGGCCCACCCGAATGTTTTTTTTGCGAAGTTAGACTGGCAACACAACCGCTCGACTTCTCCTCCTTCGGGGCGTACTCTTTGAGGGTCATGGGTGATACGCATATCTGGATATCCTAGTAGACCACAGATCATATGAGCTATATCGCCTATAGCTATTTCACGTCCAGACCCAATATTGAACGCCTTTCCTATAGCGGACTTGCACTCTGCTATTTTTATAAACCCTTCAACTGTGTCAGATACATAATTAAAATCTCGTGTAGGGCTCAAATTTCCCAAGTGTATTTTATCTTGCGTCAGTGCTTGGCTTATTATCGAAGGTACAACCGCCCTAGATAGTTGGCGAGGGCCAAATGTATTAAATGGTCGTATAGTAGTTACAGGTAATCCATATGAATAATGGTAGGCTTCAACCATTTTGTCGGCACCGATTTTGCTGGCTGAATATGGAGATTGTCCCTGCAATGGATGTGCTTCATCGATTGGAACATAATTCGCTGTACCGTATACTTCACTACTAGAGGTATGTATCAGAGTTTCAGTATGTAACTTTTTTGCTGCCTCTAGAACATTAAGGGTTCCGTGAACGTTTGTGAGTATGTAAGATCTGGGAGCGATAAGAGAGTATGGGATCGCTACTAGAGCGGCAAGATGAAATACTATATCAATTCCGGACATGGCTTGCAGAACTGACTCTATATTAGTTATGTCGCCAGATATAATCTCTATATCATTACGAAGGTCTGATTTATCTAGCCAGCCGTGGTTTCCCTGTGAATTATAGTGGACAAATCCGTAAGTATCAGCCCCTCTTTTGACTAATTCTTCCGACAGATGGCTGCCAATAAACCCGCCTGCCCCAGTGACTAAGACTTTTTTTCCTGACCAGTTCATTCTTTGTTTTTCCACGTCTTTATCTGCTCTTGGGCTTTTTCATAATCCAAAGGCTGACCTATATCTTGCCAATATTCACTTACAGGAAAGGCTACTATCGGTCTATTCTGGTCTAATAAGCTTTGTATTACGTCAGTCATATCGCATTTTTCGTTTTCAGGTATTATATCTAGAACTGTCGGCTCAATGATATATATACCAGCGTTAATAAAATACTCAATACAGGGTTTCTCGATTAGTTTATTTACCGTTTCGCCTGTAGTTTCTATCACACCATAAGGTACTTCAAATGTTGATTTGATCACTGCCACTGTCATCTCACACTTGTGATCTTGATGGAAATCCGCCATAGATTTAAAATTAACCTGCGTCAATATATCGCCGTTTATAACCAATATTGGTTCTTGTATTGTATCCATTTGTTTCAGTGAGCCTGCAGTTCCTAAGGGTCGCTCTTCGGTCACATATTTGATGTCCACTCCAAACTCATCGCCATTACCAAAGTGGCTCGTGATCTTTTGAGGCTCGTGAAAGACACTTACGTTGACTTTTGTTATTTGAGATTCTCTAAGCTGTTCAATAAGTATTTCCATTAATGGCTTATCACCAATGGGTAGCATAGGCTTTGGGAGCGAGTCTGTTAGAGGGCTAAGGCGGGTTCCCCTTCCACCCGCCATTATTAGAGCTTGTAATGGAGGGACAGTTTCTGACGCCCAGTCATCAAGCGTAGCTAGTGCTATCACTTTATTGTCACTATCTACTAAAGGAAGATGTCTAATGTTATTGTTTATAAGTATGTCAAACAGGTGTTGCGAGGAGTCATTTATGTTGCCGGTCAACGGGGTTGCGTAATCAGTATCTAGTTTGTTGTCTAGTAATATTTGCACTGACTCAGAACTGTCAGTATTTTGAAGAAATGCTCTCCGGAGGTCACCGTCCGTTATCGTCCCAAGTAGTTTTTCATTTTCGTCTATGACTAATACTATTCCAATCCGGCTAGATTCCATTTGGCCAATAGCATCTTGGATAGAAGCGTCAATAGATATCCTTAACTTGGTGATATCTGTATACATGATAGATTATCAGTATGGCCGTAATTCACTTACTTGTTGAATTAACTTCCATTCTCCGTATTCTTTCTTCCAAATATGGTCTCTCCTGTAATAGTCGACTACTTCCCAGAATTCCTCTTCTGTCATATGTATGTACTCAAGAAATTCATCAAAATATTTGCTTGGAAATTCGCCGTCGAATCTACGTACTAATGCGACTCCTTCGTCTCTAGTTAAATGACCGTCTCGAATTTCGTGTGAGGCATCTGATGTCGCTCTCCCAATCCCAAACTTGATAAATGCCATATAAAAATGAAAGCCATCCATTTTATCGTCTAGGCTAGCGTATTTAGAGTAAGTACCTTCTGAACGACCTTTGTTGGCCTTAAACCCCGTATTTTCAAGACTGTAGTAATAATTCTCTTGCGGAATCCATTTGTGATAATACGAATACCAGTGCATCTGGATATTCTGATTGAACAGATCTTCAATAGGTGGAGGCCTGTAAAATGTAAGGTCAGAAGGGTTGAAATCTGAGGTATTTAGGTAATCTTTATTTTCTATACCAAATTTAATTAGATTATCTATAGTGGTCCCCTTAAAATACAGGTCCGCCCAATCTTCTAGTGGCATGTGTGATTTATAATTATTTTTGGGGTCCCCTCCGTATTCAGCTTCGCCATTTTCTCCAAAAAATACGAGTTGTATGTTCATCTTATGTGCTATATGAAACGCGTAACACATTTGTCCGTACGTAAATGGTTGCCAAGCATCGCCCAATTCTTCAAAGCATAGTCGGGAAAGTTTTTTATGTAATAGTCCATTCGGGTATGCGAATATATTATTAAATCCGGAATCTACGAAGTTAAGTAAATTTTCTAATCCTACTTCTGTATGCTTAAAAGGTGCCCACGTGACTGTTAGTGGGTGCATGCCATACTTAGTTTTCAATTGGTGTGCCACATATGAGGAGTCTTTTCCTCCGCTGCATGGGACAATGACATCCCAATTGCCAGTCGTGCTCCTGTGTTTATTTAGAATATCGTTCAATTCGAGTTCCCGTTCTGCCCAATCAATAGAATTATACTTCTCGCGAGCAAATATACAGGCGCTACATACACCGTCGCTATTTAATGTAATCCGAGGGCGCTGATTGGATACTACACATGACTTGCAATATCGGATTATTAGATCCGGATTTGTTAATTGTTTTTCTAGCCCACCAATCACCGGATTCTTATGTAAGCGCACTATCTGTCCTCCGTGACTACATCGGTTTTTAGGGACATCATCTTTGACAAGTTATGATAGATCAACAATCCTGCAGTACCGCTCTTTTCAGGATGAAATTGGCATCCCATAATGTTGTTCTGGCTGTAGCTTGAACAAAACGTCATATCTCCATAGTCAGTGTCTGAAAGTATTATACTAGGATCAGTTGGTCTCACGTAAAACGAATGGACAAAATACATGTGACTACCATGACTAATATCTTTTAACAATGTATTGTCCCATAGATTGCTGGTTTCCTCTGATTGATTTACTTCGTATATTTTGGGTATGATTATCTTGTTCCAACCCACTTGTGGGACCTTCATTGGTTGGGATTCTGTTGGAAGTGACCCTAACTTTATAACGTCTCCATTTATAATGTTGAGACCTTTGGTATGAACAAATTCATAACTTTCGCTCATTAGTAGTTGCATTCCTAAGCATATTCCTAGCATGGGCCGATTTGATTGAGCGTAATCTTTCAACGGTTGTATTAGATCTAGATTGTTAAGGTTGCTCATAGCATCCGGAAATCCGCCTACACCTGGTAATATGACGGCGTCACTCTTCAATATCTCTTTTGCACAACTAGTTATAATCGGTGTAAGGCTCGCTTTCTCACATGCCCGAGACACACTAAAGAGATTTCCTAGCCCGTAGTCAATGACAGCTACTCGTGAGGATTTTTTCTTGATCAATAGATTACGTTCTCCTCTCGAATCCTGCATCATGCAGAAAGCGATTTATCTCTGGCAATGTTGTTCGATCAATCTTCGAGAATTGTCTGGCGCTTTTGAGATATTCTATGTTTCCCTCATCTGCAAAGTCTTGATTATCATAGTTGTGATCCAGGTAATTATAGTGGAGTAGTGATCCAATGCAGACTGCGTCTGCATTTCCATCAATCATAGCTTGGGAAATGTGATCCGCTTTTCCTGCTCCACCACATGCTATTACTGGTATTGGAACCTCCTCGGCTATACGTCGGGTCAGTTCGATATCAAAGCCGTTCCCGGTTCCGTCTTGGTCGATAGACGTTATTAGTAGTTCCCCGCAACCTAATTCAGTAGCCGTCTTTGCCCAATCAAATACATCTAGTCCAGTACTCTCCCTACCGTTATCTGTGTACGCCTCGTACCGATTGTTGGAGTGTTTAATAGCTTCAATGGATATTATGATAGTTGATGAACCGAATATTCGAGAGGCTTCAGTAATAAATTCTGGTCTATGTACGGCAGCCGTGTTAATAGCCACTTTATCCGCACCAGAGCGAAGTATTGTTGCAATATCATCTAGTGTCCTTATACCTCCTCCTACTGTGAGCGGTATGAATATATTATTGGCGGTTCTAGAAATAATTTCCTTCAGATTGTTTCTCTGATAGAGACTGGCGACTACGTCCATATATAATAGCTCGTCAGCTCCATGTTCGTAATAATATTGGGCGAATTGTTCAGGTTTGCCTAGGACGCGCAGCCCTTCTAGGTGGATCCCTTTTACGAGATTTGGTCCTTTTATATCTAACCTAGGTATTAATCGGAATGACATAAGCTTATTCTATAAGTACCTATATGATTATTAGTATTATGCTTGTCATTTATTATCGAGTAATAACTTCTCGAGGTAAGCGATGCGGTTTTGCAAATTTGATAGTTGTTGCTGGATATCCAAACACAATCTAGTACCTATTTTCCATGTTGCTTTTGTTATAGCTTCATTTAGAAATTGGACTTCACATATGAGTATGGTTGAATCGCCAGTCTTAACAAAGCATCCACTGGTATCGCGACCTACTACTTGCCCAGGAGTCGCGATATATTTGGGCCATAGAGGATTGTACTGAGCAGACCAAATGATGACGGTTTGCTCTTCGTATAATGTTCGTGCCCCTGGTCCAGGCTTGGTTATTGCTCTTATCTTATTGTAAATGTTTAAACTTGTATCGGACCAATCAATCCATTCATCGCCCCAGTCTCTCTTGCAAAAATATGTTCCTTGACTGGAGTTTTGGGGAGTACTATTCGGGGCTGCCAGCCCAATCTTAGTTACAGCCTCTGATAGTGTTTCTGGTATCGCTGACGTTACGTTTTGTAGCACATCGTTATAAGTATGAGACCATTCTATTGGGATGGTCGTTTGACTAATAATGTCCCCTGTGTCTATGCTTTCGTCCATGTAATGAACCGTGATTCCTATATGAGTCTCTCCATTTATAATCGCCCAGTTTATTACGTTACGCCCTCTGTAGAACGGCAAATCTCCAGCGTGTACGTTTGCAAATCCCAAAGGAGCACTATGTAAAATTGGCTTTCTAATGATCTGATCATAAGAGCAGGATAAATTTAAATCAGGTGAGAGACTCTTAATGGTATTCCGAAATGCACCAGAATTCACATTGTCTGGTTGTAGTATCTGTATCCCGTATTCAGCCGCTGCTTGTTGAAGAGTAATATCGCTGGGATGTTTTCTTATTACCACAGCAGGGATTGTGTGCCCATCCTGAATCAATTTATATAGACTCAAGGCAGCCCAATTACTATCTCCAAAAAATATTATTTTCATATAAATACTTTAGTCCAGATGCTCATTGAACTTTTTTCGTATTAGTATGGCATGGGGTGGGGCGTTTTTTATCTTATCGACTACTATCTCTGCTGCGCTCCCATCTCCATACGGATTTGCGATGTCGGAAAGAGTTGATCTGAATAACTCTGAAACACCGTATCTTATTCCAGAGAGTATTGCTTCCCTATTGCAGTCTACGTCTATGACATTGGCACCTCTGGTCCTACCCTGTTGGCGGGTGCCAACGTTAACTACTGGAATTTTTAGGCTGGCGGCTTCTATAATCCCGCTTGAAGAGTTGCCAACCATTGCAGCACAATGGCTCATGACGCTGAAATAACCTTCCGTACCAAAATTCGGTATCATATGACTATTATTATGGGAGTCTGTATAGGCTTGGATCATTGTACTAATAATTGAACCTTTTATATCAACATTGGGGATGGTGAATAGAGTAGGAAGTTTGCTTTGTTCGATTGCTGAAAGTAATTCAATAGTTTGCTCTTCTGTGTCATCATGTTGAAGAGTTACAGGATGATAGGTTATTAGTAAAGGGGCCGGATCCATCGATATTCCGAACCTTTCCAGTATCTGTGATTTATTCAACAGAGGAAGTTTATACAGATTATCTAAGCTGGGAGCTCCGCATAGAGTTACTCTCCACGGTTCTTCCCCCATTTGGAGAACTCGTTTAGCATGGGATTCTGTAGAAACAAAATGAAGGTGACTAAGTTTTGTGATGGAATGTCTTAAAGCATCATCGATCGCCCCTTCTGTTATCTCGCCCCCATGTATGTGCGATATTGGTATGTTGAATGGAACCGCTGCAGAAGCTGCTGAATGCATCTCGAATCTGTCTCCTACTAGTACCAACATATCTGGTTTTATAACAGAGTATGCTGATGCAAAACCATTAATAGCCAGACCCATTGATCGAGTAATAGATTGAGGAGACTCAGAGTCTGTCAAGGTATCGACTCTTGCGGATATATTGAAGCCGTCCTGTTCGATTGATTCTGCTGAAGAACCGAAATGGGGCGATAAATGAGTACCTCCAACTATAACGTTGAGGCTTAGAAGTGGATCAGAATGCATAAGCTTCAAAACAGGAAGGTATATGCTGTAGTCTGATCTAGATACCGTTACAATTGCTATTTGCTTCACTCAAACATCTCTAAAGAAAATAGATCGCCATGAAAAATGGGTTTACTTGTTAGCCGGCCTATTAGCAGTTCTGATAGTGAGGGTGCAATCCCGGTCCCAGGTCGCCTGATAGTTATCATATCTTTTGTTAAGGTGGTTCCTGTTGCTATGTCTTGGGACGCTACAAGGCTCTTTCTGGCTACATTCGCCGTGGACATCTCACTTGCAGCGGGATATTTCCTACCATTACCTAGGGCGCTCTCAACATTTCTTATGCTTTTCACTAAAGCTTTCAACTCTTCGGGTTCCAGGGACGAGGAATGGTCAGGACCTTCCATATTTCGATTTAAAGTGAAGTGTTTTTCGATTATATGTGCACCCATAGCGACCGCGGCTATTGGTATTTCATTTCCTAATGTGTGGTCTGAGTATCCTACAGGGACTTGAAAAGCTGACTCCATAGTTCTCATAGCTAGTAAATTTACGTCGTTAGGATCAGCGGGATAGTTGCTAACGCAGTGGAGGAGAGCATAACTAGTGGCAGACTGTTCGATGATTTGTACCGCGTTGGATACTTCTGACAGTGTAGACATGCCGGTGGATACTAGCATTGGTTTTTTCTTAGCTGCCACGTGATTTAAAAATGGATGATTAGTAATCTCTCCGGAAGGAATCTTGAATGCGGGTATTCCGAGGTCTTCTAATAAGTCTGCGCTATATTCATCAAATGGACTAGAAAGAAACGTTATTCCGTAGTCGCGGCTAACGTTAATGAGTGTGGAGTGCATTTCTTCAGATAATTCTAGCCTCGCTATCATCTCAAATTGTGTTTCAGTGTCTAATGAAGTACTTTTTTGGTAATCGGCTTTTGGCGCAGTTGTAGTTACTAAGGAGTCAGCACGAAATGTTTGAAATTTTATTGCGTCGGCACCAGAAAGTGAAGCAATTTCGACGAGCGATTTGGCCAGTTCGATGTCACCGTTATGGTTTACCCCTGCTTCTGCTATGACGAAACATGGCTGATCTAGCCCTATCTGTTGGTTTCCTATAGTGATGCTATCTACCATATGGTCCAACCTCCATCAACGATCAAATTTAATCCGGTAACGTATTTGGACAAATCAGAAGCTAAATACGCGACTGCCCCTTTAATATCCTCTTCCGTGGCCATTCTGGAGAGTGGGGTTTTTGAACTGTAGTTTTCATGGAATTTATCAGGCTGGTCTCTCCAAATTCCTCCCGGTGATATCGCATTTACTCTGGTTGTTGGGGCCATTGTCGTAGCTAAATGCCGCGTCAATTGAAGTAATCCTGATTTGGATACGCCATATCCTATTGGATTATGCATACCAGTGTCTGAATATAGTCTGGTGTCTGAACCAACCAGAGCATATATCGACGAGAAAAAAATTAATGACCCATCAGTAGAATTGTCCAGCAAAGGTTTGGTCTCTTGGGCAATAATAAATGCGGACGTCAGATTAACATTTAGAGCATCGTTAAAGGTTTGCGCACTTTGGCTTTCAAAAGGTACAGACCAGCCAGGAGCATCTGATGTTCCTACATAACCTGCACAATGGATTACGATATCTAATTTATTAGATTCGAACGAACATGCTTTTATTGTATTTCTTAGTTTTTCTTCATCAGAAATATCGCAAGTGATATGTTTAACATTTCCCTTGGGTATATTATCTTGAATATAGTCGTTTGACTGTGGATTCGTTTCAGCGATATCTAGGGTCGTAACAAGGCAACCTAATTCGACTAGGGTTTCCACCACTATGCTGCCAACGTGGCCTGTTCCTCCTATAACGAGTGCGTTACGTCCATGTAGGTCCAGAAGCTGTTTCACAGACCTAGTTGCATATTCAGGGGGTGGATAATTATTTAAATCATTGGTGAAATTACTTTCCACAGTCACCTTCTATATTGGCTGATTTCAAGAGAAATTCAGCAAATTGAAGATCTAATTCGGTATCTATGTCTAGTGCTCTATGACGTGGTACTTTCACTGTTTTCACTTTGCCTTCAAAGATCGAAGATGCATTCAATACGAATTGCGGTCTAGCAGCATAAGCAACAGTGGTTATATCATAAATCTGGGGAGCATCTTGTCTGCGATGAATAGTTTGTTTAGACGTAGAAGCTAGTTCAGCATAACCGTTGGAGTCTATCTTGATCATATTGAAGTAGGGGTTTCTATCGGATTCTCTTACAGTTATGACTATGTCGGCGTCTGTCTCCATTAGAAGTTCGATGCATGCGTCCACATCTTCAACATTTCTCAAGGGGGAAGTTGGTGGAACACATACTAGTGCATCAAATAAAGCGTATGGTTCCTCCTTGTATAAAGTTTGCAACAGGTGTTGCCACGTATGCCATTCTGGAGAATGATCCGTCGCTAGCTCCGCCGGTCTTGTGAATGGGACCTCTGCTCCATGTGATTTTGCTACAGACATTATTTCTTTATCATCACTGGATAGTATTACTCGATCTATCCATTTGCTACTCCGAGAGACATCGATAGCGTGTCCAACGAGCGTTTTATTTCCTAATAGCCTTAGATTTTTTCTTGGTAATCCCTTGGATCCACCTCGAGCTGGTATTATCGCTATGACTTTGCCCTTCCTCATTCCTGCGTCATGACCTCTGTTTTTCTATTTCGAGATGATCTAACAGCAGCTTCGCATATTTCTAATGATAGTGCACCTTCATACCCAGAAACCAGATTGGGATGTGTGAAATACTGATTTGATTGTACAAATGCTTTTGCTTGCTCTACGAATAAATCCATAGGTGTTTGTTTAGATTGGTATTTTTGAGCGGTATTGTTAGTTATGTATTGGGTTACTTCTCCTGTGATACCGTTCCAGTCTAATCTCCCATTTGTACCTAGTGCTCGAACCCACCGAATCGGTTCTTTGGTGATGTAATCTAAGTTGATTGATATTAAACAACCAGAGTCTATTTCAAGAGATAACTCTGCTATTTCTTCTGACTGAATCCCAAGGCGTCCCAGATTTTTAGTTTTGCATTGTACGCTGCTGGGAAATCCAAAAATCCATGTGGCGTAATCAATCTCGTGTATCATGTCTAATAGAACTCCGCCTTCTCCACTTCGTGCTGAATATGATTCACGATATGCTCTGTTAGGCCGCCAGTCTGGCAAATATGATCTGGACTCAATCAGTACGGAGTGTAAAGGTCCTATATTGGGAACTTGATTAGCAAATATCTGCAATGACTCAGAAAATCTGAGAAGGCATCCAATGTATAGGCGTGTATTTAATTTCTGACAGGCCTTATTCAAGTCATTTGCTTCAGTTGTACTAACGGTCATTGGTTTCTCAACCAATACATCCAGGCCATGATCGAATGCTTCTAAGCAGTCTTTCCAGTGATCTTTAGTATCAGATGCAATGATACATTTGTTTGCCCCTATTTCTGCTGCTTCAGATAGGCTGCTCACTGCGGCATAATTAGCATTTTTGAGATCGTTCAATCTGCTTACCCGTTTTGGTATCGCTATCGGATATACGTTCGGTAGTTTACTCAAGGCGTTCAAATGCTGCATGCCTGCGCTTCCAGTGCCTATGACCGCTACCCTTGCTATTTCGTTTTCAGACTCTTTCATGTGTTTACTATGCTAATGACTTTCTGCTCGATTTTCTTTGCATGCAGACCTTCTTCAGAGCCAAAATCGATCTCAGACAGCACTTGGGGAGACTGTTGATTCATGACCGTATCCAATATTGAGCTGGATTTAGTGCCAAATGGACGATCGATTAACCTTGAGATTTTGTTTAATATCTCTTTGGGATCAGATAGAAAGTTATCATAGTCGACTATGACCGTTTTTGGGTTGGCATGAATGTGTTCATACATAAGGCAATAGTAGTACATACACCTGTCGATTTCATTGAGATCGAACCATTTTTGAATTTCACCTAGCGGGACCCAGAAAGGTACGTAGGGCTTACTAGAAACTACTGATGGCCATATAGACGGTGAGTTAGTCAGAGATTCGTCTGAAAACCAATGTTTCCTTAACAATGATGAGATGACTTCTGAGGCACGCCGAAACATTATTACTATTGTCATATCAGGGTAATAGTTTCTAAGACGTGGAATGTAAGGCAGCATATCAGGCATTTTGTAGGCTATCGTGTTACTCAGAGCTCTCGGCAATATAGATTGCCTTGTGGAACTGCTATTAACACGTTCTTCAATTAAATGGCGCTCCTTTGCATTAAATATGTTGGAATCATCGTGTACATTGAAGTTCAGCCTGCGACCTGCCACAGCGTCCATATGCTGGTCCTCAAAGAGATATGTCTCGTAGAGTAAGCACCACTGTTCATGGGGCATATGATTTATGAGAGGTATGTGTGAGAACAGGAATGGTGGCTCAAAAGCATATTCCACTTTATCTAAAGAGTGAACTAGTTTCCCCATGATAGTAGTCCCAGATCTAGCGCATCCAGTAATTAACAAAGACTCGCTTACACTTTTGGTAATAGGCTCGTCAAGGAAATACAATATAAATACCTCTTGTCATATATGTTTGTATTAAGAGTGTGCTCTGAAGTTACGGGACGGCTAGACTATTTTTATCTTTGTTGATGTAAGATAAAATTTGGGTTGCATTTTGTTCGGGAGAATACGTTACTGTATTTAAAGTAATCGCAGGATTTGAGGGTATTTCATACGGATCGTCAATCCCAGTAAATTCCTTTATTTCGCCTCTGCGAGCCTTTGCGTATAATCCTTTCACGTCTCTCTGCTCGCACACTTGTAATGGAGTGTCAACAAAAACTAAGACGAATTTGGGTGCTCCGATCATATTATGCACATATTCTCTAGCACCGTCATACGGGCTAACAGCTGCTACGATGACGATACCTCCGTGTTTTACTATTTCCGAAGCTACAAAACCCATACGTAAAACATTTGCGTCGCGATCTTCTTTGCTAAAACCTAATCCTGTTGATAGATGTGTTCTTACAACATCCCCATCAAGTAATGTCACAGGTTGCCCGAGCTTCTGGATGTAGTCGGATACTAATTGGGCGATGGTGGATTTTCCTGAGCAACATAGCCCCGTTAACCAAATGCAAAGCCCTTTAGAGTTTTTTAATGGCATATTCGTAGCCTTATTGTATTCCGTGGCATTGTGAAAACCTTTAATTATGATGGGATTGGTGTGCAGGTTTATTAGAGATCATCTCAGGACTAATTTTATATAACCTAATTTTTATATCCAAACACAGTTTCCGCGTAGCTTGTTAAAGTGGCAGCGTCTTGTAGGGTGGCTAATCTCTCATCTGTTCCTATTACTCCCAAAGCAGATGCTGTTTGCTCCAAGATGCCAGTTTTGACTGTATCATTGAATGTTTGTATGGGAGCATATGTCCAGTCTGATAGAGACTGCCGTTTTACAAATATTTGCTCTAAAGGGCATAGGAGGTAACTTGTTTTTTGGGTGTGCACTTCTACTTTCCATCGGCTTTTTGATTGCCAGTCGGCATGATAGCTAAATGCAATATCCTGATCAGAAATCCCTGAGCCTACAAAAATTGAGCCAGTGTCGTGCCAATCTAGCGGATGTTTTTGAAATGCGTTCCATTCTTCTGGCATACCTATTAGTTTATGGGCCATGCTGATCACATGTATGCTGTTCGCTATTCCCCATTTTGATAATTCGTCATGACCAAACTGAGTTGTCCATTCTGGTTTAACTAATTCAGTGATTGAATATGTACATGAAGTGATGCCACCGTCGTTGTCAGTTAAAAACTTTACTTCATAGAAAGAAGGGTAGGATATCCTATTATAACCGCACCATACTTGGGTGCCGACAGCAGATAATAGGTTTTGCAATTTATCAATTTCTGTTGACGCCAATGAAACTGGCTTCTCTATTAGCAGTCGTCTGAATCCTAAATTAGACAACCTGAGAGCCGAGATGAAAAGCTCCTTTATAGGAGTAGCTATAATACCTAGCTCGTGCTTTTCCGGAACTAATGCAAGTGATTCTATATCTCCGGAAATAGTTTCTACATTACTATAAATGTCTTGAATCCGCGAAAGGTTATTGTTTGTTTTGGCGCATACTCGTATGCTCCCTACTCCGAGCGCTAGCAAAGCTTTTAGATATTCCTTGCCCATAGTACCGTATCCAATAATAGTCGCGCTGCAATCAGAGAAATCAGCAGTCTCCAATAGTGAGACGAGTTCTGCTGACGATAATGCTTTTCCTGATCCTGTAATACTCATGTTATAGGACATAGTGCCGAATCACTATTAAGTATGGATTGAAAATGTGGTAGTAATTCATCAAGTATAAATTTGTGTGCAAGGAAACAATCAGATATTGACGGCAAGTTGCATGTTCCTGAGGTAAATATTGAAGAAACTATGTCGCGAGTCATACTGCTAATTAATATATTGTAGCTTAGATCTGCAGGGTGCCATTTCCAACCGTCCTCTGAAGAGCTTTCAAATCCCCATCCTTGTATATGATCAACTACATATCGATAGGTTGGGGAAATAATAGTCAAATGTTCATATAATGGATTGTCGTAGATATATGAGACGTATAGCTGACTCCCATTATTTGATTTCGCATGCAATGTACCACTCAGATCATGGATAGACTCGCCTCTTTTTGACGGATGAATATGATTGTCTATCGTTGATCCAGCACTTTCAATTTTAGAGGTCTCAGAGTAAAAGGAAAAAAGGTCTGCCCAGTGTACTCCATTCGTGCCAAGACCATGGTTGCCGCCGAGGACAGTTAAAATGAATGGATTTCCATTTATTCTGGATTTTGCGTTTATATGAAACGGGTATGCTCTTGTTTTGCAGTTCACCCAGGTAGATGTGTTTTGGGTTCGGGAACATTCTAGTATGTCTAGATAATCATTTATGGATTGCGCTACTATTTTTTCCAATATAAACTTTTTATATCCTAGCCGTTCTGCAACTTCTATATATATTTTTGGCCTGATATCTGCTTGCGTAGCTATTATGCATAGATCTCCAGCCGGTTCAGCGTGATCGAGAGATTGTAACCAGTGGAAGTTAATGTTTGGATTGACATTTTTAATCTCGGATAGCCGTTGTTTGCCGAGTGCAAGCCCTTTTGGATTCGGATCAACAATTTCAATCTGTTCGATATTTTGAAGTGTGCATATGGATTGTAGATGACGGGTGCCAATGTCGCCTGATCCAACTATTAGCACGCGATATTTATTTTTGTGATTATGTGTCGGCATCTGGTTTTATGTATTTGATATGGATATTTTTATAAATCTGTCTGGCTGTTTAGCATTTCATAGTAGTGCTTACGATTAGCAAATAATGTATCGTGATTGCCTTCCTCAATTATGCTACCGTTTGATATGAACATGATATTGTCTGATTTAGTTATTGTTGATAATCTGTGCGCTATTGTTATAACAGTTCTACCATCAGATATGCGCTCAATTGAGTCCTGCACTTCATGCTCTGATATTGAGTCGAGAGAGCTAGTAGCTTCATCAAATATTAATATCGAAGGATCTGGCAATATCGCTCTAGCGAGAGCTAGTCTCTGTTGCTGCCCTCCTGATAATTTCATACCTCTTTCTCCAACTACGGTCTCATATCCATTCGGTAATGCTGTTATAAATTCGTGCGCACCGGAAATTCTAGCTGCCTCAATTACTTGTTCGCGTGAATAATCTCTTCCAAATTGTATGTTATTTGCGATGCTAGAGTGAAATGTGAAGGCTTCTTGACTGACTAATCCGATTTTGCCTAGCCAAGTCTCATGGTTTAGTTCCGATAAAGGTATGTTGTCTATTTTAATTGTTCCTGAGTCGCTCTCGAAAATACCTAGAATCAAATTGATTATAGTGGTTTTTCCGCCACCAGATGGGCCAACTAGTGCTACAGATTCTCCTTGATTAATTTGAAGGTTGACGTTGGACAGGAGATTCTGTCTGTCGGGGTAACCGAATGTAACATTTTGAAACACGATTGAGTTAGTGAAGGTCTTTATTTTCTTGTCACCTGTTGGGCGCATAGGAACAGATCCGGAGATTAGATCATGTGTAGCCACTACGTTGGGTACTAGCGCCATCATCTCCATTCGTGATCGGCCTATGGATATCAGGGCCGGCCAAACTTGCGCTAATGCTATTGCGATCACACCAAGATGAGGAAGATTATTAGTAAAATTTTCTTGGTCTGATGTCCAGAGTATCAATAAAAAACCTAGCAAGAATACGATAAGTATAAGTTCCATTATTGGTCTTGGTATTGACGCGAATATAACCTGTTGTGCACGTAGCTTTGCTAAAGTGTAGCTTGCAGAATTGAACTTCTGTATCCACCAAGATGAGTTTAATGACGTAATGATAATCCGGATCCCGTTGAGAAATTCGTTAGCCACTACAGCTTCCTCTGTACCTGCCTTTAATTGGCCTTGACCTATAATTAGAGAGACTTTTTTAGATATGCGGAATATGACTAACGTATATAAAACCCCCGTTACTACGAGTAGGTATGCCATATATGGGAAAGTTGACAAGAGAATAAATAATATAATGAGGAGTTTGCATAAATCAGCTGCTGTTTGAGATAGTCGGGTCACTATTACTCCTGGTGCAGTTGGGGAAGATAGCATTTTGTATATAAGATCGCCCTGTTTCTGATCCAGGAAGAATTGATACTGTGCCTTTGAATACTTATCTATGACTTGAGATTTGCTCCTATATGTTATTTTTTGTTCTACATATGTAGTCAGTGTAATTCGCGCAATGCTTAGTGCTGTCTTTAGTAAGTAAACGGTTAACAATAACAAGAAAGCTTGGTATATTGGATTTCTACTTGGGAATACTGAGCTTATTCGTACTAAAGCCCCCATAAGACCGTCTGGGTTTGAAGAGGTATCGCCAAAAAGTACTAAAAATATAGGGAAAAATGCAGCAATCCCCAAACCTTCAAAGATGGAACTGATCAATATAACTATAATTAGTAATACAAAAAGGAGTTTGTAGTTATTAAAAAAATATTTGAATGATGGATGCATTTTTATCACTAGATTTCAGAGCGCTTATTGAGCGATAGGTTCCCAGGCATTAAAGTGTTTTCTCATGGCATAGAATTTTGCTCCCATAGATGGAATTGGTCCTCCGAAGAATTCGTTTATAGCTACTGTTACACCGGGATGATAAGGTTTATTTAACGTGAGATCTATGATCACATCGGTATTCTTGAATGCCATTGCTTCAGATTGATTGATTTCGTGGTATTGTAAATCCAGATCATCCCCACATAAAATACCCCGATTTTTGACCAACGGGTTACTACGTTCCAGGTCTTTAATTACTTGGTCATATCTATGGTCTCCATCGATAAATACCAAGTCGAATTGAGAATCTTTTAAGGAAGGTAGAAGCAGATCGCTAGTTCCTCTGTAGATGTGTACCCTATCGGCAATTCCTGCGCAATTAATATTATGAATGAATAAATCAAATATTTTTGATTTATTTAACGCAGAAGACATCACTGCATTTACACCTGGGTATGGAAACCAGGGGTCTACGCATGTAATAGACCAATCTATATCGGGGAATTTTTTCAGAATATCTGACCACATAATTGTGGACTCTCCAGCCCAACAGCCGATCTCCAGAATACTGTATGATCCTGTGATATCTGCGAGCTCGGTTTTCATAAACTCAGTGATATGATGCTTCATGTCATGTGCTGTTTGATTTGCGTCTAAATATGCTCCGAAATAGGGTCTGTTTGATTTGATACAAATTTTATATTCTCTATATCTCCGGTACCATATCCATCTAAATCTGATCTCACGTATTCCTTTTAGCAAGGGCAGTAAAGTGTGTCCTTTTATAATTTTGTATAGAAATGAAGGTATGGTATTTATCATATCAGGATCGCAGTCAGATGTAGAAAGATTATTCTTCAGTTATTATTGGAGCTTCTTCGATAGAGCGATAAATGTTTTGGAATGATTCGCGGTGGGGAGAATTCTTGCTCAGAATTGTATCGATATGGATCTTATGTTTCGAGCCTGGAAGAAATCTTCTAGATAATCTTATTCCATGGTCTACGATGGAAGATTTTTTCATTTTAGCCAACAACCTGGAATCTAGTCTATTTTTAGTTCGATACTTTTGCTGAAATTTGATTGATAGTTCTCTAGAAAAGTAAGACCAAAATGCTCTTTTTACTATATCATCAGCGTGTCGTACTGATATGCCGTCCGAAATTGCCAGTTGATTACTTAATAAGCTTGCAAACTTATTGTAAGAGTGACTCCAATCAGAATTAGAAACCCAATCTATTGAGTCTGGTAGAAAATATCTCTCCGAATGGTTTTGCCTGACCATGTGAAGCTGATTGAGGACATAAGCATTCCCGTTAACTATGGATGCACAGCAGGATAGTAATTCTCTAAAGGACTTATCTGGAATGGATTCAGCAAGTTTTATATGTTCCATAAATTCGTCAGTATGGTGTACGTAGAACAAGGTAACGAAATAGTTGGACATAAAATTAATTAGCCGTTCTGATGCACTCGCTCCTTCAAGAGGTAACTGTTTGTATTGAGAAACACTATCAATGGGGCCATATGCTCCGTCGTTTTGTATATAACTTAAGAGCGACGTGCCGCTCACCATGCGATAGGCTGGATTATTGTCAAGGAATGCGGAGCAAATAGACAAAGACTCAGGCACCAGTATGTCGTCATCAGCAATAAAAGCTGCATAAGGTTCTTTAGTTGTTTTGAGCAACTCGTGTATTGCTTGAAGGTCGTTTTTTCCCTGTAAGTGGAGATGCTTTATGTCTAACTGATTTGAATACGACTTTACAGTTTTAGAATTAATATCGATGTATTCGTCGTTACTGGAATCTCCGATATATATCGGATGCTGACAAGACATGTTAGCGTAATATCGTAGCTGCCGGTGGATAAAATCAGGCCGATTTATTGTCGGTATGACTATTGCGACATTCATGTGTAATAACTTGTAGGCATAATATTCATGCTATTTAGGATATTAATAGGCTAGTCTTCTTTCTAGTCCGACAGCAAGCATATCATTGATATAAGCTACTTTATCTGAGCCAAACTTTGTAGAGATCATATCTTGGTATTTTTGGCCAGTAAAATATGTGTTAAATGCGTTATCCCTAAATTTAAGGACCTCTGATGAAGAAAGGTATTTAGTGGGTAAGGGCTGAGTGTCTACTGAATGTTGAGAGTAGCCATCCCATGTTTTAGGTAAAGACCAGCCTTCTTTAAGTGCAATATTGTACAATTCAGATCCTGGGTATGCCATCGCACAGTAGAAATTTGCAAACTCGCAATTAAGATCTATCGCCATGTCTAGAGTTTCTTGCATGGTTGCCATATTATCGTCTGGCAAGCCAAATATGTAATTTCCAATCACATTTATTCCTTCCTGTCGAATGAAATTTAAAGTTTTGTATATGTCTTCTTGATCAAATCCTTTTTGTACTGAGTCACGGACTTGCTCATTAGCCGCCTCTATACCGCATGCGAGCCAATTAAATCCCGCGTTTTTTAACTTGCTTCCAATTCCAAATTGTACTGTATCAACTCTTGTGTATGCCCATATATTTAATTCGTAACCTCGCTCAATAATGAGATCGCAGATACCTTCTACGTGTCGAGGATTTAGTACAAATAGTTCGTCAGCTATCTTTATATTTTTTACATTGAAATCCTGAACAAGTATGTCTATTTGTTTGATAATAGATTCTGGGGTCCACCGCCTATAGCTATTTATTGTTGACCCGTACCCTAGTAGGTTTTCGCCACTCTTAAATGGAGCTTGTATACAACAGAAGTCGCAATGATAAGGACATCCGAGAGTTGTGTATATCGCAGCATATGGTTCTCTGACCATGCTATCTAAACAGTGCCAATTGTGCGCTCTATATTTGTCCATTGGGAATAACTGCCATGGTATAGAGGGTATTTGCGTATCGAGACTATTCAGCAGTGGGGCGCTCGGAGTACGTCGTATATGATCAGATTCCCAATACAATAATCCTTGAACTTTATCGAATCTCTTAGATCCACTTTTTATCGCTTCGATCAACTGAACTAGCGTGTGGAGACCTTCTCCATCACTGACAAAGTCTACATCTGACTCCTTAAGAGTTCTTTCGGGCAACGAGGCAACATGTCCTCCGATTAATATCATCGGAATATGGGGATGCATTTCTTTTATTGATTTACACACTTCTGTACAGGCTGGCATGTTTTGGGTCGACGCTGATGGTTGCTGCCCGTAGGCTACGACACATACTAGAGTAGGATTAATATCGCCAGTTTGATTCGCACTTTCTTTGGGAGACAAGCCTTCTGCATTAGCATCTATAATTTCTACAGAATAACCTTGAGTCATCGCAAAACTAGCTAGTAGCCCTATCCAGATAGGGGGCTCAATAGCGGATATGTTATTTGCCAAAGATTGATAGATTTGTTGTTGATTGCCTGGATTAATTAAAAGTAGGTCTGCACCTTTGTTAGGTTCCATAGGCCTCTCCGGATGCTGTTGTGATTAATGTTTCTGAAACGACGTATAAATCTAATCTGGATAACATGCTTTATAGTTTTAGTGTTGGACTTTTAACAACGAAATAATATTTGACAAACGTTTGCGTGTTATAAAAGCGGGTAGGAGTTTTCGTAGTAATATCCACTGATATCCTTTAATGGGCTTCAACTGAAATTTTAGTTTCCCTATAAACGACCCTTCTGACGTGAACCGTATACGTATAGAAGTTTGGGCCGCCTTCATTATGCCAAGTGGTTCATATACTGCAGCAGCCTCACGTGGATAGTATTGTTTCAGATTGTCTAATAAGTACTCTGCAGTAGCGATTTCGTTTGGAGTAGAGTTTAGCTGAAGCCCTCGTATAGCTTCTTGTTCGCAATATTGGCTTTCGGAAAATATTTTTGTGAGCATCATGTTCCATATTGGCTTTGCGCTACATGTAGCGAGGGCAGTTTTATTGCCGCAACTGGCTATTTGCAGTCGGTCTTTGTCTTCCGCAAGATAGTATTTGGCTTTCTCTATTAACTCTGTATTGTCTTTAAATGGCACGTAGTCAATATTTGGCTTCAACCATTGGTTGACGGCTTCACATTCCTCCGAAAGCAGAAGAGACCCGGCCAGAGTTGCCTCAAAAATTCTACCCTTAGCTTGGAACCATTTTCCGGAAATATGGCGACTCCAATTCACCGTAATTTTGGATTTCCGAAATGAATTGGCGTACTCTTGGTTAGTAAGTCTTTTTTGACCGTATCCTTGCCCTCCAAATATGGTTACGGGTATACCATTTTGTTGCAGTTGTGAGATTCCATCTATACGGTCAGTGTATCCTGGAACCTGTCCGGCGAATGCCACATCGTATTGACGCTTATCAGTAGCGTTTCCGTGAAAAAGTGACGGTCGAAATGTGGCGTTTGTCACAATATATTTACCCGGAAATGCAGTGTGATTTTTGAAGAAAGTTTCAGGTTCAGATGCAGTAAAGGATATATCACAGAATCTGGTTAGATTGTCTTGAACTTTGAAAGATTGTTGTGATTGGTCGTTAAGTACAACACAGCATTTAATGTTTAACAATGTTCTTATAAGGTATAGGGTTATTAATCTTGGGTATGAGAGCCCGTTGTCATTGTCACTTCGCCAGTAGTCTGGAAGCCACCCGTTATGTATAACTAGTAGATCAGGCTTATATTCGCGACATTTTTCGAACAATAACCAGTTAATGTCAATCCAGTTCTGAGTTGACCATGGCCCATAATAAAACACATCGTATTCAGCTAGTCCAGTTTCCTCAAGCGGACCAATGAACGACATATCCATTATTTCTGCAATGTGTTCTTGTTTTTTTTGTGACGGCGCGTGAACTATAAACAGTATTCGCATGTTGGTTTGGAGTCTCTCATATAGCGATTAATAAATCTACGACCTGATAGCCAATCATTCCGGTCCCACCAGTGACTAATATACGTTTATCCTTGAAAAAATTTCTACTGTGTTGTATTTCAGAGTATGCTGGCAACTAGTTAACCTCCAGAAAATAATTATTTTACTGTTTTGTATTTATCTGAGCGTAAGAAATGGGAAACAGACTTTCTGGTTATAGCTTTTGGAAGTATCGTGCGTAACACAATCCAATGAAAGCTACGTAACCTGCGACTGCTGTGTATCCCATAATTTAGCTTATGTATCGTCTTGCGCCTTACAGATTTGTATCCGTTTGTTAGAGTTTCTTGAACCGCTGCTATTTGAGAGTCTACATCGAATGAGAGACTCGAGCAATTATATAAATTTTTCTGAATTATGGATGCCGCTCTCAATTCGTTTTGAGACGAGTTTTGCCATAAGCTGTACAGTGCTTCGTTGTTATTGTAGTACGTAGTATTATGTAGGTGCCAGATCATAGATTGCCACATGGGCTTAGCACTATACTTTTCTATAGCAGTTTTGTGACCTTGAGTCGCGATCGATAACCTCTCGGAATCATTTGACATATAGTATTTAGCTCTATGTACTAATTGATCATTGTTTGAAAATGGAACGTAGTCTATCCATGGCTCTAGCCAATGGTTAACAGCAGGGCATTCTTCGGATAGAAGCATTGCGCCGGACAGAGTAGCTTCAAATATTCTAGCCTTCGCTTGGAACCATTTTCCAGATATGTGACGGCTCCAGTTTAATACAATTTTACAACTTCGAAAGAAATCAGCGTATTCTTGGTTCGTTAGTCGTTGTTGTCCAGGACTTCTTCCACCGGGAACTTCAGGCCATATCCCTGCTTTATGTAATGTGTATAGTCCTTTTTCTCTTGTATTCTTATAGCCCTGTATACCACCTGCAAACCCAATTTCTACCCTTCTATGGATCGCCGGAGGACAGTGAAATAGATCTGGGCTGAAAGTAGCAGTTGTGATTATATGTTTCTTAGGAAAGCTAGAATGCTTAATTAGTGAGTGGTGTTCATGCGTAAATATGAAATCACATAATCTGGTCAAGCTATCTGATCTCTTAAAGTCTCCAGGGCTTTGATCAAACAATAAAGCCACAATTTTTGTTCCTAACATATGTCGGAGTAAATAAAGAGCGGTGAGCGATATATACCCGTATTTCTCTTTATCATTATAAGTAAATCTCCACCCGTATATAAAAATGACATCTGGTTGATATTCAAGACAGGTTTTGAACACCTCCCAGTCTACTGATTTTTTCTCTTCAATCCATGGCCCTAGCCACATAACTTTATGGTCAATCGGACCAGATGTAGCAATGGGGGATATATACGACATCTCAAACAATTCAGACATATCGTCCATATGTTCAATGGTCGGAGCGTGATTAAGGAACAGAATCTTCACTATTATAGTATCTTATGTAGAACTGATTTTAGATTAGAGATAGGTCAGACAGTTTGCTCATAACGATATCCCAAAATTGAATATGACTGTATGTTTCAGTAGCTTTTTTATATCCGTTCATCGCAATACTAACCCGTTCTTTTTCATTGGATAAATAATATCTAGATTTTTCTATGAGGTCTTCAGCATCATTGAAAGGCACATAGTCAACCATGGGAGTAAAATACTGGCACGTCTCCGGATTGTTTGTTTCCATTAACATTGACCCGCTGAACATAGTCTCTAGTACTCTGACCTTAAGTTGGTTTGATTCACCGACGCTGCTCGAGAAATTAAGACTAATCTTGGATCGCCTCATTGTCTCAGCATAGTCTTCTATAGGCATCAAAGATTCTCTTTGTCCGCCGCCACGATGAACTGACAAGTTAGCTTTGGACAAGCTCTCTAGGAGGGGTTCTCTATAGCTTCGGTAGCTTTCAACCGAACCTAGAAATGATATATCGATGTCTTTATATTCTTTACTAGGATAGAAAGTCTCAAAATCAAGGGGTGCCCAGAGCCTTATAAAATTATTGTGCTCCTTGAAGGTATTTTGTAAATGGCCCGAATCTAGCAATATATGTAGATCTGTATAGTCCATCATCAGTTGGCATTGTGTTCGTGCATTTGGGCTGGTGCTATCGTGCCAGATTGTCGCTATTGGTATGTTGCAGAACTTCTTAATGCCACGTAATACCGATGGGTGAGGCATAACATAATTGTTGGGATTATAGCTGCTCAAGATTAATAAATCTGGTTTGCTTTTTGCTATCAGATCAATTAAATAATTAGATTTTAAGATAACCCCTGTGATATCAGTATCGAAGTAATACTCAATGATATCTGCTACCTGAGATGATCTTAGAGGCGATGAAACAGCGTGCTCTTCGTTTGAGATACCATAATCAGGGTTTCCGTCGCAGTATTTATACCGTAATACAAGAAACAAGGGCTTAGTTCTGTTGCCTCTTGATTTGGTTACAGATTTTAATCTTGGTGCATATACAGTCGGCATCAGGATCGCCGGTACCATCATATCATTGACTAACGTCTTAATCCGAGTGTT
>CEVA01062859.1_pt1 | contig 47455 bp, 43 predicted proteins | sample 361521 | NCBI WGS metagenome assembly CEVA01 (sample SAMEA2622823, study PRJEB7988) | marine metagenome | isolation source: saline water (ENVO:00002010), including | reverse complement strand
GGGGGAAGTCAACGACTTCGACCCGACACAATATATGGAAGTAAAAGATGCAAAAAGAATGGCCAGATTTTCCCAATTGGCCGTTGCGGCTGCCAGACTAGCGATCGAAGATTCTGGCCTGGAAACGGCAAATACCAATGAAGAAAGGATGGGGGTGGTGATAGGTAACGGGAATGGAGGATTCCCTACTACGGAGGACAACGCAAGGGTGATGTCAGAAAGAGGAGGCATGAAAGTAAGCCCCTACTTTATACCGATGGTATTACCTAACATGGCAGCGGCAAATGTTAGCAGAATTTTTGGGCTCAAGGGGTATTCGTCCACAGTTATAACTGCATGTGCGGCAGGCACACAGGGTGTTGGTGAAGCCGCAGAAGTTATTAAGAGGGGGGTAGCAGATGTTGTGCTTGGAGGAGGTACAGAGGCGGGAATCTGCCAGCTAGGCCTTGGTGGATTTAATGTCATAAAGGCTTTGTCTTCCAAGCGCAATGATAAGCCAGAGTCTGCCAGTCGCCCCTTTGATGCCGAAAGAGACGGTTTTGTACCAGCTGAGGGGGCGGGCATACTTGTTATTGAAAGTCTAGATCATGCCAAGAGCCGTGGGGCAAATATACTGGCGGAGGTTATCAGCCTTGGTGTTTCGTCTGATGCCTATCATGCAGTTCAACCCGATGAAGATGGTGGCGGGGCAGCTCGAGCAATGAGGTTTGCATTGGAAGGAGCCAAAGTTAGCCCAGCTGATGTAGACTATATTAACGCCCACGGGACCTCTACTCCGAAAAATGACTTTTCGGAAACGCTTGCCATAAAGACAGTCTTTGGAGAAAAAGCTTACAATATCCCGATCAGTTCTACTAAATCCATGACGGGCCATGGCATGGGTGCCGCCGGTGCGCTTGAGGCGGTGGTATGCGTCAAGACAATTGAAACAGGTGAAATACATGCCACAATTAATTACGATTTCCCTGATCCGGAATGCGACTTGGATTACGTGCCAAATCTATCTAGAAAACAGCGGGTTGATACAGTAATTTCAAACAGTTTTGGCTTCGGTGGTCAAAATGCTAGCATCGTCATAAGGCGTTTTCAGGAGTAACCAAAGTCTTTCTATGCAGATGAGGTTTATCTCAGGGATTTAAATTGAAGTACATTGACAGCAAGAAAGGCTACGTCTATAGTAGCGCCGATTCACGCGAAGAAAAAAACCAAACGGTCTTGGAGGAAATTTGATGGTAATGGGTAAAGCAGCCATATTTACGGAGCCGTTCCATTTTGAAATAACCGAACTCCCTCCCCCTCCAGTAGAGCCGGGTGGAATTCTAATAAAAATAACATCTGCGGGTATTTGCGGCTCTGATTTGCATTACTGGAGAGGTGATCTGAAACCTATCATACCGAAGGGGAAGCAAGGTCCTGTGATCATGGGTCACGAGATGGCTGGAATTGTAGATACACTTGGGCAGGGAATTTCTACAGATTCTATGGGGAGGCCACTGAAGGAAGGGGATAGGGTAGTTTACACATACTTTCAGCCGTGCAGGCGTTGCTACATATGTATGCGCGGCGAATTAAATAACTGTCCTAGTAGATTCGACTTCAGGGCATCTGTGGAAGAGTATCCCTATTGTAGCGGAGGGTTTTCGGACTACTATTATCTGAGGCCTGGCCATTTCGTTTTTAAGGTTCCAGACGAACTTCCAGAGGAGGCCGTGGCAGGTGTGAACTGTGCAGTATCACAAGTCATATATGGGCTCCACCAGTCTGGCATGCGCATGGGTGACACCGTAGTTATACAAGGTGCAGGGGGTCTGGGGATAAATGCAACTGCCGCAGCGAAGGAGATGGGAGCAGGCCAGGTTATTGTTGTGGATGGTTTGGCAAATAGGCTAGAGTTGGCCTCGAACTGTGGGGCAGACGAGACTATTGACCTGAGTAATTTTGTAACAGCAGAATCTAGAGTTGAAAAGGTTAGAGAATTAACTGGTGGCTGGGGGGCTGATGTTGTTGTTGAGGTGGTAGGATTCCCACAGGTTGTTCCCGAGGGTCTCGAGATGCTTCGTAAAGGAGGCACTTACGTGGAGATAGGCAACATTTGGCCAAATAGCAGTGTTAGTCTAGATATCTCCAAGATACTGTGGGGAGTTACCAGGATTGTTCCCACAGTTCATTATGACCCTTACATCCTACCCGTAGCATTAGATTTTTTGGTGCGTGCTAAGGAAAAATACCCGATTCTGGATGTTATGTCGCACAAGTTTCCCCTTGAACAAATTGAGCAAGCCTTTAAACAGGCGGAGTGGTCTGGTAAAGACAAGGGGACTTCAGTTACTAGGGCTCTTTTGGTGCCCTGATTTTGTAGATATCTTTTAGATTTAGCCTACAATGTAGAATAGAGGCAGTGGTTTCTGAACGGGATGTGGTCTGAGGATACGGTTTGGGCCATGATTTCTGCATGTCCAGTGTTTTGTACTAGAAGCTTCGCTTCGATAGGTTGGGTCATTGCCTTGGGTTGAAATAGTCATCCCGTTGACATCTTCAAGTACTACAGTAGAAAATTTGTCTATGTGTTTTTGCGATTCAAGCGTTAATTGAACACCCACAGGCTTTATGAATTATTGCTTACTCCAATCTTTAGCATGTAGCTGGATGGGGCGTTGACACCGAGCATGCTGATTATTAGACTTGCGAAAGTTGTGTTACGACTCCGCATTGCCTTTGTGATTGCCCCGACATTAAGTACAGGAGAAATTAATGAATCAAGACGACAAGTTGTTCACCTTGAAGAAGCGTATTAATGCAGGTGAAACCGTAGTAGGAGCCTCAATATCTATCAACACTGACCGCAGACTCCTAGAGGAGCTGATTGGGGGCGGAAACTACGAATTTGTTTTAATCGATAGCCAGCACTCGCCATATGACGAGGATCGCTTGACTGATTTCTGCAAGATGGCACACGAACTAGGAGTTCATGTGCAGTTTCGAATCAAGCATACGCGCCATACATACCTTGTTGGAAACTATTTAGATTTAGGTCCGGGAGGTATAGAAGTGCCTCAGGTGGAACTTGACGACACTGTTGATGATGCTGTAAGCAATTTTTATTATTCTCCCCGGGGGGTAAGAAGTTGGGGTGGCAAGGCTAGATTTGGCCTGGGAGATGCACCTGACCGCCTTGAGTATGCAAAATGGTGGGGAGAGACAGGGGTGCTGTGGATGCAGGTTGAGTCAGTGGCAGCCGTAGCCAAAGCAAGGCAATTTGCTAAATCTGGGGTAGATTGTCTTTCGTTCGGCCCGGCTGACCTAAGTTTTAGTCTTGAACTCCACCCGTATCACCCGTTCAAAAGCGTGGATGATTGCATAGCACACGTGGTTGAGCAGTTGGAGGGCACGAACGTGGCGGTTTGCTTCAGGAACTCCCCAGAAGACCGCCAGAAGTATAAAGACATGGGTGTTCGCGTATTGTTGGAGAGCGTGTAGATATAATTTACAAAAGAAGCCACAAGAAAATAATGGAGGCACAAAATGGTGCAGTTGGGTAGTTCCAGTTTCACATATGAATTGTCTGGGGAAAATTGGGGGAATCTTCCTAATGGATGGAGATACTTAGAAGCTACGGCAGTAGCAGTAGACTCAAAAGATCAAGTCTATGTTTTTAATCGGGGAGGCCACCCTGTTATTATCCTCGACCAAGATGGAAATTTCCTGCGATCTTGGGGGGAAGATGTTTTTACCACACCTCACGGGATAGCTATTGGTCCGGATGATTCCGTATATTGTACTGATGCGGGAGACCATACCGTGAGAAAATTTACTCCCGACGGTGAATTGCTGTTGACTATCGGTGAGTCTGGTGCCCACGCACCTTTAATGAGCGGTAAACCTTTCAACAAGCCTTGTCATGTGGCGGTAGATCCTAGAAACGGAGACATATTTGTTGCTGACGGCTACGGAAATGCGAGAGTACATAAATACTCGGAGAACGGAGATTATCAATTTTCTTGGGGGGAATCTGGAACTGACCCAGGCCAATTTAATATAGTGCATAACATTGCCACCGATAGAGAAAGCAGGGTATATGTGGCCGATAGAGAGAACCGGCGCATCCAAATTTTCAGTCCCGATGGTCAATACGAAGAGCAATGGGTCAACATGTCTAGGGCTGCGGCCGTTATAGTCGACCACAGAACAGACTTGGTATATGTGGGGGAATATTTCGCCGGACAAGGATCCAATTCAACAGGAACAAAGCTAGGACCAAGAGTCACAATTTTAGACATTAAAGGGAACGTACTTGCAAGATTGAGTGATGAGCCTTATGGAGACGAGGCCGGCAGGTTTTATTCACCACACTCTATAGCAGTTGACTCTCAAGGAAATATATATGTTGCCGAGGTTTCATACTCAGATTATGGCCGGGCGATGGATCCACCAAGAGAGCTACGTTCGATGCAAAAGCTGGTTAAGCAGTAATAGCCCAGATGGCCAGAAGTAAGAATGTGGATTCATGGTTGTATGAACATGATCCATATCTGCGAAACATAGCTAGTTCTCTGCGGGAAATCGTTCTAGAGGAGGGCCCGGAGCTCAAGGAGTCAGTGAAATGGGGCAATCCGATTTATGAAGGCAGGGGAAGAGTTATATATCTTTCTGCAACGGAAGAGTATGTAACTCTAGGGTTTTTCAGCGGTGCTAACCTCAGTGACGTGTCTGGCAGAATGGAACCTTCAGGTAGAAGAATGCGAAGATTTAGAGTACGGGCATTAGAGGACATCGATGAGGTCCAGATCAGGACATGGATAAAGGAAGTCTTGGTGACCGATTCGTTGGGTGGATAAGTGTATGTGAAGTGAAGGCAAATGTGTCAGGCACAATGTAATGCTTATGATCAGACACCCATTTTTATAACGGTAAAATTATTGTCAATAATTGAGTTGGGGTGGCGCTTTTGCGACTAGCTAAAAATTCTATGAGGACACAGAGTGAATTATGGTATACTTCCCCATCTGAGCAGGCTTCTTTAATCGACCTGTAAACTTTATTAAATTTGGAGGCGCCCTAGTGACCTTAACAACATCAGGTATCGATTCCAAAGTCCTTATTTCAATGTTTCGCACGATGATCACGATTCGTCGTTTTGAAGAGCAGTCAAAACGAGAAGCGGACTCTGGGAAATTGAGAGGGCTACATTCTTCTATAGGCCAAGAGGCTGTTCCGACAGGAATGTGCGCTCATTTGGGAGATAAAGACTTTATATTTGGTACCCATCGTAGCCACCATCACTGCATAGCTAAAGGTGTTGACCTGCGACAGATGATGGCAGAATTGCTTGGGAAGTCTACAGGAACTAATAAGGGTAAGGGTGGGACGATGCACATAGCAGATATAGACAAGGGAATGTTGGGAGCTAATGGTGTCGTTGGGTCTAACATTCCGGTATCTATTGGAGCAGCTTTAAGTGCTCAAGTTCTGGGCACAGATCACGTCAGCGTAGTATTCTTTGGTGATGGTGCGGCGAATCAAGGGGCTTTGCACGAGGCTCTTAATTTGGCTGCGATTTGGAAGCTACCAGCAATCTTTGTATGTGAAAATAACCGCTATGCTGAATCTACTCCTTTTGAATATGCTGTGGCAGGAGGGTCAGTTGCCAATAGGGCGGCTGGCTACGACATACCGGGAGTGCTCGTAGATGGACAGTCAGTCCTCGATATGTACGAAGTCAGCGGAGAAGCCGTTGGCAGGGCTCGCGCCGGAGAAGGACCGACTCTAATAGAGGCTCAAACGTATAGGTATCATGGGCATTTTGGTGCCGACAACCCACTGGCCTACAGAACAGAGGAAGAAGAAGAGCACTACAAGGAAAAAGATTGTATTAAGAGATTGACTGACTATTTAGTGGAAAACGCAATTGCGACAACAGAAGAATTGGATAAGTTGGACCAGGAAGCAGTTGAATCGGTCGCCGAAGCGGCAAAATTTGCCAATGATAGTCCATTTCCAAATCCCGAAGAACTCTTTGATGATGTTTATAGCGACTATCCTAAAGGGGCCTTAGTAGCAGGAATGCAGCTAGACGGACTCCCAGACCCAGGCCTTGTTACGCCTCCGTCCAGTTAATTTAGCATAGTTGACTTAGGGCTTATGGGACATAAAACACAATATTTATTTGATAGAGAATTGAAGTAGAGGAGACCAATAATGGGAGACAAGGTAAGAAAAGTATCTTACATCCAGGCAGTTAATGAAGTTCTACGTCAAGAAATGGAGAGGGATTCCTCTGTTATCGTGATGGGAGAAGACGTAGCAGGAGGAGGAGGACGACCAGACAAAAAGGATGCCTGGGGAGGACCGATGAGGTTAACGAAAGGTCTTATCTTTGAATTCGGTGAAAATCGAGTTAGAGATACTCCCATATCTGAGGCAGGGTTTATAGGTGCTGGAGTTGGAGCTGCTGCGACAGGTTTGCGTCCAGTTGTGGAGCTGATGTACGTGGGTTTTTTGGGTGTTTGTGCAGATCAGATATTCAATAACGCCGCAAAAATGCATTACATGTTTGGCGGCAAAGTAAAAATGCCGTTAACTATTATGACAGCAACAGGGGCGGGATTGAATAATGCTGCGCAGCATTCAGAAACAGTTTATTCAGTTTTTACGCATTACCCAGGGCTGAAGTGCGTGGTTCCTTCTGGTCCTTACACGGCAAAAGGCCTTTACGCTTCGGCTATAAGGGATGACGACCCTGTAATTATATTCAACAATAGACCAGCCATGGGTTTGCGGTCAGATGATCACGTGCCGGAAGAGCCCTACACGATACCAATAGGTAAGGCTAGCATTTCGGTGGAAGGTACAGACATTACGCTGATTGGAATTGGATACACTACTAGGCTTTGCATGGAAGCAGCAGAGGAATTGGAGTCCGACGGATATTCTGTTGAGGTTATAGACCTGCTGTCGATATCGCCTCTTGACACCGAAACCATTTTGGAGTCAGTTAGGAAAACCAGAAAGGTTGTGATAGTGGACGAGGATTATCCTAGGTGTAATGTGGCAAGTGATATTTCAGCATTGGTTGCAGAGGAAGCCTTTGACTATTTAGATGCTCCGCCGAAGAGAGTTACTCCCCCTCATACATCTGTACCATATAGTCGGGCGTTGGAGGCGCATTGGATTCCCAACAAGGACAAGGTGGTGTCAGCTGCCCGTCAAGTTTTAGAATAGGAGACACAAATGGCGACGCCAATCATAATGCCAAGGCTCGGCGACTTCATGACGGAAGGCACGATAACTAGATGGAGGAAGTCTTCCGGAGATTTTGTACAGCAAGGAGAAGTTATAGCAGAAATAGAAACCGAGAAGGTTAACTACGACCTAGAGGCTACAGCTTCGGGGAAGCTTCACACCCTTGTTGAAGATGGTGCCATAGTGCCCGTCGACGATGTAGCTGGCTATCTTCTCGAAGAAGGTGAAGACCCTCCAGAGATCGTAGAGGTAGTTCCAGAGGTGCCTAAGTGGAGGGAGCCTAAACCACGTCGGGATGAAGGGGCCGCTAAAGAGAAAGGCGCTCCTGTTAGGTCTACTCCGGGAGCTAGAAGGTTAGCATCGAAACTGGGAGTCGATATTTCTCAAGTTAGTCCAACTGGGCCCGGGGGAAGGGTAGTTGAAGATGACGTTCGTGCCGCTTCTGAGGGTGAAGGAGGGTCTAAAGATGAGCAGCTTCTCCCTGCGGGATTGCCAGCACCGACGGAGACAGTGCCTATAGCGGGCATAAGAAAAACCGTAGCTGAGCACATGATGCGTAGTATATCTTCAACTGCACAATTGAGCTTCTTTTTGGAAGTTGACGTAACGGATATTCAACGCCTGAGGAAAGAAAAGTCCAATGAGGTCGAAAAGACGCTTACCATCGGACATGTATTAACCAAGGCATGTGCGGAGGCATTAAAGCGTAATCCGTTACTGAACACCGTTTTGTCAGGGGGCAATATCTATCATTTCGACAGTGTGAATATAGGCGTGGCGGTTGCTTTGAAGGATGGCCTTATAGTTCCGGTAGTACGAGATGTGACTAGCAAGAGCGTCTTGGATATAGCGCGTGATACAGATGCCCTTGTGGATAAAGCTAGGGAAGGGAAGATTTCCCCTGATGACGTAGTTGGAGGGACATTTACTATAAGCGTTTTGGGGAGCGTTGACGGATTTACTCCAATATTAAGTTCGGGCCAGAGTGCTATTTTGGGAGTTGGTCGGTCTGTAGAGAAGCCAATTGTAAAAAAGGGTGAGATAGTGGTGCGTGAGACCATGCAATTAAGCTTGACGGTAGACCATCAAGTTATTGACGGTGCAGTAGCGGCAAGCTTTTTCAGGCGTCTTCAGCAGTTAGTGGAACGTCCCGGAAATATCTTTAAGTAGAACTAGAAATACATGTTGTCACGAATAAAACACCTTGGGAGTCGTTGGCGGTGCAGAGTTCTGGTCAGTTAAGCTTAATTTAAAATTTACCCCAAGGATTGGCGAATTCCTTGCTATACTTTGCCTAGACAATTGCTCTCATATGTGCAAAATTACTACTAGGGTAGTACGTAACGCATCTGGATGGTCCCACTAACTCTTAAAAGAAAAACAAAGCTAGGACAATAGGCTTGAAGGACTTGAAAAAGGAGAGATAAATGGAAGGTGTATTTTTGACTTTGATTGGAGCTGCCATCTTTAGCCAGTCGTGGCACATTCTTGGTATGTATGCAGAAGGGCGAACAATGGGAATCATTGTGGGAGCCCTTGGGCTTATTTCTTTGTCTGCGATAGTTCTAAGCCCTGTTGTGCTAACTGGCCAAAGTATGCTTATAGAGGCAACCGTTTTGAAGACTCTTATTGCGTTATGGGCGGTTTATGCTCTCGCAGTGGCGGCACATGGAATTTGGGATTTGGATGAAAGGGCGATAGGGTTTTATTCCGCGTTTTTAGCCCTTGCAACCCTAATTCCATTCATCTATTTTGCCGTTAATCTTGAGCCTAGATATGGTACGTCGGTGTGGTTAGGGCTTTCTGCCTCAACGCTGATTCTCACCATACTTGCAACCGTAGTGTTTTTCTATCAGGCGTTCATGCTAAGTATCTTGCGATTGGTGTCAGGCTGGTTCTTGTTATTGGGCGGAGCGGTCATTGGGTTAATAGGTGTCGGGATCGTATCGGCAACAATATCTTAGATTACAGCAAAGTTTTTAACATTATTTTGTAAAAACACACCGTATGGGCTTTGAGTCGTCGGCTCGGAGCCCATTGTAAGGTAAACAATGGGGTTGATATGGCCATAGATGAAGCGGACAATTTCTCTATAAAATCTATCCTGGAGCAAAGTGAGACTGAAGTAGCTAAGTTAGATTGGGAAGGGACCTTCTCTAATTACCTTAGTATGGTGGTAGAAGATCCTTCTATCTCTCGACTTTCCCATTCTCTGGTTCACGAAGCCATTTTGTCACACGGGGTCAACTTGACGGCAGAAGGCGAGCCTGTATATGGCCTCTTTGAGGATAAAATATTTGGACTTGATGATGATCTACATCGAATAGTTCAATACTTCGGGTCTGCTGCTCAAAGGCTTGAGGTGCGCAAGCGCATTCTGCTTCTTTTGGGCCCTCCCGCTAGTGGCAAGTCTTCTGTGGTAGATTTGATCAAGCGAGCCTTGGAACAACATACACGGACTTCGAAAGGAGCCGTCTACTCTATAAGTGGTTGTCCTATGCAAGAAGAGCCGCTCCACTTAATCCCGGAGAGACTTCGCGGTATCTTGAATGATCAGTATGGTGTATATGTAGAAGGTGACCTCTGTCCTAGGTGTAGGTATATGCTACGAACTGATTACGAGGGCAGAATATCTGAAATGCCTGTGAGCAGGGTGGTCTTCGACGAAAAAGAAGCCATAGGCGTGGGATACTATGTGGCCACCAACCCAAACCCTACTGATTCATCCTTATTAGTAGGAAGTGTGGACTTGTCAAAACTAGGCGGGGACCGCCGAGAGGTTTTAGGGAAGGCATTTAGGCTAGACGGGGAACTCAATATAGCCAACAGAGGGCTCATGGAATTTGTAGAGATGTTTAAAGCTGATCGCCATATGTTGACAACGCTGCTTGGCCTTGCGCAGGAACAGCTGATAAAACTAGACCGATTTGGCTCTGTGTACGCTGACGAAGTCATAGTGGGTCACTCGAATGAAGGGGACTTTGACACTTTCGCTTCTGAGAAGCATGCGGAAGCTCTTAAGGACAGAATTATTGCGATACAAGTTCCATACGCACTGAAAGTATCTGAAGAGATAAAAATATACGAAAAGATTATAGAGGGTGGAGCTGAGCTTGATGTGCATCTTGCACCTTTGACCTTACGGGTAGCCAGCACTTACACGGTCTTGTCAAGGATTGATCCGTCATCTAAGCAAGCACTTAGCCTACTGGACAAAGTACGGTTATATGACGGGGAGGTTATTGCATCGATATCTAAAAAAGAGATCAAGGAAATGCGGAGGCATCATCCAAATGAAGGGATGTTTGGAATATCTCCCAGGTATGTGATGAATCGACTAGGGGCTGTGGCAGGTTCCCCCGGCACAGTGTGCGTAAGCCCCTTGGCGGCACTCGATAGTTTATGGCAAGGGTTAAGTGAGAATGTAAGCCTTGATCCTGATGATCGTATCAAATATGTGAACTTTGTCACTGATGCAGTGAAAGAGTACGGCCGTCTTGCTGTGAGAGACGTTCAGAGAGCCTTTGAGGAGTCATTTGAAAAAACGGCTGAGATGCTTTTAAATGGGTACCTAGACAACATAATACCTCTTTTAAATAACGATCTTGAGTCCCAACGGATCAGTAGTGATGATGTTGTTAGCGAGAGAGATATTAGAGAAATAGAGAGGGCGATTGGAATAGCAGAGCGAGAGAAAGAAAGCTTTCGATCTGAAATTGGTGAAATAGTTTCAGCCTGGAGACGACGAGGCAAAACGTTCAAATACACCTCCGATCCTCGCCTACTCTCTGCTATAGAAGCCAGGTTGTTCCCGTCAACTCGGACGCTAGAAAGAGGACTTACAAAGCCTAGATTTGCCAAACAGAGGGCAGAATGGGCGCAAAGACGCAGTTCGATAGCAAGACGTTTGGTTCACAACTATGGTTATTGCGAGACTTGTTCAGAAGATGTAATTGATTATGTCACGGCTGTATTGAAGAAGCGAGCTACACATAAGACACCAAAAAATGAGGGAGTAGAATGGATGTGGCCCTTGAATACAGGGGCAAACACCAGTACGTCTTGAGGGTTTTAGGAACCTGATGATGCCTTTCTAGCTGAGCTTTACCAATTCGCTCGTTTTGTTTATTTAATCCATATTCCCCTTATACACATATACTAGTTAAGCCTTTCGTGTCCGCCATTACCTTCGAAATTACGGGTGCTGAACAAACCAAGGTCTACCCCTTGGTGAACGTGAACTATCAGCTCCTGTTTGGGAACGCCTATTGAATTGACTAACTCTTCGTCAATTGTGTCGACCAGATCTTGTATTTCTTCAGTCGTTATATTTTTATTAATGCTTAATGTAGAATGAACTACGGCATCTGTATAATGTAAATCTATTCGCCCAAGGGATGTCTCGCCTCGGAGGATGGTATAGCATTCTGAATTGGCAGTTCTGCATTCCCTTTCGAAGTAAAAAGTTTTCATGTCTCAGCGGTTCCTTTGTGAAATCTATGCCTGTTTAGGGGTTTGTCCGGCTCCTTCAACAGTCCATTTGTACGAAGTGAGTTCTTTGAGCCCCATAGGCCCCCGCGCATGCAATTTATTAGTGCTTATTGCAACTTCTGCCCCGAGGCCAAGCCTTCCTCCGTCGTTATAACGAGTACTGGCATTAACGATCACGACACTGGAATCTACTTCGTTTAAGAATCTTGCGGCGGCGGCAGTGTTTTCGGTAACTATGACATCTGTGTGTCCGGAACTGTAGGTGTCAATATGATCGAGTGCGTCTTGCAGAGAGTCCACGACCTTGACGGCTACTCTAAGTGCAAGGAATTCGATGCCCCAGTCTTGGTCGGTAGCGCGGACGATATTAGGCTTGCTGGGGTTGCCGAGGAGGCTAAGTGCTCTGAGGTCGCATCTAATCTCTACGTCATTTTCAGTTAACACATTTACTATGCGAGGTAGGTAGGCACTAGCTACACTGGAATGGACCAACAAGGTATCTAGGGCATTACACACGTAAGGTTTTTCAACTTTTGAGCTGCGTGCAAGGTTGACCGCCATGTCTAATTCAACGTTTTCGTCTACGTACATATGGCACACGCCTATGCCACCGGTTATGGCAGGCATACTGGCACCTGACGCTACTTTATGAACGAGGGAAGAGCTGCCCCTCGGCACCATCAAGTCTATATAATTTTTCATTTCTAGCATTTGATCCACAATTTTTCTATTAGGAGAATTGATGAACTGTATTGAATCTGGGGGTACATCCGATGAGTCAAGGCAATTCTTGATAAGGTTTACCAATGCGGTGTTAGAATGAATAGCCTCGCTACCTCCTCGTAGAATCACGGCATTGCCTGATTTCATGCAAAGTGCAGATATGTCGATGGTAACGTTAGGACGGCTTTCGTATATGACACCTATGACGCCGAGGGGTGTACGTCTGCGGGCAATATTTAGGCCGTTTGGTAAAGTACGCTCATCAAACTTTTCGGCAAGAGGGTCGGGTAAGGCGGCTATAGTACGGACATCGTTGGCCATGGATTGCAACACGTTTAGGTCCAATAAAAGCCTGTCTATAGAGGCACTGTTTAAAGAATTATCCTTTGCGATTTGTACGTCCCGTTGATTTGCTAACAGTATATTATCGCAGTTTGATTCAAGGCCTGACGCGATCTGGTCGAGGGCAAATTTTCTAGAATCATCGCTTAGTTTGCCTAGAGACTTGGAAGCAGATTGAGCCCGTTTCCCAAGATCTATAAGATCCGATGGTTTCACGATTACCTCCTGGCAGGAATCTACATCTTATAGGATCACCATATTGTCGCGATGGATGACTTCGTCTCCGTAATGATGTCCTAATAATTCATGAATGCGATTTGATTGAACTCCGCTGATTGTGGCGAGTTCGGCAGATTCATAGTTAGTGATGCCGGCAGCCAGTTTCGTGCCAAGTATATCCGTAACAGAAACGATATCTCCACGATCAAAAGCTCCCGAAACTTTTTGGACACCGGAAGGCAGCAAGCTGCTACTGTCATCCAGCAGGGCATTACAGGCCCCTTCGTCTATAACGATAATGCCTTTTTCAGAAACACCGCTAAGTATCCACCTCTTTCGACTCTCAATTTTCGTACTAGTTGCAGGGAAAAAAGTTCCGATACGCTCTCCATCCACTAACCGCGTAAGGACATTTTCTGTAAAGCCACTGGCTATTACTACGTCTATCCCGGACTCGATGGCTATTTTGGCAGCTTCCAATTTGGTTGACATCCCACCCCTGCCTTTAGAGTCCCATGCACCACCACCCATGGCCTCAATTTCCTCATCAAATTTATCTACAGATGGTACAAGTTGAGCGTTGGGGTCTCTGTGGGGATCAGCAGTAAATAAGCCCTCGATTTCCCCTAGCATCACCAAGAGGTCAGCATCTACTATATTAGCCACAAGAGCTGAAAGATTGTCATTATCACCGAAAACTTCACCTTCCAATTCGTCAACTGATACGACATCATTCTCATTTATAATAGGCACTACTTTTCTGGCCAGTAAGGACAACAGAGTGTTCCGGATGTTTAGATAGCCAAGGCGGTCTCGAAGATCTTTTCTAGACAGCAAGGCTTGGGCGACAGGAATCTGATGCCAGTCAAAGAGCTGTTCGTAAGCATGCATAAGTCGGCCTTGGCCAGCAGCAGCAAGAACTTGTCTTAAAGGAACATCACGTTCGTCTTGTCTTACCCCAAGGACATGCCTGCCGGCTGCTACTGAGCCGGAAGAAACTAGTAAAGTTTCCACTCCGCGTTCACCAAGTTGCGACAGTTGCTCCACTAAGGCAGACATCACTTGCATATTTAGACGACCATTACTCCGCGTCAACAGAGTAGTTCCAGCTTTTACGGCTACGCGTCGATATTCTATTTTGCCATTTGCAATTGATGTATCTAATTCTATGTTTTCACTAGACATTGTAGGTGCCTCTATGAATAATTATGTTAGGGCGTCAGACCATAATTGTAGCAACGGCCGTTTGGTCCCAACAAGGTTTCGAAAATTACCAATCTGGGTCGAAGTCAGCATGTTCATTTTTGGTAATTTGTCTTTGATTGTCTCCGCTACGGTCCATTATCACTAATTCGGCGTCGCCATCAAATTCTGAGACAAATACGATACTGTTTCCGTCTGGTGACCATACAGGGCTGTAATCGTTACCTGCGTTATGGGTTAGTCTGATCTGTTTCCCTCCAGAAATTTCTACTAGATAAATTTCAGTGTTGCCATCTCGATTTGAAACAAACATTAAATATTTACCATCAGGAGACCACGCCAGATGGGATTCAGTGGCATCGTTACTAGTCAGTCTTCTTTGATCAGAACCATCTTCCCTCATAATGTATATTTCTTTGTTGCCATCCCTGGTTGAAAGAAAGGCGATCCTTTTTGAGTCTGGAGACCAGAGAGGCTTTGTGTCCGGGGTTTCAGTTAATCTGAATTCATTCACGCCGTCAGGGTTTCTTTTGTAAATTCCTTCGAACCCCTCGTCCGCGACAGAAAAAACAACCCAGTTGCCGTCTCTAGACCACCCTCCCACGTCGTGAGCGTATAAATCTGTTATCTGGGCGGGTTCAGTTGCTAGCTCCGTTTCTGAACTCTGAACATTTACAACAAACAGAGACCCCGTTTGGTCTACGAAGGCTATTCTTTTACTATCAGGAGACCACCTATACATAATTTGACCGATATTTTGACCTGATTCAAATACATGCAGCTTCTGTCTTTCGGATCCGTTTAAAAGCATGAATTCAAGCAAATGCCTCTCTGCACCTGAGGATATAAACGCCACGCGATTGCCATCTGGGGATATCGACGGACCATACTCACTCAACCCAGAGCTTTGTGACAAGTTATATTCAGAGCCATCCTTTAGCGAGTAAGAATATATCTCTTTACCACGTTCCGCGCCCTTGCCATCTGAGGTGAAAAGGATCGGGTCTTCGCTTTGCGGTTCACAACCAATATTTGTAATGCCTAGTGCTATTCCTAAAAAGGCCAGAATGTGAACCACGCCGATTGTTCTAATACCAGATATTTTCATAGCTACTAACTCTTAATACTTCTGAAGTCTAATACCCTGTAATTAATTTTGTGGTGTATTGCGAGATTCATCGTATCACTCTTGATATGACTACCTCCAAGGGGTAACTTGGCGACGTTATGTTGTCTTTCCGGTTTTAATTCATCAAAAGGCATAGACTAGACGAAAGAAGAGAAACAGGTAGTATTTCTTTACTTAAACCCGATTTAGATATAGAAACGGTTCATAGGTAGGGGTTATAATTGAATGCAAGGTTAGTCAACAATATATTGTATAGAGGCAAAAGATGTCAGTTTCACTAAAATCGATATTCAGCTTTCCTAACCCAGTTAATGAAGTGGCAGCAAGAACCGTGGCAGCCGCGGTTGTTTTCATTTCTTTATCCTACGTTGTTACAGGAAATCCATGGGTGCTTTTAGTATTGTTGTACGGATTTTTTGCAAGGGTGGCGACGGGTCCTACACTGAGCCCTGTGGGGCTTCTGGCAACCCGTGTTATTGCCGACAGGATAGCTAAACCAAGATTGGTTCCGGGTCCGCCTAAGCGATTTGCTCAGTCGGTGGGGCTAGTATTTTCGGTAGCTGCAGTGATCCTTCACTTTGGGCTAAATTCTGCTGATGTCGCAAGGATAGTTATATCTGTTCTAACGGCATTCGCCTTCTTGGAGTCAGCGGTAGGGTTTTGCTGTGGATGCTATGTTTTTACGAGGCTAATGAATTGGGGATTGATCCCAGAGTCAGTTTGCAAGGAATGCATTTTCGAGCCGCATAGCAGCACTAACTGAATGTGCCTATAGAAAGTCAGGCAGGATTCTTATGATATAGGAGGTCGTTCCTGTATCCAGGGTCTTGCTCTTTCGAATGCCGCAGACGCGGCCAATACAGTGTCTTCTCTACCAGGTTTTCCTACTATGTGAAGTCCGATTGGAAGTCCTTCTGAGGAAAACCCACAAGGAATGCTGGCAGCGGGATATCCAATCATGTTGATTGGAAACGTGAATGGCAAGAATCCCCAGAACGGATGAACTGCTTGTCCATTTATTTCTTTGGGGTGTTGTCCCACATCGAAAGCCGGAAGAGCCATCGTTGGCGAGAGTAACAGATCATATTGTTCTAGCTGATTAGCGAACAGCGACTTGATAACATCAACTTTTCCGAGAGCCTTGGCATATTCAGCGCCAGTTACTTTGGCGCCATTTTCTAGTACCTCACGACCGTACCACGTCAAGTCATTTGCATGATCTTCAAGCATCCGTCCAGAACGAGCATAGGATACGGTAGTGTAAAGGGTCCAGAAAGGTTCAAAAGGATCAGTGAGTTCTAAGTCGGATTCAGCTACAGCCCCAACGATGTCATTGAAAACAGAAAGAGCAGAATGGCAAACACTGACCACTTCAGGATCAACTGCAGCGTATCCGTAATCAGAGCTCCACGCCAACTTAAGCCCTTTAATGTTCTTCTGGGTCGCCGCTAAGTAGTCATCCGGCTCTTGCCGTATGGTTGCTGGTGAGCGAGAGTCGTATCCGGCCAGCACCTGTAGCATCAGAGCAGAATCAGCAACAGTTCTACTTATAGGTCCTAATTGAGTAAAGTGATTGGCAGTGACGGGGGATTTGCTTCCGTTGTATAGTGGTATTCGACCAAGCGTGGGCTTTATGCCGTATGTCCCGCAAAAACTTGCCGGGATTCGAATTGATCCTCCGCCATCGCCTCCGGATGCCAGTGAACACAATCCGGCAGCTACGGCTGAAGCAGATCCTCCACTAGACCCACCAGCGGTACGGTCAGTGTTCCAGGGATTGCGACAGTGGTCTCCAAGGCGATTTTCTGTTGTTCCCAAATCACCATTCTCAGGCATATTGGTTTTACCTAAAATTATAGCTCCAGCCTTCTTGATTCGTTCGACTATTACAGAATCTTCAGTCGGAACAAAATCTTTGAATACAAGTGATCCTTGGGTAGAAGGTACTCCGCGCGTGTTTTCAGAATCTTTTATAGCTGTAGGGAGACCATGAAGCGGGCCCAGAGGCTCACCTTTCATAATGGAATCCTCTGCTTTCTGGGCAGTTTCAAGCGCTTCGGTCTTGGTGACAGTGATGAACGAATTAAGATGAGGGTCTAGCTGTTCAATGCGATCTAAGTACAGTTTAGTTAGTTCTACAGGTGATACTTCTTTTTTTGCGATTGCATTGCGTTGGTCGACTGCTGAAGTGAAGGCTAAATCTTGGGTCACTTTGTTATATTCTCCATTTACAATGATTAGCTATGAAACTATAGGCCTTTGGTGGATCCACGGCTGCGTATTTTCGAACGCGGCTGAGGCAGATATTACTGATGATTCGTCTCCTATTTTACCAATTATTTGTATTCCTATGGGTAGCCCTTCTGGCGAGAATCCACAGGGGATACTCGCTGCGGGATTCCCAATCATGTTGATTGGATACGTGTGTGGGAGATATCCCCAGAACGGATTTACTAATTGACCGTTTATTCTATCAGGTGGATTCCCGTGAGGGAATGCTGTCACAGCCGTTGTGGGTGTTATGATCAGATCGTACGACTCAAAAATATTTTTGAAAAGCGCCTTTATCTTTTCTATTTCCCCCAAGGCAGTTGAATATTTTGCTCCTGTAATCGATGCTCCATACTGAAAGGATTCTCTGCTGTAGTCAGTCAGTTCATCGCAATGTTCTGTTAATAGGTTAGGGTTTTTAGCAAAAACGCTTGCTGAAAACAACGTCCAAAAACTATCAAAGACGTTGTTTCCAAGTGAGATGTCTACTTCATCAACCTTGCTTCCGAGGCTTTCAAAAACCTTAGTACTTTTGAAAGTTGTGTGTAGAACTTCATTGTCGATTGGTGCATAGCCGAAGTCAGCGCTCCAGCCTATCCTAAATCTGGCACTTTCAAGATTGGCAGCTTCTAGATAGTCTTCGGGGGATTCGTGAATCGATGACGGATCTCTGTAGTCATGTCCTGACAGAACCTGGAGGAGTAATGCACAATCTCTGACAGACCTTCCTATGGGCCCCGATTGACTAAAAAGATTTCTGATGAAAGGCTGGTCTACTCCCTGATAGGATGGTACGCGGTACTGGGTCGGCTTTATACCGTAGACACCACAGAAACTAGAAGGTATACGTATAGATCCTCCTCCGTCACTCCCGGTGGCTAAGGAACACAAACCGGATGCTACAGCAGCAGCAGCCCCTCCGCTGGATCCGCCCGACGTTCGAGCAGTGTTCCATGGGTTATTACAGGGGGGGCCTAACATGTTTTCTGTACGGCCTAGGAGCCCGAATTCTGGAGTATTAGTTTTTCCCAAGATGATTGCCCCCGCCCTCCTTACCCTCTCCACTACTATAGAGTCATTTTTAGGGACTCTGTCTTTGTATACTAATGAGCCATTCGTAGTTTTGATATTTTGGGTGTCTTCAAGGTCTTTTATAGATATAGGGATTCCATGTAGCGGTCCTAATTCATTCCCTTGTACCACAGCGTCTTCAGCTAATTTTGCAGAGACTAACGCTTCTTCATGACACACAGTGAGATACGCATTGAGTTTAGGGTCAAGCTTGTTTATCCGATCAAGATACAACTCTGTCAACTCAACAGGGGAGAGCATTTTAGTTTGAATGAGCTGTTTTTGCTCAGCGATTGAGAGGAATGCTAAGTCGCGATCTGACACCTGCTTTACACCACACCGTGAGAGTTCATAATGCCGGCGCGAGTGTAACACTATGCGTTTATCGTGGTCAATCTGACAGTTATCTAAAGAATTTAGGTGCGATTTTGGATTGATGCCTGTCACCGCTGTAGATATAATATCGACATGAATGTTATATCCTTAGTGTGGAGTACAGGATATCCATTAATCGATATCCAACTTTAGTAATAGAGGTTAGTAGATGGCAATAGTCCGAGTACTGTATTGGAAAGAAATCCCTACTCAAGTGCGTGTGGAAGACGAATCAGGCAGTATTTCAAAGATACTAGATGACCGTTTTCAGCAAGGCGTGGACGCTGTCGCAATGTTTGATGGCAGTAACGGAACTGATGCTTATCTAGACTCGTGGGAATGGGGTAAGGAAGATGAAGTAATGGGCAATCCGCAAGAAATTGCAAAGGATGTTGTTGATATGTATAACATCAAATTTCCACGTGATTTTGTTGAGAGGATAAGGAAGCTACATCGGTCTGGCAACAGAGACGCGTCCCCTGGATCAATAGATAAATGGATGGATGATGCGGTTATTTGAGGTTATGACATGACCCTTCTAGAACGGTTGGATTCTGGTAATGTTTTAGTGTCTGATGGTGCTACAGGAACTTATCTACAGTCTCATGGATTAGAGCCAGGAGGGTGTCCGGAAGAATTTAATGTGACGCAACCGGCAACAGTGAGAAAGATGGCTGCGGAATATTTTGAAGCAGGATCAGACATAGTTTTGACAAATTCATTTGGCGGCACAAAATTCATGCTGGAGAAATACGGGAATGGCGACAGGGTAGAAGAATTTAATACCATGGCTGCTCAGCATGTGAATGCTGTAGCACCAGCTAGCGGAATCGTTGCCGGGTCCGTTGGCCCAACTGGGGAATTTGTTTCCCCTTTAGGTGATGTCAGTAAATCTGAAATGAAGGACGCATTCACCGAACAGGTAATTGCGTTGGAAAAGGGGGGAGCGGACACTATAGTGATTGAGACCATGACTGCTATAGAGGAAGCTGTGCTTGCGGTTCGGTCTGCGAAAGACAACACTAAATTACCTGTGATTGCAACAATGACATTCGATAAGGGTCCTAGGGGGTTATTCACTATGATGGGGATAACTCCTAAAGAGGCCGTAATTCAACTCGAAAACGAAGGGGCAGATGTAGTAGGTTCTAACTGCGGTAACGGGATTGATGTTATGCTTGAAGTAGCACGTGAAATGAGGGAGGCGGCGAGTGGATATACGATAATTCACTCGAATGCGGGGATTCCAGTCATCCGCAAAGGGCAGGTAGTATATCCTGAGGATCCAGATTATATGGCTAGCAGATTCTATAGGATGGTAAAAATGGGGATAAATATTGTTGGGGGGTGTTGTGGAACTACGCCCAGACACATAAAGTCTATATGCAGAGAGGTAAAGAATTAACTTGCCGAAGTGCGAGCTATTCTCAAACGGTTAAGGTGCGGTTATATGTCCAATTTAAGATCAGCTGAAAAAGGTAGAGTTGTGAGGGTAATTCAGGAATATGGCAAATGCGTTGAGTTGGTTCCGATAGATCCTAATTTTCAAGAAATTAGCGTGGGTCTATATGTTAAGGACGGAATTGGCACCATTTGGACCTTTAGTAGTAAAGATGGAGTCGAGGGTCGGATGGAGCAAATTCGAGACCAGTTGGTTCGGCTTGGTGGCTTAGGGGTAGTTGAGGATACTCACAACAAGTTGAAATTTAACTGCGGTAACCTTCACGAGAAATCTCTCAAATTCTTACTTGCGATGGCAGTGGAGAAGCCTGCAGGCTATGAACTTCCAACTGGCAAAACGAAAGACCTCAGGTCAGATTTGATGTTGGGATTCAGCGCGGAACAGGTTGACAAAAAATGGATATATAAGCTTGAAGTCGAAGGGGATGCACCCAATGCAGCACAACGTATAAAGGCTGTGACAAGAGGACTGATTCGCTATGGAGAAATGAAAGAGACAGATGATAAAGATGGAGTTTCTTTCGAATGCGGGTTTAGGCACGATGAATTAGTGCGTCTGACACTGCCCTATGCCAGAAATATTACTGGTGTCGAGGATCAGATGGCTGAGGAGGCGCTGCGTGGGCAGATGACAACAGGTACTCTGGGATTCACCCCACCGACGTGAACAATGATGCCTTTAGATCCGTATAGGCCGGTAATGTAAATTGGGTAAAACATTTCAAAAATCGAGTATTTTACGACTAATTTGTGTAAGGAGGCCTGTCAGATGGTATTTGTAGAGACGATGACTTCCCGAGAGCGAGTGCTAAACGCGCTCACAGGCAAGCCTGTGGACAGACCGCCCGTTGCAAACCCCACCAACGTAGCTACGGTCGAATTAATGGACATGGTTGACGCTCCGTTTCCTGACGCTAATAGAGACCCAGAGCTAAACGCTAGGTTAGCAGCCACCGGCTACACAGAACTTGGTTTTGATTCCATAATGCCTTACTTTTCAATTATCCAAGAATCATCCGCATTGGGTTGTGAGATGCAGTGGGAGCAGAAAGACAATTGGCCTACTGTGAGAATGTACAATCCCATTTGGAAAGGCATAGGAGACATCAAAATCCCGTCTGGTTTCCTTGAACACAAAGATAATATAGCGATTACTCGATCAATTTCAATACTTAAGGAAGAATTTGGGGATGAAGTTGCAATTATCGGCAAGACGATGGGTCCGTGGACTCTGGCTTACCACGTGTTTGGGGTTGAAATGTTTCTGTTAATGAGTATAGATGATCCAAAAATGACAATGGAATGTTTACACAAACTCAAAGAGATATCTGTGTTATTTGGACAGGCACAAATAGATGCGGGTGCCGATGCGCTAACCTTTCCTGATCATGCGACAGGGGATTTAGTAAGCGGGGAATATTACAAGCGATTTTTGTTAGAACTTCATCAAGAAATGGCGGAAGTACTTGAAGTTCCGCTTATTCTACATATATGTGGCAACACGCTGGACCGCATGGACTACATCGCTCAGAATAATATGGCTGCATTCCATTTTGATTCCATGAATGATCCTCAGAAGGCGATGGATATTGTAGATGGTCGGATAGCTTTAATAGGTAATATAAATAATCCCGTGACTCTTTACAGCAAAGGCCCTGAAGATGTACGTGCCGAAGTGTACCGTTGTATGGATGCGGGTGTGAATATGATTGCTCCAGAGTGTGCAATACCGCTGGCAACAAAATTAGAGAATCTATTAGAGATTCCCAATGCTGTGAAATCTTGGATGGAAGAACACTCACTCGAAACAAACTGAAAATAACGAGGATTGGAAATATAAAGTGAGCAGAATAAATATAACTCCGGAACAATTCACTATAATCGGAGAGAATATTCATGCGACGAGGGTTCTGTTGCAAAAAGGGAAACGTGTCGTAACCCTAGATGACGGAACGGAGGCAGTACCTTTTAAAGGTGATAACGGAGAACAACGCCACCTCACGGTACCTGATTGGTACAAAAAAACCCAGCCGTATGAACAAGGACAGATTAAGCATTTTCTTATCGCTATGATGAAAGGAATCAGTGATGATGCTAATCAACAGGAAGAAGGTGCAGCCTACATACGGAATGAGGTCAAGAAGCAAATCGCATCTGGGGCAGACTATCTAGATATCAATGTCGATGAAGTACATTATGAAGTAGGAATACAAAAGCGGTGTATGCGTTGGACAGTTGAGACAATCCAGGCAATTTCCTCTGTGCCACCCTGCATAGATTCGTCACTGTCAGAGATAATTTCAGAAGGGCTTTCTTCTTATGATGGCCGTGCTGGCAGGCCCTTGGTAAATTCTGTAGCTTTTGAGCGCCTAGATGCTTTAGATATGGCATTGGAGCATGACGCACGTATTATGGTGATGGCAACTAGTGCCACTGGTATGCCTCAAGACGCTGCAGATAGAGTCACAAACGTCAAAGGAATAATGGAACATGTGACGGGCAAAGGGGTAAGTCTAAAAGACGTGTTCGTGGACGCAATTGTTTTTCTGATCTCAGTAGACCCACAAAACGGGAACCACTACTTCAACGCAGTTAGGTCACTTCGAGAGATATACGGTAGTGATATCCACATAGGAGGAGGCTTGAGTAATGTTTCCTTTGGTATGCCGAAGCGAAGCTTAATCAATAAAACATTTATATATCTAGCACTTGAAGCAGGGATAGATAGTGGGATTGTGGATCCATTAAATACAAAACTTGACTTAGTTTCTAATTTAGACATCGAATCTGAACCTGTTAAATTAACTCTAGATATGCTCACTGGAAATGACGAATTTTGCACTAATTACATTATGGCTTTTAGAGATGGCAAGCTTGGCTAGGAGAGTCGGTACGGGTAGGTAAACCAAGAAATAAAGTTTGACAAACGGACCTGACACTCGAATAATAGTTTGGTTAAAATATGATGGAATTCAATGGAGTGGAATGATGCCCATAGTTAATGAAGGCTTGGAAAAAGAGATGGTTCATATAGCTAAGCCTTTTGAAGCACAGCACATCAGGGATTTATTTGAAGAAGCAGATCCTTTGATGCAAGAAATAGCTTACGCGTTGATCAGGGGTGACAATAATGAAGTTGATAGCCTCACTAGTGACGCTTTAGAGAAAGGCTTCACGGCTAATACGGTTATGGATGACGGACTGATAGCCGGCATGGCTATAGTAGGTATCAAGTTTAGAGACAATATAATATTTGTGCCTGAAGTTTTGATCTCGGCGAGGGCCATGAAGGCCGGTATGGCACATATAGAGCCTATACTGTCTGAGTCAGACATACCTCCTGTTGGTGAAGTAATAATGGGGACAGTAAAAGGAGATCTCCACGATATCGGTAAAAATCTATGTATTATGATGTTACGTGGCGCAGGTTTTATAGTGCATGATCTGGGCGTAGACACAAAACCAGAGGAATTTATTGATGCCGTAATGGATCATGGGGCGGGTGTTTTGGGTATGTCAGCACTTCTTACCACAACTATGCCAAATATGGGCAGGGTGATTCAAGCCTTCGAAGATGAAGGCATTCGGGAGGATGTCAAGATACTAGTGGGAGGTGCACCAGTGACACAGGAATTTGCAGAGGATATGGGTGCAGACGGGTATGGTAAAGATGCTATTGAATGCGTAGATATGGCTAAGGAACTTATCGCTGCGAAGAATTCGTAAAGGTCCGTGAGCCTATAACGCGTAGATGTATTCGGAGTTACAAAATTGCATCACAAAGTTGACAAAGAAAAATATGAAGGTAGCTTGGCTAGGCTCTACAATATTTTTAAAGGAATATCTGATTCTGTCAATGAGGTGTCTTCTTGGAGGTGTCCGTATAAGAACGTCGAAGACAGATGTACTGCAGGGTTTGGGTGTCGTAATCAAAACAGGAATGTTCCTGAAGGCGCACTTTATATTTGTGTTGGAAGCGACAACTTGGATTACAGGGATGCCTGGGAATCATCTGATGATATTTCGTAGTCCGTTTTGTGTAGTAACTGGGATAGTCGCCACATGACTTCGAGTGGCGGCGATAATTTATAGTCAGAGACTGAGTTAATTTATGTCTCCTCTTCACCACGGTGACATTACCTTAGATCTAGTCGCCGGCAGGTCTTTATTTGATTACGCCGACAGCTTGCGATTGCGTGTCCCAACTTCTTGCGGGCGGAGCGGTGAGTGCCACGAGTGCATCGTGGAAGTGCGGCGAGGAATTGATGCACTGACCCCTCGACGCGACGAAGAAAAATTTCTGCGAGACACCTATAGATTGGCTTGTCAAGCGCGTGTGCTTGACACGACGCCAGACATAGAATTCGCTGTTCTCAGACGCCAACCTAGAATACTATCTCATTCACTACACAGGGAGGTTGCTCTTGACCCGTTTACTGTTAAGAAGGGGGACGGAGTTTATTTTAAAGGAAATAGGATTGACGACTACCGTGACACGATATTGGGACTAGCTATCGATCTAGGGACAACAACAGTGGTCCTTAATCTTATCGACTTGGAGAGTGCCAAGGTACTATATACGGCTTCTTTTGAAAATCCACAGCGATTTGGTGGCAGCGACATAATGAATAGGATCTCTTACGATGGGGGGCGTTTTCACGGTGAATTACAACAGGTTATTCTCTCTTCGGTAAATTTTGAAATTGGCGACATGTGCAGGGCCCTAAAAATTCACAGAAGACGAATATATGAAGTGGTGATCGTAGGGAATGCCACTATGAGGGACATAATTTTTGGCATAGACGTACAATCCATTGGAGAAAAACCTTACAAATCGCTCACTGAGCACCAACTATTGGCTGGAGAGCGAGATTCTACTTCCATTGAAACAAAAGCAAAAAATCTTGGCATTAGGGTATTTCCGGAAGCTCATGTTTATGGAGGGCCTCTTATAGCGAGTCACTTGGGTTCAGATGTTGTAGCTGACCTTCTGGCGGTGGGGATCGATGAAGAGAGTGAAGTTGTGATGCTTGTAGATGTCGGCACCAATACGGAAGTTGTTGTAGGAAATCAGGAAAGAATGTTAGCTGCCTCATGTCCAGCAGGACCGGCATTCGAGGGTGGCGAGGTTACGTATGGTATGCCTGGATATAGTGGAGCAATAGAGTCTGTAAAAATCGATACCGACAATGTGAAATACGACACCATTGGAGGCGTAAACCCGGAGGGAATATGTGGATCGGGCCTAATTGATTTACTAGCTGAACTCAGGCGAGGCGAGGCAATGAATGAGCTGGGTGTACTATCAGGTGGGCTAGATTCATTTGTGGTTGATAGCAAGTCAGGAATTGACCTCTCTAGAGCTGATATAAGTGCGTTGGCTCAAGCTAAATCAGCCAATTATTGTGGTCAACGTATTGTACTGAGGAGTTATGGGGTATCTTCTTCCGAAGTGAAACGCATGTATCTTGCAGGTGGGTTCGCAAATTATGTAGACGTGGAGAATGCGTTATCAATAGGGTTTATTGCAAACGTAGACCCAGGTCTAGTACATAAAGTTGGAAACACTTCCCTCGAAGGGGCTACCTTGATGCTTATTTCATCCAAGATGAGAAGCGTTGCGGAAGAAATGGTTCGGAGAATTGAGCATGTGGAGTTAGAAACCACCGAAGATTTCTTTGATTTATTTGTTGAAGGATGTATGTTTAAGCCCATGGATCAATAGAGTATACCTTCAGGGCGGTATCGCAGGGTAAGGAGAAACGAGAATGACAAAAAAAGTTTTGATCACAGATTACGTTTGGCCCTCCGTCGAACCGGAAAAGACTGTTTTGGCGAAGGCGGACGCGACTCTAATAATTGCCCCTAATGGAGATGAATCCACTCTAATAAATCTTGCAAAAGATGTTGATGGCATATTGACCTGTTTTGCAAAGGTTACAGACAAAGTGGTTGAATCCGCCGAGAAATGCGTCGTTATAGGGCGTTATGGTGTAGGGGTAGACAACATTGCTGTAGATAAGGCTACTCAGCAGGGAATAGTTGTTACCTATGTTCCTGACTATTGCGTGGACGAAGTATCAGACCATGTTATTGGTCTGATACTTGCCTGGAACAGGCGCATAGTATTATTTGACAGAGTTACGAAAAATAAAGGCTGGGGTGTCGAGGGATTGGGAATGCGCATGATGAGGCTTCGAGGTAAAGTGATGGGAATTGTAGGGTTTGGGAGGATTGGTCGTGCCGTAGCTGACAAGGCACGAGGGTTTGGGATGACTATACTTGCATCTGACCCTGTGGTTGATGCGGAGTCAATGGAACGAGGAGGTGCAAAAAAAGTTGAAATGGATGAATTGTTAAGAGCCTCCGATTTCATCTCGCTGCATTCGCCCCTGATTCCTTCAACAATACACATGATAGGTCGAAAAGAGCTGGCGGTTATGAAATCGGAAGCATTTATTGTCAACGCGGCTCGTGGAGGTTTAATAGATGAGGACGCTCTTTTTGAAGCATTAGAGGCCGGTAGCATAGCAGGGGCTGGACTTGATGTTGTTGAGGACGTTGCCCCTCCATTAGATCACCGTTTGATACAGCATGAGAATATTATCGTCACTCCACACACAGCATTTTTTTCTCAAGAAGCAGTGCTGGAGCTAGAAGAGAGGGCTGCTGGAGAGGTTGCAAAGGTGTTCCAGTCTGAAATGCCAGATAATGTTGTTAATTCGGAAGTTTTATCTCGAAATAACCTAAGGGCGACTGGATTGGATTTATAGCAGTTTGGAAACGAGGACAAGGCAATGAATTACAGAACAGTGATTATGATCGTTTTTGTACTGATGCTTGCGGGTGCCTGTGGATTTGCAGCGCCAGACGCAACTCCAATACCAGTGCCTCGAGAGACTCCGTTGCCTCCAGGAGCAAAGATTCTCCGTTTAGATATTCAGCAAGCGGAATTAGGAGCAGGAGAACACCAGGCGGTTGAAATAGAGGTTGGGACCACTGCGATTTGGACTAATCGTGATAAGACCATCTTACATAATGTTACTCACTTCCCTCTGGAGCGTGGTGTTGAGCCAGCTTTTGAGAGTGACAACTTAGCATTTGGTGAAGTATTTCAACATACATTTAACGAGGTGGGAGAATATATATATGCAGGGTTCATGCTGTGACTAGCAAGGCCATTGTCACAGTAGTAAACAAATCTACCGAGTAAATGAGACCTCGTATGGTAGAGGAAGGCATGACAAAACAGATATACATAGAAGTTGAGGAAAACGACAACTGTGAATACATGCCCATGCAGTTATATGAGGCCAAAGGTGATCCTGTATTGGTGAGCAGGGTGAAATTGTTTGATCCGGATAAACCCCACGGCATGTATGATGTAGTAGGTTGGAGCAGTGTGTCTGAAGGTTCTCCTGTTCCTGCAGAGTACGTACCTGTTTCGGATTCGGGACAAGCAGTGGTTCACTTAATATCTGGTGGGGACTGGGGAGTTAGGCTGAAGCTATCTTCCGTTAATGAAGAATGGAACATTCATAGTCCAAACCAATTTGGCGAGCCGTATCTTATGCTGACTGATGCAGCTGATGTTATGCTCGATTAAGACTTCAAGTTCTGATATATACAACTTGCTATAAGGAAGACTAAAACGTATCATCACAATGCTTCGGGGTGTGGCCCAGCGGTAGGGCGCCTGCTTTGGGAGCAGGAAGTCGCCGGTTCGATCCCGGCCACCCCGACCATGTTTAAGGTTAGGTTTTAGGTGTCAAGGAACCCTGACGAACACAGTTTAGAATAGATTGCAGGGCTTATTGGGTGATGGTATGGAATACATCTTCGTAGCTGTAGTGGTCGCTTCATTGATTGTTGCCATTAGTCTTCCTATACATGTGTTTGTCAGAAAAATATCTTTTCGTGAAACCATGGTCGACTTGAGATTCTGGGTGGCAACCAGCATAGTTTCTGTGGCGGTAGCACTGCTAGTGAAAGTGAGTGAAAGTTAAATTAGTAGGAGAAATGTGTTTTAACCGGGGTGATGCATAGGATAGATTATACATACGCCCGATTGCAAGAAGTTATTTCACTAACCCATCAACCCGAAATTCGTTTTATATGATGTGATGGTTTAGACTGTAGGGGGTAAGCCTTAATGGCTGGGAGCATTTGAAAATGAAGAAAATCAGGGTTGTGTTAACTATAGCGGCAACGCTTGTGGTGATAATGACGGTTTCATTCGGCATAGTTTGGGCACAGGGAGAGAATGACGGGGATTCCCGGGCCACTGAGTTCACGGCGAGAGTAGCACAGATATTAGGGCTTAGTGCCGAGGAAGTAGATGCTGCGGTGAAACAGGCTCGGGCTGAAATGAAGCAAAATGCCTTAAATGCCAAGATAGATGGCCTTGTTAAAGAAGGCAAGATGACACAGGAAAAAGCGGATGAATACCTTGAGTGGGCGCAGTCAAAACCGGAAAGTTTGCCACGAATTAACAAGCGTGGTTTTAAAGGAAGCAAGCATGTTTTTAAGGGGAAGATGCACTCTAAAGGACCCAAACATAAAAATCCATATTTTGACAAGGGAAAAGGATTTGGTATTCGACCACACCACAGAGATTATGGTGCTTTAGAGAAAGAGATTGACGGGGATGCTATTAAAAAGCGATTGGAAGCAGCAGTGGAAGCTGGCCAGATAACCCAAGAGCAAGCTGATGAGAGGCTAGAAGATCTGAAAGAATAGGAAGTGAGGGAGAGGTTAAAGATTGTTTGGACTGCTCGAAAAATAATGGATTTTGCGGTTCCTTAAAGATCCATCAATGAATTCATAAATAGATTACGTAATTGAATGTACTTAGGGGGAGGTCATGCGACCACCCCCTTGTTCTTATGTGTGGGATTGTTATTTAGAATAATATCCGGTGATAAAATAGGCGGATAGACCTTGGAAAGGCAATAGATGAACAAATCACTGTTCCGTGGGGTTTACCCTGCTATGATTACACCCATGACTACCGAAGGTGAATTCAATGAATCTGCCTACCGAGAGATCATTGAATTCAACATAAGATCAGGCGTAGATGGTTTTTGGGTTGCAGGTGGTACTGGTGAGAGCATCTATCTTACAGACGAGGAGAATAATAGAATTGCAAAAGTTTCTGTAGATCAAAATCAGGGGCGCGTGAAGAACATAATGCATGTGGGAGCTCCAACCACTATACGAGCTGCCAAGATGGCTGAATATGCAGCTAGTGTGGGAGTTGAGGCTATATGTTGCGTGCCTCCATTTTTTTATGCCCCTACCAATGAAGCTATAGTGGAACACCTGAGGGTAGTTGCTGAAGCAGCAGATCTTCCACTATTTGTATATAACAGCCCAGGTTTTGTAGGTTATGAAATCACGCCGGATCTCATGATGAAAATACAAGATAATGTTCCTCAATTAGAAGGGTTGAAGCAGTCCTCAAATACTACTTGGGATATAGGTGTATATGCCAAAATGGGACTCTCGGCGATGGTTGGGAATTCCATGATGATGCTGCCAGCACTGTCATTGGGTTCATCGGGTTGCGTAGATGGTCCTCTTTGTATAATTCCAGAAATATGGATAGAAATCTGGGATGCGTATAATGAGGGTGATATCAAGAGAGCAGAGGTAGCTCAAGCTCTAGGAACTAATTTGAGACGCTTATTACTACCCTACACATTTCAATCAGCAGCAAAGTTACTTATAAAAGAGCGATTGGGTATAGATTGCGGGTTAGCACGACCACCATTACTTCCTTTGAATGCGGAAGAAGAAATCCATCTTATTAGTTCTTTTAATCAGTTTTGGGATGAATTTAAATCTCATAAGCAACAATAGACGGGAAGGTGTTATATGTACGTAGTTGATCTCACAGGTAAGACAGCAATCGTTTTCGGTGTTGCTAACCACCGAAGCATAGCATGGGCCATAGCGCAAATTCTTCATCAGGCAGGTGCTAGGTTGATAATTGCCTATCAGAACGATCGCGTTAGAGACACAGTGGAGAAACTGGTTGAAAAATGGGAGGGCACAATTCTTGTTGAATGTGATGTTACGGAAGACAGTAATGTTGCCAGCGTTTACAGCAGTATAGGACAAGAAATTGACACATTAGACATAATCGTACACAGCATAGCATATGCCAATAAAGATGACTTGGGAGGAGCATTTTTAGAAACAGGCCGAGAGGGCTTCAGACTTGCCCTTGACATTAGTGCATATTCACTAGTGCCGATAGTGAAATATGGTGCACCTTTAATGGGCGACGATGGAGGGAGCGTTATAGCGATGACATTCCAAGCATCTACGCACGTGTTTCCCGGATATAATGTGATGGGTACAGCAAAGGCTGCCCTGGAGAATGAAGTTAAGCAACTGGCATCAGATCTCGGCCTCAGTAATGTTAGGGTAAATGCCATTTCAGCTGGGCCGTTAGATACGCTATCCTCTAGAGTCATAAGTCGATATAGGGATATGAAGCGAGTACATGCTGAGCGTTCTCCTATGGGTCGAAATATCACCGTGAATGAAGTGGCAAAGACGGCATTGTATTTATGCAGTGATCTGTCTAGTGGGGTTACTGGGGAAATAGTGCACGTGGACACAGGGTACAACATAATGGGACTTTAGATCCCTGCTATGTTAGATCATTGAGTGACTCTGTCCCCCGTCAACCACGATACAGGCACCAGTAATCATACCTGCCCTATTTGAAGCCAGGAATGCTACGAGGTCTCCGACTGGCTCAGCCCATCCAAATTTGCCCATAGGTAAATTGTTGCTGATAAACTCTTTTACGACATGGGAGGGATTCTCTTTTTGGAATTTTTCCCAGCTTCCTAGAGAGTGAGATATTGACCCTGGTGCGATACTGTTCACAAGTATTCCGTCCTTGGCAAGAGTCAGTGCGGCATGTTTAGTTGCTCCGATTAAAGCCGCCTTGGCTGACATATAAGATATGTTGCCACCATATTCTCGTCCCCAAATAGATGCATTGTTAATTATTCGCCCCCAGTTTTGGGTTCTCATATGTGGTATAACGAGCGTCATTAATTGGAAACCGCCAAACAAATTAATTTCGAAGCCAGCCTTGAAGTCCTCTAGTGACAACTCTCCTATGTCGGTTTTTGAGCGAGTGCCACCGACGTTGTTAAATAAGATGTCTATGGGCCCAAATTTCTCAACGACCTGCTGGTGGAGGGGTTCGATGGAGTTTGGGTCGGAAACATCTGCTAATATGCCTATTGAAGAAGCTCCCGTAGCCTCAATTTCGGCTACGGTTTTATCCAGCATGTCTTGTGTTCTGCCGCAAATAGCGACGTTAACACCTTCGCTGGCTAGGGATAAAGCAGCTTGACGTCCAAGCCCTCTGCTACCACCAGTAACTAAAGCAGTTTTACCTTCTATTCCAAAGTCCATTATTTTCCCCTCTGACATAATTCTACATGTTAGAAATTGACGAATTAATTATTAATTAAGGTGAGTCTGGACTCACATATATTTTTCTTTGAAGTGTTAAATTATATTTTACATTAGCCAACAGGGAGTTACTTGTGTAAGCACGTACTCAGATAATAGTTCGCGATGATGAGCGCTTGCGATAGATTGGTATTATGCTATTCGAAATTCCTAGGAGGAGCAGTATTCTCAATGGCTGCATAATTCATTTTGTATAAATGTGCATACAGACCTTCGTTATCCAATAAGGATTGGTGATTCCCAACTTCCATAACTTTACCATGATCCAGCACTACAATTTTGTCAGCTCCCCTAATTGTTGAAAGCCTGTGTGCTATTACCACAGCCGTTCGTCCTTTCAATACTTGTTTAAGTGCCTTTTGAATGAACGATTCTGTAGCACTGTCTATGTTTGCAGTAGCCTCGTCCAAAATCAGAATGCGAGGATCTGCTGCAATTGCCCTGGCGAAGCTCAATAATTGTCGTTCCCCCATACTTAAATTGACGCCTCGCTCATGTAGATAAGTGTTATATCCGTCTTCTAGATCTGAAATAAAATCATGTGCCCCTACTAGCATTGTGGCATTTACGATGTCCTGATTCGTTATACTTGTATGGTTATATCGAATATTATCAGCAATAGTTCCTGAAAAAAGGAATGGCTCTTGAGGAACCATGCTAACCTGAGATGCTAGCGAGATACGAGATATGTCCCTTATGTCATGCCCGTCGATCAGGACTGATCCTCGGCCTTTTTCTACGTCGTAGAACCTGGAGAATAGAGAAGTCAGGGTAGTTTTCCCAGCGCCTGTAGGTCCTACTATTGCCACTGTTTCCCCGGGGAGGAAGTGGAGGTTAATATTTTTCAGTACATCTTCACCTGCTGAATACCTGAAGCTGACATTCACAAATTGGATTTCTCCCTTAACCGTTGGTAATTCCTGCGCATTTTCCTTGTCGAGCAAATCGGGCTTAATGTTTAAGAGTTCAAATATGCGTTCACCTGAAGCCATCGCGCGTTGGAGTTGTGTGTATTGCATAGTCAAATTCCGCAGAGGGTCAAAAAACTTTTGTACGTACAAAATGAACGCTATCAGTGCTCCAATCTCGAGGGTGTTATTGGAAACCATGCCCGACCCAAAAAATATAACTGCACCAATTGAAACGGCAGTTAAGGTATCCACCAAAGGAATTAGACCAGAAGACAACTTAGTAGCCTGGGTAGATGCAGCGAGATTCTCACGGTTTTTTTCACTGAAAAGTTGCAAATTTCTGTCTTGTCTATTCATGCTTTGAACAACGCGTACGCCAGTAATATTTTCATTGAGGGCGCCGTTTACGGTTGACATAGCCTTCCTGACACGGATAAATGATATTTTGGCAAGGGGTTGCCAAAATATTACGACTAATACTAATAGGGGCCACACTGACATCGAAATAAGACCTAGTTCCATATTGAGCAGTATGAGAGCGGCAATGATTCCAATGAGACTCAAAACTTCACCAGCCGTTACAATAGCGACTGCCAAAAATTCCTGAAGTTGAAAAACATCACCTTGTACCCTAGACATGATGCGTCCTACTTCTGTCTTGTCGAAGTAGCCAAGTGACAATTTTTGGAGGTGGGCGAACATATCTCCTCTTAAGCGGAATAAAATGCCCTGTCCGACGCGGGCGATAGTGTAGTTTTGAATGAAACTTGACATCCAGTTGATAATTGCTGCACCAAAGAATAAGGCGACAATCCAGGTGAGCCCAGAAAAGTTGCCAGATTTAATAAACTCGTCAATTCCAATTTTGATTAGCCACGGCGCAGAGATTTGTGTTGCACTGAACACAAGTGTAGCTGTTATGGCAACCGCCACGCTGCCTTTGTGAGGGGTTAAATATGGGAGAAATCGTGCTATAACCCTGCCGTTGTAGGCAGTTCCAAATGTTTCTTCCTCTGCCTGATTGGTACTAGCTGGTTTGGATGTAGGTTGACTCATGCAAGATTCCGATTGTAAATATCATGGACTTCATGGTCTAAAAGCACTTCTTTCTGGGGGCGAAGTTGCAAGTCATATATTTCTCGGTAGATAGGGCTGGTTTCTACTAGGTGGGAATGTGTACCACGTTCAGCGATTTTCCCATTCTTCATCACCAAGATTTGGTCGGCCATGTGCACAGAGCTTATACGGTTCGCAATTATAAACGTAGTGCGATTGCACATGACTTCTTCTAGGGCTATTCGTATGAGTTCTTCGGTCTGAGCGTCAACGCTTGAAGTCGAATCGTCTAGTACTAAGATGGGGGGATCTAATAATATTGCCCTGGCAAGTGATAGTCTTTGCTGTTGTCCTCCTGAGAGATTTGACCCCCGTTCTCCAAGAATCGTTTCATAACCGTCTTCAAGGTTTTCAATTTGATTGTGAAGTTGAGCAATTTTTGCGGCTTCGATCACATCTTCCATGCTGGCATTTTCTTTGCCATAAGCTATATTGTCTCGGATTGACGCAGAGAATAAAAATACGTCCTGTTGCACAAATCCTATATTCTGGCGCAAAGATTTAAGCGTAACATCACGAACATTTATACCGTCAATGGTAATTTCCCCTGAATTCACGTCGTAGAATCTAGATAAAAGATTAACAAGCGTCGATTTGCCACTTCCAGGAGTCCCTAGAAGTGCAACTGATTGGCCAGGAAGCACCTCTAGGTTAATGTCATTTAGGGATAAAGAATTCTTTGTGTAGCCAAACGTCACCTTCTCGAACTTAACGGTGCCTTCTACTCTCGGTAATGAAATAGCTTCATGTTTTTCCTGAACGTCAGATTTAGCATCTAATATCTCAAAAAGGCGCACTGAAGCGGTTAATGCTCGAGTGAAAGAATTAATCATCATTCCTGCCTGTCTGACGGGCATTACAAGAAGTTGTAGGTATAGGAAGAATTGGGCTAACTGACCAGCAGTCATGTGTCCGTCTATTACTCGGGAACCTCCATACCATAGAACGATTCCCGTTGCTGCCAACAGTACTAAAATCATGGAGGCGTTATTGAGTGATGCGATACGTTCAGCCCGGATAAAATCACGAGTTACTTTTTGGTTCTTGCCTTCGAATTTACCTTTCTCGAATTCTTCTGCAGCGAATGCCCTGACCACTTTTACCCCGGTAAGATTCTCCTGCAATACGTTGCTCAGTTCGCTCATATCCTCTTGGACTCGTAGCCAAATGCGTCGCAGATGGACTTTAGATAAACCAGAGATAACGGCGACTAATGGCATGAAGGCCACACATGCTATTCCAAGCTTCCAATCTAGGTTAATCATCAGGAAGGCTGCAAATACAAACATTGCGATGTAATAAGGGGTACGTACTATGCCTGCGTTTATAAACATCCTTACGGCTTCAACATCTGTTATAGCTCTGGACATTAGGTTCCCGGTATGTTGTTTATCATGGAACCCAAAGCTTAGATTTTGGACATGGTCGTAGAAGCGATTTCTGAGTTTATATACTGTATGTTGAGATAAGCATTCTCCAAAGTAGTTTTGGCCAAATGCAAAAATACCGCGTAGGCTGTTTGCAAGTAGAACCATTAGCGCTAAAAATAATGAGGTTTTGAAAGCATCCGCACCACCTCTAAGATTTAAAGCTAAACTATCAATTGCTTGGCCGACTAGGTGAGGCATGAAAAGAGAAGTGGCAGTGACACTAGCAGTACATGCATAAGCTCCGAAAAGAAACCATTTGTGGCTTAGTGATAGTCGAGCAATTCTTAACAAGCCTTGCATTTTTCTTTACTTCCTGACCGAATTTTTTGGCGCTCTCTACATCTATGCAAAAGTGCTAGTAGATGAGAACGTGAAATCCAGAGTAACCGTGCAAGTGGGGTAATCGTCAATAGATTTAAGTATTATTTTTTGATGAATTCTTATACTTGTAAAAAAATTCATAGTTAAATAACAGGAATGTTTGAAAAAGACGTTAATAAATAATTTGGTTTGGTAAGCTTAAGGGGATCTTCGTTTGGGAGGTTCTTCTCTCCAAAAAGGACCCCACGTATAGGAATCAGTTTCGTCCAAGGCTGACATCATGGTTCTATAAATCATTTCTGCTCTGAGGCCTATCAGTTCCGCTTTTTGTTGGCTTCCCAGAGGAATTGCATTTCTAGATGATACGAAATGAGATTTGAGAGAAATAAGGTCCTCTTCCAATTGACTTTTTAATTCGAAACGAGTCGAGTCATTTCGAATTAAAATAGCTGGACTATGAGGCAGTTCTAACGGATTTGAAGAGGCTACGAGTCCAATGTAACCAGATGATGCATTGAGATGATATCTCATTTTGTCTGCAACTTCCTCGGTGGCTTGAAGCCTATTTCTTGCTAACAAGATGCGCATTTCTTCACCTCGAACAGATGCGAGGTGTATATGTTGTTGTGCCCTATCCATATCGGACTGAGGTAGCATTAGAGAGATATTTTCTTTGAAGGATTTAACTAAAAACAAGGGCTCCCCAGGCACACTGTTATTCGATACTGTAGTAGCGCCGAAAGCCAAACTTGATAGCAGAAGGAATGTTGTAACTCCAGCAAAGAGTGGCTTCTGAAAAATCGTTTTCCAAGAAAGAAAAGAACTGCTTGTCATTCTGTGCTTGGTCGATATATTTATCACCTTCCCAAGACTTTTGTCTTTAACGCGCGAATTGAATTGGATGGAAGACATCGCCGCCATGGTAGAGAGTGAAGTTTCTAATAATTCCCTTAATTTAACTCCCTGTTCAGGATATGATGCCATGCAGTCTTCTATAGTCTCACCCATAGATAGACGGTCTAGGCAGTCATCAATAATGTTATTGGATATATGGTCAGATTTCATTCTTAGGTATCCTGTGATTTATGTAATCGTTTCTTGTGCTAATATTTTTCGTAGGTTGGCAATGGCTGCGTGCTGGGCAGCTTTTACTGCATTTTCATTTCTTCCAATCGCTAGAGATGTTTCTTTTATAGATAGACCAGCCGCAAATCTGAGTGACAACACTTCTTGTTGTAAATTAGTTAGTCTTTCCATGGCTGAATAAACTTTCTTGATCGAAATATCTACGTCGATCTTACTTTCTATATCTTCAGACGAATCATCTGTGTTGTTATGTATATTATCGAGCGAGGTAGTTTGTTTTCTGGATGTTTTTCTGAAATGGTCCACAATTCTATTATGAGCTATTCGAAATAGCCATGAAGAGAAAGGGACATTTAGTAGTTGATACGACGAAATAGACTCCATCATTTTTACAAATACATCTTCGGTTAAGTCTTCTGCATCTGGTACATTCCCTATTTTGAAATAAACATAACGGTAAATCTTGCCATAGAAATAATCGTATAGTTCTGCTATGGCAGGAGCACTTCTGTCTTGGGCACTCCTTACCAATTCGTTGATTTTAGACTGTTCAGACTTGTTTTTGATGGTTTTCATGGCCTGAGAGTATTTGATTCGTGGCACTCAAGTGGCCATAGAATCGTAGATTCCGACGATTCTATATTGTATAACGATACGCGGCCGATGTAAGGTAGTTTATGTTGCTAAAGTAGGTATAAAATTTAGTTATGTCGTGAAGTATACGTTTGGTATTGTTAAATTCCAATCGAAATAATGAGTTAGAAATGATGCCATTTGAGATTCGCAGCATGAAGAAATCAGACATAGCAAATGTGTCTGAAATAGAACGAGAGATTTTTCCTGGGATTACCTCTGGAACCTCTTTCAGGAAAGAAATGAAGAGAGACGACAGGGTTTTTCTAATAGCATTTGAGCGAAAGGCTCCTAAAGATGGACTCCTTCATTTTGATAATCCATTGATGGTGGATAACCGTACTGTATTTAAGAAAGTGTTAGAAGAAATTCTCCGATGGAAGAAAACAATTTGGAACATGGGCATGAAAAGACATGAAGTTGAAGGGGTGCGTGTTGTAGGGTTTCTCGGTGCTTGGTACGTGTTTGACGAGATGCATATAGTGAGCGTTGGGGTATTAAGTCAATATAGGAGACGTGGAGTAGGTGAGTTGTTGCTTATTGGTGCGGTTACCCAAGCTCTCGCAAGTCAGGTGTCTTCAATTACTTTAGAGGTGCGAGCTTCCAATAACGCTGCTCTAAATTTATACTATAAGTATAAATTTAGAGAATTAGGTGTTAGAAAGAAGTACTATGTTGACGACCAAGAAGACGCCAAAATCATGACGGCAGATTCAGTAGACTCGTTGTCGTACCTCAACTTCTTTAAACAATTGCGACAAAAACACAAGAATAGATGGGGAGTTGCAGTGATGGGAGCAGGTTCATTCAGTAAATAAACCGAGTGTTAGTAGCTTTGAAATAATTTACCCCAACCAGTCTGCATTGCCGCTTTCACTCTGTTTCTGCCAATGAATGGTAGCCAATAGCCGTTGTGATATATGTTAGAGGCAAGGAATGCCCAAGGTGCTATGGGTGACCTCAATAACATATTTTCTAGGGGTTTAAGCGGTCCCCAGTAAATAAGTTTTTGGCCTCTGCTAGCCAGAGTGTTTTGGCTTGATTTAAATCCCCAGTTAACTTCATCAATGTTTTCACCAACAATATTTATGTTACTTATATCTCCACATCCTAGTCCAGCTTCGTGTGCTAAGCGGATGAATTTGATAGACATGGGATCGAAACCCATCATTGTTGCAGATACTGCATCTATTGCCACTTGGTCTGCACCTGCCAACAATACATTTTTTTCATGCCACCTCATGGCTCGTGGGCCTGGCCCATCACCTGCAAAGGTGCCATCTGTGACAGCGAATATACCTGGGTGCAATTCTTTCTGAATATTAAGTAAATCTACCAGAGTTTCGTGTATTACAGAATGTGTCCAGTGGCGCTTTCTGTTCAGTAGACCACCGAATGCATTTTTCATCGCACCAGTCATGGTGGTAAAGACGTGAGTTTTCATTGTTGGTAAATGAATAATGTTCTTTCCGTTAAAAATATCTGGTATCTTGAATCCTTCTGGGAAAATATCGTCTAAAACAAGCATTTTTGATTTCGGAGTGTAGGGGATCCATTTTGAAGGCGGGAAATCCAAAAATACGCTTTTTAACCCATATTTATCTTCTACAGATTTATGCTTGTTTTGTAAAGCTCCTTCAATTGGATCAACTACTACTGTGCCGTTGTGCGTGGGTATCAATTTATCATAATCATTTTCTCTCAATGTTTTAATCACTCCTTCAAGTTGCCAAGGAGTGGTTGAGCATGCTGGATAATAGTGTTGCCACGAGATGTTGATTTTTAGTAGAGTGGGGTTAGTTTTTGGAAGATGTGATTCATAGTCTGCAAGTAGCATGGCCCGTTCCACATCTTTGATGACGGTGTCAGGCCGAGTATACAGAACTGCTACGGTTGGTTTGGTGCCGGATGTGGCTATGCTTGTGTTGTCTTGGCCTTGGTTAGCCGTGGTGGTCATATTAACTGATGGTCCTAATTTACTGACAAGATTAATACAGCTTCATGGATATTATTTTGAGAGTCAGCCTTTAATTTATTTACTCTAAGAAATCACGCAATTTTTTAGAACGACTGGGATGCCGAAGTTTTCGAAGGGCCTTGGCCTCGATCTGACGGATTCTCTCCCTAGTTACTCCAAAATCGTGTCCAACTTCTTCTAGAGTTCTTTGCCTCCCATCCTCTAATCCAAACCTTAAAGATAGGACTCTTGCTTCTCGCTCGCTCAGTGTGTAGAGCACATCGTCTACTTGTTCCTTCAAGAGTTGATATGAGGCTGCTTCCGAAGGGGCCATAGTTCCGCGGTCTTCTATGAAATCACCTAAATGACTATCTTCTTCTTCCCCAATAGGAGTTTCCAGAGATACGGGTTCTTGTGATATCTTCAGGATTTCACGGACTCTATCCGGGGACGCTTCCATGCCTTCTCCAATTTCTTCACTAGTAGGCTCGCGTCCATATTCTTGAACAAGACGCCTACTGACACGTAGAAGGCGGTTGATTGTCTCTACCATGTGAACGGGAATTCTAATAGTACGGGCTTGGTCCGCGATGGCTCTAGTTATAGCTTGACGTATCCACCATGTGGCATAAGTGCTGAACTTGTAACCTTTTCTGTAATCAAACTTCTCAACTGCTCTAATAAGACCTATGTTTCCTTCTTGGATCAAATCCAGCAGAGACATGCCTCTGCCAATATATTTTTTGGCTACACTTACCACTAGCCTTAGATTCGCTTCTGCAAGGTGCGATTGAGCGGCTTCCCCTTCGTCAAGTATATGCTTAAAGAAGCCCTGAAATAGGGGCTCGAGCTTGTCAAGCTTATTTGTAATGTCTGATCCATCCATTAAAACTTTTATTTCATCAATAGTTGAATCTAGTCCAACGGTATCGACCGCCTGTTTTGGCAGTAGGCGGATGGCCAATGACAGTGATTGGATATCTTTACGTACTTCTTCGGGATCTTTATTTAATGTATCACCTAGGAAGTTGAGTAATTCCTCCGGAGTGTCTCCGTCTATTTCTTCTAGCATGGCTGGGTTTGACAAGATAGTCTCTAAATTTGTTTCACCTACAATTTCTTTTTGGGTGCCGTTACTTTTAACATACTTTCGAATACTTTCCAAAAGATGTTCAGATTCTACAATTGTATTTAGTGAATGGATAACCATTTGCCATGATTGAGGTGAACGACCCTCTGGGCTAGTAAGGGTTTCATCCAGCCATTTCGCATGTTTTTCTGCTTCCATTTTTCGAGCGAGCGAGCGCTCTTCTTTAGCATCTAGAAGACTGACTCTTCCTATTTCCCTAAGGTACATACGTACTGGGTCATCAATCATCTCATTTGTAGCAAGTGATTCGGACCATTCTTCTTGAGGTTTAGCCTCTTCCTGATTTTCTTTGGCATCTCCTTGACCTTCGCTTGCGTCGTCCAACATTTCGTCGTCCGCAAGTCGAGACCGTCCTTTAGCCATGGCTAAAAGTTCTTCTGGTCCACCGGAATTACCTGTTATACTAGTCAACAAATCCTCTGAGTTTTCGCCTTCTACTTTTCTAGTCATCGGGTTTCCCCTTTTTGTCGATATGTGCCTCGGTGTCTTACTAGTCTGTCGATAAATATAATTCTTTAAGTCTGGAGTTCAAATCTTCTATGGTCGCCTCCACTTCTCGTGAGGGTGGCACTTTAGCATCTTCGGCGCCTAGGATCTCTTCTTGTAGGTTTCGCAAGTGCCTCAACTCCATCCGTCGAAGAGCCTGGGTCAGAGCAGATTCGGACGCACTGGATTCGGCCGGTTCTAGGCCCATATTTTCTAGGTAATCCAGATGGGGATATAACAGCTCGTCCAAATTCGTCCGCAACTCGGCCATTGTATCGCAGCCTAGCCACTCAGTAAAGATCGTTTTATTCTCTATTTTGTGGAAATGTTCTGGCAATAGACGTTCCGTGCTTTTTTTCAACTCTGGTTTTTTCAATAAAGTAGACAGTACGTAATCTTCAAGTCTGTTTATGCGATTGGTGTCAAGAGGGCCTGTGTTTGGGGGAGGAGAGTTTAGTCTTTTGTTCGCCCTGTGTGGGACATTCGCTAACCTTCCAATACTTGCCTCTAATGCCTGACGAGTTACGCCTAGCGCAACTGACAGAGATTGAAAATACTCATCTTGCTTCAAGGAATTATTCTCTGACAAAATGACGGGTAGTAATGCAGCGGCAGCTTGGGCTTTACCTTCAGCAGTACCCAGATCATATTTAGACGTTTTGGCAGGGATCAGGAATTCCATGAACGGAACAGCTTCAGAAATTACTCGTTTCCACTGATCATTATCCTGTCGGATTAGCTGGTCTGGATCAAGGCCATTTGTCAGGTGGGCAATTCGAAGATCCAAATTAAATTTTTGACCGATACTTCTTCTTTCAAGGGCATGGTATGCTGATTCAAGACTATTCAAGGTTGCTTCTTGGCCGGCTATGTCTGGGTCAAGGGCTTGAATCACTGTTTTTGCAGATGACCTAAGGTTTTGTACCTGTTGTTCCGACAATGCCGTTCCCATTGAAGCTACAACGTTACTGTATCCAAATTGGTGGGCTGTAATAGTATCCATATATCCTTCCACAACTACTGCACGACTCTCCTTAACGATCGAAGTTGATGACAGATGAAGTCCGTATAAGGTAGCGCGCTTGTCAAATATGGGAGTGGAACTAGTATTTATATATTTTGGGCTAGAGTTATCTAGAGATCTTCCTCCGAATCCAGTGACTTGGCCTTTTCTGTCATGAATGGGGAACATTAGCCTGTTCCAGAAAAAATCCTTTATAATTCCGGAGTCTGTCTTTTTTAGAAGCCCAGCCTTAATCGCTAGGTCAAGATCGAAACCGAGCGAAGACAGATGTTCTTTTAGACGAGCTCCACCAGATGCACTCATGCCGAGCTGAAAAGCTGAGATAGTTTTGTGGTCTACTCCTCGATCTTTCAAATATCTGCTTGCACTTAACCCCTCAGGAGTATTTAGAATATTTTGATAAAAAAGGGTAGCCTCAAGGTTAATTTTGTAGAGGGATTCCGAGCCATCGCTTATCTTTCTTTCTAGTAAAGTTATGCCTGTTTTCTCTGCTAGGAGACGGAGTGCTTGCCCAAACTCAAGATTCTCAATTCGCATAATGAACGAAAAGACATCGCCTCCTGTGGCACAAGCTCCGAAGCATCGCCAACTCTGTCGTTCTAAATTGACTACGAATGAAGGGGTTTTTTCTTTGTGAAAAGGGCACGTTGCCTTGTAGTTGCTGCCGGATTTCCGCACGGGGAAATATTCCGATACTACATCAACAATATTTAGGCGATCTTTTATTTCGTCGACTGTGCTCATATCTCCGTAATTCCCGGTTATTTATCTGCTTCTTTATATGCAAACCGTGCTATTTTATTCGCAGCCTTGCCGAACTTATGAGCGTGTACGTTCATGTGTTCTACGGTCGATTTGAGATCTATTATAGTGTTGGCCATAGATTCCCATTCCGGTGGATCGTTTATTAATTTTTCAACTAATGACGAAATATTGTTGTTGATACTACATAAATCCGCAAGATCTGTGCCAATATGACCGATGGTATTTTCAAGCTCATCAGGCAACCCAATCTCCTGTAATCTCACTACAATTCTATGTGCTAAAATCGCTGTGTTTCGCGCTTGTAAAAAATTGGGTTCAAAAGGAGGATCAGTATGGTTCATTCTTTTCTCCTGTATCTAGATCATTATTGCTGGTCCTGGCCTCGAAAGTAGTGGGCGACGTACGATGTCCATAGTTCCCTTACAGAATCCAAAGAATGGCTTTGTGTTTCTGGCTGCATTTTATTGATCTCGCCGAACACCTTTTTCCAAAGGAGATCTACTTCTTTTTTCCACGGCTGATACTCCAAGCCGTGTACATCTCTTTGCATGGCCTCTAGGAGTTCTTGAATCAATACTAATTGATTCTGAACAGTACGAGTCCTAATCCTGTCACTTGAATTCAATATACCTCAATTCAAAGCCTCCCGGAATCTATTAGCAAGGCCGGGATTTATACTTTCAACTTGCCTTAAGGCATATAGATCCGTCATGCTGGCAACTTGGTCAATTACCGATCTTCCATCACCTATGTCGGGGGTAGTTATTTCATGAGGGTTATCTACATAGTATTTGTGTAGTAGAAGGATTATTTCTTTTGCGGTTGTGCCGAGTTTTCCTTGGCCTTCCGGCTCATATACATTGTCGAACATGAACTGACGCAGGTTGTTCACAGCTTCTCTTACCGAAGGCCCCATCACTAGTTGCGGGTGTGACTCATAGCTAGAATCTGCACCGGTTGCTGACCAAGAATTTTGCACAATGTCATTTACCATAGTGGCAACTCGTACAGAGTGTCTTTGCCCCAATACATCTAATATGCCTGAAGGCAGATCATCGGGGCATATTACACCAGACCTGAAAGCGTCCACGAGATCATGGTTAAGATAGGCAATTGCATCTGCTATTCTGCAGGCTTGTCCTTCAAGTGAAAGGCCTTCAGGCACAGTTTTGCCAAAAAAATCACCGCGAGATTTAGAGTGTGACGCTATGCCATGTCGTACCTCCCACGTCAGGTTTAAGCCAGCACCATTTTTTTCAAGTAGCTCAACTATCCTCAAGCTTTGTTCCGCATGCCTGAATCCTTTGGGGTACAGTTTTGCAATTTCCTCCTCGCCTATGTGTCCGAACGGCGTGTGCCCAATATCGTGGCCTAAAGCGATAGCTTCTGTGAGGTCCTCGTTTAGATTCAGTGCTCGTGCTATAGTCCTAGCTACCTGTGCTACTTCCAAAGTATGAGTTAACCTGGTGACATAATGGTCACCAGTGGGGGCTATGAATACTTGTGTTTTATGTTTCAGTCTTCTAAACGGTTTGGAGTGTATTATACGATCGCGGTCGCGTTGGAAATCGGTTCTTAATGGACATGGTTCCTCTTCCTTACTTCTGCCACGACTTTGGACGACCTTAGTGGCAAAAGGGGAAAACAATTCCTCTCTATCTTCCAGCCTATGGCGAACTGAGTGTGTAATCAAAATATATAAACCAGGAGTGCGACCAAAGCAGCTACTCTAGGGGATAATTCTCGTGTAAAGAACGAAAACCTTCGCAGTCTTTGAACTTGAGTAATTATATCATAATCGTAAAGGGATGTATTACTTATGACTAACAGTTTTGCGCTCCGAAACTAGGAGTAATAAAGTAGGCAATATCAGTAATGATGCTATGGCCGACATCGTAATCATTACGGCAGTCAATATGCCATATGCGGAGAAGACCGGCATGGGAGCAAACCCCATAATTGCAAATCCAATAATACTGGTGGCCGCAGAAGCCAAAAGGGCTACTCCGGTGCCTTCGACTGCTTGCTGCATGGCTTGAATTTTATCCTCTGCTTTATTTAATTCTTCCCTATATCTCTGTGTCAGATGGACAGCGAAATCAATCCCTATTCCAATCGAAATCGCAGCAATAGTTGCAGTGACAAAATTTAGACCAAAATCGAACAAATACATAAAAGCGTATAGCCATGAAACCACAAGTCCAATTGGTAGAATGGTTACTAAGCCCAAGCTAACAGAGCGCATTGCGATCATGAGTATCGCTAGGCACGCAACTACTGAGATTAATAGTGCTTTTTGTAGGCTGTCTGTAGTGGCGTCGAGACTTCCCTGTCTAGTGAATGGGGATCCTGTTAGTCCGGCCAGTGTTATCGAAGGTTCCTCCTGTAGCAATTCAATGTCCTTAGCGAGAGATTCTCGGGACAAAATCACGTTTGATTGCTCCCTCGTTCCAGGTATGCCTATGACAATCGCTGTCACGTCATCTTCCATACCAGAGGGGTCATGGAATAAAGTCTCTCTGACTTCGAGTTGGTCATATAGTTTTTGGCTAGGATTCACGTTTACTCCGTTGATAGAAATATGGTCGTAAATGGCACTTAGGTCAGTTTGTGACATCGGCCATAAAAGTACACTTTTACCATGTTTGAATTCATTGAATTTGTTGTTCGTAAAGAGGTCTAAATTGGAAGAATCAGTGATTAGAGAGATGGTGTATTCAGAATTTATCACCCGATCAATAATATGAAAGATAGATCTAGCTTGTAATTGAACTGTGTCTTCATTTTTGGCTACGTACGGATTGTCAGCGATGTTTTGAGTGAAATTTTGGATAGCCTCCAGCGCTCTTGGATTAGACAAGTCACCCCTAACAACGATAATGGCTGACTCCCCGCCAGAATCCCCAACATACTGGTCAAGTTTGTCTAGCCCCAACACGAATTCAGAATCACTACGATAGAAATCTTTTGCGTCGAAGGTTGATTCAAGCTGAAATGCGTAGTAAGTCGAAGCTATTGTAATGACTAAGGCTATAGGCAGTACGATTAATGGTGATTTCGCTAAGTTAAGAACGAATTTAGACAGAATCTTTCCAAGGCGAAATTCGTTCTTAACAATTCTTGATTCCTCGGGAAGAGAATGAATTATTTTGGATTGAAACTTTTTGGAATCAAGCAACATTAATGTCGCAGGAAGTGCTAGTCCCATAATAACGAAAGCTGCAAATATAGCTATTCCTGCTCCTATGCCGAACCCAACGACCGTTTCTATTTTTGCTGAGACGTTAGACAGAAAAGCAACCGCGTCAGTGATCATGGCTAACAACAAAGCTGAAAGAACGCCAGTCATCCCTACTCTAAAAGCAATTTTTGGCTCCTGATGGAACATTTTTTCTTCGCGATAGCGGTTTAGGGCATGTATTCCGAAATCTGCGCCCAAAGATATCATTGCAATTGGAACTATGAAATCAAGAGTTGTTGAAGAATCTAGTCCAATGAGATTTGAAATACCTTTTAGCCACACCAGCATTGAGGCCAGACCTATTCCGGTCAGAATAGTGATTCGCCATGATTGGAGGCAAGCTCCAACTACGAGGAGTGCCATTATGAACGTTGCGATTATAAATGGTACAGCTGTTGCAATTTCCTCAGCACTTTCTAAACTAGCATCAATTGCTATACCCCACAATCGATAATTCGACTCATTCCCACGGAGAACATCTTGGACTTTTCTATTAAATTCCTCTTTACCTGTAGTTACAGAGTCACCAGTAGTGCCAATGGCACTTGTGCCGCCTCCCAATTTTCCATTGTCGGCTGCTACAAAGATTCCCATGGCTGGGGCTGTCCAGTAATCTATTTTTTGACCAAGTATATTTTTGTCTTCCTGGATAGACTCTTGGTATACAAAATCAGTTAGAAAAGCAGTTAAAGGATTATTAGATATCTGGTGAATTGCTATCTTGATTTGGTCATCAGTAGCATTTTCAAGATCTATTTCAAATATGGACTCTAATACACTGTTTACGGCATCTGCTAATGTAAAAATGCCTGCTACAGGTTGATTTAAGTCAGGATTGAATCCACTAAACAAATATGATTGTTTTGGTAGGCTTGGAGGGTGAAGGTCTCCGTTTCGATCAGCGGACCTTAAAGACTCTCCATTCTTGTACAGTTCTAGTAGAGGTGCTTTTGTGAGTATATCTTCACCATCACGGGATTCTGCTATGAAAAAAGATGTATGTATGCGACGGGGCAATTTGGAGTCGTACAAATTTTGTAAATCATACACTTCGCCACCTGGTTGGTCTGAGGCGGTTTGCTCTGGGGCCATTGTAATAATAGGTATCACTAATAAGGCTGTTATAGTTATAATCGCAGCAATAAATAGTCCGGGTTTTTGGGCTATCAACGTGGCGACATTGTTGGCTAAAGTTGAAGATTTTCTCATAAGAGTAGATTAAATTTACACCCACTGATATATTCAATAGACTTTACTTCGACGGACTTGTTTGTTGCAAGTATAGTATCGCAAGATAACCAAAATTTTT
>CEVA01084589.1_pt1 | contig 47517 bp, 50 predicted proteins | sample 361521 | NCBI WGS metagenome assembly CEVA01 (sample SAMEA2622823, study PRJEB7988) | marine metagenome | isolation source: saline water (ENVO:00002010), including | reverse complement strand
ATGATCCTTTCGTAGAAATGAACCGGTACGTTCTCCAACGCCTGAAGCTGCAGGCCGGCATTGCCCGCTCTTTCCTTCAGCGCCTTCAGGTCCTCGTAAGCCCATTCCTCATCTCCCGGGAGACGGGGCGTGTTCATCAGGAAGTCGTCGGCGCCCATCTGCTTGATGAACGCTAGCATCTCATCGGTGAGCTCCTGAAACTGACCGAGGCCGACTCTCATTCTCTCCATCGGAACATCCTCTCAACCGTTGTATTTACAGCCTGCCTACCCTGCTGGTTCTGCGAGGAAATGGTCCTAAAACGGATGAGTGTTCGGGATCCGCACCCAAGCTCGTTGTCCAGCAACCTCTTGCAGCGCGCCCAAGATAGACAGAAAGATCTGACGGACGAAGACGAATCGAATGGCTCAATCGTGATGGAACGGGAATTCGTACCAGCCGACTACGATTCCTGACGGGACAGCACGAGTGCAGTCACGTCGTCAATGGCTTCAGTGGCATCACTGAACAAGGCCAGGGTCTGGGTGAGATGAGCAAGGGCGATCTCTCCCGCCTCCTCGATCGTCGCCGTCAATCTTTCGATGCCGAACGTGTCTTCGTTCTCGTTCCGGGCGTCGGTCCAGCCATCTGTGTAGAGGAGCACCTGGTCTCCAGGGGTGATGTCCGTTTCCTCGGTTTTCCATTCAAACCCGTCGAGTCTCCGTATCCAGCGAAAAGACCCACGTATCGTTGAAGAAGCCGCTGCCACGCTTCTCCCCCCGAACATCACCATTTCATCGCGCGTCGCGTCGTAGACCGCAATGTTATTGGGAAAAACAAATTTCAGTACGGTAGTTCCTAATACGGTAATTCACAATTGTAGTACCAAACTACCTTCGTTGATCTTGTCGAGCTTTTCGATGTTGGGACGGCGTTCGAAGAACTGAGTGGTGTCGTAGAGAAAAGCGTACTTCCCGCCCCGGTCGTAGCCTTGCTCAAGAGCCAGGGCATTGATTTCCTCGATGTTGTTGTAGCCCCCCCAGAGTGCTCCGTTCTGACAATACGATGTGTCGATGAAGTAGCGTCGGAAGGTCTGTCCGCCCGGTTTGGGTCGGCGGCAATGTTGGACGGCGGAATGAACGATGATGATCGAGCCCGGGGCGAGGTCATCGTAGGTCCGCGAGCCGGGCAGATCATCGAACTCGAACTGCATGAAGGCATCACCGTTCATCACCTTCTTGTGCGTGCCGGGCATCACGAGCAGGTCACCCACCTCCCCATTTAATCCATCCAGATACATGAAGACGTGGACCATCAGGTGAGAACGGTTGGTCTGCGGGGTCTGAACGTAGTCGTGATGCCAGGCGACGCCACGTTCACCTTTGCCCTGCCAGCGGGCGTGAATGTGATGGTGCGTGAACTTCTCACCCTCCATCAGGTCGGCCACACGGTCGATGACGCAGGGCTCGGACGTGAGCAAACCGAGTTCGTTGTAGCTCATAATCATCTTCTTCGCGCCTCGCTCCCGATCCTCCATCATCCGATCGACGTCGTCTCTGAGACGCTGGTTGAGATCGTCGTCGAACAAACCCTCGAAGAAGAGATAGCCTTCCTCATCAAAGCGGTCGAGATCGTCCTGCGAGAGGTGGTTGAGGCTGTCCATCCCTTGTCTCCTCTAATCCGGGATCCCCAAACTTTGCATGGTCCATCGGCTTCAAATTTCGCAAAGAACAGGGACAGAGGTACCGAGCTGATTTTCCCCGATGGGGTTCTTTAGCCCGCGTTCGAGATAAAAAGAAAGATGTTTTCACCACTTTCAGCCATAGGCATCATTTGGGTATGTTTAGATAGTAAAGCGCCACGAATGCGAACTCGCTTTTCGGATTCACTTCTACTGATGCTGATATGAGAAATTCAGTCCTCATCCTGCTGCTCGTCACGCTTCTCAGCACACCTGTGTGGGCCCAATCACCCCGTGTTTCGACAATTGCCGGTACAGGTGAGGAAGGCTTCGGGGAAAATATGCCGGCCAGGGAAGCCCCGCTGGTTCGACCCCGGAGCGTGTTCGTCGATTCGGTCGGCAACGTTTTCTTCGCGGATTCCGGCCTCGATCGGATTATGCGAATCGATGCAGGGACAGGACTCCTGACAACCGTCGTGGGTGATGGTTTCCCGGGGTATGCGGGAGATGGTCTTCCGGCGACACGGGCGAGTGTGAGCAACCCACGTGGTGTTTTCGTCGATCCGAACGGGAACGTCTACTTCGCCGACCGGAACAACCATCGTATTCGCAGGGTGGACGGTGAAACGGGCATTGTCACAACGGTCGCAGGAGACGGGATCCCACGTTTTCTTGACGATGGGTATCCGGCGTCGACAACGCCGATCAACTCTCCCTCCGATGTTTTTCTCGATCGCGACGGAAATATGTTCATCGCCGACAGTGGAAACAACAGAGTCCGGCGGGTGGACGCTGAAACGGGAATCATCTCGACTGTGGCCGGTCGGTTCCGTGCGGGTTTCACGGGCGACGGAGGGCCGGCGACCGAAGCGCGGCTGGACAATCCTCTGTCAGTCGTCGTGGACGCGGTTGGACGGGCCTATATCTGTGACGCGGGCAATCTCCGGGTTCGCCTCGTCGATACGGATGGTACCATCCGAACCATCGCGGGTTCCGCCAGCCGATCGCTCGGGATCAGCGCCACCACGCCCGGCTTTTCGGGTGACGGAGGACCCGCCACCGAGGCTGAGTTCAGTCTGATGAAGGATATCTTCGTCGATAGTGGCGGTAACCTCTACATCACGGACGAGAACAACAACCGGATCCGGAAAGTAGATCCGAACGGGATCATCACGACGATCGTCGGTGACGGGTTTGTGGCTCCGGAGGGTGGCGGACGGTTCAACGGGGACGAGCTTCCGGCGACGGAAACGAGTCTAAACGATCCGAAAGGGGTGTTCGTCGACCGGAACGGTGATCTCTACATCGCTGACGAGGACAATCGGCGCGTACGAAAACTGGTGGGCGTCGGAGCGCCCACGAATCTTTATCTGATCGTTGACCGTACGAGCGACTTCGACGGGGACGGCAGTACGGATTTCACGGATTTCCTGCTGTTCGCGCCGGCCTTCGGTTTGCGGACGGGCGATGCGGGGTTCGAAGTGGAGTTCGACCTGGACGGAAGCGGCGAAGTTGGATTCGGAGATTTCCTGATGTTCGCCCAGGAGTTCGTGTTCTAGGCGAGCCTTACTGGGATGGCAGTGACGATCGAGGCGCTCGGGAGACCGGCGCCTCGATTTCTGTTTTACTCAGAGAGGATGGTCTTGATGTCCTTGTAAGGCTGGACGGCGAGAAGTTCACGCGTTTCAGGATCCAGGCGTTCGACAATTTCCGGAGGCCAGTCGGACCCGACGGTGTACTGAGGCATATAGCGAAGGGTGAGGAAGCGTCTGTCCCGGTCTTCGGGCTTCCAACTGAGCGCGCCGTGGGTGACCATTTCGGAGATCATCGCGACGTCGCCAGCCTTTGGGGTGATGTTGGCCACACCGGCGGGGACGTCGAACGATCGGTAGTCGGGGCTGTAGCCACCATCGGGGGTGCGGCTGCCGGGATAGAAATACTCGTCAGGGCGGTCGAATTCGCTCTTGTGAGACCCCGGGAGGACGATAAGGCCCCCGTCGCCGGGTTCGACGTCGGTGAGGTAGACAAAGACGACGAGGTGGTCGCAGAAGATGCGATCCTTGCCGGTCAGGTAGTAAGGCGCCTCGGGACCCCTTGTGCCGGTTCCCTCGCGCTGAGAGTGCAGGGGATGGAACTCGTGGGTGTGGTTGTTGATCATCAGATTCCCGCTCGTCAGGCGTGGGCGGTCGTGCATCAGCTCGAGGACCACGGGCCAGAACGAAGGATGACGGGTCAACCGTTCGAGCGCTTTATCGAAGGCGAAGCCGAAGAAATGCCAGATGAAATGGTTGCGTTCACGATCGATGTTGAAGCCGGGCGGCAATTCTTCATCCGAGGTATTCAGATACCGCTCTGCGGCTTCCTGCGCGGCTGACAGTTCATCGTCGGTCAGCGCATTCGGAATATGGAGATACCCGGTGAGATCGAAGAAGTAGCGTTGTTCTGGAGTCATTTAGAACCTCGAGAGGCTGGACCACGGAACACACGGAATACACGGAAGGCCGGTTCGCTGGATTGGAGAATTCAAGTTTGGTCGAACCGTGAGGTGTGCCTATTCGATTCCGAAGGCTTCGTTGTAGAGTTTGGAAACGTCGTTCAGGTTGCTGTAGAAGGCACGCGTTTCAGGATCGGGATCGTGTTTCCAGAGCCGGGGCGGGATGATCGAATCGTTAGCGAGAAATTTCCGATCGCGGTGACCGTAGTATGTCTGCGTGGTCTTTCGCTCGGACTCTGTGGGTCGGGTAGTGGCGGTGTGGAGCACGGCGACATTGAACAGGCAGACGGTCCCAGCTGGGCCGTGGATGTCGACGATCCCCCCTCGTTTCAACTGAGCCTCATTGTCTTCCAGAACGGGCTGGTCGATGCCTTCGGGCGAGATAGAGAAGCAGTGGGTCGACTCGTCGACGTCGGTGAGATAGACCATACTCTGAATGTAGTCCATCCGATACGGATGCTCGGACCAGTGGGGACGGTCACGATGCCAGCTGCGATGCAGAGACCCCTCGTAGGGTCCCATATGCCTAGCGCCGATTTCGCCGAAGCTGAGCGGTCCCCCCATCAGCTCAACAGCGGCTTCGAGAATCGGGGGATGGCGGACCACCCGGTCGTAGCCGGGCGAAGTGACAAGGGCATCGTAGTTTGCGGACTGATGATAGCCGTAGCGATGCCACCGGTATGAGTAGTCGCTCCGGTCGGTGTCGAACGTGTCGAGGAAGGTTCCCAGATCTTTGCTCGAAATCAGATCGGTTCGGACGATGTAACCATTCTGATTGAAGAAGTCTTGGTCAGCCTGGGTCAGGACAGACATTCAGCCTCTCGCTGGTAATCAGGTTCGATCGATGAAGGGGACGACGTCGGCCAGCGGACCTGATGCGTCGAATTGAAATGTGTCCTCATAATTGTCGGGATGGGCCGAATAGTCAACGGCGTTCGCTTCAGTCGTGAGAAACGTCTTCATTCCGGTCTGTGATGCGGCGAGGTCGTGGAAAGGGTCGTTACCGACCATCAGACAATCTTCCGGGGCCACTTCCAGTCTGCGTGCAATCTGCTGGAAGTAGCCAGGATCCGGTTTCACCCAGGACGACGACTCGATGTCGCTGACCGCATCGAAGTCATCGACTGAGAGGCCGGCCCAACCCAGCCTGACGTTGACCGCAGCGAGCGGATATATGGCATTCGTGGCCAACGCGATTCTCAAACCTCGTTCGCGAAGAGCTCTCAGCGTTTCGTGAAGGTGCGGTGGCGTGTCCAAGGGGGCATCAAGTTTCGGGTACTCCGTCCTGTAAAACCGTTCGAAGCGATCCCACGCCTCCTCGCGGCTGTGGCCCGACTCAATTACGAAGTCGTCGATGAACCGATCGGCGTTCGAGCGGCTCCCGCCGTTCTGCCGAAGGCCGAAGGTGGCCCGGAGGAGACGCTCGACGAAAGTTTCCGGATCATACCATTCCGCGAACGCCGAGGCGAGACGCTGGAACTATTGACGATGGAGTGCCGGTTCGTCGTAGAGGACGATCGTGTTGTCGAGGTCGATGAGGATGGCCTGAGGCGCGCCCAAACGTTGAGCCGTTCGGGTCGTGACCAAGACGGTGGCCGTCGCACAGGCGGCGGGAAAGCTACGGAGCACGAAGAGTTCATCACCGAAGAGCGAGCGGATCAATGTGAGGAAGAAGATCGAGAGCGTGGGATGATCGACGTAGCCGAACGCCAATCGTTTCGAGCAGGCAATGTAGTAGAACTCGTCGACGAAGTAGCCGTAGGACCCGGAGAAGGCAGGGATCCAGATCAGGAGAAAGGAGAGAAGAACGAGTGACCAAGGACAGATGACAAAAGAGGGCCTAGTAGAGCCAGTTGGAGTACTTCACGTCGGCGTCCTTCATCACGTCGTAAAGCCAGACCATTCGGTCGAGGAACCACATCTTCCCGATGTAGGTGAGAGCGAGACCCGATCCGACCATCCACTCGTGGTTGGCTGTGAATCCGTAGATGAGGAGAATCATACCCAGGAGAGACAGGGCGTTGAGCCAGGCGATGATCCGATTGAAATGGTCTGGAATCGAAATGGCTTTGCGGTTCAACCAGACCCGCTCTCCAAGAACGGCTTTGGAAGACCAGCGATCGGTCGTGGACGGCTTGGGAAAGACGCGGGGATTGAGCCAGATCCAGATGGCGAGTGCGACCAGCAGATACCAGAACAATGCACCCAGCACGTTCCGATACCAGACTGCGAGCACGATAAGGCCGAGTGTGAGAAAGCGGGTCCACACACTCCAGGGATTCGTATGTCGGGACCAGACCTCATCCGTCATTCGGAAGATGGATTCGAGGACATTGGCGAGAGGCATCTAAGGACCGATCCGAATCGACTGTAGGAGCGTAGCGAGCGTCTCCATCGCTTCTTCGAGTGCGCTTTCCTGATCGTCGCTCTGCGCGACCCACAACGCGGCCTCGTTCATTGCGCCGGACAGGAGGTGGGCGAGCGCGTCGATGGAGTGAGTCTCGAGAACTCCGGCGTCCTGAAGCTCGCTCAGCCCGAGTTTCAGTTGAGTCAGACCGTTTCGTGCATCGACCTGCCTCCAGACATCCCAGCCCAGGACCGCAGGTGCATCGATGACGACGATCTGCTGCAAACGAGGATCGGTGCACGCCTCCAGAAAGGCTCGACATCCCGCGAGGAGTTGGTCCCACGGATCGGAAGCTCGGTCAGCCTCCGTCGCAATCCGCTCGGCAATTTCTCTCTGCGCGTCCTCGAAAACGGCAAGAAACAGATCGCGTTTGTCCCTGAAATGATGGTAGAGCGCACCGCGGGTCACGCCGGCGAGTCGGACGATCTCCTCTGTCGGCACTGAGGCATATCCACGCTCGCCGAATGCCTCTCGTGCGATTCCGACGAGTCTCCGAGTCGTGATCTCTCGTTGTTCGGCCTTACTGGTTTTCGGCGCTTTTCCCAAGAGATGATCCCTTCAGGCTGGCATACATACAGTCTGTATGTATAATGCCTTTCGAGCGCTCAGACCATCTGTTTCTTTCACGCACCCAGGAGGTTGAGATGAACCTGACTGGATTCTATCCCGTTCTGTGTACTCAGAATATCCCAGAAACCGTTGATTATTATGCGACTTATTTCGATTTCCAGGAAACGTTCGAGGCTGAATGGTATGTCAGTCTGCGAATGAGGGCTCGCCCCGAGTACGAACTCGCGGTGATCGACTCCGTGCACGAGAGTATGCCGGAATGTGCTCGAAAGTCGATCCAGGGTCTGATCCTGAATTTCGAAGTTGGAGACGTCGATCTCGAATACGCGAGGATTCGTGACACCGGTCTGCCTGTCCTGAAAGAGATCAAGTCTGAAGACTGGGTGCAACGGCACTTCATCACCCGTGACCCCAATGGGGTCCTGATCGATGTCATCCAGATGATCGAGCCGAGTCAAGCCTTCTCCGAGCAATATGCGAACGGCGTCGAGGGAACGTAGTCTTCCCGCCCGTCAGTCGGTTAGTCCGGCACCCGGCCACTGGTCGCTACTGGCCGTGACGTCGACGGTGATCCCGTCGGGATCGTGTACCTTGAATGCCTTTTCCTTCAGGTTGTTGACATCGAGAGGCACATCGCCGCCGAGCCCATCGGAGAAGATTTCGTAGCCGAGATCCAGGAGGCGCCGAGCCGCTTCTTCCAGGTCGGGCACGCGGATGCCGATGTGCAGGTAGTCCAGCATCCCGCCAATATGTTCGGGTCGCTCGGGGCCTTTATGTTGGAAAACGCGAAAGTTGTGGTGTCCGTCGCTGAGGTCGTAGGCGGTGTCACTGTGCTGGTTGACGACAGGAATGCCGAGTCCATCCCGCCAGAAGCGGATGGTATTCTCGATGTTGGAGGCTCTTACCCCAATGTGAACGAGGGTTCCTGACATAGGTCGTTCTCCTTCTTTCAGCTGGGCGGCGGATGATCGTGGCTCGCTTGTCAGCCCACAGGATAGACCCTTGCGGGGGCTGGGATCAAGTATGACAATGGGGGCTGAGAGGGCTTTTTCGAGACCCAGCGATCTTTGTGGTGCATATCCATCCTGGGGACGCCTATCTTACGCGGGCTGTGCGATTGCCTTCACTCCCTGTTATCGCGCGTCTGATCTGGAGGTTCTGTGATCCTGAACGACGAACAGGTTGAATTTTATCGGAAGAACGGCTACCTCGTCGTCGAAGATGTTCTGGGACCGGAGGAGTTGGAAACCGTTCATGCGATCGTGGACGACTTTGTAGAAAAGTCGCGGCACATCACGGAGCAGAGCGGACACTTCGACCTCGAGCCGGGTCACACACCCGATCATCCCAAGGTCCGGCGACTGAGCACACCGGCAGGCTATCATCCCTTCTTCGACAATCTGATGAGGGACGATCGGATTCTCGGTCTGGTGGCTCCGTTGATCGGTGAGGCGATTCGTGAGCAGGGGAACAAGCTGAATATGAAACCGGGCGAAGTCGGTAGCGCCGTCGAATGGCATCAGGACTTCGCCCACTACCCGCATACCAACGACGATCTATGCGCGGTAGGGATCGCGCTCGATGACGCGACCGTGGAGAATGGATGTATGATGGTCGTCCCGGGGTCACACTTGGGGCCGATTCTCGATCATCATCAAGATGGCACGTTTATCGGTGCCATCAGCCCGGCTCGAGACGGGCTCGATCTTTCGGCGGCTGTGCCCCTCGAAATGAAGGCCGGCTCACTTTCCATCCACCACACCCGCACGTTACACGGATCGGCTTTCAATACCTCGGGCAAGTCCCGGAGGCTCCTGTTCTACCAGTACTCGGCAGTGGACGCCTGGCCTCTCGGTGGGGTCGTGGACTGGGAAGGGTTTAACGCCAGGATTCTGCGGGGCGAGCCGACGTTTGATTTTCGTCTGGTGTCGATGACGGCCCGAACACGGATGCCGGCCGGGGAACGTAGCGGAGGTGGTATCTACGAACTCCAGAAGCCCCTGCAGGAAAAAGTCTTCGCGTCCAGCTAGACGACCATCTCCACAGCGCTACACGAGCTGACGAAGTCGCTCCAGCTCCTCTTCCAATTCCTCGTTCGTCGGATCGCGCCTTCCTTTCACCGAACGCATCGCAAGATGATCGCCGATGTCGCAGATGTCCCTCGCTTGGGTGAAAGCGGGGATGGCGGCCTGTTCTGCGCCAGACAAAGGCCGGACAGATTCGTACCCCTCGATGAAGGGGGGGGCTTGAAGGGCCTGGCCGATGACCACCAGATCCGCCACACGCCATCCGTACCTACAATGATCGAAGTCGTAGACGGTGAACCCTGCTCTTTCATCGTAATGGATGTTGAAGCGATGAAGATCCGCGTGAATCAGTCCGTACGCCCGTATCGCTTTGGGGATTCGCTCGATCTGGCCTAGGACCCTGTCGGCGGTCGTTCTGAAAAAAGACGAGTCACCCAATCCACGTTGTGTGAGGATCGATTCGAAATCGGCCAGGAGATGGAATTCTGCCGTGATCTCCCCCAGACGATGTCCAATCTCCGGTTCTCGCCGTCCCGGATAGTCGTCGAGTACGGTGCCAGGCGCGGTGGGGAACAGGGCGCAGTGGCGAGCCCCTTCGCGGGTGTCGATCGTTCCGATCGGTTGTCCGTTTCGATCGACGAGAGGGGAGGAAACCGGCTGACCGTTCTCCTTCAGGAAAGTGAGGAGATCGAGCTCGAACCTGAAGTCGTCGGGACTCTAGATGTAATACTTTCCGTTCAGGTAAACCCGAAACACATACTCTCTGTCATTGCTCTTAACGCGATAGTGATCGTTCGCGCTCGAATGACGAGGATAGACAGCGCGTGAGAGGGAGCGATCCGGCCGATGTAAATCTCCAGTGGGGTCTGGTAGGTATACTGGAAGGGGAGATAGCGTGAGACGCTTTGCACGAAGTCGGGAAACAGCCACAGGGGAATCAGGGATCCGGACAGGATCCGGATGAAGACGTCTTTGATTCGGCCGATGTTTCCGAATTCGAGGACCCAGAAAGCGGTGAATCCGACGAGGGCAGAGGATCTGCCACAACATCAGGTAGCTGAGCAGACAGCTGGGGATGAAGATCAGGCCAGCGGTCAAGGTCGCCGGAGCGGGTACCTTGAGGAGAGCGATGGCAACCACGAGCACGGGAAGGCAGAATTTCGTGGTTGCCGTGAGGGATCTACCAAGATCCTCGGTGAGCCAGAATAGCGGAAGGGGCACGGGACGGATGAAGTCGATAGCAATCTGGCCTTCCCGAATCTTGCCCAGACTCGTGCTGTCGACCGAGATCTGAAAGAGTGCCCGCATCAGGACCGAGACGATGGCATACGTGATCATTTGCTTTTCGACGACCCCGCCGATGCCCCGGTAGGCCGACTTCCAGAGGAAGACCGTGCCGAACAGAAAGAACGTATTCGTTCCGAGTGAGGAAAGGAACTCGAATCTGTAGGCGAGACCCTGAAGGATCTGGAGCTTCAGGACATAGGTGTAGAGGGCGGTCATTGCCGGAAGGTCATTGGCGTACCGGCGGCGATGTCGAAACCGCACGACTGGTAAAACTCGACGGGCCCCGTGGCAAGCAGCACTTGCTGGTGTGGAAACCGGCAAACTTGTCTGTCAACCGGGAGATGATCTGTCGACCGATGCCTCTTCGGTGGTAGTCGGGATGGACCAGTAGATGGGGATAGTAGACGACGACCCAACCATCGGTGATTGCGTTTCCGAGGCCGACGAGGGTCGAAGCATCCCACGCTGTGACGACGGAATGCGAGTTCCGAAGGGCTTCGAGCAGCTTGACGGGGTCCTTTGCCCAACTCCACTCGTTTGCGCGGTAGAGAGGCAGGACGTCGTCGATCGTGAAGTCGCGTGTATCTCGGAGTTCGATTTCACTCATCGGTACTCCGGGTCGGGACCTGTGTGGCGAATCGTCTCATCGGTCATGTGAGACAGTTCAGGGTCGCCGAGGGTTTCCTGCGCCAGCCGGGTCGATGTGTGTACTACTTCGATTCGTCGATGACGAATCTTCTGAAAACCTGCCTCTCACGATCGGAGAAGTTGTCGAACACGCTGCGGGGAATCGGGTGGGCGTCGACGCGTTCCCGGGTATACCAGGTCCGCATAAAGCTGGTCACCGCCACGGGTCGCGGCGTGTCGGTCACGTTCGGGGATCCTCGATGCAGGCACCTTGGATCGCGGATCAGCACGTCGCCGACGTCCATCAGCAGTGGTTTCAGCGGCACGTCGCCGACTTTGATGCGCTCGATCGTTTCGGCTTTGGGGAGGCGATGCGTGGCTTCTGCGACCTGAAAGGGACCTCGCTCGGGTGTGACGTCGACCAGGGGCCAGTTCATCGCCAGAAGCGCAGGAGGGTGGGAGAGGTCGGGTTCTTCGTCGAAGAGCAGACCCAGGTCGGAGTGGATCTCCTGATGGACGGAATCCTTGAAGGGGGTGTCCGAAGCGAACTGATCGATGTAGGCTCCCTCGCCCAGAATCTCCGTCACGATTGCGTGGACGTCGTCGTTGTCGAAAAACGACGGATGGTAGAGGGGTGGCCTGAGAGGAAGCGCGATGTAGTGCCGGTTCGGGCCTCGGTTCGGTTGTTCCGCGTTCTCGCTCAGGTATTCGTCCGCGATGGGTCCGAAGGCGCCGTGGAAGGCTTCCACCGCCTCGACCGGAAAATGACCACGGAGGATGCAGTAGCCGATGTCGCGAATCTGCTGGACGCAGGCTGAGGTGTCGATGGCCATTTGTGTCAGAGACTCCTTCGTCAACCCTCCCGGGCTCGGGCTCTACCGCTTATCGCTTCAGCGCACGGCGTTGTCTGTCCTCACGGCGCGGATCGTGCCCGGCATAGGGTTCGTGCTCGAATCGACAGGGTTCCTCGACAACACGAGGATCGTTCTGTTCGCGGAGAAGCGCCATCAATCGATGGTGGTGTTCCTTCCTGGCGGCCTCATACTCGGGATCGCCAGCCACATTGTCCATATAGTGGGGATCCTTGCGTAGATCATAGAGTTCCTCCAGAGGTCGCTTGCCGAATCCGAGATCGAAGGCACGCTGGACTTCGGATTCCGCTCGATGGTAGACCATCCACGCCTTGGTCGGGCTGGCGTCCATATCGGGATAAGCGACGTAGGTTTCCTGCTCCAGATCTTCCCAGGCCGGAGGTTCGGCATTCGGATCGTCGAGTCCGTTGGGGTCTCCGGCCGGCCACCGATCGGGCGCGAAGTTGCGGACGTAGAGGAAATCCTTCGTCCGGATGGCGCGTTGGGGGTAGGGCAGATGTCCCGCGCGCGCGATCGAGACGTGACGCTCGCGACCCGTGACGGCGAAGGTTCGATCGGGATCGACCTGACCGCTGACATCGCTCGCGAACACGGGGAGCAGGCTTTTTCCGGTCATCGAACTCGGGACGGGGACTTCGGCCACCTCCATAAACGTCGGACCCAGATCCATCAGGTTGACGAAATCGTCGACGACGCGACCAGGCTTGATGCGTCCCGGCCATCGCGCGGCCATCGCCACTTCGCATCCGATATCGTAGAGGTTGCACTTGGCGCGCGGGAAACCGGGGATACCGTGGTCGCCGCTGACGACGATCAGGGTGTTGTTGAGCTCACCGATCGCTTCGAGCCGCTCGAGAATGACCCCGAGCCCTCCGTCGAAAGCCATACACTCACCGAGGTAGTCGGCCACGTCTTCACGGATGTCGTGAACGTCGGGCAGGAATTCGGGCAAGCGGCCCTTCAGGTCGTCGGGCTCGATGCCCCAGAGGGCTTTGCCTGAGCCTTTCTGCCATTTTCGATGCGTGTTGGTCGGGCCCCACCAGTAGCAGAACGGTTTTCCTTCCTCGCGGGCCTTCAAGAATGCATCGAAGTTCTGGCGCGTTTCGTCATAGAGTTCCTCTTTCGCGGCCTCGACCCCGACTTCCGTTGCGCGTTCGGTGGCACGGAAGGAGAACAGACCAAAGCGGGTCCCGGCAGGTTCATACGCAGTGCGCTCCGCGCCGTAGGGTGCGTTTTTCGTTTCCCCTGGTGACCACACCTTGTAGGTCCAGCCGATGTGGTAGCCTGCCTTTTCCAGTTCGAGGGGATAGGTCGGGATCGACTCGTCCCACTGAGCGCCGGCAAGGATGGCGCCCATTCCGGTCTGCCAGAAATACTGGCCCGAGAGGATGGAGCTGCGACAGGGCGTACAGCTGGGCGCGGGCACGAACGTGTTGGTAAAAAGAGCACCCTCGCGGGCGACCCGATCGAAGTTGGGTGTGTCGATCAATGCGCTGAGCGAATCGGGACCTTCGATCGATTCGTAGGCGCTGGCGTAACGACCCCAGTCATCGGCGAAGGCGAATACGATGTTTGGCTTGTTCATTCAATGACCTCGTGTGGTAAGCACGATAGAGGGCAGTCTGTGGAGAACCGTGGGTGACGAGGACGGGTTTCCAATCACTTCTTTTCGGAAACGCGGTGGTACCACTCCGTCAGCAAGGTCGACAGACGATTTTGAACTTCCATATGCTCGGGCATATTCAGCAGGTTGGTCATTTCGTAGGGGTCAGATTCGAGATCGAAGAGATGGGTCAGGGTGAAAGGATCTTTGTCAGCGACGAGCTTGAAAGCACCTTCGCGAACCATACACCAGGGGCGCATTTCGGAGAAAACAGGACGGTTCATTAGCTTCGTGTTCCCGAGAGCCTGGGCTGCGAAACTGTCACCCTCACAGGACGGTTCCGGAGAGCAGCCAGCCCAGTCCAGGCACGTAGCGAAAAAATCGACGCCGGAGATGAGGTCATCGGACACAACGCCCTTGGCCCCATTGGGGACGTATACGACGAGCGGAATCCGGCTGGATTCTTCCCAGGGAAGCCCCTTGTTCTGCAGTCCCTGATTGCCCTGCATATCACCGTGATCGGAGGTGAAGACGATCGCTGTGTTGTCGGCGAGTCCGAGACGATCGAGGGCTTCGCGCACTCGACCGATGTTGGCATCCAGCTGCGTGACCATCGCATAGTACTGACGAAGATACTCGTCGAGATCGTTTCCGTATCGCTGATAGAGCGGGTCGTTCTCCTTCGGTTTGGGCGAAGGCGGGCTGTGGGTTCGTGTGTAGGGGTCGATGTCGACGGCGTTGGGGCGGCGCGTGAGGGTCTTGCCGTGATACATCCGATCGTACTCCCAGGCGGGCTGCTCGGGATAGTGTGGGTTCTGGTAAGAGACGAAGAGGGCAAAGGGATCGTCCTTCATTCGCTCGAGACGCTCGATGGCGATGTCGGTCGTGACTTCTGTACGGTGATGATCGTAAACGTGTTCGGTGCCATCCTCATCGTAGAACTTCACGCCGTGGAGAAAGTCGTTGTAGCATTGGTAGCCGATGAATTCGGTGAAGTCTGCGCGCAGTTCGGGAGGAACGGGAACGTTTCCTGTGGCGCCAAGATGCCACTTTCCGACCCAGCCTGTTCTATAGCCTCCGTCGTTGAGAGCGCCCGCAAGGGTTCGAGTTCCTTCCGGGACGTGGGCTCCATTCCGAAGGGTATCGGTTTGTGATCCGTAGCGTCCGGAAATGAGAGTCGCACGAAACGGTGTGCAGACCGGTGCGTTCGAATAGGTGTTTCGAAAAAGGATCCCGTCTCTGCCAAGCCGATCGAGATGGGGCGTCTGGATGTCGGGATTTCCCATACACCCCATTGCGAAGCCGTGCATCTGATCTGCGAAGAGGAAGAGGATGTTGAGAGGCATTTTAGTGACCAGTGACAAGAGAAAGATGAAGCATTATTCGATCCTCTTTTGAGAGCCCTGTAAGGTGCTTTTTTCGATTTCGGCGATCCACTTTCTGATCAGGTCGGCGTGCTGGAATCCCGGATCGCGGCGTAGGACTTCCGAGTAGTATCGATGAGCTTTTGTCCGGTCGCCCAGACGGTTGGCGGCGTTGCCCGCCGGGAAGTAGGCCTGGATCAACGTGGGTTTTCGGGAAACCGCCTGCTCGTAGGCGCCGAGGGCTTCCTTCGTTCGACCGGTTATAAGAAAAGAAGCCCCCAGGTTTGCGTAAAGCTCTCCAACGAGATCGGGCTGGCGCTCGACAGCCTGGAGATAGTGGTCGATGGCCAGGTCGTATTGCTTGGTTCGATAGTACGCGGATCCAACGTTGGTGTGGGCCTCGACGGATTCGGGGTTCTGTTCGAGCGCTCTGAGGTAATAAACGATGGCTTCGGCGAATCGGCTTCGACGGCTCTCTACCGTTCCAAGGGTGTTCCAATATCGGTAGTTGGTTGGATTCGCCTCTGCGGCTTTTTCGAAGGCGAGACGCTCACCTTCCAGATCGTTCTGCCGTCGTTTGACGCTCCCGACCGCTTCCCACCCATAGGATCGGGCGGTAGGGGTGAGGACCGAGACATCGAGGAGCGTCGTGTAGCGAGCTTCAGCGGAAGAGGGCTGCGCGTTCGTCAGAAGCCAGAAAGCGGTGTGTACCGCAGTCGCACCTCCCGCGACAACGGCAGCTCGCAACCGACCCTTTTCGTCTACAGCCTGAAGGGCGAAGACGCCCAGCAGAAGAAAGGGCAGGGCGGGAAAGGCAAAGGCGTCCCAGTCCCTGAACGCACCGATCTCCGGGTTGGCGAGGAAGGTGAAGACAAGCGCGGGGATGACGGCGGACCACAGGTACAGGTGCGCGGGTTGTGCCGACAGCCACTTTCGAGGGTAGACCGCCAGGAGCAGCAGGGCGGTGGACGCCACGAGAAGAAGCTCGTTCACGACATTGCCGAGGTGAGTGAGGGAAAACAGTCCGTATGCGAAACCGGGCGTAGAGGAGATCGGCAGCAGGTGGTTCGTTTTCATTCCTTCTGTGTAAACCGAATAGTCGAAGCCGACGATTCGAAGCACAGCGAAAGACACGATCGGACTGATGAGGAGGTCGATGACGATTCGGAGACGCGACTGCATTCGAGTTCGCCATCGAGTCGTCGCGAGCACCAGAAGAGAGGGTGCGAGGACGACGAGCGAAAAGTGGGTCACGATCAGAATCCCCATCAGGAAGCTCGGAACGGCAAGAGGACAGCGATCACGAAGGGAAAGACACCCCGTGAGCAGGTAGGCGAGGAGAACGGGATAAATGAGGGCGTAGGTTTCGATGTAGCCAAAGAAGAGCTGGATATATGCCGGAGTCAGCAGGAGACAGAAAAGGACGGCCCGGTCCGCTGCTTCCGAGAAAAGACGTCTACCGAGGGTGATGACGATGACCGTGTAGAGGACGCCCGAGAGTCCGCTGAGGATCCGGATGACGGACTCGGCGGGGAAGGACATTCTGAAATGGTCAATGAGGTGGTAGGGCAGGGGAGCATTGATGCCTTGCCAGGGTCTCGAATCGACTGCAAGTCTGAACGTTCTGAGGAGAAGCTCGCCGTCTCCGAGATAGTGAAGAGAGACGGGAAGAATCCAGATCAGGGCTCCGGCGATCAGTGGAATCACCGCAACGTGCCACGAATGCTGGCAGATCGATGAGAGTGCCCGACCGATTCGGGTATGAACGGGCGGAAAGAGCAGGAGAAGAACGCCGGCGACGAAAGGATAGATCATCCAGGGGGTATACGCGAGGGCGTCGACGCCCCAGAACCCCCATTCGGGGAGAAAAGCGGCGATCACGTGAAGTCCGCCGAAGACTGCGACGGCCAGAGTCAGACGGAAGGAGGGGGTCAGCTGTAGCCACCGTGGCCGAGGAGGATGCGCGCCTCTTCGTCCATTTCTTCGAATCGTTGCGCGATCAATCCATCGGTGGGTGAGGGGCCGCCGTGAGGCGACTTGCGTAACCAGGTCGGTGTATAGCTGAGGATGAGCATCCGCCGCTTTTTTCGTCGCGTGGGAAGCGCCCGGTGCCACGTGTTTCCGTGGACCATGACGATGCTTCCAGCGGGAACTTCGAACACAACCTGACTCTCGACCGCGTCGACTTCCTTTGAAGGAGGTTCCCGGTCGAGCCAGGCGTGCGACCCGGGCACGACAGCGACGGGACCTGTGTCTTCGTTCAAGTCGTCGAGGTAGATGAGGGCATCGATGCAGTGAGGCTGCGAGAACCAGGGCGGAATCGGATTCGAAACAACGCGAAGATGCTGGTGCCAGGGGGTATCCTGAATCTCTTCGCCCGGAAAAGACACACGACCGCTGAGCCCCCGGAGTCGAACCAGAGGGCCCATCATCGCACGGCAGACGGAGAGGACGGGGGGAAACTTGAGGAGGTCGAGGAAAGCCGGATCCTTGTGCATTAAATGCCGAGGGATAAATCCCCAGGACCGGTCCCGCGCACTGCGAGTGGCCAATTTCGTCTCCCACTCGGCTTCGACAATCCTGTCCAGGGCATATTTGAGCGACTCGAGGTGATCGCCCTTGATCAGGCTTTCGCGAAGGAGATAGCCCTGCTTCTCGAAGTCCTGGATCTCTTTTTGTGTCGCGTGGACGTCGATTTCGTGCGTCGGGCTGCCGTCTTCGATGTGTCCGGACAGGAGGGTATAAGTCCGCTTGTGCATAGAAACAATAAACAACGGGGCGAAAGGAAAGTCATCATGGGAAACGAGTCTGGTACCGGGATGCCCCAAGGCAGTTGTCACGATGATTGACACCCAAGATGCAGGTGGGCTATCATCGGTCTTGAGAGCGATCCACGTTCCGAACCGCTGAATGCTCGTTCAATCGTCATCCAGCCGAGTGATCTGAATGGACGACCGACAGACAGACTACCTTTTCGATCTACAGGGCTACTTGGTGCTCGAACGAGCGATCTGCGATGAGGACCTGGCGGAATTGAACACGTGGGTCGACGCCCATTGGGACTACGTGAAAAACCCCAAGGTGGGCGAGGAAAACCGATGGATTGGACACGTGGAGACGCACAGCTATGGCCCTGAGGATGGTGTCAACTTCCAGAATATCGTGGAAGGTGGAGCCATCTTCGAACGATTGATCGACCATCCGGGCTGGATCGATCTGGCGAGGAAGTACATCAACCCCGTGAACAAGGTGTCGATTCACGAGAATTTCCTGAACGTCAGGGACAAGGGCGGGCATCTCTTCATCCATTGCGGTGGTCACGCGCCGCTGAGCTACCTGACATTCAGACAGCACAACACGGGTGAGTGGATGGTTGGTCAGATCAATGTACTGATGGCGCTGGAAGACATCGGGCCGGGTGATGGCCCAACCGTTCTCATTCCGGGGAGTCACAAGACGACTGAAGTTCATCCGCGACTGATGGTGGATGGGAAAGGCATCGTATCTGCTGGCAGTGGAAGTGAACCTGCGGGTACCGCGTTCGGTGTGAAGGAGATGTATCTCAAGGCCGGGGATGTGCTGTTCTTCACCGACGCTATCACACACGGATCCGCGGAGCGGACGAACGAAGGCTTTCGAAGATCGATCGTCTACCGATACTCTGCGCGCCATCTACGATCGCGCTTCAACTATGTCATGTCAGATGAACTTCGGGCGCGGCTGACCCCGGAGCGGTTGGAGATCCTGGAGCCGATTCCGGCGCGAAGTCCCGAGCAGGCGCTCTGAGGCGAACTGCAGTGAGAGAAGAAATGTTCTGGCTCAGGGAAGTTGTTACCATCCAATTGTAATTGGAGACAGCGAGAAAATCGACAACACGCCTGCTCTCCTGCTCACTCCACTCTTGAGGTTACACGTGTACGAAAACCCATACAGCTCTTCCACTCGCTGGCTTCGCGGCAACCTCCACGGTCACACCTGCTGTGGTCGCTTTATGGACGTGACCGAGAGTGCGCCGATGTACGCGAGCCTGGGGTACGATTTTATGGCGATCACGGATCATAATCTGGCGCCCGATGAAGCCCAGTGGAAGGCGTGGCAGGACCAGATTCCGATCGTGCTGATTCCAGGCGAAGAAAACGGTTCGACGGACCACATTCTGGAGTTGGGCGTGTTTGCAGTGACGCCGACGGACAGTAACGCGATTGAACATCGTGCACGGTCCCTGACCGACGCCGGGGGTTTCGTGGCGCCGTGTCATCCGCAGGAGTACACGTGGGGCGCCGAAAATGTCCGGCTCACGGCTGGTGTCGCGCACGCGTTCGAAATCTATAACGGTTTGCGTGAGAGACGTGGCCGGGACGAGTCTGCGAACGTCGAGCTATGGGACGAAATTCTGACGGACGGGAAGCGGATGTCGGTCATCGCGACGGACGATTTCCATTGTCAGTATTCATCACCCGGCCTAGGATGGGTCTGCGTGCAGGTGGATGAGAGTACGGAAGTGACGTGGCAGCTGCTCGTTGAGCAAATGAAAGCGGGCGCGTTCTACGCAAGCACAGGGCCCGAGTTCGAACAGGTTCTGTTCGAGGACGCACGGCTTACGGTGAGATGTGACAAGCACGTGCAGGAGATCGCGGTGATCGGTCCAGGTGGACGTCAGATCGCGGGTGTCGAGGGACAACAACTGGAGTGGGTGGCGCAGCCGGAGTTGACCTATTTTCGGGTCGAGGCGCGAGCAGGGATCAAGCGGGCGTGGAGTCAGCCTTTCTACGGGAAAAGCTAAACCACGAAAAACACCCCTCGATATGCCCGCTTGCGCGGGCTACTCGGGGCAGGTGGAATACACGGAAAGGTGAGGCACACCGGGCGTGGGTAGGACTTAACAGCCCCAGACCGAAAAACACGAACGAGAACCCGCTCGTCCCCGTGCTCAGCACGGGGACTTTTTTGTTGCAGTAGATCCGAGTTGCTGTCGAGACTGGAATGCGTGCTGACGATCTCGTCTAGTCGTCGATGGGATCGAAGTAGGTAAGATCCGCGCCGAAGTTATCCATCGAGACGACGGAATCTCCTTTCAAGCGAACCCTTATGCTGCGGGTCCGGTGTTCGAGGACGATCTCCCGATCGGGGAGGGGATAGTCCAGGACGACGGGTTCGCCGACAGGAGGGTTGGGAACGAAGAGCATCGACCCTGCGAAAGTTGAATTGGGCACGGAGATCTGACTGCGGTCTGCCCACGAGGGGATGCGGATCCAGAGAGGGCCAGGTTTCTTGAGCGTCACGCGCAAATCATCGCGCGTGACGTTTGATTGTACGGAGATCGCATCGGTCTCGTGGTCGAACAGAAGGTTCACGTGGTGACCGGTCTCGTCGTGGGTTGTCGTATCGCGATAGACCTCGCACAAGGATGCCGTCCCACCACCAACGATATCCATGTTGAAGCCGACGCGGTCGATGTCGATCGGTTCGTGTCCGTAAGGTGCAGGGAAGCCGAACGCGCCTTTGTGTCGGTTTGCGACATCCCGCAAACCGTCGATGCCATCCGGATTCGCTGGTTCCTGGATAAATTCGATGTCACGAAGCTGTGAGGGCAGGATATGACATCGGACGATGCGCTCGGCGTCCTCGAGACAATCCGTATGGCCGTGACGGCCCAGGATGAGAGCCGTCTCGACGATATCCCCCGTGTTGTTGACCTCGCCCCGATCAGGGCTTGAATCCGGTGCGCTGCTTTCGATGACCCAGCCCAGCTGGTCGCTGAAGTCCTTCAGACCCCGGTCATAGAACGCCTTCACACGTTGGAGCAGCGACGAGTCGCCTGTGAGCTCAGCGAGTTGGGCGAGGGAAGACATCACACACGTGGACGAATGTGTGTGTGTACCGTGTACGTCGATGTCATATCGGCCATCTTCTGGAAAAGCAGCGAGGAGAAGCTTCTCCTTTAACACGAGCGCGAGATCGAGGGCAGCCGCTGAGTTCGTGCAGCGATAGTATTTGACGAGAGGACCCAGCACACGCGCGAGCCCACTGATGAACGTGCGCTCGGTCGGTTCGGCGCCGACCCGCTCGAGGCACCTGGGAACGTTCCAGCCTGAGGAAGGCGACCAGAGGTCGAAGATCGCGGCAATGCAGGCTTCGGCGATGTCGTGGGCGCGTTCGTCGTTGCGATACTTGACGAGAGGATAGAGCGCGTGGATTCCCTCGCGGAAGTTGTGTGTCAGAAAGAAGTCGAGGGGACCGTCCGTTTCCGTCCGGTTTAGTGGCACAGCAGCGGGACCACTGAAGGAAAAGTAGGCGGCCTCGGCCTGCTTGCGGACTGCCGATTCATCGAGCTCGATCCCTGCCGCGTCTTCTGCATTCAAGAGTGCGTTGAGGTGACGACCTGGAACGTGTGCTTCCGTATGCGCGCTGCTGAATCCCAGGTAGGCCTCCGGTCTGACACGAGAACCGAAGAAGGGGATGTTGTTGTCGTCGGCGTTGAAGACGCTTTGCATCGTTTGACAAGCGAGTCGGATCGCGTCTTTGACGTCCGTGGTATTGACGTCCTTCAGCTGACCGTAAAAAAGTAATCCGTTCATTTCGGTTCCTGTCGAAGTGGCTGATGGAGAGTCAGCACAAGATGGTAGGCATCCACGACATTCGCTAGCAATTTAAGTCTGCTGCATCTTTGGCGCCTACCCTATCGAAAGGCGTAACCACGCAGGACAGATGACGCACTGAGGGATCATGGCCGATAACTTTGGGTCAGACGCTGAAATATCTGGGACCTGGAATGATCCTTGTGGGGTCGGGTCGGGCGAGATCATTCTGACGACCAGCCTGGGGTCAATCGTCGGGTTCACGATGTTGTGGTTCGTTCTGGCGAGTTGCTGGAGCAAGAACATTGTCCAGGCTGAACTGGCCCGGTTCTCCGCCAGCTCGGGGGAACCGTTTCTGCACGCCTTCAACCGTCTGCCGGGCAAATTGCCCGCCTTCCGCGGCAAGAAAGTCTCCTGGTACATCTACTTCTGGTTGCTGTGGATCACTCCTGGACAGCTCATCGGAGGAGGGATCTACGGGCGCGCGGGCCAGGCGATCCACTCGGTTTTTCCGTTTCTGGGATCGCAATACGGGACGTTCGTCCTCGCCGGGATGGCGTGCGTCATTGTTCTGACGGGGACGTATCGTTTCCTCGAGAAGCTGATGACGTGTCTGGTCGTCACGTTCATCACGATCGCGTGCGCCGTGCTTTTGTAACTGACCGATTTTGCGATTACCTGGGACGAGGTCTGGCTGGGATTGCAGTTCTCTTTCCCTGCGGTCGCGATGCTGGCGGCACTGGCGATGTATGGCGGGACGGGTGAACAGATGGCCTATACCTACTGGTGTGTCGAGAAGGGATACGCTCGATTCACAGGCCCGGTCGATCAGAGCGAAGCCTGGGTGAGTCGTGCGAAGGGATGGATCAAGGTTATGCAGACGGATGTTCTGCTGACTCTCGGTTTGCTGACGTGTGCGACCATCCCGTTCTACATGTTAGGTGCGGGTGTGCTCTACCGGCTCAACCAGCAACCCGACGGACTCGAGACGATTTCGGTCCTTTCAAACATGTACACGACGACGCTCGGCGAGTGGGCGTATTGGCTGTTCATCGTCGGAGCCTTCTTCGTGCTTTATTCGACGTCGGTATCGGGTCTTGGTGCGGGTGTGCGGACGTTCGCTGATGGGATGGCCGTGATGGGGGTCATCGAGCGGAACGACTACAAGACGCGGGTGAAGATCCGTCGGTGGTGGTCCGTCATATCGCCCCTGGCTACGGCGATGACGTATCTCTATTTCCAGAATCCGGTCTGGATGCTGACTCTGGGCCACCTGTTCGGGGCCATCAAGTTCCCGTTGATTGCGGGCGGGACGATCTACCTACGTTACAGACATCTCGATAAGCAAATACAACCGTCGAAAACAACGGACGCCGTGTTGTGGATCTGCTTCATTTCGATGGTCGTGCTGATGGGCTACATCTTGTATTTGAGTTACTTCGCGTAGAAGCGTGGGAACCACGAATGAACACAGATAAACACGAGAGAGTCGTCCAACTACTGCGCAACCCCTGCATCTGCCAGGCACCTTTTCCTCCACGCTTCCCACATCGCTGACATGTCCCTGACCCGTTCGGGGTACCGACCCGCGAGATCGTAGAGCTCGCAACGGTCGGCTTCCATGTCGTAGAGCTCCCACGTGTCCTTCCCAGGCGGAATCGGAATTCCTGCCTGAACACGCTCGGGTCCTTCCGTGACGAGCTTCCACTTACCCTTTCGAACCGCTCTCGCTCCGCCGATGATCCAGTAGAGCTCCCTCTCCTGATCGATCGATGTTTCCCCTGGCAGGAGATGTCCGAAGCTGCGCCCCTCCATCGGCAGGACCTCCCGATCCTGGTAGGTTGTCGGATAGGTGGCGTTGGCCAGGTCGACGAAAGTGGGCATGAAATCGATCAGGTGTCCAACCTCGTCGTGCAGGATCCGACCTGGGCGTTCGATGCCAGCAGGCCAGCTAACGATAAAGGGTGTGGCAATCCCCCCCTCATGGTCGAAGTCCTTGAAGAGACGGAACGGCGTATTGCTCGCATTCGCCCACGCGGCGCCGACTGTCTGGTAGGAGTCGAGGCCGCCGGGTGGGAGGTGGGGTGTGTTGTGGATTTCCTCAGCACAGCCGCCGTTGTCGGTGAGGAAGATAACGAGGGTGTTCTCCTCCTTGCCCAGGTCGCGAAGCTTGTCGAGCACGCGCCCGATGTTCTGATCCAGCCGGTCGACCATCGCTGCGTAGACGGCCATGGCCTCCGTACCGTGCTCGCCGAGATTCGCGTAGGAATCGTTGGACCGATGGTCCGCGGGCGAGAGTCCCCAGCGCGGGTCGATCAGGCCCAGTTCAAGGAGCCGTTGATAGCGTCGACGTCGGACCTCAGACCAGCCGACGGTATAATGGTCCCGATACTTCGCGATGTCGTCCGGCCACGCGTGAAGGGGGAAGTGGGGAGCACAGTGGGGGAGATACAGAAAGAAGGGGTCTTCATCGCGCCCGCATTCGTCGAGGAAGTTGATTGCGCGATCGGTGAAAACGTCAGTGGTGTAAAAGTCCGGGGCGTCGGGCGTGTAGGGATGCATCACGGTGTCGTGATCGCACCAGGGTCGAGCATCCCCGGGAGACTTGCGGCCGGGGTCGGGCTCTCCCGATCGCCGGTCGCCTGGACTGAAATAGTTGCTGCAGCCGCTGATCAGTCCCCAGTACCGCTCGAAGCCGCGTGATACAGGACGTTGCCCGTCGCCGGTTCCGTTGTGCCATTTGCCCGACATGAGCGTGCGATAGCCGGCGGAGCGGAGCACCTCGGCGAGGGTCACGTTGTTGCGCGCGTGCAGCTGACCGCCGGTTCCCCCTTCGGTAGCCTGGGCCGGGTAGAGACCGGTGAGTAGCGAAGCTCGTGAGGGGGCGCATTTCGCGTTGGTATAGAACTGTGTGAATTGAAGACCGTTTCCGGCGAGCCGATCGAGGTTCGGCGTTTCGATCTCCCCACCGTAGCACCCGAGATCGGAGAATCCCAGGTCGTCGGCGACGATGAGAACGATGTTGGGTCTTTCGCTCATGCGAACCTAAGGCAGGGAACCACAGATGGACACAGAATGAGGAGCGGGCCGAACGATCGGAATTCTTCGGGGTGAGTCTGAGCTTTCGGGAGTCCGCCACTTGTGCCCGATTTCGGTTGCCGTCAAGCACCGTCCACGAACGGGATAAAGCCACTCCTGCTCTCCCGCTCTCCCTTTCCGCCTCCCCGCTCAGCTCAACGTCACCACACCCTTGATGTATGTTTTATCCCCGGCAACGATTCTCTCCATCAGGCCGGGATACTCGCTCATCGTAGCGGTGTGGGTGACGAGCGGCTGGAGATCGATGATTCCCTTGTGGATCATTCGGATCGCGGGAGCAAAGGTCTCACGGATCTTTGACCCGGGGGCTGAGTTGACGACAGTGAACCCACCCAGATGCCACTTGGTCGGGTCGAAAGTGGCAGTTTGACCTTTCAACCAGCCGAAGAGGTTGATCTTCCCACCGCGTTTGACAATGTCCGTCGCGAGGTCGAGGCCGGCCTGATTTCCGGACGTATCCACGACGACATTGAATTCCCGCGCTTTGAGTTCGGCCACATCGACATCACCGGCCAGGTAGACTTCCGATGCGCCGGTCTTGTTGGCCAGGTCGAGACGGGATTGGACGACGTCGATCGCGACGAGCTGGTCGAGGGGGGTATGGACCAGGCCTTGAAGGATGAGCTGTCCCATAAACCCGCAACCGATGAGGGCGATGCGGTCTCCGGCCTTCACCTGGCAATGATCGATGCCGGTGACCGCGCACGAAACGGGTTCGACGATCCAGTACTCGTCGGGGAGATCGGACTCTGGAATCTTGAGCGCCCGGCGCGTGTCAACGTTTCGGATGGTCGAGAACCCGCCGCCGGATACGCGATCGCCTTCCTTCAGGTCTACAACCTCCGTGCCGACCTTTGTCACATAGCCGACCCCTTCGTGTCCAGGAGGCGCAGGTGGGTGCATCTGGCCCTTCATCTTGACAGTAGCAACGTCCCATGAACAGATTCCGCAAGCACCGCCCTCGACCTGGACTTCTTGAGGGCCGGGATCGGGAATGTCTTTCTGGATGAGTTCTATGCTGCCGTCATCCAGGTATCGAAGTGTTTCTGCTTTTGGCACAAATCTCTCCTTTGCCGTCTATCCTGCCGTCACATACACCGGACTGCTCCACGCTCGCTGACGGTCGATCTGGACCACGCGAACCCAGTAGGCGTGTTCACCCGGGAGCGGGCTCTCGTCCATGTACTGCAACTCAACCCCCAGCGGAGAGGCATCGGAAGGTGCGAGGCCGATTTCGATATACCGATCGAGCCCACCGCAGTCGACACGATGCGAATTGGACTGCACCTGCTCGAGATTGACGGAGCAGGTGCCTACTTCTGTCTCAACGTCTATGGAGCCTTGACGGGACGAGGCGAACGTGAAGCCCGCGTCGGTTCCGGCTGTCGCAGATATCCAGTCGACCCGGTCTCCCGCGTGGGCGAGCTGATCGACCGCGCCCTGGAATCCGACCGTGCGAACGTCGAAGAGGCGGCCCGGTTCGATGCTCATCGACCCATCCCAGATCTGTCGTTGATCGCCAGCCGTGCCTCGGGTCTTCGCCCCTCCCCACAGGAGGCGATACCGTCCCGGCTCGGGTGGGGCTACATCCCAGGTATGAATAACCTCTGTATCGCGTAGGAGATCGACCCGCTCGATGGGGGCGGTTCCATCGACGCGTAGGTTGAGGGTAGGAGGTCCGGCGATTTCGATTGCACTGCCCATGGGATGTCCGTCCACGTCCACGTCGAGCAGGATGCGAGCACCGGTCGTCCCATAACATCGCCGTGCTAAAAACGCTTCGGCGACGGATCGCTGCTGCAGACCCGTCGCGCGTACTGCCGTCAGGCCGTTGCGCACGTTACGGGTGACGCGTCGACCGGGTCCGCACGCGCCCGGTCGACCCATTACGCCATCCGTTCCGGCGGTGATGCCCACCTTGTAGCCTTTTTCGATTGCGTCGAAGACGAACCACTCCGATGTGGCGTGTGTGGAATGGATCTCGAACAGCGGTTCGATCTTCGGCGCGTGCCATTCGAGATTCGTCGGTCGGCCCCCTACGTGAAGGTTCAGGAAAACCTCCTCGTCCCTGAACGCGTATAGAAACTCTGGTGCGTAGGGAAGATCCGGTTCCGGGTCAGGTTCGCGTTCGGTGAAAAAACGACCCGATCGCCTCATCCTCGGTTCATCCGAAAGGTAGAGGACATTCCGATCGCCACCGTCTACAGTGGGTGGACTCCACTCACAACCGAGGTAGGCGAGGAACTCGCCGGCCGCATCGTGACGTGGAGTGACGTCGCGAACGTGTTGCCAGATCTCGCGCGAGACATAGTGATCGTTGGCCTGCTGGGAGGCGAACTGGAGAGAGGCCACGTCACGCGCGTAGGCGTAGTGGTGGTCGAGGGAACCCGCGCCGCATCCGATTTCAGATTGGCCCGCGTGGACGTCGCCCCAGTAGAGCCGCGTCTCGGGGGGATCTTCGTGGACGAGAGTGGGATTGGAGGATGTACACAGGTTTCCACTTGAGGCACTCAGACGGTGAACGCCGGCTGTGGACCACGTCACGGGAAATCCCCAAACGGGATAGCGACTGCACAGAGCAGGAGTGGCGATGTCGACGCCTTCCCCGAGGAGAATAGGCGCGTCGATGGGAGTGGCATTTTCCCAGGCGTCGACAGCGCGAACGCGGACGATGGCTTGCTCTCCCACAATCCCGTCGCCGGGCGAGATGGCGAGGAGTTGCTCCGGGGATCCGGGGGCGACGGTGAACCGTGGTGGGTCGACGAGTCTGATCCACTGGTCGTGGCCGTCTGGATTGATGACGAACAGGAACGCACCGTCGGGTGTCGCGAAGGTCGACGCCTCCCAATCTGCGACATGAATCTCGACAATGTCGCCGGGTTCCAGGGATCCCTCTCGAACGCGCAGGTCGAGATCGTGATGCCACGGGTCGAGGTCGCCGCGGAGCTGATACCGAAGGTCGATAGAAACTCCGTCAGGCCTCGCCAATGTGGCGTGGTTCGGACGGTCGGGATCGTCGGTCTGCGGATCGCTCCAGTCGAACGGCCACCGCCAAGCCACCCGCAAACCGGCGCCTTCACCGAGCGCAGTTTCACCCAGGATGAACCGAAAGGTGACCTCGACCGTTTCTCCAGCGACGATAGACGAGGGGATCTCGAGTTCGGCTCTCCCGTAACATCGCTCCCGCTCCTCGTCTGACAGATCCGAGCAGTGGTAGACCTGACCCTGACCGGGGATGCCATTGCAGACGTTGGCCGTGATGAGATGGGAATCATTCACGGGTAAGAGCAAACAGGGACGAGCGGGTGTGAGGGAGAGCAGGAGTGGCGACAGACATAACCACGCCAGCCCGCCGAAGCAGCTTAGCTGCGCAGGTGGGCACGCCCGCTCTCCTGCTCATCTTTCAAACTCTTCCCTTGAAGGATTTTCCCCTGACCTGCTTGAAGAGCGGCATCTTGGGCGCGTCGGTTACCGCCTCGTCCTTTACGGAGGTGGCGCGCATGTAGTGCGTGGCGTAGCCGCGTCTTCGCCTACCGGAGAGGTTGGCGTTGCTCTGATGGAAGACCAGGCTGTGATGGAAACTGATGCTGCCCGCACGCAACGGCGCAGGTACGACAGGCCATCCGCCGGACTCCATATCTTCGAGGATCGGCGCCGCCCTCGTTCCCGCCCTCAAGGCAGTCGCACCCATCATGCCCCAGCGATGCGTACCTGGGGCAAAGTTGAGGCACCCGTTCTCCGACGTCGCGTCGTCGATGGCGGTCCAGGCACTGACGAGATCCATGGGTAAAATGTCCCGCCACGAAGCCGAATCCTGATGCCAGCCCTGGGCGGTTCCTGTTTCCGGGGCCTTCATGAAGAGTTGGTCCCCGTAGAGCTTGAGGTCGTCGGTATCGAGGAGATCGGCGATGATGTCGACGATTTTGGGATGCGTGACGTGCGACCACATAATGTCGTCGTAGACGGCGAGGTTGTAGAGCTTGCGAACGGAGAGGACCTGATCTTCGACTTCGCGCTCTCCCTCGCGAAATACCTTCTCCAGTTGGATGCTCGTGTCGGGGATATGGTCAGCCGCACCGGTCGCAATGAAGTCGCAGTGCTCGGCCAGCGCACCCACTTCGTCCGGCGTGAGCACATCTTCGACACTGATGTGACCGTTCAATCGGAACTGAGTTACTTGATCGTCTGTAAGTATTCGGGGCATGTGAGAAAAACGATATCCGAAATCCGATCAGAGAAATCAGATCTCAGAGCGTGTATGGGTTCGATGCAGTTTTCTTTCGGAGATCATATGTCTGATCTCGCTTCATTCAGGCTTCGTTTCCCCACGGATAGGATTCCACCTGCAGCGACCGATCAACGTCGGCCAATGCGACTCGAGCGCCGTTTTCACGTGAGGAGTGATGGATCGCGAAGCCGATTTCGGTCGCCCTACGCGCCTGGTCTACGTCGCAGGAGGTTCGCTCGCCGTCTTGCACAGCCTTGACGAGGTCGGCGACCATCGCAGGCCCGGTCGGCCATTTGATCTCCGGTACAGGAACGGATAGCGATTCGACGCCCGATCCTTCACGCCAGACGTGAGCCTCTTTCCCGTCTTCCTGGATGGAGAGCTTTCCGTTTTCGCCGGTGATGTGGAAAGTCGGTCCTTTCCCGCCGTCTGACGTGATGTGGGCGACCAGCCCGTTGTCGAATCCGATCACCGCACGTGACGAAGGGTCCAACGCACTTCGCTCGTTGTCGGGGTCGGGCTCGTTCAGATGACCGCTGACCCATTCAGGAGTCGGGTCCCCGATCAGGCCCACCAGCGTGTCATACCAGTGGCAGCCGTGGTTGATCGTATTGGGAAGCCCGTACGCCACGACACTGGTGACGGGTCCGATCCATTCGTCGATGTGCGAGCAGATGTGTCTGTAGGACACGTCCCATCTCCGGTCGAGAGCGAAGCAAAGTGGAATGCTCCCGCAGGCCGATAACAGGCGATCCATCTCCTCGAGGGTAGTAACGAGAGGTTTGTCGCACAAAACCCCGCGAACACCCGAGCCCGAAGCAGCTTCGACCTGATCGGCGTGCATGGTCTGTCGCGTGGCGATGCAGACAATGTCCGGCTTGAGTTCGCCGACCATACGATCGTAGTCGTCGAATGTCGGAACATCCGGCCACACGTCCGGCCAGGTTGTAACGAATTCGGCACGGGTGTCCTCACCGTAGTCGAAAACTCCGACGACTTCCGTCTCCGCAACGTCATTGAACGCTGCAGCGAAGTTGTGATGCGTCAGATCCCGCAGCAGCATCCGATGGCAACCGGATACGGCTACTCTGAGATGTTCTGCCATGCGAACCTCGTGAATCGGCTAAACCGCGCCCCTCGATACCTGCCGCTCGGGCAGGCACACCCTTCGATATACGCCCGCAGACGCACTCAGGGAGGCGGTGATTTATCCCCGCCCGATGTAGGGCATCTTGGTTGCCATAATGGTGATGAACTGGACGTTCGTGTCGAGCGGAAGGCCATCCATATGGACGATTGCATCAGCCACTTTCTCGACGTCGAACGTAGGCTCGGGGACCGTATCGCCGTAAGGCTGAAGCATCCCGCGTTCCATCCTTTCGGTCCGCTTCACGAGCGCATTGCCGATGTCGATCTGGCCGACGGCGATGTTGTACTTACGGCCATCGAGCGACGATGACTTCGTCAGACCCGTGATGCCGTGCTTCGTGGCCGTGTAGGGTGCCGAGTTGGGTCGGGGTACGTGGGCGGAGACGGAGCCGTTGTTGATGATGCGTCCACCCTGCGGATCCTGGTCCTTCATGATCCGGAAGGCCTGCTGCGTGCACAGGAAGCTGCCCGTCAGGTTCGTGTCGACGACACCCTGCCACTCTTCGTAGGTGAGATCTTCGAGCAGGGGGGCGGTTCCGAATCCGGCGTTGTTGAACAGGAGGTCGAGACGCCCATACGCCTCTCTGACCTTTGAGAACAGGGCCTCGACAGCGTCCGGTTTTCCGACATCGGTCTGAACACCCAGACCCGTGCTGCCAGCCTTTTCGATCTCGGCGACCGTTTCGTCCAGGGGCTCCTGGCGACGACCTGCGACAGACACGGTGTAGCCGTTTCGGGCAAGGGCGAGAGCGGTGGCTTTTCCGATGCCGGAGCCACCGCCAGTAACGACTGCGATCTTGCTCATGTTTTTCTCCTATGGGGAAAGTGCTGGGGTCGGACCCCTGGACGGCGAGGTGGGCCCGAGACGACACATGATGGCGATTGAAGGGGGCTTACCGCAAGCCTGACAAAGGGCCGGGAGCTGTGGATGTCATGTAGAGGATTCGGAGGCGGGGCACGTTTTCAGGTAGGACACGACGAACAGAACCGCGAGAAGCAGATTGAGCACGGCGAAGTTGAAAACGAGAGCCCCGACACGTTCGAGCGCGAACAACCACCCGACGGCGACAACGTAGGAGAGTTTCTCGAGGATGCTCGGAAGCATCATGATCCGATACCGGACGGGGTCGGTCGAGAGGACGAGGAACAGGATCTGCCACGCGAGGGTCACTCCAACGAAACCGTAGAAATACTCGGGATGGGAGATGGGGGGCGGAAAGTCGAGCCCGATCTGCTGTTCCATGAAGTAGTGCGGGGCAATGACCAGGATGCCTTAGATGCCGGCGAAACGGAACACCCACTGTGCGAACTTCATGAGTTCATCTCCGAGTGTAGATGACGACCAGCCTAAACTTTCCAGCGCGTGGCGGCCGAGTGAGTGACACCGTCTTCGAGGGTAATGTAGTACGCGGTGAAGATGTCGCCGTTTGGGAGCTGGGAAGAAATCGGGTAACCGATGTCGGCGGTTCCGCTGGGGGGATTCTCACGAAGCGAGCAGGGCGTTCCCCCATCCTCGCGCAAGATGATGGGATCGCTCCAGGTCTGGCCATCATCTTCGCTGACAACAACACGAATCCCCATCGGTTCCCGGCGGTAACCGTAGGAGCAGAGAATGCGACCGTCGGCGAGTTTCAGGAGATGGGGCGGGAAACCGAGTAGGGTGGTGAGAACGGGGTAGGTCCAGGTCAGCCCGCCATCATCGGACCACCGCTCGAGAAGTTCGCCGTCCTCGTTCCGGGTGTGGCACAGGACACGGCCAGGGGAGACTTCGAGGAGTGTCGACTCGCTGCCGTCGGCGCTCTCGGGCGCCCCCATAGAGATGAACCGCCACGTTTCGCCCTGGTCGGTCGAGCGGAGCACCCAGTTGTGCCGTTTGGATTCGGGTGTGATGCCGTAGACGGTTACGAGAAGCGTTCCATCCTCGAGGATCGCGTGGCGAGGGAAGGAGGTCAGGTGCTTGATCCCGGGGACGGACCATTCACGGCGGGACCACGTTTCGCCTCCGTCCGTCGATCGTTGCACAAACAGTCTGGATCCTCCGACGACGATCCGCGTGTTGTCTGCCGGGTGAGGTCGTGCCGCGTAGCCGAGGGCCTCGGCTTCCGATTTCCGATCGGCTTTCCACACTTCCCAGCCGACCGTCCCGACGCAGAGGAAGGTGCCGTCGTGCAGAACCGTGGCCAGGCGGTCGTATCGCTCTCGAGGCGAGCTTCCCGGCCACGTATGCGGAACGCCTGGATCGTCCGTCTCCGTCCAGGTTACGCCTTCGTCCGCGGAGACCAGGACGACCCAGTCTCCGATGCCGTAGTGGTCGTGAAACGGTGCCACAGGGAGGCCGACCGACAATCGTCCATCCGCGAGAGGCACGAGGACGGGGAACCCGCCATAACTCCCTTCGCGCCTGAAGATTATGGAATGATCCATAGGTGGTTTCCCCTTGCTCCGAGTGATCTCCACGCGGAATCGGGAATCTCCGACCGCTCTACTTCGACCGATCCTCGTCGTATTCGATCAGCTGGAAGAACGTCTGGATGTCATCGCGATCTTCAATGCCATAGGCCTTTTTGCGACCCTGAAAAGCCTCGGAAATCTTCTGATTTTCATCCCGCCATCCCTGCTTTGACATAAAACCGTTCCAGAGTTCGATGTCGAGATCGGTCGGGCGCCGGCCAGATGAAAAACACCACTCGGTGATGGACGCGTCGTCCTTGCCCTGCGCAATCTGTTGTTTCAGATCCTCGTAGTCGACCTGAAGGAACGTGCAGCAGCGTCCATCGTGACCCTTCCCCAGATTGGGTTGATAGTCTTCGTGGAGTTCGCCACCGTTCATCAGACGAGCCTTGTCGAGCATTCGGGGAACCCAGACCAGTCCGGCTTCCTTGTCGTAGGGACTGCGGGGCACACGCATGTATCCTCCTGATCTTTGTGCTGCTTCGCGTTGATTCTCGTCCGTCGTCGGCTCAGTTGCCGACAACTTCGGAAAGGTGACCGAACAGGTCGCGCAGTCGACTGAGCTTCTCGTTCGGGAGCGGGGGCTTCTGAATCGTCCGGACGTTGCCCTCGAGGTGATCCGGGTTGATCGTGCCAGTCATGATTGTTGAAAGCGCGGGGTTCCCGGCGGAGAACCGGTATGCGGCAGACACAAGGGACGGCTCTTCGTCGTCGAGTAGCCACCCGAGAGGGTTGACGTCGGGTACCTTCTCATCGAGCAGGCCCCGTTGTTTGAGTCGCTTGACCGTATCCTCCAGGCTACCGGGTTTACTGAACGCGTTGCGGACTGTAAAGATGCCCATCGTGCCGATTTGCTTTTCGATACACATGGGGAAAACAACTCGCTCGGCAGATTGGTTCATCATGTTGTAGGCCACCATGACGACCTCGATCAGATCGTCCCCCACTGCGGTTTCGAGCCAGGCATGTCCACCGTCACCTCCGGAATGTTCCGACGTGCCGATGTGTCGAACCTTTCCGGACTTGAGGAGACGCTCCAGCATCGGGCGGATCTCGTTCAGAGCGCGGATGTGCTCGTCTTCTTTCTGAATGCCCGCAACCAGAAAGAGATCGAGCTCGTCGACCTGAAGGTTTCTCAGGCTGTTGTCGACGGTCCGGTTGAGCACTTCTTCGGAGATGACCTCTCGCGTGTGTTCGTCGAGGACAGAGAACTTGGTCGAAAGGGTGTAGGAATCACGCGAGACATCCTTCAGGCCTCGGCCCAGGATCATCTCACTGTCCCCATAACTTGGCGGGACTGCAGAATCGAAATGGTTGATGCCCAGATCGAGTGCGTGATGAATCAGACGATGGATCTCGGATTCGGGTACACCCGTTCCCTGCCCGAAAGGGTTGTGCCCGCCCGATCCGAGGGAGAGAAGGGATATCTGAATGTCCGTTCGCCCGAGACGACGATAGATCATAGCTCCGTCACCTTCTCTCACACATCACACGTTTCGAATGCCTGGCGCAGCGCGGGGAGTACGTCTCCCTTCGGTCGGAATTCGTGGCCGACGTAGAGATCGTAATCTGTCCGGGCGATGGCTTGCATCACGGCGGGATAGTTGATCTCCTGTGCTTCGTCGAGATCCTCCCGCCCGGGATTACCGGCTGTGTGATAGTGGCCGAAATGAGTGCCGTGATCCTGGATGGTCCGGATGAGATCGCCTTCCATGATCTGCATGTGGTAAATGTCGTAGAGGAGCTTGACGCGAGGACTTCCGACACGGGTTATGACATCGAGCCCCCACGCGGTGTGGTCGCATTGGTAGCCTGGATGGTTCACCTTCGAGTTGAGCAGCTCGAGGTTGAGATTGACACCCTTTTCTTCCGCGTAGGGAGCCACGCGGCGTAGTCCCTCTGCAGTGATCTCCCGAGCGTCCGCGACGCCTTCAACGTGGTTCCCGCTGAAGCAGATCAGTCCGGGAATGTTCCGTTCAGCGGCGAGATCGATCGACGCCTTCAATTCGTCCTCAATGCGATCGTGATTCTCGGGTTTGTTCAAACCGTCGGGGAGCGACTGGTGGCCGGCCATGCTGACGATCCTCAGACCGTTTTCCGATGCGTCGTCACAGAGGTCGTCGAAATCAGAACCGCAAGCCCAGATCTCGATCGCGGGATAGCCGATGTCGGCGATCCCCTTCAGGAGCTCGGACCGATCCATCTCGGGAAGAATGGGAATACAGACGGACTGTTTGATGGGCATGGGAGGGGTCCTTTGCAGTAGTTACCTGGGGGCCAAAGGCTCCCGATTCTTCAGCCCAGCGCGAAGGCTGGGTCTTCGTTCGTTGGTTTTCGCGGGCCAACGGTCCGCGACAGGCTATGTGAGAACGGATGTCGCGGTCCTACAGGCCGCATTAACACGCGGGTTCTATCGCCAACCCAGGGCGTTGCCCTGGGTTGGCGAATGACGCGCCGTTGGCGCTCAGACAAACCTTCGTTGTCTATGGTGTTGACAGACCCCTGGTCAATCGATCTCGAGCGACACTTCCTCGTTAAAACTATCGTGCTCTGACATCGCATCTGATGTCGTGAAGTGAAAGATGATGGCCTTGCGCCAACGATCGGATCTGTTTTCGTCACTGTGATGGAGCGTGTAGCCGTGATGGAAGATGACCGATCCTGCAGGGACGGGTACAGCGAGCGAGTCGGGCAAGTTCCGTTTGCCTGTCAATGGGACATGATGCAGCGGACGGTCGGGATCCTTACCGATTGGAAAAACACCGTGCGTGTGCGACTGAGGTACGTAACGCATGCATCCGTTTTTTCTCGTTGCATCTTCCAACGCGATCCACGCAGTGACCAGATCGGTTTCAGGTACGACGCGAAAGTAACTCTGATCCTGGTGAGGTGGTTTGGCCTGTCCGCCGGGCGGCTTGAACAGTGCCTGGTCCCGGAAGACTTTCACGCGAGGGCCGAGGAGCCCCCTGGCGCATTCAAGGAGAGGACGATGGCGTGCAACTTCCTGAAAGAAGGGCATGAACCGGACAAGAAACGCCGCTCCCCGAACGTTGTTGTTCAAAGCGGCCTTGTCGTTCTTGTCGGCGACGGTGTCTCCTTCACGCGTGATTTTCACGCCTTCGGGTGGGTCGTCCGGACGATCGATGAGGGCGTCGATCTGAGCCCGGATGGGTATGGGCTCATCTTCCGTGAAGACCCCTTCGACAGCAAGAAAGCCTTCACGGTCGAAGGTCTGCTTCATTTCAGGCGTCATCATTTCACATCCCACGGTTCGAATTAGCTTCTGCGCCTGGTAGGTGACCTGCCCCGTACAAGCAGTAGCTAATGAGCAGAATCGCGGCCAGTAGCCGCTCCTACCCCTTCCTTGTACCCACGATGTCATCCATCTTCCAGCATACCTCCGGCCTGCAGCGGTCGCCAGAAAGCATAGTCAGCGTGGTGAACGATCGTGACGTGTAACGATCGATCCACGAGTTCTCCCTCGCCGGAGTGGCATCCCGCCGCATGACAGACCTCCTCTGGAAGTCCGATGGTCAGGCAGACGTGGGTGCCATACTGCGTATGCCGGATGGCTGGATAGCCCGTACCGGGCGTGTTCGCTTTCCACCGTTTCTGATTTTCGGGGTCGAACTCGTAGGGCTTCCCCACATCGTGGCAGAGCGCGCACGCGACGAGGAGGCCCCGGTCGATCGGGAGGTCGGGGAACTGCCCGTGAAGGGTATCCGAGATGGCGATGGCGAGTTGGGTGACCCCTCGGATATGGTCTGTCTGGGTGCCGGTTTTGAGCGCGGGAGTATCCGGATTCCCTGAAGCCCGTATCTGGTCGATGGAGTCGAAGGAACTTCGGGACAGGCTGTAGGTCCAGGCGTCGACAACCTTCGTGCGAAGTTCTTCGTCCTGGATCTGGCTCAGTTCGGGCAGGGACTCGATGACTTTCTGACGGATCTGGTCTTCGTTCATGGGATCCTCTCAAGCCCGGGCAGTTGCACCCAGGATTCGCCAGACGCCTCGTTCGTCGACGGCCGTTCCGTCGCATCCCTCGTAAACGATGCGATACGCCTGACCCGTCGGGAGTCGGTAGAGACACATTTCTGAAGACTTGGCCCGATCCAGCGGATCTCCCGGCAGGACTGCGGGTTCCGCCTGCTTCTCCCAATGCAGACCGTCATCTGAGAGGGCCCGGAGGATCTGGGCTCGGTTGGGCGCGCTGTAACCAGCATAGTACATCACGTACTCGCCTGTGTGGAGTTGGAGGATTTCGCAGGCGAACGCCGTGGTCGTGTCGTAGGGTCCGCCCTTGGAGATTCGAGTTCCTTCTTCCTCGGTGAAGGTCAGACCCTCTTGGGATATGGCGCTGATAATGCCACGACCCCGTTCGTGGCAGTAGAGTCGGATCCGGCCATCCTGGAGGCAAAGGATGCGTGGCGAAGAGTAGTTCGCGTCTCCAGAGGCGAGTCGGTTTCCCCCCTCCATCTCCCAGAACAACCCGTCCTTGGAAACCGCGCTGCGAATCGTGCTGGGGTCCGACTGCGTGCCCGGCGCACACTCGTAGTACATCCTGAGACGACCGTCGGATGTCGGAACGACTTCAGAGGAGACGACGCGCCACGCTCCGGCGCCCCCTTGGTGAGGGGTGAGTCGAACTCCGGCCTCAGGAGTCCAGGACAGACCGTCCGTGGAAGTGGCGCTTAAAATGCGGGTGGAGACGTTGTCGTAGTCGTTTGCACCAGCCGGATGCCCCGGGCGAGGCACCATCTGGGTGTAATACATCCGGTAACTGGCGTCGGGCAACTTGACGACACGGGGTGCGACGGCGCCGCAGATGCCGGTTCGCTTCGCGTTGGAGGCCCATTTGGCTTCCGGTAGAGGATCCGGGTCGTTGTCTGGCGGCGCCTCGATGGTGGGCGCTTCGTCCTTGATCCACGAGATACCCGGATCAGAGGGTACCGCGTGCACGTCGGGGGAGGACGTGGTGGACCGGGAGAGATCGACCATGCAGTCTTGTGTCAGGCCGTGGCGTAGGAGATCGCGGAGGAAGGATAGACCGCCACCTTCGGCGTCTTCCCTCGGTACCGGTCCTCCAGCATGTCGCGTGCATTTCCCCAGACTTCGAGGAGTTCCGCATTGGGGTAGACGTCGCGCACTTCAGCGGGGCCGACGACATCGGACATGAAGTAGAATTCGGGGACGTCGGTTTTTACGGGAACGGACTGCTCTTCTCGCTCTCTGTTCTCTTCCACCCTGGTGTTCTTCTGGTTGATGATCCCCATCCGATGATAGCCCACGCCTTCGCTTCCCGCTGCGACGAGAACTTTGGTGGCTCCATTCGATGCGTGGAGGGGCCAGAGACCGTGGCCGCTGTAGTTGATATCGTGGTCCCTGGGATACCCTGTTGCAACGACGATTTCGGCGTCTTCGACTATTCGGATGGCGTAAGCCTTACGCGCGATTTCTACCGCCGCTCGATGGGCCTCAACAACATCGCCGACGACTGCCCCCGTGACTTCACGCGCGTTGTTGAGGACCAGGAGGCAAGTTGCGTCCAGCCCTGCCATTCGAGCCGCTTCTTCGGAATTGAGACGGAAAGGACTCATCTCCTTACCGGCCTTGGTGAACCCCTTGCCCAGTTTGTGCCCGACCTCGGAATGGGCGGCGCGGTTCGTGCGATGACTGCAGCAGCCGGGGATGACGATTTTGCCCCCGCCGCTGAACGTCGCCGTCCCGTGGGGGGTGGGACCGCCGACTCCGATCTTGAACTCGCAATCCATAACCCACTGGTTCACCTCGACCGGTACACCGTAAGAAGTCGTGCCCACGTTAATGAAGGCATCGTCCATCTCGTTCTGGCGGATCGGGAAGTTTCGAGCAACCTCGACACCGACTTTCTTTGCCTTGTCGGGGCCGTGCATCATTCGGTGGCAGCCGTGCGCGATGAAGATGAGGATGGAGCCCTCGTCGATTCCGGCTTCGACGAGCTGCTCGATAATGAATGGCATGACGCGAGAGGCCGGCGTCGGTCGGGTGAGATCGTCGACAAGAATGACCGCGCTCTTTCTTCCCCTGGCCATTTCCGAGATCCGGGGTGTTCCGACAGGATTCGCAAAGATGTCGGCGAGCTGCTCGTCGGTGAGCACCGGTCGAGATTCGAACGCTGCCGTTTCCACATTCCAGTCCTCGGGAAACGTCAGGTCAACGTCACGATCACCATACCAGGCTGCCGTCTTGACCGTTACGGTACTCATCAAATCCTCCCGCTGGTGAGTTGTTCTGTTGTCACTTCTCCCCGCCCTGTCCGGTGAACAATCTATGCTGAGGAAGAGAAAAAACCATCGCAATATCTATTGCTCGTCGACGTTCTGCCGGGCGTTCCTGGTCGAGATTCACGTGTCCCGGAATGCGCCCTCGGACTGGACGCGGTCGTAAATCCGGGAGAATTCGGCCGAACCGTCGTCGTTCCAGACCGAACTGCGGATGCCACGCAGGTTACCTTCAGGAAACCCGGTCAATGAGATGGCGTCGGGAATCGTCGGCGTATGCCAGCGACCTCCCGCGGGTAAGTGTAAAATGCCGACGTGTCGGGGAAGTTCGGTCGCAGGCCGGGTGGCGATCGACTGAAGGAGGGCTTCATCGACGTCGATGCCCAGACCGGGTCCTTCTGGGACGGGTGTGCTTCCATCGGCAACCTCGAGACGTCCACCGGTGACGTCCTCTTCATACTGATCGTCGAGGTTGGTCGAATGGGATACGTTCGGGATGACGGCGGAAAGGTGCATGGCCATGGCTTTCGAAAGGGTCCCGCCCGTGATCTGAACGACGGTCGAGAGATTGGCCAGGGACGCCGCGTAGCCTCGCTTGATGGAGGTACCGATACCCATTTCGCCGAGCATGAAGAGGTCGGCGCAACCCCCCAGTATCTCGGGACCGGCCTGGAGACGCGGTGCATGCATGAGAACGGGAACCGAGAGCTGCGAACGAACAAGCCGCCAGCCCTCCAGATCCTCGGGAACGAGGGGGTCCTCGATCACGCCGACGACGGACGAAGCCGCGATCTCGTGGACGATATAGATGACTTCGTTTCGTTTTCGGTTGTGGTTGAAGTCGTAGTGAATCCTGAAGTAGTCCGGGAGCACGTCTTCCGCCGCACGTGTCTGCTCGAACACGCAATGGTGAGCACACGTGTGCATCTTGAAGAGATGGTATCCCTCCTGTACTGCGCGCTGGAGTTCCGCAGCAAAGTCTTCGGGTGCGGCGGGGCGTGTCCAAGCGGCTACAGGTACACGATCCCGAACCTTCGGTCCAATAAGTTTGTAAGCGGGGACCTCCAGGTGTTTCCCGACGACGTCGTAGATGGCTCCGACGAAGCCGACCGCTAGGTCCGAAGCCAGGAAGTCGGCGGGCGATCGGCCGATCATGGCGTCGATCTCGTCGTTGGCAATCGAGACGTGACCCCGCTGGTCGCCATACCCGACGATCCCGTTGTCGGTCGTGACGCGATAGACGGTCTGCGTATCGATTCCGGCGAACCGAACTTCGTGACCCGCATTGCCTGCAGCCAGCCGCGGATTGATATGGAAGAGTTCGATGTCTGTAATTTTCATGGACTTACCAGCGAACGAGATTCACATCCATCCCACTACGTCAAACCGGTCCGAGACGGTCGGCTTCGACCATAGGTCGGGCGCATCTTTCATGATGGCTTCCCGTTGTGGGCTCGCCTTCCAGGCGTCATAGATTTCGTTGCTCTCCCACGTCACGAGGGTCGTGATCTGCGTGACGTCTTCCCGACCATACATCGTAACCCGCTCGACGAAGCCAGGGGCCTGGCTCTGTGCCGCCCCGTTTCGATTCAGGAGGTCTCGGGCCTCCTCGATCTGTCCATCCTTCGCCCAATGATGTGTGAGAACGCCTATCATGGATCCTCTCCCGTCATATCCCTGGTTCACGTTTCCGATGAGTTGGCTCCGGCCAACTGTGGCATCTATGGCGAACCCGCCAGATAGTAGTCCGCAACCTTTCGGAGAGCGGTCACCACGTCTTCCGTGTCCTGGCTCGAAAGGCTCGGCCGCATGAGGAGATTGATGCCTCGTCCCATCAGCTCCTCACCGTTTGGACAGCGAACCTGTTCGTAATCGACTGGATTGTCGCGTTCGTAATCGAGTGGGAACCGGCCGCTCCCGTAGAGATCCGGCTTTGTCAGGAATGGATTCCGGTAGAGCGGGCCTTCACGCCCTGAATCGATGTAGGGTCCCATGAAAGGGATCCCTTCGGCGGATACCGCCTCCGCAAAATCGAAGGCCGAACAGTTGAGACGCTCCGTGTCGAGGGTGAAGCTGAGTACCCAGTAGGTGTGGCGATCTCTGGCTCGCACTCGCTGAGGTGTAAGGACGCCGAGATCGCTGACTCCGCCGATGATGGTGTAAGCGGCTTCGATTTTTCGCTCTATGTAACCGTCCAGTCGATCCAGTTGGGAAAGAAGGACGGCGGCGGTCATTTCGTTGATTTTGTAGTTCGGCGCGAGAAAGTAGTTGGCGTAGGGCCGACCTTCGAGAGGGCCGTCCGGTCGGGGCAGCGCCGCGTCTCGGAACAGCACAGCGCGTTCCCAAAGCGACTGATTGCTCGTGAGCACCGCACCTCCACCCCCGGCAGCGAGGTGTTTAATGCCGAAGCTATACCCGGCGATATCGCCGAAGGTGCCGACGCGACCGCCCTGAAACTCCGAATCATGAGCCTGCGCGCAGTCTTCGATCAGGACCAGGTCGTGACGGTCGGCGATGTCACGAAGCGCGTCCATCGGACAGGGATTCCCGAACAGGTGGACGGCAATGATGGCGCGTGTGCGTGATGTGATCTTCGACTCGACGTCCACAGGATCGAGCGTGTAGGTGTCGTCGATGTCGGCGAAGATGGGGATGCAATTCTGAAGGAGGAGACCGATGATGCTTCCGCCCGACGTCCACGGGGTGACGATGATTTCGTCGCCAGGATCGGGATTCAGTGCGGCAACACAGGTGTGTATCGCCGAGGTGCCGGAATTGACGGCCACGCCGTGACGCAATTCGTGTCGTGCAGCGAAGGCCCGCTCGAAAGCCTCCCGTTTGTCGGTCGTGAAACCAGAACGGATGACCTCTGCAGCCGCCTCGACATCCGCGTCTCCGTAGTGGTGAGAGGGACCCTCGAACGGATCCTGGCGGACGGGTGTGCCGCCGTGTATCGCCAGCGTTTCAGCCATAGGAAGAGCCTTTAATACAGGGGACGCAGAGGTCGCAGGGGGTCTGGGGGAACGATAGATGCGAGAATCAAACTTGGGACCGTGCCTCGATCTGAAGCTTTCCCCCTGAGTTTCCTCTGTGTGCCTGCGCTCTCTGCGTTGAAAGAAGCTACGCGCAGTTAACGAAGTGATTCGCCCCTTCGTCGTCCAGGGGAAGGTCGACCCACACGCCGCCTCGGTGGTGGGAGACGTGGAAGCCCGAAATCGCCTCGGCGACATTGATGGCATCGTGCGGATCGTATGAGAAGGGAGTGCCATCGTCGAGCCACTCGACCATCCCCGCAACGGCACGATCCATGGAACTCTTTCCGTCCGATACGGGAGGGAAGCTCTCAGTTCCGCCGGCCCAGTCGTCGATCGTGACGTTGTCACCATCGGTGATGGCTCGCGCCTTCGTTCCGTTGATGGCGATGTAGAAGGGACTGCGGGAGTAATCGGGTGCATCTACCGTGACGATCAGACCCCCTTCCATGCGCATCATGCCCCAGGCGCCGTAATCGGCAAACTCCTCGCCACGGCAGTCCGGCTTGCCGGCGAAATCGAGCGTACCCGTCACGGCCTCGATCTGTCGTCCAACGTGCATGTGCACGGCGTCGATGACGTGCGTGCCGACGCCGGAGAGCCGACCTGTCGGCCAGGCCAGGTTGATGGAGGTGAGATCACCGATGTCGCCCTTGGCGATCCGATCCCGGAGTTCGTGGCCGTTGGGATTGAAGCGACGGTTATGATTGATCACGAGGAGGGCATCGTGCGCCTCGCAGGCGGCGAGCATCTTTCGGGCATCTGCAGCCGTGGTCGCGATGGGTTTCTCGCAGTAGACGACGCGTGCACCGGCCTCGACCGCGCCGATCGTCATTTCGGCGTGAACGGGTGCATACGTGGCGACGCTGACGATGTCGAGCGATTCCTTCTCCAGCATTTCACGCCAGTCGGCGTAAACATTGGCGTTCGTCTGTGCCGCGAACCGGTCTCTTCGACCCTGATCCCGGCTGCTTCCGGCGGCCAGATCGACCTGATCGTGACCGTCCAGCGCCACGAGATGGGTACCGTCGAGATCCTCGACCAGTTGATCGAGTGCGTCCCCGGACACTTGATCGGCGCCTCCGATGAAACCCAAACCCATGATACCAGCACGATAGTTATTTGACATAGATTCCTCTAAAGGGAGTGGAGCTGAAACAATCAGCCACCGAGGGTAACTGTCACCCCGGTATGCTTCTTGGCCGGGGTCCATTCTGGGTTTTTCGTGAAGATCAAAATGGATCCCGGCTCAGAACACTGCCGGGATGACAAACGATTTATCAGGAATCGGTAATTTCCTATTACGGTAATTTCCCAATGGTCTCTAAAGCCATCCGTGTTCCTGATTGATCCGGAGGCCGGAGCTTTGATTGTTCCAGCCGAGGCCGTTGTCGAGCACGACTTCTCGACTCGTGATGGCGGACTGCTCGGCGGCGTAGAGAATCTCCATGACGTGACGTCCCCAGTGACCGTCCGTGGGGGGATCGATGTCTTCGCGAATCGCGTGGGCGAAAGATCCCCACTCGTGATGCATATCCTCATCCTGATCGTCGAAAGGCACGTCTTCCCAGTCCTCACCGCGACCGACTTTGACGAATTTTTCATAGTGTTGGCAGAACCGCAGTGTGCCGTTCGCGCAGATGACGTGGCACTCGTGACAGGGACCGCCGTTCGCGTATCCCACAGCGATCGCGTGGCCACCCAGGCCATTCTTGTAACGGATAAAAGCACTCGCGGAGTCATCGCCAGCCTGATAGTGGGCGCGCGTCCCGATCGATGCCGAGACGGAGGCCGCCTGAGATCCCATGATCCAATTCAAGCGGTCGACGACGTGGACACCGTTTGTCAGCCACATGCCGCCGCCGTGGTATCGGCTTCGATACTGAGGACGCCGGCTGGCGTAGTTCCAGTTCTTGGTCATGTAGCTGACTGCCGTGATCACGGGGCCGAGCTCGCCAGAATCCAGAATCTCCTTGGCCTTCAGACTCGTGCCGTAGTAGTGAAATGACAATCCGACCATCAGCTTAACGCCGTTCCGATCCGCTGCCTCGATCATTTCATCGCACTGCTGAAGGTTGAGGGCCATCGGCTTCTCGACAAGAACGTGCTTGCCGGCGTTGCACGAGTCAATGACGAGCTGGTGATGGAGCTGATGACCGAGGACGACGCCGACCGCCTCGATGTTGTCGTCTTTGAGGAGGTCGGTGTGGTGAGGATAGCTCTTCGGAATGTCGTACTCGCCGACGTATTTCTGGCGATTCTCCTCGATCATGTCGGCTACAGCGACAACTTCGACGTCGTCGAGCGTTGAGATGGCGCCACAGTGCTTTCGGGCGATTCCACCGAGTCCAATGATACCGACACGAAGCGTACTCATAAGGTCTCCTTGGTCGACCGTGGGTGGCGATAACCGTCGATGGGATGGGGATGGTAGCGGTGTCGTGCTGAAGGTTTAAGAGGCGATGCGCACCCGTTATCCGAAGAGGTCTCGAAAGACACCAACGCTTTCACGGAAACCATCTTCGAATGTGCCTTCCTCAGGGCGGTATACGCTTTCGTAGGAGATGCTTCCCTCGTATCCGTCGCGTCTGAGGGCACTGGCGATGTCGGGAAGATAGGCGGCGACGTCGCCTTTGCCGAGGGGTCGGAAATCGACTGTGGCCCGTGAGATCTGGGCAACTGCGTCCTTGACGTGGATGTGGCCGATGTGCCCCCTGAGGTGCTCGTAGGCATCCGGGTAGGGGACATCCGTGCAGTACATCGTGTTGGGCACGTCCCAAAGAATCTTCAGACGATCTGACCCGAGTTCCCGACAGAGCTTTCCTCCGAGCCAGCCTGAAGTGATCATCGAGTTGTTCCCGGTCTCGACGACTAGGGTGACGTCCTCCTCTTCGGCGATGGCGACGGGGACTTCCATCAGTCGGAGCAGCTGGTCCCACGCACCGCCACTGACGATCCAGTCCTGGGCGCCGTTCGATCCGAAGATGATCATTTCTTTTCCACAGCTCATGATGCGGACGAGTGGACAGTCGAGCACCTTCGCCATCTTGATGCATCGTCTCAAGCAGTCGACGTGCTCCAGAAAAATCGGGCTGTCGGGTTCGGTCTCCATGACCGGCAGGCCGGCGAAGTTATGTCGGGAGATACACGAAACAGAGACCTGATGCTGGTTGACCAGCGTTCGAATTCGATCGATTTCCTCATCCGCGTGGTCGCCGACCTCACTGTCCCAGATGTACTGAAACTCCGCCTGTGTCAGACCAGCCTCGGTCAGCACGCCCAGGGCGTGGTCGAGGTCGCGACTGATTCCGTCCGTGATCACCCCGAGCTTCACTCGGTGTCCTCCGGTACGGCGCCCTCGATTTCGATCCCGAGCATGTCTTCGAAGATCTTGATGATGGCCCAGTTGGCTTCTTCGGGTCTGAGACTGATGCCGGCTTGAAACAACTCGGCTGCCGAATTCCCCGATACGAGAGGGACGCCGTACTCACGGGCAAGATTTCGAGCGATCCCGAGGTCTTTGTGCATGGTGCCGATGCGGCTCTGACCGGTGAAGTTGCGTTCCATGATGTTTTTGGTCGTGTCTTTGAACAGAAAACTGCCGACAACGCTGGTGCTGATGACACGATACAACGTCTCGGGAGAGACGCCCGCTTTCACTCCGAGAGCGAGTGTCTCGAAAATTCCGGCGTAGGTGACCCCGACAAGGACAGCAAGTGACGCTTTGACCGTCTGTCCAAGTCCAACCTCTTCGCCCACGTGGAAAATGTTCCCTCCCACCGCATCGAGAATCGGTCGTGTCTTTGCGAAGACCCCGGAATCGGCCGCGACCATCATTGTCAATGTTCCCGCTGCGGCACCGGGCGCGCCACCACTCACCGGAGCGTCGACGACTTCGATTTCAGCATCTTGAAGGATCCTGGCTGCGTCTTCGAGCTCGGATCGCTCGATGGTCGCCGTGCAGATGAAGACGGATCCTGGATCCAGACCTGCGATCAGCCCTTTGTCGCCCGAGATGACCTCGATGATCTGCGCACCGTTCATCACCATGACGAACACAAAATCGCAATGCTCGCCCAGTTCCCGGGGAGTCTTCGCCGCTCTCGCTCCCTCTTTCTCGAAGGGGAGCAGCTGCTCGGGGTTGACGTCGAAGAGGGTCACTTCGTGACCCGCAGCGAGGAGATTGCGTGCCAGACCCGATCCCATGTCCCCTACACCGATAACCCCTACTCTGGCCATCTACTTCCTCCACCAAATCTTGACCACGAAACAGGCGGAAACAGCGGTGAGCGCCTGATCTTCTGCCTACTGCCTTTGGCCTTCTGCCTCAGGCGGTTCTGTATGCTGTGGATGCGCACCGACTGGCAACTCCGGGACATCGACCCCCGCCTTGGGCAGCGTCCCTTCCATCTCCTGCTGTGGATGCGCGACCGGTCCCGCACCACAGACATACATCATCACGAGGCGTTCCTCGCTCAAGTTGCTGAGCTGGTGATACGTGCCAGGCGGGATGAAAATGGCCTGCCCGGCCTTCACCGTCTGCCGCTCCTCGCCAAGACACATCTCGCCCGATCCTTCGATGACGACGTAGATCTCTTCCATCTCCTGGTTGTGCCAAGGCACCTGCCCTCCGTTCGGCTCAATGGTGACGTAACCGACCGAGAAGGTCTCCGTAGGAATGGGTGTTCCGCCTCCGGAAAGAGGCTGGGTCAGACGTCGGGCTGGAAAACGTCGACCTTCGATGTGCACGATGTCGGATATAATCATTGAGACCCTCTGGACTACGGAAGCACGCTGGGGCGGCTTTAGTCTGCGGCCGCGGATTCTCCTGCGGAGTCCATTCTGGCCTGCTCGTCGATGACCAGGGCCATCCATTGCTTCATGTAGAGGCCGTGATCTTTCCACGCTGTGGCGCTGATCAGATTTCCGTCGATGACAAAGCGCTCGTCCACGAAGATGCCCCCGCAGACTTCGAGGTCGAAGCGACACTTGCGCACGCACGTCATTCGGCGTCCCTCGACACATCCGGCTCGAGCCGGGATCTCGACGCCGTGACAGACGCTGGCGACGGGTTTGTTGTGCTCGAAGAAATAGCGTGTAATACGGATGAGATCAGGGTCATCCCGGATGTACTCGGGCGCCCGACCCCCGGAAAAGAAGATGCCCGCATACTCGGAGGGATCGATGTCACGGAAGGCGATGTCGGCCTTCAGCGTATACCCCTCGTACTCACGGGTAATGTCCCAGCCTTCCTTGATCTCGTGAAGAACCATGTTGTAGAGACGGGCCTCGGGACCGGCGACGACGGGCTCAAAACCGTCTTCCTGAACGCGAAGTACGGGATAGAGGGTGTCTACGGTCTCAGACGCCTCGCCGATGATGATGAGCACCTTGCTCATGGGAACCTCCCGGTATGTTCGTGGCTGGTTGGGGCGGCTATAGGTACCCCTGAGCCTCGCGAAAGTCAATGCAGATGGATGTCTGGGGTGAGTGAACGTTGGCGTGCGGAAAGGTAGGGGAGCGAAAAGTCAATAGAGGGAGAGGTGGTGCCCTTCGCCAGGAAACCAGATGCAATCCACGATGAAGGAAATTCCAACACCTGTGAAATAGCCGAGCATGAGCCCCATGAAGAAAGGGGCTGCTCGCCGATAGAGGCCGATCCCGCCGAATCGCAGGATGGCCTGTTTGGCGAACCAGGCGATAAACAGGGAGAAGATCGACTGATTTGCAGGGTAGGTCGTGGCTGAAACGAAACCGATGGGGTGAAGCGGAAACGATGGATGGGCGTAGCGGATGGCCATGTTGGCGACGG